>Ga0126373_10002550_pt1 | contig 13434 bp, 15 predicted proteins | sample PanSoiMetPlot_11_FD_92545 | JGI IMG/M metagenome (GOLD analysis project Ga0126373, IMG submission 92545) | Tropical forest soil microbial communities from Panama - MetaG Plot_11 | ecosystem: Environmental > Terrestrial > Soil > Tropical forest > Bulk soil | place: Panama | collected 2016-02-17 | reverse complement strand
GCTGACCGCGACGCTGCCGACGATCCTTGACCACGCCCCGACCAGCCTGCGCCATCCGCAACTTCGCGCGGGCTTCGAAATCGCCGCGGCCAGCACCGCTGGCTTTCGCGCTGCGCTGGACGCGGCAAGATTCAGCGAGATCACCACGCCGAAAATCGTCGAGTCCGCGACCGAAGGCGGCGCGAACGTCTTCCGGATCGACTACTTCGGCCGGCCTGCCTACCTCGCCCAGTCGCCGCAGTTCTACAAGCAGGCGATGGTCGGTGTCTTCGAGCGGGTCTACGAGGTCGGGCCGGTATTCCGCGCCGAGCCGCACGACACCGGCCGCCACCTCTCGCAGTACACGAGCCTCGATGCCGAACTCGGCTTCGTCACCGACCACACTGACGTGATGCCGTTCTGCCGGGACGCCGTCGCCGGCATGGTCGATTCGGTACGGGAACGGGGTCGCTCAGCCTTGCAGTTGCTCGGCGCGGCGCTGCCGACGGTGCCAGCCGAGATCCCGCACATTCACTTCACGACGGCCATGGCGATGATCTCGGCGGCGACGGGCAAAGATGTGACCGGCGAGGGCGACTTGTCGCCCGCCCATGAGCGCTGGCTGTGCGAGTGGGCCGAGCGTGAGCACGGCAGCGAACTGCTGTTCGTGACCGGCTACCCGCTGTCCAGCAAGCCGTTCTACACCCATCCCGACCCGGCTCGTCCGGAGTACTCGAACGGTTTCGACCTGCTGTTTCGCGGCACCGAGATCGTCACCGGCGGCCAGCGGCTGCACTGCTACGACGACTACCTCGCGGCGCTGGCGACGCGCGGCATGGATCCAGCGCCATTCGCTGGCTACCTCCAGGTGTTCCGGCACGGCATGCCGCCGCACGGCGGGTTCGCGATCGGACTAGAGCGGTGGACCGCCCGGCTGACGGGCGCGGCCAACGTCCGCCAGGTCACCCTGTTCCCCCGCGACCTGCACCGGCTGAGCCCGTGATGGCCGTGCTCGTCGACGGCCGTGCCCGTCGACGGCCGTGCCCGTGACGGCTGCGCCGGTGACCGGCGGGCGCCGGTCAGGGAATCTCGAGCACGACCTTGCCGACGGCACCCGCTTCGACGGCGTCGTGCGCGGCGGCGATCTCATCGAGCGGGAACCGCGTAACGGGCAGTTTCGTCAGCGCTCCGGCCGCCAGCGCGGTGCTGATGTCGGCCACTGCCTGATCCATGGCCACGGCCGGAACGCCGTACAGCAGCACGAAGCGCAGGGTCACGTTGGCAGTCATGAACCTGCGCACCGGCAGCACGGGATCGCTGGGCTCGGCCGCGTAGTCGACGATGTGGGTCGATGGTCCTGACACTGCGAGGTCCAGGTCGAGATTGGCGCCAAGCGCCAACTCGACGATACGGTCCATCCTCGGCGCGAACGCGCCCAACTGGTTGGCAGCGTCGACATCGCGGTAGTTCACGACAAGGTCGGCGCCTGCGTTGCGGGCCAGCTCGGCCTTCTCCGGGCCGCTCACTGTCGTCGCGACCCTTGCGCCGAAGAACTTGGCCAGCTCGATGGCGAAATGCCCGACAGCCCCGGCCCCGCCCGCGACCAGGACGTCCTTGCCGCTGACCGAACCGTCGGCGACGAGGCAGCGGTGCGCCGTCATCGCTGGTACGCCCAAGCAGGCGCCGAGCTCGTCAGACGCACCCTCCGGCAGCGGCACCGCCTGGCGAGACGGCAGCACAGACCACTGCGCTGCAGTGCCCCATGGCCTGCCTGCAGCGGCCATCCAGACCCAGACCCGCTGGCCGACGCGGCTCGCGTCGATTCCTGCACCGACAGCATCGATGACGCCGACGCCGTCCAGATGCGGGACTTGGAAGCCGTCCATAGGACGCGGCGTGGCACCGCTACGCGACTTCCAGTCGGTGGGATTGATGCCGGACAGCTTCATCCTGACCCGGACCTCGCCAGGCCCTGGCTCTGGCGTCGCGATCTCTGTCACGCGCAGAACGTCCGCCGCGCGCCCGTGTCGTTCGTACAGTGCTGCCTGCACGTGGACTTCCTCCCTAGCCGAAGACCGGCACAACCTCGTCGATCTCGGCCTCCTCCTCGTGTGTCGGCTCCCACTCGCCAGCCGCAGCGTTTGCCTTGACCTGCTCGGGCGACATCGCCCCGGCGATGACCGATGCGCAGCCGGGCAACGCGGCGAGGCCGCCGATCGCGACCTCCAGCAACGTCCGGCCATGTTTGTCAGCCCAGTCAGCGAGCGCCTCGACCTTGTCCAGCTTCTGGTCGGTGATGTAGTCCGCGCGATCCGCCAGCCTGGAACCCGCAGGCGGCGGCACACCGCGGCGAACCTTGCCGGTCAGCAAGCCGTTTGCCAGCGGGAAGAACGGCAGCACGCCGAGCCCGAACTGGATGGCCGTGGGCACTACCTCAAGCTCGGCCTGCCGCTCAAGCAGCGACCAATGGTTTTGCGCGGAGATGAATGGCGCAGTGTTCAATTCGCGCGCCGCGGCCGCCGCCGTCGCGATGTGCGCGGCCGAGAAGTTCGAGTGGCCGATGTACCGAACAAGACCAGCCTGAACTAGCTCGGTCAGCGCCGCCAGCGTCTCTTCGATCGGCGTGATGGGGTCGGGCGTGTGGATCTGGTAAAGGTCGATGTAGTCGGTGCGCAGGCGACGAAGCGAGTGCTCGACTGCGCGCCTGATGTAGGAACGGCTGCCCTTCGCGCCCGCGGCCGGGCCGTAGCCCACGTCGCCACCCTGCGACCCGAACTTGGTAGCCAGCACGACTCGGTCGCGGCGGCCAGCAAGCACTTCACCGATGATCTCCTCGGACCGCCCGGCGCCGCCGTACGTCTCAGCGGTGTCGAGCAGCGTTATGCCCACGTCGATGGCAGCGTCCACCACTGAGCGCGTCTGCTCCACGTTCAGCCGACGGCCGAAGTTGTTGCAGCCGAGCCCGACCACGGAGACGAGGAGCCCGGACTTACCGAGAGGCCTGTAACGCATGCGTCCTGCCTTTGCGCTCGCAACTGTGGTGTACTTCCGCGATGGTACCGAGGGTCGCCACCCCTGCTGGCGCCAGGCCACCGCCAGTGGCAACGGTCAGCACACCGTCGCGAGATTGGCCAACAATGCGGTGCCGGGGCGCTGCGAAAGGCTGGCCGGAAATCGGCGCTGCGATATCATCGGCTGACCGGCGATAGCGCCGCGTTCATTACGCACATGCACAGCATGTGATGTCCTAAAAGGGCGAGTGGTTTATATCCTCACGGCTACTCGTGCAGTCGCGGCGCGATAGTAAGTTCCACGCGGCGTAGCTTTGGAGGGAGCGCGGCTGATGTCCGACGGGACGAAGCCCGACGACGCTGTAGCGGCCGGTGCCCGCACTCCAAGCACCCCGGGCGACACCTTCCCGGTCGTCGGCTCCCCCATCGCCAAGTCGCTAAGCGGCACGCCAGCGGCCAGCGATAATGTGCGTGGTGAAACTGCCGCCGCACCCACGGTACTGCGTATTCTGCTGGGCACGCAGTTAAGGCGCCTGCGCGAATCTCGCGGTATTTCGGCCCAGGCCGCCGCCAAGGCAATACGCGGGTCTGAATCAAAGATCAGCAGGATCGAGCTGGGCCGCAGCGCGGTACGCGAGGTCGACATCGCCGACCTTCTCAATCTGTACGGAATCATGGATCGGGTCGAGCGCGAGCAGCTCCTGACCCTTGCCAGCCAGGCCAACGAACAGGGCTGGTGGCACCGGTACCAAGACGTCTTGCCGGCGTGGTTCCAGTCCTACATCGGACTCGAGGAGTCGGCCGAATCCATCCGCAGCTTCGACCATCAGTTCGTGCCCGGCTTATTGCAGACCGAGGACTACGCGGTCGCGGTCATACAGCTCGGCGAGTACACGCGCACCGAGGCGCACCGGCGCGTGTACTTGCGTAAGGAGCGGCAGCGACGGTTCGCTTCGGGTGGCCTGCGGTTGTGGGCCATCATCGACGAGGTGGCCTTGCGCCGCCCGGTGGGTAGTCCCTTGGTCCGGCGCGGTCAGCTTGAGCATTTGCTCGAGATCTCCGAACGCCCCGGCCTAACCATCCAGATCTGCCCGTTCCTGACCGGTGCGTCCTATGCCGCGCCGGGCAGCTTCAGCATCCTGAAGTTCGCGACTGACGAACTGCCTGACATCGTCTATGTCGAGCAGCTCACGAGCGCCTTGTACCTGGATAAGCGCATCGATGTGGACAGGTACACCCAGGCGATGAATCACATCGCCGGGTCCAGCACGACGCCCGAGCAGACCACAGATATCATCCGGACCATGATCGGGGAGTTGGAGGAGACCCAGTGAGCAGAAGTGCCCGGTCGAGCGTTCGTGACGTCACAGTCGGTAACAGAGCGACATGGATCAAGAGCAGTCACAGCGGCCCGACCGGGGGGAACTGCGTAGAGATAGCTTTTTTGGCCAACGGCGAAGTTGCCATGCGTAACTCTCGCCACCCGGAGCGCCCGGCGCTAGTCTTCACCAAAGCAGAATGGGCGGCCTTCCTGGGAGGCGCCCGCGATGGCGAATTCGGCGCCCCTGACTGACGTTTGCCCATGGCCTCGCCATGCGCGAAGATGGGTCCGTGCGCGCTGTCACGGACTTCATCGGGAGCTACTGGTGGCTTGTGTTCATCATCCCGGGGATCGCAGGCGGCGCCTTGCAGAAGCACCATCGTCGTCGAATCGCGATCCTGCAGGCCAAAGGGAAGCTGGCCGAGACTCGGAGCCAGGCGCTGAGCGCGCCGCCTGAGCCGCAACCGATCTGCGGGTGCAGTCATCACCTGAGCTTCCACAATCCGCGTACTTCAGCCTGCGCTGTGGAGGGGTGCCGATGCCAGCAGTACGTTGGACCGGAACCGCTGGGGCACATCTTCGCGCAGCCGCTTGTCGACCCCGATTCGACCGGGAACGGGGCCCCTATCGGCCCGTCGCCGCAGCCATTCCCCGCTGACTGAGCTTCCGGATCATAGCCACCTGACGGCAGCCTGGCGCGAAACACCCTGACGGCGCAACCCTGGAACACACCTGACGGCCCCGCCGGGTTAGCTCAGCGGTGCGTCGAACTCGCCTGCCTTTGCGCCGGTCAAGAACGCTGTCCACTCTTCGCGATCGAAGACGTGCGGTGCCTTGGTCGTGTCCTTTGAGTCACGGAGCGCCACCATGCCACCCGGCAGGTGGGCGACTTGAACGCAGGCCGAGTTATTGCAGGTGCGACTGGTAATCCACGCTGCGTTAGAAGTGTCGTATTCGGACATGCAGGTGTATTCCTTTCAGGCCGATACTTCGGGTCCTTCAGATATCGATCGGATGAGCAACGCCGAGTCAACAGGAGGAAGGGCAGCAGCACGAAGAAGATCGAAGGCTTCAGAACGCGCGCGTACTTCGCGATCGCGTTCCTCAATATACGCCTGCCCGGTCACCCCCTCGGTATAAACGACGTCGGGGTCGAATCGTTCGGGAAATTCGATAATCGCGAAAGGACCGCCCATGCCCGGGTGGAGCCCGCTGCCGAACCCCAGCACCTGCAAGGTCACGTTCGGCCACTGGCTGGCCTCATATAGATGCTCGAGCTGCTCGCGCATGATCTGCGAGGGGCCGACCATGCGTCGCAACACGGCCTCGTCGAGGATGATCCACAGTTCGAGCGGATCGTTCCGGTGCAGCACATCCTGGCGTTGCATCCGAAGCCTGACCAGCCTGTCGATCTCATCCGGATTCTGCCGCCTGCGGACGGTCGACATCACAGCGCGGGCGTAGTCCTCGGTCTGAAGCAAGCCATGGACTACCTGCGCCTCGTAAACGCGCAACGAGGCGGCTTCCGCTTCGAGACCAACGTAGATGCCGAATCCCGTCGGCAGCACGCCGTCCCAGACTGCCCACCAGCCCTTGCGGTGGCCTTCCCGGGCCATCTCCAGCAGTACCTGCCGCTGGCCCGGATCTTCTACACCGTAGAGCTCGAGCATGAAGTTGAGGTATGACGTCCGCGTCGGCGCTTTGCCCGTCTCGATCCGAGACAGCGTCGACGGCGCGAGGCCAAGGCGCTCGGCCACTTCTTCAAGCTTGATGGACTGCGACTCGCGCAGTCGTCTTAACTCGCTGCCGAGCCGACGTCGGCGAACGGTAGGGCCGACCGACACTGCACTCGCCCCTTCGAGATGCTCGCTGCCAATCTTTCAAGGCGGAGGGGATTGGCTAGCCCGTCACTGGCTATCGAAGACGATACAGGAAACACCGATCTGGTGAGATCCCATATGAAATTTCACGTCAGTGATTTGTGTCATGCACTTGCGTGGCTTGCATCGCCACTTCATGATTGGAGCTTAGAAGGCGTCCCGCTCGCGCCGCCTGCTTTTGGCTCGGGTTCTGCCGCCAATATTTAGCAATTCAGGACGACTCGCCGTTCCAGACCTGCAGGTTCTCGGTAACGCGCGGGAGGGAGCGACCTGGATGGCAGCCACCGCCGCTCGGGCGAGCGATTCCGCCGAGCTGCTCGCCGCCATGGCTGGAGGCACGGTTCTTGGCAGCCTCACAATTCCCGGTCGCCCCGAGCATGTGCACGAGGCACGTGCGTTCGCTGCCAAGGCACTCGGTGATTTACACTTCGCCGCCCTCGACAACGTAGTGTTGCTAACGTCCGAGCTCGTTACCAACGCGGTCATGCATAGCAAGTCGCGTCACCACGACGGCGCTGTGCAAGTCTTGATCACCGAGTCCGAGGGCGGCGTGCGCGTGGAGGTGTCGGACCAGGGATCCGAGCTCAGTGCGCCGGTCGTCCGCAGCGAGGTGTTTGCATCTGACGGGCACGGGCTATTTCTCGTGCAGTCGATCGCCGACCAGTGGGGCTACGTCCGCGGCGATGACGGCACCACGGTCTGGTTCTGGCTCGCCTCGCCACCAAACTAAGGGGCCAAGCGTCAGCCGCGGCCAGGACCCCGCGCTGCGCGACCGGACGGGCCGGACCGCTTCTCTCGGAGTCGCATCGAAACGTGCACTGGCGACCCGACGAAACCAAACTCCTCCCGGAGCTTGCGCTCGATGAAGCGGCGGTAGCCCGCCTGCAGGAATCCGCTGGTGAACAACACGAAGTGCGGTGGCCTGGTGCCCGCCTGGGTGGCGAACATTATCTTTGGCTGCTTTCCGCCGCGCACCGGCGGAGGCGTCTGCGCGATCAGGGCCGTTAGCCACGTGTTGAGCCGACCTGTCGGCACCCGGGTGTCCCAGCTCTCTAGCGCCAACCCCAGAGCTGGCACGAGCCGGTCAACGTGCCAGCCGGTCTTGGCTGAAATGTTGACCCGCGGCGCCCACCGGGCGTTATGCATCTGGCGGTCGATCTCCTTGTCCAGGAACTCGCGGCGATCAGCGTCTACCAGGTCCCATTTGTTGTAGGCGATCACCAGCGCGCGACCAGCGTCGATCACCATCGAGATGATGCGCAGGTCCTGCTCGGCCAGCGGCTCGCTGGCGTCGATGAGCACGACTGCGACTTCGGCGCGCTCCAGGGCCCGCTCGGTGCGCAAGGACGCGAAGAAGTCGGCGCCCTGAGCCTCGCGCACGCGCCGCCTGATGCCAGCGGTGTCGACGAACCGCCAGGTCTGGCCACCAAGATCGATCAGCTCGTCCACGGGGTCACGAGTGGTTCCCGCCACTGAGTCGACCAGCACGCGCTCGGTTCCGGCGAGCTTGTTGAGCAAGCTCGACTTGCCCACATTCGGCCGCCCGATCAGCGCGACGCGGCGCGGGCCGCCCTCGACGGCGTCACGCTCAGCTGGCGCTTCAGGCAGCGCGTCGAGCACTGCGTCCAGCAGATCGCCGCTGCCGCGGCCGTGCAGCGCGCTGACCGGCACGGGCTCCCCTAGCCCGAGCGACCAGAGCGCGTGTACGTCTGGCTCTCCGGGCGCGTCATCGACCTTGTTCGCCGCGAGCACAACGGGCTTTTTGGACCGCCGCAGTACCGCAGCTACCGCGGCGTCGGCATCGGTAGCGCCGACGACCGCGTCAACCACGAACAGCACCGCATCGGCCGCGTCTACCGCGGTCCGCGCCTGCGCGGCTACCCGGGCGGCCAGGGAAGGCGTGCCCTCGACTGACGGTTCCCAGCCGCCGGTGTCGACAAGCGTGAATGCGCGGCCGCGCCAGGTGGCGTCGTAGGTCACCCGATCCCGCGTGACACCAGGGGTGTCCTCGACAACTGCCTGCCGGCTGCCCAGGATCCGGTTAACGAGGGTGGACTTGCCGACGTTTGGCCGGCCCACGACCGCAAGCACCGGCGCAGCGGCTTCCGGCCGCTCTGCGAGTTCATCCGGCTCAGCCACGCGAGACCGCCTGCCGGGCGCGCGCCATGTCGATGACGAGGCCAACTACCTCGTCGAGTCCGAGCAGGCTGGTATCGACATGGACCGCGTCATCGGCCATGACGGACTGGGCCGCATCACGCTGGTCCCGGCGTGCTTGCTCCCGCTTCGTCGTCTCGACGGTTGCAGCCGGATCCGCGACCAGGTCCGCGCTGCGGCGATGCGCGCGAACATCCTCGCTCGCCGTCAGGTACACCTTGATCGCCGCGTCGGGCGCGACGACAGTGCCGATATCTCGCCCCTCGGCGACAATCCCCTGGTGCGCGGCAGCGTCAGCAATGATGTCCCGCTGCATCGCGATCAACAGCGTCCGGACTTCGGGCACCGCGGCCACGATGCTGACCGTGTTGGAGACGTCGCGGGTCCGGATCGGCCCGGAGACGTCCCGGCCGTCCACCGTGATCCACGGCGCGGCTGGATCCGTGCCGATACGTATGCGCGGTTCGGAGATGCGAGCAACGACGGCGGCGGCGTCAGTGAGGTCGACCCCCTGCTCGCGCAGCCACCACGTCAGCGCGCGATACATGGCGCCCGTGTCTAGGTAACGCAGGGCTAGCTCCCCGGCGACCCGACGGGCCGCTGTCGACTTGCCCGAACCGGCGGGCCCGTCCATGGCGATCACCAGGCCGGGCTTACTGGCATAAGGCCGCATTTCGTCCACGCCGGTCGATACCATCCTGGCGGCTGATTCGGTCACTAGGCGATGCTACCGGCGAACTGGCCAGCCTCCGGCAGCGAGCACACCGGACAGCCCGGCCACGGACTCCGGCCGAACCCACAACTCGGCGACACCGACGGGCAGCCCAGGCGAATGCTCAATGCTCACGTCTTCGATATTGATGCCTGCCTCTTCCGCGACCCGGAACAACCTGGCAAGCTCGCCGGGCCGATCGGGGATAACCACTTGGACGGCGGCGAAGTCCCTGGTCGGGCCGCCATGCTTGCCAGGGATCCGGTGGACGCCCTCGCTGCCGCGCTCGAGAAGGTCAGCCACCTGCTTCATGGCCTCCTCGTCGCCGTCGGCCAGGCTTGTCAGCGCGTCGGCAACGCCGGCAAGGTCAGCCGCGACCGCTCGGAGCACGGTGCTGGCCGGTCCGGCGTTCGCAGTCAGGATCTGCAGCCACATGGGAGCGCCGGACGCTGCGATCCTCGTCACATCGCGCAAGCCCTGACCGGCCAGCGCCAGCGCGTCCTTAGGTGCGCGCTCAAGCCGCGCCGCCATTGCGGCCGAGACGACATGCGGCGCGTGCGACACCAGCGCTACCCACTGGTCATGATCGGCCGCCGCGACCGCGACCGGAAGCGCGCCACAGGCCTCGGCCAGGCCCGTTCCCAGCCTGATGGTTGTGGTGTCGTTGGCTGGCTGTGGGCACAAGACCCATGGGCGGCCGACAAACAGGTCCGCCCTGGCGGCCGCGGGCCCGGATCGCTCACGACCGGACAGCGGGTGGCCGGGCAGGTAGCTGGCCAGGTCGCAGCCCAGCTCACGGGCGCCAGCCAAGGGCAGCTCCTTCACGCTGGCGACGTCGGTGTAGGCGCGCGCGAGGCCGCGGGTCTGGGCGGAGCGAAGCTCGGCCGCGACCAACGCCGGCGGCACGGCCAGAACGGCGACGTCGGCGGGGCCGCCAGGCACGCCGCCGGCAGGCAGCGGCTGGCCCGCGCCGAGTTTTACCGCGAGGAGCACCGCCTCGGCGTCGGCGTCCGCCAACCACACGCTGACTTCGCGCTCGCGCAGCGCCAGCGAGATCGACGTGCCGATCAACCCGGTCCCGATGACAACCACGCTGCCCGGCACGAGGCCGGGCCCGGCCGCGGCCAGACCGTCGGCGTCGGGTGTCGCGCGGGAGCTGGCGCTGCCCCGTTCGGTCACTGCGCGATGTCCAGTCGCAACGCCGCGGCACCGTGCAGGTAGACGTGCTGGAGGGCGGAGCGCGGCTTCGTCGTCTCGATGTGCATCATCAGGCGAACGACGTGCGGCATCGCGCCCGGCACGTCGATCTCGGTCGCGCACAGGAGTGGCACTTCCTGGAAACCGAGCTTGCGCGCCGCCAGCGCCGGGAACTCCGCCGTCAGATCGGGCGTCGCGGTGAAGACAACGCTGATAACGTCCTCGGTTCTGAGTTCGTTGCGGCTCATCACCTCGGTGACCAGCTCGGTCGTCCCCGCCAGGATGTCCTCCTGGTCGTTTCCGGTCACCTGGACGGCGCCGCGGACTGCGCGGACAGCCACGTTCCTCCTCCTCCGTTCGCCTGGACGGCGTCATTCGCCTGGCCGGGCAAGGTCAGCGTCGCCTGGCGGTTACAAGCCGACGGCTGAGTACAGGTCGCCGATCTCTTTCGTGGACAACCGCCTCGTAGCGCCTGGCCGCAGCGATCCGAGTGAAACCGGTCCGACCTGGGTCCGCACCAGTCGGCTCACCGGATGACCCGAGGCCGCGAGCATCCGCTTGACGATGTGCTTCCGCCCTTCATGCAGCGTAATCTCCACCAGTGCGCGATCGGCCACTTGCTCTACCACGCGGAACTTGTCCGCGCTGGCAACGCCGTCCTCAAGCTCGACGCCGGTGATCAGCTGCCTCCCCAGATCCTTCGGCACCGGACCGGCGACCTCCGCCAGGTACGTCTTCGGGACGCCGAACCGCGGGTGCGCGAGCCGGTGCGCGAGCTCGCCGTCGTTGGTAAGCAGCATCAGCCCCTCGGTGTCAAAGTCCAGCCTGCCGACGTGGAAAAGCCGCTCGCCCACATCGCCGAGCAGGTCAGCCATCGTCTTGCGGCCCCGGCTGTCTGACATTGAGGTCAGGACGCCGGCCGGTTTGTTCAGCGCGACGTATACCAGGTCCTCGCTGGCCGGAATACGGCGCCCGTCGACGCGGATGACCTGCTGCTGCGGATCGACGCGTGCTCCGAACCGGCGCACGATCTCGCCGTCGACTTCGACGCGGCCTGCTCCGATCAGCTCTTCGCAGTGGCGTCTGCTCCCCACTCCGGCGGCCGCGAGTACTTTCTGCAGGCGCACACCGCCAGGCACGTCGGTCAGCGAGTCCCGCTCGCCGGCCTCGTCGCCTTGTGCCCAGTCGTCGTCGCCTTCGAAGTCCTCGCCCAGACTCGCGGCGGCGGCCTTAGCGCGGGCCAGGTCAGCGGCGCTTAGGCCGGCGGGCGCGCCGCCGCGCTGACCTTGCGGTCGGGTCCGCCGACCGTCTTGCTGACGGCCCTGGCCACCGCTACCGGGTCGCGTCACGGCCAGTGTCCAGTTCGTCTTCCAGGTGCTCCGGCAGGAACGGCACGAGATCAGGCAAGTCCGAGAGCCGGGCCAGGCCGAGCCGCTCCAGGAAGTAGCCGGTCGTCTGGAACAGGATCGCGCCGGTATCAGGATCAGAGCCAGCCTCCTCGACCAGGCCGCGCAGCACCAGGGTCCGCATCACGCCGTCTGAGTTCACCCCGCGAACGGCTGCGACTCGCGCCCGGCTCACCGGCTGCCGGTAAGCGACGACGGCCAGCGTCTCAAGCGCTGCCTGCGTCAGCCTGACCTCCTGACCCTCGCCGACGAACCGCTCGACGACGGCCGCGCACTCGTTCCTGGTGTACAGGCGCCAGCCGCCGGCGACCTCACGCAGGTCGAAGCCGCGGCGCTCCCCGGTGTACGAATCTGCAAGTGCCCGCAGCTCTGCCGTGACGGTCGCGGCCGGGACGCCGGTGACCTCAGCCAGAACCTCGGCGGCGACTGGCTCGTCGGCGACAAGCAGAACGGCTTCCAGGTTCATCCGCAGATCCTGGCTTGCGTCGGCCGGAATGCCGGCGACTGCTGGTGCATCAAGTGCATCAGGCGCCGCGTCCGCAGCGGACTCCCGGCCGAATAGCGCGGGCCTGTTATCCATCGTATTCCTCGTGATCATGACTAACGCCTAGCTCACCCCGGTCTGTCCAGGAAAGGTACAGGTCGCCGAGCGGCGCCACCTGGTCCAGGTTGATTCGACCGTCGCGATAAAGCTCGAGCGCGGCCAGGAACCGCGCAACGACCTCATAGGTTCCAGCGCAGTCGGCGATGAGCTGCCGGAATGTGGCACGACGTAGCGACCGTAGCCGTGCTAGCAGTATCTCAGCCTGTTCGCGTACGGAGGTGCGCGGGACATGGAGGTGCGCGGTCGAAACCACCGGCGGCTCGCGCGGGGCCAGCACGCGGGCGGCGATCGTAGCGAACTCGGCCGCTCCGATCCCGATCAGCACCTCGGGCAGTAGCTCGGCGAACCGCGGCTCCATCGGAACGCGCCGCGGATATCGTCGGCCCTCTGTCGCGATCTTCGCGGCGAGCACCTCCGCGACCTCCTTGTACGCCCGGTACTGCATCAGCCTGGCGAACAGCAGGTCCCTGGCCTCGAGCAGGGCAAGGTCTTCCTCGTCGTCCACTTCGCCGGCTGGCAGCAGTCGCGCAGCCTTGAGGTCCAGCAGCGTCGCGGCGACGACCAGGAAATAGCTGGCCTGGTCCAGATCCCAGCCGCCAGCTAGCGCCCGGATGTACTCGATGAACTCGTCCGTCACGGCGGACAGGGCGATCTCCGTGATGTCGAGCTTGTGCTTGGAGATCAGCGCCAGCAACAGGTCGAATGGCCCCTCAAAGACGTCGAGGTGCACCTGGAAGCCACCCGCAGGCGGGGCAACTTCGTCTGATTCGCCGGTCATCATGATGGTCACCGGCAGATTACCGGACTCACGCCCGTTATCTCCTTCACTCACCGGCGGTCAGCTGCTCACAGGCGTCGGCCTTCTTCTGGCCGCGCTCATAACGTTCCGCGGAGCCGCCGGGCCACGAGGCTTTCCTCGCCGGCCTGGTCCAGATCGGCGAGGACCACGGCGAGAGCCTCGCGCACAATCCGGCCCCGGTCGACGGAGACTCCGTACGACCGCAGCGCCAGGCGGGCCCGCTCCAGTTCGAAGAGTTCGGTGCCCGACATATAGACGGTGATCTTCTGTGGGTGGCTTTCCCTGCCGCTTGCCTGGCGTTCGGTGTCGGCCGCCGGAGTGCGGGCCTGTGGTCGCAGCAGCTCCGCGACCCCAGGCAGGCTTACCCG
>Ga0126373_10002549_pt1 | contig 13439 bp, 10 predicted proteins | sample PanSoiMetPlot_11_FD_92545 | JGI IMG/M metagenome (GOLD analysis project Ga0126373, IMG submission 92545) | Tropical forest soil microbial communities from Panama - MetaG Plot_11 | ecosystem: Environmental > Terrestrial > Soil > Tropical forest > Bulk soil | place: Panama | collected 2016-02-17 | reverse complement strand
CGTGGAAAGCGACCTTCGCCGGTGCTGGCAAGACCTGGACAGCGAGCGTGGTGCTCACGACTTCGCGTTGGGCGATCATGACCGGCCGGACCGCCTGCAGATTCCGGAGAAGGTGTACGGCCGTCAGCACGAGATCGAGACGTTGCTGGCGTCCTTTGATCGCATCGTGCATGGCGGCGTCCCGGAATTGGTCCTGGTCTCCGGCTATTCCGGCATCGGCAAATCCTCGGTCGTCAATGAGCTGCAGCCCATGCTGGTGCCGCCGCGCGGCCTCTTTGCTTGCGGAAAGTTCGACCAATACAAGCGCGACATTCCCTACTCGACGCTGGCACAGGCCTTTCAGGGCCTGATCCGCCAGCTGTTGACGAAGAGCGAGACAGAGCTCGGCAAATGGCGCCACGAGCTGTGTGATGCGTTGGACCAGAATGGGCAGCTGATCGTGGACCTGGTCCCCGAATTGAAGCTCGTCATCGGAGACCAGGTGCCCGTTCCCGAAGCTCCGGCACACGTTGCGCAACAGCGCTTCCACCTGGTGTTCCGCCGATTCATCGGCGTATTCGCGCGGCAAGAGCATCCTCTGGCGTTGTTTCTCGATGATCTGCAATGGCTCGATGCCGCGACGCTCGAGCTGCTGGAGGATCTGTTGACGCGTTCCGAGCTACGGCACCTCATGCTGATCGGCGCTTATCGCGACAACGAAGTCGATGCCGCTCATCCGCTGATGCGCAAGCTGCAGGCGATCAGGAGTGCTGGCGGAAAGGTAAACGAGATCATCCTTGGGCCGCTCGCCCAGGAGCATATCGAGCAGCTGCTTGCGGACGCCCTTCACAGCCAGCCGGGGCATAGTGCGCCGCTCGCGCAACTGGCGCAGCGGAAGACAGGTGGCAACCCATTCTTCACTGTTCAGTTCATTTCCTCGCTCGCCGACGAACAGATGCTCGCCTTTGATCACGATGCCCGCCGCTGGCGATGGGATCTCGATCGCATCCGGTCCAAGGGATACACGGAAAATGTGGTGGACCTCATGGTCGCGAAGCTCATCCGTCTGCCGGCCCGGACGCAGACGGCACTGCAGCAGATGGCCTGCCTCGGAAACCTCGCCGACACCACGGTTCTTGCGACAGTTCTCGAAAGCTCGCCGGAGCGGGTCGACGCGAGTCTCCGGGAAGGCGTACATCAAGGATTGGTCGAGCCGCTGGACGACTCCTATAGGTTCATTCACGACCGTGTTCAGGAGGCAGCCTATTCACTCATTCCGGAAACAGCACGCGCAGCGGCGCACCTGCGCATCGGACGGCTGCTCGCGGCGCACACCTCTGCGGAAAAACGCGAAGAGAGAGTCTTCGATGTAGTCAATCAACTGAACCGGGGCGCCGCATTGATGACTTCGCGCGAAGAGCGGGAGAACCTCGCCGGGCTCAACCTGCTCGCGGGCAGGCGCGCCAGGGGGTCTACCGCCTATGTCTCGGCACTCAGGTATCTGGTCGCGGGTGCGGAATTACTGGGTGGCGATGCCTGGGACCACGGACGCGACCTGCCCTTCGCGCTGGAGCTGGAACGGGCCGAATGCGAGTTCTCGACCGGCGAACTCGAGGCCGCCGACGAGCGCCTGACCGCCCTCTCAAGCCGCACGATCAATACTGTCGAGCGCGCGGCGGTCGCCTGCGCGCACTTGGGCGTGTGCACGGAGCTCCTTCAGCTCGACCGTGCCGTCGCGGTGGCTCTCGAGTACCTCCGCAAGGTAGGCATCGAGTGGTCGGCACATCCCACAGAAGGAGAAGTGTGGCGCGAATACCGGCAGGTATGGTCGCAGCTCGGCAGCCGCACGATCGAGGAGCTCGTCGATCTGCCGCTGATGAGCGATCCCGAGTCGCTCGCGACCATCGACGTTCTGACCAAGGTCGAAGCGGCCGCCATTTTCACGGATAAGAACCTGGATGCATTGCGCACATGCAAAGCAGTGACCCTTAGTCTCCAGCAGGGCAACTGTGACGCGTCATGCATCGCCTATGTCGTGTTGGGCAAAATCGTCGAATCGTTCTTTGGCGACTACAAGACGGCGTTTCGATTTGCTCAGGTCGGCTTTGATCTCGTCGAACACCGCGGGCTGAAGCGTTTTGAGGCGCGAACCTACCAGAATTTCGCCAATGTGATCGCACCCTGGAAGGAGCACGTACGGACCTCGATTGACCTGCAGCGGCGCGCTTTCGATGCCTTGAGCAGGAACGGCGACCTCTCGTATGCAAACTATGCCAACATCGTTCTGAATACGGACCTTCTGGTGGCGGGCCACCCGCTGAGCGACGCGCAACGCGAAGCCGAGCTTGCCCTGTCGTTTGCCGAAAAGACGCGGTTTGGCGGCGATGTCCTCCTTGTCATACCTACGCTCGCACTCATTCGCACACTCCGCGGGTTGACGCCGAAATTCGGCTGCTTCGACAGCGAAGAGATCGAGGAACGCGCGTTCGAACGTCGATTGGCCGACAACCCGTATTTACGCCTGCAGGAGTGTTGGTATTGGATCCGCAAAATGCAGGCTCGCTACTTTGCCGGCGAGCTGCCAGCTGCCCTGGAAGCCTCATCGAAAGCGCAGCCTCTGCTGGCGATCACATCCACCTTTTTTGAGGAGGCCGAATTTCATTTTTACAGCGCGCTCTCCCGTGCCGCATCCTGCGACACCGTAACGGCCGACGGGTGCCGGCAGCATTTCGAGGCGCTGGCCGCCCATCACCGGCAACTCGAAATCTGGGCGGAGAATTGCCCGGATAATTTCGAGAATCGCGCCGCGCTGGTGGGCGCCGAAATTGCGCGGCTTGAAAACCGCGACCTCGACGCGATGCGCCTGTACGAAAAGGCCATCCAATCATCGCGGACAAGCGGCTTCGTCCACAATGAGGCGCTCGCCTATGAGCGCGCTTCAATCTTTTACCGCGCACGCGGGTTCGAGCAATTCGCCGAAGCTTACCTGCGCAGCGCCCGCGCCCGCTACGCGGCGTGGGGCGCGGATGGAAAAGTGAGACAACTGGACCGCTCGTATCCCGGCCTCGGGCCGGCGCCACCGCTGCCAGGCCCGGCTTCGGCCATCACGGCGCCAGTCGAAGGACTCGACCTCGCGACGGTGATCGGAGTCTCGCAGGCCGTTGCAGGCGAGATGGTCCTCGAAAAACTGTTCGCTACCGTCATGCGCAAGGCAATGGAGCACGCCGGCGCCGGGAGAGGGCTCCTGATCGTCCCGCGCCGGGACGAGCTGCGGATAGAGGCGGAATCAACGATAGAGTCACCCAACAACGGGAACGATGCGATCGTGCGTATGCGGGACGCGTCGGACGCAGCCGCGGCCATGCCGGAGTCGATTCTGCGCTATGTGATGCGCACTCACGAGAGCGTGATTCTCGATGACGCATCCTCGGCGAACCCGTTTTCTGCCGATCCTTACTTCCTACAGAATCGCACCCGTTCGACTCTTTGTATGCCACTACTCAACCAGGCGAAGCTGTCGGGTATTCTTTACCTTGAAAACAACCTTGCCCCGCGGGTTTTCACCTCTGACCGGATCACCGTTCTAAGGGTGCTCGTCTCGCAGGCCGCGATCTCTCTGGAGAACACGCGGCTCTATCACGATCTTGCAGATCGCGAACGGAAGATCCGACGCCTGGTGGACTCCAACATTCTGGGAATCACCACCTGGAACGTCGAAGGTGCCGTTCTCAAGCCCAATGAAGCCTTTCTTCGCATGGTGGGATACGATCATCAGGATGTCGCCGCGGGTCGCGTGCGCTGGCGTGACATGACGCCTGAGGACCGCCGCGAGCGCCATGAGCGCGCATTGGCAGAAGTGCTCCAGACCGGGAGCGTACAACCCTTTGAGTCGGAATTTTTCCGCAAAGATGGCAGTCGCGTGCCCGTGCTGATGGGCGGCGCGCTGTTCGAAGAGACCAGCAACGAGGGCGTCGCGTTCGTGCTCGATCTGACAGAGCGCAAGCGGGCCGAGGATTCCCTGCGCCAGGTGCAGGCCGAATTGTCGCACGTGTCTCGCGTGGCCACGCTGGGCGAGCTGGCCGCCTCGATCGCGCATGAAGTCAACCAGCCGATCCAGGGCATCATGACCAATGCCGCTACATGTCTTCGCATGTTGGACGGCAACCCGCCGAACGTCGAGGGTGCGCGCGTACAAGCGCGGCGGATCGTGCGCGACGGCAAGCGCGCCTCGGATGTGATCGTGCGATTGCGTGCCCTGTACGGCAAGAAGGAATTCACCCTGGAGCCGCTGGATCTCAATGAGGCCACCCGAGAAGTGATTGCATTGTCTCTGAGCGATCTCCAACGGAATCGGGTTACTCTGCGGGCGGAGCTCGCTGACGACCTCCCGCCCATCAGCGGCGATCGCGTTCAGCTCCAGCAGGTCATCCTGAACCTGTTACGCAATGCTTCCGACGCGATGAGCACGGTAGACGGTCGCGCACGCGAGTTGCTCATCCGAACGGAACAGGATGAAGGTGATCAGGTGCGCCTTGTAGTGAAAGACAGTGGATCCGGCTTCAGTCCCGAAGCCACGACCAAGCTCTTTCAGGCTTTCTATACGACCAAGAGCGAGGGAATGGGCATCGGGTTGTCGGTCAGCCGCTCGATCATCGAGAGACATCGCGGCCGGCTATGGGCGGAGCTCAATGACGGGCCCGGAGCCACCTTCTCGTTTTCGATTCCCTTCGATACAGGAAGTGTCGCGTTGCGCCGTTGAGCTGACCCCAGCGTGACCGTCGACCGTCCGCGATGAACCTCTGGCGGATCATCGATCGCGGTCTGGTCCGCGAAGCGTTTCTCTGGGCAGGGTGCCTGCGATTATGGCGGCCGTTGGAATTCACCGGGTACCCGCATGGTCTACTGCTCCGAGCACCCTGCACTCGCGGCGCTCGAGAAGCTCGTGCACATCCAGGACATGGAGCAGCTGCGCCAATCCTACGCGTTGATTTCGGTCGCCTGCCCGCAGGAGCTAGCGGATACCCTGTCCCAGCGCCTGCCCAGAAACTGGACCGGCGAAAGCGCCCGCTCCAAACTCCGACGCATCGGCGACCAATGGATCGCTTCCCGGCGTTCCCTCGCCCTCATCGTCCCCAGCGTAGTGCTGCCCCGGTCGAGCAACATCCTGGTAAATCCTCTCCATCCGGCCTTCGGCCAACTCCGGATCGGTCGTCCGGATAGCTTCGATTTTTGATCCGCGCTATATTTCGGCACACCCAACGGGAGAGCCACAATGAGAAGAGCTCGTCGGCAGCACCGGGTGATCCGAACTGCGCTGCTCCTGATTTGCCTCGCGCATGGTGCTACCGTTTGGGCAACAACGGGCTGCTCCTCGATGTTTCACGGCAACCCGCAGCATACGGGTGTCTGCTCCACGGACGCGCGGGACATGAACCTGCTGTGGAAGTTCCACACCGAAAATATGGTGCGTTCCACACCAGCCGTCGTCGATGGCACTGTCTACGCGGGCAGCAACGACCATCACCTCTATGCCCTCGATGAAAAGACCGGCAGGCTGCGATGGCTATTCGCGACGCGCGGCGGGGTTGCCTCATCGCCCCTCGTGAGCGATGGGCGAATATGGGTGACCGATGCCACCAACACGATTTACGCGCTCGATTCCCGCACGGGACATCTGATCTGGAAGGTCGCCACCGGTCCTGATCTTCCGGTCGTCGGCGGATGGGACTTCTACCAGTCCTCCCCCACCGTTGCGGATGGGGTTCTCTTCATCGGCAGCGGCGACGGCCACCTCTACGCCCTGAGCGCGAGCACAGGCCGGCGCGTCTGGGACTTCGCCACGCGCGGCCGGGTGCATACCTCACCGGCTGTGTGGGGTCGCTATGTTGTCTTCGGCAGCATGGATGGCGCTCTCTACGCCCTCGACCGCAGCACCGGCAAGCTCCTCTGGAAGTATCAGACGGATACCAGTCCGCCGTTCCCGATGACCGGTGTCTTCATCGGCTCGCCGACGATTGCTGCTGACTTGGGACTGGTCTTCGCAGGCTGCCGCGACGGGCACCTCTACGCATTTGACCTCACAACGGGACGGGTTCGGTGGCGGCTCGACGAGCATGGCTCATGGGTAGTAAGCACCCCTGCCTACGAGAATGGCATCGTTTACGCAACGACCTCCGATACCCGCCTGGCGGAGGCAGTGGATGCGAGGACGGGGAAGGTTCTGTGGCAGCAAGAGGGCGCGGGTTATGTGTTCCCGTCACCCATAGTCACGCGGGGATCCGTGTATATCGCTTCCTGGGGCGCCGTGGTCGGCAAGTACAACAGGACCAACGGCCAGGTTATCGCGGGCAACGGCGGAGAGGGACCGTTTCTATCCTCGCCGGCGATCGCTCACGGCGTACTCTTTATCGGCTGCGATGACGGGAATGTGTACGCGTTCGAGTGAGCGAACGCCCCGGATTCAGTCGCTGCTCGCAACCCTTGACCAGGTCCACGCCTTCCAGATGATGACCGATGTGGCCACAGTTTCGATCGTTGCGAAGAACAAGTACTCTGGATAGGCAGGCGTCCGGGCACCGGCGATGACCAGAGGCGCAACGAAGGTCAGGAGACCGTTCACAAGGGTCAAAAGGACGCCCGCGATGATATTCGCCAGCCGGTTCGCTCTAAACGGAAGCAGATGACACGCCAGAATCATGGCGATGGGTATTTCCATCAAGACCGCTGAACCCATCAGAGCCCATGAGGGTAGAGGATCGAATGGTTGTCGCCAGCCAACAACATCGAACAGGGCAAGAACGTCCGCGTACAGGTAGTTCAATAACGCGAAGAGCCACAATAGAGACAACCGCCCCTTCATGTCGTGGACGGCGGCCAGTCGCAGGCTGACGCCGCTTACGGGCGTGCCAGACTCGAGATTCAGCATAGGCGCCCCCTGGATTGGGTTTGCTCGGAGTCGCCCCTAAGAACACCGTGGGCTGCGAAGAGTTGCACGGCTCCGCTAAGAGGGGCCGCGCCGGGGCGCAACCCTCTTATTCATAGGTTCCATGGCGCAGCTGCCGGGCTCAAGCCCCAGCTGCGGCGAAATACCGGTCCTTCGCCGTTGGATTTCAGCGAAGAGCCAAGTCCTGTCGTGGGCTCAGAGCCGCGTTACGAAACTGAAAGACGTGGTCGTGCCGTTTCCGGGCACCGTAAAGGTTGCGACCTGATGCGTGTGTGTACGTAGAGCAGCAGACACCGCGCTCACCGAGATGCTCAGGACCACCTTGTCCGTAGTTGGCGTGGCCAGCAGCCATTCGTAGGGAATCAAAACCGTGCATGTCGCGGTCGCGCCTGAACGGCTCGCGGCACTCCCCGCCACTTCCGTGATAGGCCCGTTCGCGTCACTTACGACGATGGCCGTAGCAGTGCAGTTGATCGGTGTTGTTGAAGTGATAGAAGGTGAAACGATCGTAACGGTTCCCGTGATCTTGAGTTCCCCGGTAATTTGCGTGGACGCCGCTGGAGGCTCCGGGCTTCCGGCAGTGGTCAGCAGTGGCAGAATCGCACCTGTATGCGGATCCAGATAGCCGATCGTCGTCGGTGCACCGGCCTGATTCCCGGCGGAGGCCGAGATCGCCCAAGCCAAACCCAGGATGCCGGACCAGAGGAGTGCTTTACTTTTCATACATTCACCGTGCATGTAGTTGGTGTTGGTGTTGGTGTTGTCACAGCTCTACCGAGGAGACAATAGCGCCAGGCGTTGAAACCTCGCGCGCGGGCTTGTGTTGAGCATATGGCTTCTCCTGTATCAAGGAGGGACCACACGCCTCAGGGGGTGTTGCGTTCTGCGAAGAAAACGCTCTTCGGAGAGGTGCCGATTGCCCCGGTGATTATCCAGGCCGGAGCGTATTCCTCTGATTTGCAGGCGACCATTTACTCCAATGGCTTGAGCGCGTCAATTTGCGTTTCGCGGCTTGGTTAGACGGGTCCAACGGGACCCACAGCAGCCCGCGAGTGATTGGTCGGAGCGCCGAGATTTGAACTCGGGACCCCTTGCACCCCATGCAAGTGCGCTACCAGACTGCGCCACGCTCCGACTTTTATTGAGAGGCTGCTGCAGCGCGAGCGGGGTTCTCTCGCGCGGACGTCAATGATACGCCGAATTGCCGCCCCTGCGCAGAGCGGCAGCAGGCCCTTCGGGGCCGTGTCTCAGCGCCGCAGGACCTTCATGAGCTCCTCGAGCTCGAGCCTCACCTGCTTGACGATCTGCTGGCTCTGCGAGACGTCGCTGCGCGCTTCCTCGCCAGTCAGCTTGTTGCGGGCGCCGCCGATGGTGAAGCCCTGATCGTAGAGGAGGCTTCTGATCTGGCGGATGACGATGACGTCCTGACGCTGGTAATAGCGCCGGTTGCCGCGCCGCTTCACCGGCTTCAGTTGCGGGAACTCCTGCTCCCAATAGCGCAGCACGTGCGGCTTGACGCCGCAGAGCTCGCTCACCTCTCCGATGGTGAAGTACCGCTTGCCGGGAATCGCCGGCAGCTGCGAATTATTCTTTGGCTCCAACATAGGCTTCGACCCGCGCCTTCAATTTTTGTCCCGGACGGAAGGTGACCACCCGCCGGGCGGTGATCGGTATTTCCTGGCCGGTCTTGGGATTCCTGCCGGGACGCTGGTTCTTGTCGCGCAGGTCGAAGTTGCCGAAACCGGAGAGCTTCACCTGCTCGCCTCTCGACAGGGCCGCGCGCACCTCCTCGAAGAACAGGTCCACCAGCTCCCGTGCCTCCCGTTTGTTGAGCCCGAGCTGGTTGAAGAGTGCTTCCGCCATCTCCGCCTTGGTCAGGGCCATCTCTTATTCTCGTATTTTTGCGTTCAAGCTCACGCGCAAATCCGCGACGACCGCTGCGATGATGCCGGCTATGTCGTCCTCGGTAAGAGTGCGAGAAATGTCCTGAAAAATCAAGCCCAAAGCGACGCTTTTTCGACCTGCTTCTACGCCGGGGCCGCGATACACGTCAAAAATGCGGAGATCACGCAAAAGGCTCGAAGCCGTCAAGACTACACGCTCAGTGAGGTTACTTAAAGCCACTGATTCATCCAGCACCACCGCGAGGTCCCGGCGGACCTGCGGAAAGCGGGAAATCTCGTGGTAATCAGGCCGCACGACCGCCAGGGCCCGCTCAACGTCGAGCTCGAAGAGCACGGGGGGATATGTAAAGTCGAGCGCCTTCACCAGCGAGGGGTGCAGCTCGCCCAGCCAACCGACGGGCTGGCCCTTGCGCAGCAGGCGCGTCGCCCTGCCGGGATGCAGACACGACAACGTATGCGGCTCGAAGCTGAATTCTGCCCGCGCGCCCGTGGCGGCGAGTAAAGCCTCGACATCCCCCTTTACATCGAAGAAATCCACCGGCTCGCGCATGTCCCGCGGCAGCCCCCACTGTTCCGGCAGCCGCTGGCCACAGGCGATGCCGGCCAGGGTGTCGACTTCGCGCGTCGCGCCGGGAGTCTCCGCGACGGGAAGGAAGCGCGCACCATGCTCAAACAACCGGATTCGGTCCTGTTGCCGCCGCTGATTTTCCAGCGCCGCCTTGAGGAGGCCCGGCCAGAGCGACACGCGCATGACCGACAGGTCGCTCGCAATCGGGTTGGCAAGCGCGACCCCCGCGACGTCAGGAAAGAGCCGCGCCTGCAGCTGCGGATCGACGAACGCGTAGGTGATCGCCTCATGATAGCCGCGCAGTGCCAGCGCCTCGAGCAGGTCGCGCTCGGCCGGCTGCGCATTCGGCAGGCTGCCGAAGCGCTGCGGCACCTGGGCATCCGCTTCCGGAATGGCCTGATAGCCGACGATACGCGCCACTTCCTCGATCAGATCGGCCTCGATCGCGATATCGAAGCGATGGGGCGGCGGCCTGACGCGCCAGCCTTCTTCCGTCGGCTCAACATCCATCTGCAGACCCTCCAGGCTCGCGCGCACACGCGCATCATCGAATCCTACTCCCAGGAGGCGCGCCAACTGCTTGCGGCGCAGGGCGACCGCAGGCCGCGCCGGCAAATGCTCGTCGGAGCGCTTCACAGCAGCCGGACCGGCCTTGCCGCCCGCAATCGCGAGCAGCAGCTCCGTCGCACGCTCCACCGCCCGCTCCTGCTGCGATGGATCGACGCCGCGCTCGAAGCGCTGACTGGCGTCCGTAGTCAGCCCCCAGCGCTTGGCGCGCCCCATGACGGCGTCGGGCGTGAAGAACGCGGCTTCGAAGAAGACGTCCGTAGTTTCAGCGCTCACGGCCGTGCGCTGCCCACCCATGATGCCCGCGATACCGACCGGGCCTGCACCATCGGTTATCAGCAGAACGTCTGGCTGTACCTCGACGGTCTTCCCATCGAGCAGTGTGATCGTTTCCCCCGCACGCCCAAAACGGGCGCGTATCTCGCTTTTGAGCTTCGCCAGGTCATAGGCATGCATCGGCTGACCCAGTTCCAGCATCACGTAGTTGGTGACATCCACCACCGGGCTGATGGAGCGCACACCGGCACGCCGCAAACGCTCCCGCATCCAGATGGGAGTCACCGCCCTGTTGTCGACATCGCGAATGACGCGCCCGACGAACTTCGGGCAGCCAGCCGGCGCATCCAAATGCACGGCAAAGGTGTCCGATATCGTGCTGCGGCGCTCGCCGCGACCCAGGGCTTGTTCACTCAGCCGCCCACCGGAGAGCGCCGCCACTTCGCGGGCCACGCCGATGACCGACATTGCATCGCCGCGGTTGGGAGTGATGTTGAGCTCGAGTATTACATCATCGAGCGCAAGGTATTCGCGCAGGTCCTGGCCCGTTGGCGCATCGGATGGCAGCTCCACGATGCCATTGGACGCGTCCGCGAGTCCCAGCTCTCTGGCCGAGCACAGCATCCCCGCCGACTCCACCCCCCGCAGCTTCGTAGCCTTGATCGGGGGATTCTGCGGCAGAGTCGCCCCCACCACCGCCAGCGCACTCTTCAATCCCGCGCGCGCATTCGGCGCGCCGCAGACGATCTGCAGCGGCTCGCCCTGCCCGGTTGCGACGCGGCAGACGCGCAGTTTGTCGGCTTGCGGGTGCTTCTCGGCACTCAGAATCTCGGCGACGACCACTCCGGTGAACGGGGGTGCCGCCGGCTCCAGCGCCTCGAGCTCGAGACCCGCCATGGTGAGGCGCACGCCCAGCTCCCGCGGACTCCAGGGGACGGTGACCCACTCGGCCAGCCAGGAACACGGAATCCTCATGGTCAGAGCGCCTGGAACTGCTCGAGGAAGCGCAGATCGTTCTCGAAGAAGAGCCTGAGGTCGCTCACTCCATAGCGCAGCATCGCCAGGCGATCGATGCCCATGCCCCACGCGTAGCCGGTGTAGCGTTCCGCATCGATGCCGCTGGCCTTGAGCACGTTGGGGTGGACCATACCGCAACCGGCGATCTCGAGCCAACCGGTGTGTTTGCAGGTACGGCAGCCTTTGCCCTCGCAGAACACGCAGGACATGTCGACTTCCGCGGAGGGCTCCGTGAAAGGGAAGTAGGAAGGCCGCAGGCGCATGGCGAGATCGCGCTCGAAGAACGACTGCAGGAAGCCGTGCAGCGCCGCCTTCATGTTGGCGAAGCTGATGTTCTCATCTACTTTCAGGCCTTCGACCTGGTGGAACATCGGCGAGTGCGTCATGTCCGAATCGCACCGATAGACACGCCCCGGCGCCACGATGGCTATCGGCGCTCCCTGGTTCAGCAGCGCACGGATCTGCACCGGCGAGGTATGCGTGCGCAACAGCCGTCCGTCCGGAAAGTAGAACGTGTCGTGCATTGCCCGCGCGGGATGGTTCGGCGGGAAATTGAGCGCTTCGAAGTTGTGGAAATCGTCCTCGATCTCCGGCCCCGTGGCGACCGCGAAACCAGCGCGGCGGAAGATCTCCTCCATGCGCAGCCGCGCCAGGGTGACGGGATGCAGCCCGCCGCGCTGCTCGCCTCGCCCCGGCAGCGTGACATCTATGCGTCCGGCAGCCAGCTCGCGCTCGACCTCGGTCCGCGCCAATGCCTCGCGCCGCGCCTCGATGGCGGACTGCACGCGCTCCTTGGCTTCGTTGATCCGCTGGCCGGCCGCGGGCCGCTCGGCGGCCGGCAGGCCGCCGAGGGACTTCAGCTGCTCGGTGAGGGTGCCCTTCTTCCCCAACCAGCGCACGCGCACCTCATCGAGGGCGCCGAGGTCGGGGCTCGCCGCCACCTCGCCCAGCGCCTCGTCAATGAGGGTGGTCAGGTCCTGCACCGCAACCCGCCAGGGTCAGGCGATACCGAGTGCGGCCTTCGCCTGCTGCGCGATGGCGGCGAATGCCGCGGTGTCATGGACGGCGATGTCCGCCAGCACCTTGCGGTCGATCTCGACGCCCGCCTTACCCAGCCCGTTGATGATGCGGCTGTAGGAGAGGCCGTAGAGGCGTGCCGCGGCATTGATGCGCGCGATCCAGAGGGCGCGGAACTCGCGCTTCTTCTGGCGCCGATCGCGGTAGGCGTACTGCCCGGCCTTGATGACGGCCTGCTTCGCTGCACGATAGACCTTGCGCCGGGCGTTGTAGTAGCCCTTCGCCTTGCCGAGAACTTTCTTGTGACGGCGCCCGGCCGTCACGCCACGCTTGACTCTTGCCATGTTGGATTACCTCGCTCGTGCGTTACTTGTGGTACGGAAGCAGCTGCTCGAGACGACCGGTGTCGGTCTCGTGCACGAGGCTCGTACCGCCCGAGCGGGCGTGGCGCTTCACCTTGCGGTCCTTGTGACCGAGGTTGTGGCGGCGTTTGGACGCGTACCGCTTGAAGCCCTTCGCCGTCTTGCGAAAGCGCTTGGCCGCGGCCCGGTTGGTTTTCAACTTGGGCATCGACTGTAACTCCTCAACTTTGTTGCTGTAGCCCCGGTCGCCAGGCATCCCGGACTCTCGTCCCGGACACCCGCTACGGGCGAACGATCCCAGGTAGATCAACTACTTGGAAGCGTTACTTCTTCTTTGGTGCAAAGACCATGATCATCTGCTTGCCCTCCATGAGCGGGTTCTGCTCGACCACGCCGCAGGGGGCGAGGTCGGTAGCGACCCGATCCAGGAGCTTGCGCCCGATGTCCTGGTGCACCATCTCACGGCCGCGGAAACGTAATGTCACCTTGGCCTTATCACCCTCGGTCAGGAAGCGGGTGAGATTACGCAGCTTGATCTGGTAATCCGCCTCTCCCGTTCCGGGACGAAACTTCACTTCCTTGACCTGAATCTGCTTCTGCTTGCGCTTCGCCGAGTGGGCCTTCTTGTTCTGCTCGAACAGGAATTTCCCGTAGTCCATGATGCGCACCACCGGCGGCTCCGCCGTCGGCGATACCTCCACCAGATCGAGGTCCGATGCGGAGGCCATTTGCAGAGCCTCGGAGCGGGTCATCACTCCGGCCTGCGACCCGTCGGCCGCGATCACTCGCAGTTGCGGCGCGCTGAT
>Ga0126373_10002548_pt1 | contig 13441 bp, 13 predicted proteins | sample PanSoiMetPlot_11_FD_92545 | JGI IMG/M metagenome (GOLD analysis project Ga0126373, IMG submission 92545) | Tropical forest soil microbial communities from Panama - MetaG Plot_11 | ecosystem: Environmental > Terrestrial > Soil > Tropical forest > Bulk soil | place: Panama | collected 2016-02-17 | reverse complement strand
GTGCATTTTCTATTTCATGATCCGCTACCGTCGCCGGTCCGATGACGACCGGGCGGAGCAGATTGAGGGCAACATCCCGCTCGAGATGCTGTGGACCGGAATTCCCACGTTGATTTGCGCCGTGCTGTTTATCTGGGCGTCTGCGCTGTATGTTCGAAATTCACGGCCACCCACCGCTGCGACCGAAATTTTCGTGATCGGGAAGCAGTGGATGTGGCATATCCAGCATCCCGAAGGGCCGCGGGAGATCGATGAGCTCCACGTTCCCTTAGGCGTCCCGGTGAAGGCGACGATGACCTCGCAGGACGTGATCCACGACTTTTACATTCCCGCGTTCCGCGTCAAGAAAGACGTGCTGCCGGGCCGCTACACGTCGCTTTGGTTCCAGCCCACAAAGGTGGGCACGTACCACATTTTCTGCGGGCAGTATTGCGGCGCCGAGCACTCTGAAATGATCGGCTGGGTGTACGTGATGGAGCCGACCGATTACGCCGCATGGCTCGCGGGTGGAGCGAAAAGCGAATCGATGGCGCAGCAGGGTGAACGCCTGTTCAATCAGCTTGGCTGCGAGGCCTGCCACGTGGCCAATAACACGGCGCGGGCGCCATCCCTAGTCGGCATTTACGGGAGAACTGAGAAGCTGCGAGATGGATCGTCGCGCGTGGTCGACGAGTCGCTGATTCGGCAGGTCATCGTGAATCCCAACTCTGTTCTTCTGCCCAACTATCCGCCGATTATGCCTACGTTCCAAGGGCAGGTGGACGAGGAACAGGTATTGGAACTGATCGCGTATGTGAAGTCTCTGGGAACGCAAGAAAGGACTCCGAGTCAATGAGCAGGGCAGTTGCAGACCTTCCGGCAGCGTCGTCCGGGTCGCAAGTCAACTATCTGAATGCACGCTACGGCATCAAATCGTGGCTCCTGACTACGGATCACAAGCGAATTGCGGTGCTCTACCTGGGCTCGATTACGTTCATGTTCTTGGTGGGCGGGATCGCCGCCACTTTGATGCGCATCCATCTGATCGACCCGGAAGGAGCGCTTTTCCAACCCGAGACCTACAACAAGATGTTCTCCATCCACGGAATCGTGATGGTTTTCTTCTTTCTGGTTCCGTCGATTCCCGCCACGCTCGGGAATTTCCTGGTTCCCATGATGATCGGAGCGCGAGACCTGGCGTTTCCGCGCATCAACCTGCTGAGCTGGTATCTGTACATCACAGGCGCTCTGTTCATGCTGTACGCGATCATGGCAGGCGGCGTCGACACGGGTTGGACCTTTTATCCTCCTTACAGCAGCATCTACGCGCACACGCACGTAATCGCGGCCGTGCTCGCAGTTTTCATCGCCGGTTTCTCTTCGATTCTCACGGGTCTGAACTTCATCGTCACGATTCACAAAATGCGGGCTCCGGGAATGACCTGGTTTCGCCTGCCGCTCTTCCTGTGGTCCATCTATGCGACGAGCGTGATCTTCATTCTCGGGACTCCCGTTGTCGCCATCACATTGCTCCTGATGGGACTCGAACGCCTTTTCCGCGTGGGAATCTTCGACCCTGCTCTCGGTGGCGACCCGATTCTCTTCCAGCACCTGTTCTGGTTTTACTCGCACCCCGCGGTCTACATCATGATTCTGCCGGGCATGGGAGTGATCAGTGAACTGGTCCCCTGTTTCTCGCGCAAAAGGATCTTCGGGTACGGCTTCGTCGCCTTTTCGAGCATGGCTATCGCGGTGATCAGTTTCCTCGTTTGGGGCCACCACATGTTCGTAACGGGTCAATCGATTTACGCCGGGCTGATCTTTTCGGTCCTGAGCTTCCTGGTGGCGATACCCTCGGCAATCAAAGTGTTCAACTGGACGGCGACTCTGTACAAGGGTTCGATCTCGTATGACGCTCCGATGCTGTACGCCTTGGGCTTCATTGGTCTTTTCACGATGGGCGGGCTGACCGGTCTTTTCCTCGCTTCTCTCGCCACGGATGTCCATCTGAACGGTACTTACTTCATCGTCGCTCATTTCCACTACATCATGGTTGGCGGAGCCGTGATGGCCTACCTCGGCGGCATCCATTTTTGGTGGCCGAAAATCACGGGAAGGCTTTACCCCGACGCGTGGGCGCGGTTCGCCGCCCTGGTGGTTTTTGTCGGCTTCAACCTGACGTTCTTTCCCCAATTCATGCTGGGCTATTTAGGCATGCCGCGCCGCTACGCCGTTTATCCGTCGGAATTTCAAGTGCTGAATGTCATGTCCTCGGCGGGTGCGTCCATTCTTGGCATTGGCTACCTGATTCCGCTTATTTACCTCATTTGGTCCATGCGCTATGGCCCGGCTGCGGGACCGAATCCTTGGGGCGCCACGGGACTCGAATGGCAAACGCCCTCGCCACCGCCTACGGAGAATTTCGAGGAGATCCCGGTTGTGACTGAGGAAGCGTACAACTATCCGGGGACGGAGGTCGCTGTCCGTGGCTGAGACGGCTGTTCCTTCTCCCCTGCACGAAACGCACCCGGAACACGCGCACCAGTTCGAGGACAAAGAGCAGCAGCGCGAGGCCGGAACGCTCGGCATGTGGACATTCCTGATTACTGAAATCATGTTTTTCGGTGGGATGTTTTGCGCCTACGTGATCTACCGGTCTCTCCATCCGCACGCGTTCGAGCTGGGAAGCCATCTGTTGGAGGTGAAATTCGGCGCGACCAATACGGCGGTGCTGATCTGCAGCAGCTTGACGATGGCCATGGCCATTCACTCCGCGCAGGTGGGGAAGAGCAAGGGAACGATCATTGCGTTTCTGGTGATCACCATGCTGCTGGGCCTCACGTTCATCGGCGTGAAGCTGTATTTCGAGTGGTACCACGACTATCTCGAGCACATCGTGCCCGGATTTGGATTCATGAACCGCGGCGAATGGGGCGCCGACGCCCCGCAAGTGCAGATGTTCATGGTGTTCTATTTTTTCATGACCGGGCTGCACGCACTGCACATGGTGATTGGCATCGGCATTCTGACGGTGCTCACAATCATGGCCGCCCGAGATCGTTTTTCATCGCGCTATTTTGCGCCGCTCGACATTAGCGGGTTGTACTGGCACTTTGTCGACATCATCTGGATCTATCTTTTCCCGCTCCTGTACTTGATTGGCGGGCGGTACACAACGGGAGGCCACTGATGTCCGAGCACTTTGTTCCGGCGAAGACCTATATTCTCGTGTTCGTGTCGCTGCTCTTCCTTACGGGTTTGACAACAGGTGTTGCGTACATTGACCTGGGCGTGTTCAACACGGTTGTGGCCTTAGTGATTGCCGTAGCGAAGATGATGCTCGTAGTCCTGTTTTTCATGCACATGAAATACAGTTCTGGAATGACGCGCGTCGTGGTTATCGCGGGTCTTTTCTGGTTGGCGATTATGATATCGTTGACGCTCGCAGATGAGCTGACGCGCTGGTGGACGCCGACGGCCGGTGCCTGGGGCACCAGTATGCTCCTCCCGTTTCTTGTCCTACTTAGCTAGCTATCCCTGATCGTCTCGCTTCTGAGAATGATGGCCTGACGTTGCGTCGCGTGCCTGAGAGGAGATTCAGGCTCCGTTGCGCGCCAAGGTCAATGGACAGAGCGGCCCGGCGAGGGGTTCACGCGCAACCACCGTGCGCATGAAATCACCCATTCGATTGCGCTCGCGGGACGCGGCCTCAGGGAATATTTGCCCAGAGCAGGATGCCCCAAGGCGTCGCCCGTTCGCCGCGAAGGTGCGACCGGTGCCAGTCTCGAAGAGGGGCAACTTCGGATCGCGCCATTCCAACCGTCGCGCCGTACCTGTTGCCGCGGCTCGTGCGCCGCTTCACACGCCGGTATCGGCGCGCGGAGATTAGCGTACACGAAGATTTCACCGAGAATCTGATCGGCGCATGCGTGGCGGGGGAGGTCGACCTGGGACTTGTAGCCCTGCCCCTCGATGACGCCCGCGTCGCCGTCGAGCCGCTTTTTTCCGAGCAGCTTCTCGTTGCCCTCGCGCCGGGGCACTTGCTGGCAAAGCGTCGCAGGATAACTCTGGATGAGCTGACGCGCGAACGCTTCGTTCTGCTGAGTGAGATCCACTGTCTAGGAAGGCAGATCGTGCGCTTCTGCGAGCGGCAAGGCTGCGTTCCCGCGCTAACCCGCCGGAGCGCGCAGCTCATGACCGTTCAAGAGATGGTCGCCATGGGACAGGGCAGCTCGTCCGCTGCTTAGTTGCTTGCGGCCGCTCCCTTTATCTGCGCCTGTAATACTCGCTGCATCTCGGCCATCATCTTGCGCACGGCTTCATTCGACCCTGGATTCTGCTTTTCGCGCCAGGCTTCGAAGCGCTTGCAGTGCTCCTCGAGATTCCTGAGGAAATTTGGGCTGCTGAACATGGTGCGCCAAGCCCCAAGAACGGGCTTGACCTGCTCGAACGTTACCCACTGCTCGTTCGTATTCTCGAAGAAGAACTCTTCGTCGATCAGCCCGCGATTCACGATGCTGGCCACCATTTCCCAGTAGGTCAGCACCATGCGCATGTACGCGTTCTCGCGGCTGCCGGGAGGGCAAATGTGCGTTGCATCCTCCGTGTTCTTTGGATGAAAATTCGCCGCGAACCATTCGCGCGCCTCCCGCAAGCGCGGCTCCCGGCGCGTATCGTATAGTCTCAAAAGCAAGTTGACCTGCTCGTGCGTTACCTCTCCCACGTTTCCTCCTTTTGCAGGCTATGGCTCGCCGGTTCTGAGCCGCCGCTATCTAGTTGCACCTTGTGTGAGTGCATTAGCGGAATGCGCGATTGCTCGAATGCCAATTTTATGCGCCGGCGCAACTCGCGGGCGACGTCGTCCTTCCGGTTCAAAACGGTGCGAGCCTGAAGCCGTAGAACGGTCCCGTCCAAGGACAGGGATTCGACGCCAAGGACGCGCGGACCATCGACGAGGGCCGCAGACCAATCGCTATCGTTCCTAAAGTCGCCGGCAACCTTCTCGAGGGTGGCCAGGGCGCGCCCGACCATTTCATCTCCGGGAACGGTTACGTCGACGAACGTTTGAGACCAGTCGCGGCTCAGATTTGCCACTTGCCCGACGAGCCCATTGGGAATCGTCACCACGCTTCCCGAGGCGTTGCGAATTACTGTCCTTCTTAAGGTGAGATATTCCACCCGACCGGTTTCGCCATTTGCCTGGATGAGATCGCCGACAACAAACTGGTCTTCAAAGACAATGAAGAGGCCATTGATCAAGTCCTTGACCAGATTTTGGGCGCCGAAACCCAGCGCCAGGCTGGCCACGGCAGCGACGGCGGCCACGGGTGTCACGTTAAATCCGAATTCAGGCAGCGCCGTGAGAATCGCCGCGCCGACGATCACGCCGGTACCGATGCTATAGAGCAATCCGGCCATCGTGCGGGTCTGCTGCTCGCGCATCTGCGCCACGCGCGTGGGAGCCTTCGCCAACTGAATCAGGCGAGTCGTAATTGCCTTAAGAATGCGGATAAGCATGAAGGCAATCAGAAAGATTGCCAGGATGCGGATGGCGTGCGAGCCCACGTTTTCTGTCCATTTCGTGAAGGATTCGGTCATAAATGTGAGGGAGAAAAATTATACCACTCGCCGCGTCCGCATAGAGGTTCCCGGCGGACATGCGGCCTCCCCCGGAGCGTTTGGAAAATCGAGCGGGGACAGCTCGCCGGCGGGCCCTTGGCTGATCAATTCTTCGCCGGTTTGCCGCAACCAAGGTAAAATCGAGCTCGGTTGGATAAAAGGCTGGTCTTTCGAAACGGCGTTTTGCTGGCGCTGAATCTGTCATAAGCGGCCAGGATTAGCTGGAGCCGGGAGAGACAAAGGTTTTCCGTGGGTGCAGTGGCACGAGTGCAGGTGGCCAAGAGAGTTCAGCGCGCCCGTAGCTCAATTGGATAGAGCACTAGCCTCCGGAGCTAGGTGTTGGAGGTTCAAGTCCTCTCGGGCGCGCCACTTGTCTCACGGATTAAATATGTGGTGTCAGTGCGATTGAGCTGGGTTCCGACGCTGGAAAGGCTCCCGTACTATGTTTTCTGTATTGACACTTACGTCGGCGCAGGACTAGGGTGCCAGCCAGTCGGCTCCGTCTCGCCGCTAGCCGCGCACCAATCGAGTAGCCACCAAACAGCCACGCCGATCGCAGCGAGGACTCATTTCCGGCAAAACTGGAGTCGTGCAGACAAAGATCCCTAGCCCGCTGGGCTCGCGCGGAACTGGCTTCACCACAGGAACGAAACCAAAGGAGGCATCATGGCAACAACAAAAGCCGGAATCGCACCGATGAAGGTTGTACAGGTTCCTAAGCCAGGCGCAGATTTCGAGATCGTTGAACGCGAGATTCCGAAGCCGGGTGCGGGGGAGGTGCGCATCAAGGTCCAGGCCTGCGGCTTGTGCCACAGTGACGTCTTCACGAAAGAGGGCATGTGGCCCGGCATTCAGTATCCGCGGACTCCCGGGCACGAAGTCGCCGGGCTGATCGACGAACTGGGTGAAGGCGTGTCTGTTTGGAAGAAAGGGCAGCGCGTTGGCGTTGGTTGGCATGGCGGGCACGATGGCACGTGCTTGCAGTGCCGCCGCGGGGATTTTGGCAATTGTCAGAATCTGAAAGTTCCGGGAATTAGCTATGACGGTGGCTATCAGCAATACATGGTGGCTCCCGTAGAGGCACTGACGGCGATGCCGGACGGCCTGGGTGATGTGGAAGCGGCACCGTTGCTCTGTGCCGGAATCACCACATATAACGCTCTGCGGCACAGTGGGGCGATGCCGGGTGACCTTGTTGCGGTGTTGGGCATCGGCGGGCTGGGCCACCTCGGAATCCAGTTCGGGAACAAGTTTGGTTACAAGGTCGCGGCCATTGGGCGCGGGACCGAAAGCGCGGCACTCGCAAAGAAACTTGGAGCGAGCGTCTACATCGACAATAAGGCGACGAATGCAGCGGAGGCATTGCAAAAGTTGGGCGGCGCGCAGGTAATTTTAGCGACAGCCCCAAGCTCGAAGTCGATGTCAGAGGTGATCGACGGGCTGGCGCCGAACGGCAGGCTCATGGTGGTTGGCGCGACATTTGATCCGATCGAGGTCACGCCGGTTCAGCTCATCACCGGTAGCCGGACAATTCAAGGCTGGGCTTCGGGAACACCGGCGGATCAGGAGGACACCCTGCGCTTCGCCGAACTGACGGGCGTGCGCCCGATGATCGAAACTTATCCGCTCGAGAAAGCGCCGGAAGCCTACGCGCGCATGATGAGCGGTAAAGCCGAGTTCCGCGTCGTCCTGACGATGTGACTCGCCAAATCGCGCAACCCGTTCAATAGCTCCGAGCAGAATCATGCGCTGGTGTTCGCGTGCTCCCCACGACGCACCGTAGCCTTCGCCGCGTTCTCCGCATCGAAAGAAGAGTAAATGAACGCGAGTGCGAAACAGCAGTCCGTGAGCCACGAAGGCTCCCGGCCGGCCAGCGCTGAGCAGCGCTTGAAGGAGCTTGGCATCAGGCTGCCGGTGCCGCCTGAGCCGTTTGGCATCTATGCGGAGGCAGTGCAGACGGGCAACCTGCTTTTCTTGACGGGGATGCTTCCCACCGAAGGCCGCGGAGCGAAATTCGTTGGTCGGGTTGGCGAGGAACTTGATGTCGAAACGGGCGCAAAGCGGCCCACCTCGCTGCACTCAACTCCCTCGCAGTCGCGCGGCAACATCTCGGATCGCTCGACAAAGTCACGCGGGTCGTGCGGCTTGGAGTGTCGGTGGCAACTTCGGGAGATGTCCGCGATCAGCCTAAGGTCGCCGACGGCGCTTCCGAACTGCTGCAAGACGTCTTCGGAAGAGAAAAGAATCCGTGCCGCCTGGTGTATGGCGTCGCGAGCCTTCCGCTCGGCACACCAGTCGAGCTGGAAATCATTTTCGAGGTGGCAGATTAAGAAAGGCTACGTGATCCCGGGACGCACCCGCGCATCGAGGTAGATTGCAGCTCAATCAAGGGGTCGTGCATGCCAAACAGGAAAACGGCAATCGTGACGGGAGCAGCAGGCGGCATTGGCGCGAGTTTGGTCGAGGCCTTCCTGAAGGAAGGTTATAACGTCGTCGGAACGTCACTGAACGCCAGCCAATCTTTGGCCGCCTCACCAAGCCTGGTTGTGGTCGATGGCGACATCGGCAAACAGGAGACCGCTGCAAAGACTGCCGAAGCGGCGATCACACATTTCGGAACCATCGATGTCCTGGTGAATAACGCCGGAATTTTCTACGTCAAACCCTTCACGGACTTTACGGCGAACGACTTCAATGCGTTGGTCTCAACCAACTTGTTTGGATTCCTCTACATCACTCAGCTCGCCGTGAAACACATGCTGAAACAGCAATGCGGAAGCGTTGTGACCATCACGGGCGCGCTCGCCGATAACCCAATCGCTGGCGTCAATGCTTCCGTTTCGATGATTACGAAGGGCGGCCTTAATACGGTGACGCGTCAACTCGCGATCGAGTACGCCAAGGATGGTATCCGCTTCAACGCCGTGGCTCCCGGCACCGTAGATACGCCGCTGCACAAAGACGATCCCAAAGAATCCCTGAAGAACTTGCAGCCGATGGGGCAAATCGTCACGGTGCGAGACGTGGTGGATGCCGTTCTCTATTTGGTGGAAGCACGTCAAGTCACCGGAGAGGTGCTCCACGTCGATGGTGGCGCTCATGCCGGCCGATGGTAGCCGCCAGCAGTTCTACTCATTCCCGCGGCTTGCAATCCAGACCGTTTTTAGACTGCGTCTGCGGACCCGATACGGGCAGGTCTGCCACACGGCGTTCCTGGTTTCTGCGATGCGTCATTTCAGTCTAGTGCTCTCGCACATCCAACAGTTGACACACTCTCGAAGATGGCGATTCCTGGGATTCCCACCAGCCGATGGCCACGGGACCCAATAACCAAATTTGGAGGATTCAAATGGGACGAAATGTTGCGGACGTGTTGTGGGAAATGCTGGAGCAGGCTGGCGTGAAACGCTGCTATGGAATTGTGGGGGACGCTCTGAATCCCGTCATCGACGCGCTCCGCCGGAACGGAAGGATTGACTTCGTTCATGTGCGGAATGAAGAGTACGGCGTCTTCGCCGCGGTTGCCGAGGCCTACCTCACGGGAAACCCCGTTGCCGTGTGCGGCACGGCCGGCCCTGGCGTGACCCACCTTTTCAACGGCTTGATGGATGCGCGGAAGGAGGGCGCGGCGGTCATCGCGATCGCGGGGGATGTCGAAACGAACCTGATCGATACAGCTGCCCTTGAGGAGCTGAATCCTTACAAGTTTTTCGACGCTGTGGCGCTCTATATCGGGCGCCTCATCAATCCGGAGCAGGCCCGTGCAGTGATCAACACCGCCATCACAACCGCCGTCGCCGATCGCGGTCCCACAGTGATTTCGCTTCCTGGCGACGTCGCCGCATCCGAGGCGTCAGAGAGAATGCATACTGTCGCGATTCCTGCCAAGCCAGTCTTGCGTCCTGCCGACGCGGAATTGGAAAAGCTCGCACGCTTGATCAACGATGCAAAGACGGTTGCCATCTTCGGCGGTGACGGCTGCCGGGACGCGCGCAACGAAGTGCTGGCTCTCGCCACCAAGTTGAAAGCTCCCGTCGGCTACTCCTTTCGCGGCAAGCAGTGGCTCGAGCACGACAACCCCTACGCCACGGGCATGACCGGTCTCCTCGGCTACGGCGGAACGTACAAGGCGATTCACGGCGCCGATCTTCTTCTGCTGCTCGGGACAGACTTTCCGTTTTCTGAGTTTTTGCCTAACGGCAATGTGACAAAAGTCCAGGTTGACGCGAACCCGAAGCATCTCGGGCGCAGGACGGCGCTGGATCTCGGTCTGATCGGGGACGTGCAGGCGACGCTTGCGGCCGTGCTGCCAAAGGTGAGCGAGAAAAAGGACGCGAGCTTCCTCGAAAAACACCTTGCCCAAACGCGCGAGTTCGAGGGGCTGCTGAGCCATTACGTGGACAAAGGCCCGGGCATCAGGCCGATTCGTCCGGAATACCTTGCCGCGACATTAAGTGAGGTGGCTTCTGACGACGCTATGTTTTTCGCCGACACGGGCACCGCGTGCATTTGGCTCGCCCGACACGTCAAAGGCGGCGCCAATCGCCGGCTCTTTGGCTCCTTTTCCTGGGCGTCGATGGCCAACGCCGTGCCTAACGCTTTCGGCGCACAATTGGCCTACCCCGGCCGCCAGACGATCGCGCTGTGCGGCGATGGCGGTTTTACGATGCTCGCGCTCGGCGACCTGCCGACCCTCGTCGAACGCAAAGCGCGCGTTGTCCACATCATCCTCAACAATGAATCGCTCGACTTTGTGAATATCGAGCAGCAGGAAGCCGGCTTCGTTCCCTTCGGAGTGGATTTCAAGAATCCGAATTTCGCGCGCGTGGCGGAGGCGATCGGCGCGAAAGGCATCCGTCTCGAGGAACCGGGCGATGTGAAGGAAGCTCTCACGGAAGCTCTGGCCTACAAGGACGGACCAGTTGTCGTCGATGCCGTCGTCGACCCCTACGCGCTTTCGTTGCCGGCGCACGTCCCGTTCCACACGGCAAAGAGTTACACGCTGAGTCTCGCCAAGCAGGTGCTGGCAGGCCGGTTCGACGACGTGATCAAGACGATGGAGCGCAACGTCCGTTTGGTTTGAGAAGTGATCCTTGGGGTGCTAGTTACAGCGCGGGCGAGGATCGGACCTCTCGACCGGCCAATCGGACTTGAGGACTCACGACGCGAACTCGAAATCGGAGGACGGTCTCCAAACCAAGGTGCCCACCGCTTCCCGTAAACACTAGGAGGCAAGATGGCGACGCAGGCCAAACCGGAAAATCAGATTCAGACGTCTCAATCGCCGGTCCAAACCCAAGGAATGGCTCCCCAAAAGGAACATTCCGTCGAACATCCGACTTTTTATCACACGCATTCTCCTTTCCGGACATTGCAAAAATTGGCGAGTCCGACCACGGTAACTGGCGGTCGGCCCCGGGGCTACCGCGCACGGTGAGGATCCAGATGGCGCAACTGCTCTCAGTGAATGTTGGTCTGCCGCGCGAGGTTGAATGGAAAGGGAGGACTGTGCGCACGGCCGTATGGAAGGAGGCGATCCAGGGTCGCCGTAAGGTGGAGAGGTTGAACATTGACGGCGATGGCCAGGCGGATTTAGTGGGTCACGGTGGCGAGCATCGAGCCGTTTTCGTCTACCAGATCGATTCCTATCGTTATTGGGAAAGGCAGCTAGGGCGAAAGGACTTCGTGTTTGGACAGTTCGGGGAGAACTTCACGGTAGAAGGATTGTCGGACGATGAGGTGTGCATTGGCGACCGTTATCGGATTGGCGGCGCACTGTTCGAAGTGACGCAGCCCCGCGTGACGTGCTACCGGGTCGGAATCCGAATGGACGAGCCGCGCATGCCCGCCCTGTTGGTGGAGCATCACCGACCTGGGTTCTACTTCCGCGTGCTGGAAACCGGCGAAGTCGGAGCTGGGGATGAGATCGTGAGAGTCAGCAGCAGTCCGGAGCGTATGAGCGTCGCTGAGATCGACGCGCTGCTGTATCTGTCAGGGCATACCCGCGAGCAGTTAGAGCGCGCCTTACGCATCCCGGCGCTGGCTGCTGGTTGGCGGAGTTCCTTCGAAGCGCTGCTGCAGCAGGGACTCAATGACGGTCAGGCAACGGGAAACCCCGGCCTCTCGGTTGTCAGCCCGCCGCCTGCGTGGTCGGGATTTCGCCCCATGCGGGTGTCGAGGATCGATCGCGAGAGCCGCAGCGTGTTTTCTCTGTTTCTCGAGTCTGCTGACGGTGAACCCCTGACGGCTGCCCTCCCGGGACAGTTCGTCGTTCTGCGCCTTCATGTACAGCCCGCTGCGCCGCCCGTATTGCGTAGTTACTCGCTGTCAGGCCTGCCCAGCAGCGGGCTTTATCGCGTCAGCATCAAGCAGGAAGAAAACGGCCTAGCCAGCGCCTATCTGCGCACTCGAATTAAGCCCGGTAGCATCTTGGAGGTAAGCGCGCCCCGTGGCAGCTTCACTCTGCGTTCGGGCAGCGAGCCGGTTGTGTTGCTGAGCGCGGGAGTCGGAGTGACACCGGTGTTGGCGATGCTGCACGCCTTGGCCGCCGAGAAGTCGGGGCAGCCGGTTTGGTGGCTCCACGGAGCACGCGATCGCGAGGAGCACCCGTTCCTCGAGGAGTCGCGTGCTCTGCTACGACAATTGAAGGATGGCCACAGCTACATTCAGTACAGCAGGCCAGGATCGGCCGACCAAATGGGCGTCGATTTCGATGCCGCCGGGCACCTGACCGTTTCTGCTTTCGACAAGATCGGCGTTCCGCGCGAAGGCCAATTTTATCTGTGCGGCCCTCCCGCGTTTCTGCGTGACCTCACCGCTGGCTTAGCGGCATGGGGTGTAACTGCTGATCGTATTCACACAGAAACATTCGGCACACTTGATTCGATCACACCGGGGATGACGGCCGGGCCGCACTCTCCGCATTTGCCTGCGGAACCGGCCGGTCTCGGACCGCGAGTCTCCTTCGCGCGAAGCGCACTTACGTTGCCTTGGGATGCAAAATACCGGAGCCTGCTCGAACTTGCAGAAGCGTGTGATGTGGCTGTGAGGTGGTCCTGTCGAACCGGGGTCTGCCACACCTGCGAAACGGCGCTGATAGCAGGCGAGGTGGAATACAACCCTGAGCCGCTGGATCCTCCCGCAAAAGGAGGCGCGCTTATTTGCTGCAGCCGCCCTCGGGGCGAGGTGATTCTCGACCTGTAAGGGACCGGCATGCTCCATACCGCGGAGCGAGGTCTTGGTTAGGAGAGTGCCAGATATTCGAAAAATTAATCACGACCGCCTTCGCTTTCTTGGCATCATGAGCGCCTATTGCCACTGCGATCCCAGGAGGCCGAAGACGAGATCCACACTCAACCGGTCGATCCATAGCAAACTGCCGTCATGAATAAGAGAAACGCCCGATAGAGTCGAAAGGGCTAAAGGAGGAGAAATCATGGCAACAGCACCGATGACAACCCGCCCGCCATTGCCTCCATTCACCCGCGAAAGCGCCATCCAAAAAGTGCGCCTGGCAGAAGATGGTTGGAACACTCGCGACCCGGGGAAAGTAGCCCTGGGATACGCGATCGATTCGCGATGGAGGAACCGCTCGGAGTTCATCAATGGGCGAAACGAAATCATTGCCTTCCTCTCTCGCAAGTGGGCGAAGGAATTGGACTATCGGCTCATTAAAGAACTGTGGGCGTTCACCGGGAACCGCATCGCTGTACGCTTCGCTTACGAGTGGCACGACGACTCGGGCCACTGGTATCGCTCGTACGGCAATGAGAACTGGGAATTCAACGACGACGGGCTGATGGCCTCGCGGTTTGCTTCAATCAACGACCTTCCCATTTTGGAG
>Ga0126373_10002546_pt1 | contig 13446 bp, 9 predicted proteins | sample PanSoiMetPlot_11_FD_92545 | JGI IMG/M metagenome (GOLD analysis project Ga0126373, IMG submission 92545) | Tropical forest soil microbial communities from Panama - MetaG Plot_11 | ecosystem: Environmental > Terrestrial > Soil > Tropical forest > Bulk soil | place: Panama | collected 2016-02-17 | reverse complement strand
TCCCCTCATTCTCGTCCAAAAACAAGCGGCTGTTTACCGAACACAAAGATGTATCGCTTTGAAACGTCTCGGGCAACAGTGGAATTTGATCGCCAGACAACTTGAATTTCCGGTCCGGGGGCTCGAGTGCACCTCAGGGTTACGAGACGTTCATAAAGTTTTTCACTGCAATTAACCTGACCGGCCTCGCGGCGTGAGATGGTCCGCGCGTTCAGGAGGCTAATGATATGAGAAAAATTGTTTTTGCTCTAATGCTTGGGGCGCTAACCGTCGCACTCATCGTGGGCCGAAGGGCTGCGGCTATCGCTGATGATGGACAGGAATGCCAGTTCGTCCCCGGCTCTCTAGTCCTAAGTCGCAGCGTTTACGCCGGCACCTCCTCGTCCGTTGTCGTCGGCCAGACTTTGCCTCCTAATTGTGTTCCAGGCACCGTCACTCTTCCTCTCCTCGCGGGAGGCACAACCACGGTGACCATCCCAGCCGCGAGTCCCTCCGGCTGTAACACCGCCGTTGCCGACGGGACCTATCCCACTGTCTTCAACAATGACTCGGCCGACGGCAGCTTCGGCATCACTTCCCCCATTTTCCTCGATAACATCACGACCGACGGTCACCTCATCCACACTCTTCCCGTCCCCACTAGTCTCCTGGTCACCAGTTTTAGCTCGAAATCCGAGCTCGCGGTTCACCGTTCCACTGATGGGCGCTCCATCACCTTCGTCGGCTACCGCGGTGGTGCCGGCTTTATCACCGCTCCGAACCAGCTGGATGTTTCCAACTCCAACACGCCCGGCGTGGTCGACCCAAGCAATCCCGTCAGCTCGCAATATTACCGCGCGGTAGCCGAAGTCGATGGCGACGGCCACATTATGGTCACCGAGGGCAACGCGTACAGCGGCAATAACGGCCGCGCCGCCATCAAGGCCAACTCGCTCTACTACCTAACGGGCAATAACAACAACGGCGGCCTCTCCAAATCTCAGCTTTCCACGACTCAGGTGGGCGTCGAGCTCGTCAATTCCACCGGTGTCGAACTTCTTGTTCCCGGCGAGACTCCCCCACTTCCGCCCGATATCACCATGATTGGCAGGTTCAGCGTCACCAGCCTTGGCTATCCGGCGGACAAGCCGGGCAAAGATAACAATTTTCGCGGCGTCGCCATCTTTAACAACACCCTTTACGTCACGAAAGGTAGCGGAGGCAATGGCATCAACACCGTCTATCTGGTCGGCACACCCGGCGTTCTTCCTAGCGGCGACGCCGCCACTCTTCAATCCGTACCCATCACCGTCCTGCCCGGTTTTCCCGTCACACTCGCGAGCAGCACCACAAGTCCAATTGCTTATCCCTTCGGCATCTGGTTTGCCAACACCAACACTCTCTATGTTTGCGACGAAGGCGACGGCACGCTGGTCTCTCCCCCGGTCAACGGCAACGTCGCCACACCCCTCGCGCAAGCCACTGCCGGCGTGCAAAAGTGGATTCTCGCAAATGGCACGTGGCAGCGCGCCTATATCCTGCAGAACGGCCTCAACATCGGCGTTCCCTACGGCGTGCCGAACTATCCCTCAGCGCTCCGTCCCGCCACCGATGGCTGCCGTAACCTGACCGGTCGAGTCAACTCGGATGGCACCGTCACCCTTTGGGCGGTGACGTCTACAGTTAGCACCAGTGGAGATCAAGGCGCCGACCCCAACAAACTCGTGCGCGTTACCGACCGCCTCTCGGCAACAACTTTGCCTGGCGGCGAAAGCGAAGACGACACACGGTTGGGCAAGTTCCAGACGATCCGTTCTGCCCGTTCCGGCGAGGTGTTGCGCGGTGTGGATTTTGCGCCTGCGCGCGGAACCGGCGACGAATAGGTCGGGGCGGCAACGAAACCCGCTGCTCCTTAAACTCCGGCGCGCGATGGAGTCGCTGGGAAAAACCAGCAAGGCAAGGTAGCAAAGCGGTTGCAGTAGCCTAAGCCAGCCGCGACGACAGCGTTTTCGCGTCGATCTCTTTTTCCCAACGCGACACCACTACCGTGGCCACGCCGTTCGCCACCATGTTGATCAGTGCTCGAAACATGCTCATGAACCGGTCGATTCCCAGGATCAGCGCCATCCCTGCGACCGGAATCGCCGGAATCACCGTAAGCGTCGCAACCAACGCAATAAACGACGCGCCCTGAACACCACTTGCGCCCTTCGACGTCAGCACCGCCACTCCGAAAATCGTCAGCTGCTGCGTCAAGGTCAGGGGTGTATTCGTCGCCTGGGCCACAAAAAGTGCCGCGAGGGTCATGTAAATGCTCGTGCCGTCCGTATTGAACGTATATCCGGTCGGCACCACCAGCCCGACCAGCGACTTCGAGCAGCCCAGTTTCTCGAGCTTCGCCATCAACGTTGGAATCGCCGGCTCTGAAGAACTGATCGCCAGCACCAGCAGCACTTCTTCCTTTATATATCGCAGAAACTTCAGGATGCTGAACCCTGCTATGCGCGTAATCAGTCCCAGTATCACCAGCACAAAGAGAACGCACGTCGCATAAAACGTGACGATCAGTTTCGCCAGCGGACCGAGCGCGGTGAGACCATATTTCCCCACCGTGAAGGCCATGGCTCCAAAAGCCCCAATCGGCGCGAACCTCATCAGAATGTTCACGATGCCAAAAACGGTATGTGCCAGCGCGTCGAACAGACCGACCAGCGGTTTGCCCCGGGGCCCCACCGCCGACAAGGCAAAACCAAAAAGAAGCGCCACCAGCACAACCTGCAGAATGTCTCCCTTAGCGAAGGCATCCACGATCGTATTCGGAATGATATGCATCAGGAATTCCGTCACCGATTGCGTCTTAGCCGGGCCCGCGTATTCCGCCACCGCTTTAGCATCGAGCGACTCCGCGTTCACGTGAAATCCCGCTCCCGGTTTCACTACGTTCCCCACCACTAACCCGATGATGAGAGCCACCGTCGAGACGACCTCGAAGTAGAGCAGCGCTTTGCCGCCAACCCGTCCCACTTTCTTCATGCTCTCCATGCCGGCGATGCCCGTCACCACCGTGCAGAAAATGATCACGGAAATAATCATGGTGATCAGGCGGATAAACGCGTCACCGAGCGGCTTCATCGCGATCGCTTGCCGTGGCCAGAAGTAGCCGAGTGCGATCGCAGCCGCGATCGCAACCAGAACCTGAAACGAGAGGCTCGTGTAGAACGGCTCTTTCTTCGTAGTCGGGCCGGCGGTCGCGGTAACCGGCAGCTCTGTGACAACGGGAGTCTCCATGACCAAGTTTCCTCTCGTCAGTCTTCCGCTTCGTACGCCCAAACCTGCGCCGGGTCATAGCCCTTGGTCGAGGGCCCGCTAACCTCGGGTACTGGGATTTGCTCTTCCAGCTGAAGAGGCAGGATGCGCCGAGCTGTAGCGGATTGCGCCAAAGCACCGTCGGTCAGGCAAGGCAGGAATGTCGCTCCCAGAAAAGAGGCCGGCATCACGACGTGCGCAAACAACCTCGTCACTCGAGCCACCGCGAAGGGTTGGCGATCGCGTCGGCCAGATCGCGCAGAAACTCCGCGGCCCGCGCCCCATCGGCAACACGGTGATCGGTCGAAAGGCTCATGTTAAGGATGGGTCGCACTTCCGGTTTCCCGTCAACCGCGACCACGCGATCGCTGATCGCTCCAACCGCAAGAATCGCGGCTTGTGGCGGCGCAATGATCGCAAGAAACGAATCCACCTGAAACATACCCAGGTTGCTGATGGTAAAAGTTCCGCCGGTAATGTCTCGAGGACGCAGCTTATTGCCGCGAGCCCGCTCCGCCAGGTCCCGCCGTTGCGCCGAAATCTCAGGCAGTGCCAGCGTGTTGGCGCGATGGATCACGGCGCCGACAACGCCGTGCTGCACCGCAATTGCCAGGGTGATGTTGATCTCGTCATTGTGGCGGATGTTGTTCCCGGTCCAGCTCGCATTGATCTTCGGGTGCTTTTCGAGGACCTTCGCCGTCAGCCGCACAAGCAGGTCGGTGACCGTGAGCTTCAGGCCCGGCGTTTTCTCCACCCCAGGCGCGAGCTCTTTCTGCTTCTTAAGCAACTCGGTTGAATCCACATCGCGCGACAGAAAAAAGTGCGGCACGCTGGTCCAGCTTTGTGTGGTTTTCTCCGCCATGACGCGCGCCACTTGCCCTAACGGAGCCGCCTCCCCCGGCGCAGCCACTGGGCTCACGCTTGGCTTCACGCCCGCGGCTAGAGCCTGCACATCTTCCGCGGTGATAACCCCATCCGGCCCGCTGCCGGGAATGCCGCTGATTTCTACTCCCAACTCTTTCGCAAGGCGGCGTGCTTTCGGCGAAATCTGAGGCGTGGCCGAGGGCGTAGGTATGGCCGCCGGCCGAACCGCTGCGCCGGCCGAGTCCTTCCGACTCGAAGCCCGCCCACTGACCCCTGAGGGAGCCGGATGAGCGGGCGGCTGCTCACCCGGCTTAACGAGCCACGCAATGGTTTGGCCGACTGGGATCTCCGCACCAACGTCGGCCGAAATTCCTGCAAGAATTCCTTCACCGGGCGACTCTACCTCGACGACCGCTTTGTCCGTCTCTACTTCAAGCAGCGGTTCGCCTTTGGCGACGTGTTCGCCCTCCTTTTTCTTCCACGCCAGGAGCTTGCCATTCTCCTGCGCCATTTCGAGCGCAGGCATCACAACGCTTATCGCCATAAATTTGTGCGTACTGAGTACTCCTCAGTCCGTCGCTCCCACTCTTTCGATCTTTGCGCTTGCTTCCACCATCTCGACCACGTGCCGGCTGGGTGGCGCTTCATTCTCGCGTGCCGTCGACAGCGGGCCGTTCACCGTGAAATAGTGCGCCCCGGCAACCAGAAGTTCTTCCGCTGGGAATCGCGTAATCACCTCGTGCCCGGTCTCCGTCACCACGATCTCTTCCTCGATCCGCGCCGCACTCCATCCGTCCGTCGAGGGCCAGAACGTCTCGAGCGCGAATACCATTCCCGGCTTGATTTCGTGGGCATGCTCGAGCGAAACCAACCGGCTGATCACCGGCTTTTCCCAGATTGCCAGTCCGATCCCGTGGCCGTACTGCAGCGCGAATGCCGCTTCTTCATTCGGAAATCCAAATTCCTGCGCCTTTGGCCACACCGACGCAATTTCCGCGGTTGTGCGGCCCGGTCGAACAAGCGATATCGCGGCATCCAGATATTCACGGCAACGCTTGTACGCGTCGATCATCGCGTGCGAAGCGTACCCGATCGTGAAGCACCGGTAGTAGCATGTCCGATAACCCATGTAGGAATGCAGAATGTCGTAGTACACCGGATCGCCCGGACGTAACACGCGGTCCGAAAAAACGTGTGGATGGGGGTTGCAACGTTCCCCCGAAATCGCGTTCACTGCTTCCACGTACTCCGAACCCATGTCGTAGAGCACCTTGCTCGCAAGGCCAACCGCCTGGTTCTCGCTGAAGCCCGGTTTCATCGCCCGATACAGCTCGTCGTATGCCGCATCCACCATCATCGCCGCGTGATTCAGCAGCGAAATCTCATCCTGCGTCTTGATCACGCGTGCGTCCGACATGATTTGCTGGCCATCGACAACCTTGATGCCTTCTTTCTGAAGCGCAAACAGAATCGGCGGCTCCACAATATCCACCCCGAGCGGCTCGTTCATCAATCCGTGCTTCTCAAGCTCGGCTTTGATCTTCCGCGCTACGTCTTCCGCCCGGCCCATTTCCGGCGACATTGCCCCGCGAAGCAGCGGAATGCCGGCGCGCGAGCGTTCCCCGAGCCACGGGCAATTCAACTGGTGATGCTTCGCCGCAGAGCCGAAGTCCCACAGAACCGGTTCGCCGTTCTGCGGAAGCAGTGTGAATCGGCTCATCTTGTCCTGAGCCCATGTGCCGATATGGGTCGCGGTCAGGTACCGCACGTTGTTCATGTCAAAACAAAGAAGCGCGCCGCACTCGGACTTGCCGAGTTGCGCTTTGGCCCGGGCCAGCCGCTCACGCCGCAGCCGCTCAAAATCGATGCGATTTTCCCAATCCACCGCCATCGGGCCGTAAGTTTTTAACGCCATATTGCCACCTCCTGCCTGATCCTTCGTCAGGCTTCGCCGCACAGAGACTTCGCGGCTTCGAACAGGGACTGCTCTGTCGGTACCGTAAGATCCTCCAGCGCGGGCGAGAACGGGATGGGCACGTGCATCGCTCCCATGCGCTTGACCGGCGCCTCCAGATTGTAAAACGCGCCCTCAGCGACGACCGACGCCAGTTCCGCGGTTACGCCATAACGTCCGTAACCTTCATCAACAACGATTACACGCGACGTTTTGCGGGCCGATTCAATCAAACTCTTCTCGTCGAGGGGCCAGGCCGTCCGCGGATCCACCACTTCGGCGCTGATTCCGGCTTTTTCGAGCAGCGCCGCCGCTCCGAGCGCGACTTGCACCATGCTGCTGGTCGCTACGAGCGTAATGTCACTCCCCACTCGCTTGACATCCGCGACACCCAACGGCAGCGTGTAGTCCTCCAACGGAACTGGCCCTTTCAGCTTGTACATCATCTTGTCTTCGAAGAAGACCACCGGGTTCTCATCGCGGATTGCCGCTTTCAGTAATCCCTTAGCGTCGTAAGGCGTCGAAGGCATCACCACCTTGAGCCCAGGAACGTGGCATAGCCATGCGTGCAGCGACTGCGAGTGCTGCGCTGCCGAGCGGCGCGTCGCCCCGAGCGTCGTCCGCAACACCATCGGCACCTTCCACTTCCCGCCCGACATGTAATGTACTTTCGCCGCTTGATTCACCATTTGATCCATGGCCAGCGTCAAAAAATCGCCGAACATGATGTCGATCACGGGGCGCATCCCAGTCATCGCTGCCCCGACGCCAACTCCCGTGAATCCCGCCTCCGATATCGGCGTGTCAATCACCCGCGCCGTCCCGAATTCCTCCACCAGGCCCGCCAGCACCTTGAACGGCGTTCCCGCCTCGGCGACGTCCTCTCCCAAAATGCATACCCGCGAGTCGCGACGCATCTCCTCCGCCAGGGCCTCGCGGATCGCTTGAGCGAAGGTGAGTTCGCGCTCGGCGGGTTCAGGCATAAATGTCCTGATCCACCTCGGATTTCTCCGGATAAGGCGCGGCAATCGCAAATTCCACCGCCGCCTGCATCTCGGCTTCGACTTCCCCCTCGATCTTCTTCAGCGCGGCAACATCGGCAATTTTTTCGCTGACCAGCCACTCGCTAAACAGCAAAATCGGATCGCGGCGCGTTTTCCACTCCAGCTCTTCCTGCTTGGAGCGGTAATACTCGCGGTTAATGTCGCCAACGTGATGCCCGGTGTAGCGGTAGGTGTTACAAAGAAGGAACGCCGGCCCCTCGCCGCGACGCGCGCGCTCAACCAGTCGCGTCGCCGTCGCATACACTGCCCGGACGTCTTGCCCATCCACGCTTTCTGAGGGCACGCCGAATGCGCGGCCTCGCTCCAAAATGCCGCCTGCGGTCGTCTCCGTAAAATGCGTGTACTCGGTATAAAGATTGTTTTCGCAAACGTAGATCACCGGCAGTTTCCAGAGCGCCGCGAGATTCATCACTTCGTAAACCACTCCCTGTCCGAGCGCCCCTTCGCCAAAAAAGCACACGGCTACCTGCCCCTTCCCCATGCTCTTGGCCGAAAACGCCGCCCCCGTCGCGATTCCCGCGCTTCCCGCGACGATCGCGTTCGCTCCAAGATTTCCCGTCGCCGGGTCGGCAATATGCATAGAGCCGCCCTTGCCGCGGCAGTATCCCGCCTCCTTGCCAAGCAGCTCTGCGAACATGCGGTCTGGTGAAGCACCTTTTGCCAGGCAGTGGCCGTGCCCGCGATGCGTGCTTGTAATGTAGTCGTCCTGTCGCAAGGCCTCGCAAATCCCGACCGCCACGGCTTCTTCCCCTATATAAAGGTGGGCAAGGCCCGGCATCAGCGCGCGCATGTACAGATCGTTTACATGCTCTTCAAAGTGGCGGACCATCTGCATGCGGCGAAACATTTGCAGCCACTTCTTGGACGTTACTTCCATCGGGGATTCAGAACGGTCGGTCGCTGTGGTCATCGGGAGACTCCGGACATCTGGGCAAGTACGTCGTAGACAACCGCGAAATCCTCCTTAACCAGGCCCATCCCACGAGCCGCGGTCAGGAATTCATTGGTCACCGCTGTCGACGGCATCGGCACGTCGAGTTTTCGCCCCAGTTCGAGCGCCAGCAGCATGTCTTTCTGCATCATGTTGACGTTGAACCACGCCTCTTCAGGCAATTTCAGAACGAATGGCCCCCGGTACTTGATCATCGGCGAAGCGATGGCGCTGTTCACCAGCACTTCGACGGCAATCTCGCGCGAAATACCGCTCTTCTCGGCTAGAAGTACGCCCTCGGAAAATGCCAGCATCTGCACCGCCAGGCTCAGATTGGTCGCTATCTTCATCACCAGCGCCAGGCCGTTGTCTCCGACGTAGGTCACCTTCGGCCCGATATCCAGAAGGATCGGCTTCAGTTTCTCGAAAGTCTCTTGGCGGCCTCCGACCATCACCGACAATTTGCCTTCCTGTAGCGTGATCACGCTGCCGGATACGGGCGCATCAACCATGTCGCAGCCCTTTGCGCGCACCTTCGCGGCAACCACCCGGCTGTATTCCGGGCTTACCGTGCTGATGTCCACATAGAATTTTCCCGGCGTCAGACCGGCCAGAATTCCCTCGGGCCCTTCGACGATCGCCTCGAGCGCCGCGGAATTCGTCACCATCGAGAAAACCACGTCGGCCGACGCAGCCACAGCTCGCGGCGAATCGCCCCACTTCATTCCTTTTTGAATCGGTCCTTGGGCTTTGGACTTTGTGCGGTTATAACCCGTTACCGTGTGACCCTTGCTCAGCAGCCGAAGCACCATCTCGCTACCCATCACGCCGAGTCCCACAAAACCGAGCTTCGCCATCTGTTCCAGTCTCCCCTGAAGAAAAGTGCGTGGCGCTGCTATTCGTTGTCTTTTGAAGCCGACCGCGAGTCTTCTCGAACTTGGCGCAAATGGGCCCTCATGGCCTCCCTGGCCCCCGGAGCGTCCTGGTGCTCTACAGCTTCGAGGATTTTTTTGTGGTGGTACTGGCCTCGATCCGGCCCGCCGTCTACTTCGAAGATCCGCATGCGCTGTTCGCGCAGCACGCCGACGATCGAATCAATTAAGGAAAGAATCAGCGGGTTCGCGGCGGCTTCGGCCAACTCCAGATGAAAATCCAGGTCCGCCTCAATGTAAGCATCGGGATCGCGCTTGGCCGCGTCCATCACCGCCACGGCCTCACGCAGCGAGTTCAGATTTTCTTCCGTCGCTCGAACCGCGGCCAGCGCGGCGATCTCCGGTTCCAGAATTTCCCGCACTTCCACAAGGCTCGAGGTCGCATCCACCTGCGCCGACCGCATCATGCGGTCGAGCGATTGTCGCATCGGATTCGAACTCCCGCTGGTGATAAAGGTCCCTTTTCCCGGATAGGCCTCGACCAGCCCTTTTTCTCGAAGAGCTTTGACCGCCTCTCGCACCGCCGTACGGCTCACGCCGAACTGTTCGGCAAGCTCTCGCTCCGCTGGCAATTGGTCTCCTGGTTTTAGGTCCCCTTTTTGAACAGACTGCTCGATCTGATCAACAATTTGTTCATAGAGCCTTGAAGATTGAACGATTTTGTACACAGTTGCACCTCGGACTGGGCAGCGACCCGAAAAGCAGCACTCGCGCAGGCCCGAAAGGGCTTAGCGGGGGACCGTTTGCGAGTGGCATAAGGTCGAGTTGTTATACCACCATATCATAGGCCACTTCCCTTCGCAATAGCCTACCTTACCCACACCGTTTTCACGTTCGTAAACTCCCGAATTCCGTTCGCGCTCAGCTCTCGCCCGTAACCCGACCGCTTCACGCCGCCGAAAGGCACCCTTGGGTCTGAAGCCACCATCTGATTCAGGAACACCATTCCGGCTTCCAGCTCATCAATGAATTTCGTCTGTTCCGCTTCGTCGTTGGTCCACGCGCTGGCACCCAGGCCGAACCGCGTGTCGTTGGCAATGCGTATGGCTTCGTCGATATTCCGCACCCGGAAAAGGGAAGCCACGGGCCCGAAAAATTCCTCTTGGTACGCGGGAGAATTTTCTGGAACATCCGCCAGCACCGTCGGCAGGTAGTAGTTGCCGTTTCCGGGTGCGGGCCGTCCCCCGGTCAGGATCCGTCCACCAGCCTGCACCGTTTTCTGCACGTCCTCGTGCAACGAGGCGACCGCGTCTGCCGTCGCCAGCGGCCCAACGTCTGTTTTGTCATCGAACGGATCTCCCAAACGCAACTCCTCCATCTTCTCAACGAACTTCTTTTCGAACGGATCGGCAATCGTCTCGGCTACGATAAAGCGCTTTGCCGCGATGCACGACTGCCCGTTGTTCAGTGTCCGCGCCTTCACGCCCGTGGTAACGGCCTCTTCAAGATTCGCGCTTGGCATGACAATGAACGGGTCGCTGCCTCCCAGTTCGAGCACGACCTTCTTGATCCGCTGCGCTGCTGCCGCGCCCACTTTCACGCCGGCTTCTTCGCTCCCCGTCAGCGTCGCAGCCGCGATTCGTGGATCCGCCAGAATGCGGTCGACCTTGTCCGGCCCGATCAAAAGCGTTTGGAACGCGCCTTCGGGAAATCCCGACCGCCGCAGGATCTCCTCGATTTTCAGCGCTGACTGCGGGACGTTCGAGGCATGCTTCAGCAAACCCACGTTCCCGGCCATCAGGCCCGGCGCGATGAACCGGAACACCTGCCACAGCGGATAATTCCACGGCATCACCACCAGAATCACGCCGAGCGCTTGATACTTCACGTAGCTCTGGCTCGCTGTCGTCTGAATCACTTCATCCGCCAGAAACCTCTGCGCATTTTCCGCGTAGTAGCGGCAGGCCCACGCACACTTCACGGCTTCGTCCACCGCCGAACGGTAGGTCTTGCCCATTTCCGTGGTCATCAGCCGAGCCAGCTCATTCTTCTCGCCTTCCAGAATCTCTGCCGCTTTCAACATCATCCGGGCGCGCCCGCCAAAGGAAAGGTGCCGGAATCGCGGAAAGGTTTCGGCCGCCAAGTCGATCTTGTGGTCAACCTCTTCGTTCGTCATCGCAGAAAACGTTCTGAGGGTCTCGCCCGTTGCCGGGTTGATCGTCGCTATGGGCATAGATTCGTTTCTTCTCCGTTTCTCGGGTGCAACCAACGCTGTTCATCGCTCGCGGGGCAAGAGGGTCGGGACGCCAAGACCGAGGCGCAAAACTCCGGGCTTGTCACCCCTCATCGTCTCGCCGGCCCCAGTGCTTTCAGCAACCTCTGCCGAATCAAGCGCGCACATTGGTATGGTCAGCATACCATAGCCCTTTACGGCACACGAATTCAAAATATTCCTTGACACCCTAAAATATACGGTGGTACTACCATTGGACCAGACGTTCCTTTCGGACCATATTTTCGAATTCGCCGCTCGGGGGGAGGGGTCCGCATGCGTGGTTGTCACTTTGTTACTCGTTCCTGGTTCTCGGCTGTTCCGCTTCAAGTTCTGCGCTGGACGACGATTCTCTGCTTGGGGGTAGCCCTTGCGGCGCCGGCGTTATCGCAGACCACCACAGGCCGAATTCTTGGCAGCGTCCGCGATACACAGGACGCCGCCATCGTGGGCGCCAAGGTCACGGTCACCGATACCCTGAGGGGTACGTCCCGCGTCCTCACGACCGACGAGGTCGGAGACTACGTCGCGGCTGATTTGCCTCCGAGCACCTATCGCATGTTCATCGAGGCGAAAGGGTTCAACAGCTACGAGCGGAAGGACATTCTCCTCGAAGTGGCCAAGGACGTGCGCATCGACGCCACTCTCAAGGCCGGCGACTCGACCCAGGTCATCACCATCATGGAAGAGATCCCCATGCTCGATACAACGAACTCGGAACTCGGGGGCACTCTGAGCAACAAAGAGATCGTTGGCCTTCCGTTGAACGGCCGCAACTACGAAAATCTTCTGCAATTGCGTCCCGGCGTCATGCGCTATCCGGGCGGCGGTTTCTCGACCACCAGCAGCAACGGTTTGCGCGCGGAAGACAATGCCTACTTGGTCGACGGCCTGTTCAACAGCGAACCCTTCTCCGGCCAGAGCATTATCAACGGCGCAGGCATCGCGGGCGACTCGGCCACCATTCTGCCCATCGACGCGATCCAGGAATTCAACGTCGTGCAGAGTCCGCCGGCGGAATATGGCTGGAAGCCCGGCGCCAACGTAAACGTCGGCTTGAAATCGGGCACGAATGATTTCCATGGCACGGCCTACGGCTTTTTCCGCACCACCGACCTGGATGCGCGGAATTTCTACAACACCGTCGCCTCCGGACCGAAGAACCCTAGGAACCTGAAGCAATTTGGCGGCACCATCGGCGGGCCGATCCTCAAGGACAAGCTCTTCTTTTTTGGCGGCTACGAAGGCCAGCGCTACACGGTCAGCAACGTCCAGCAGCTCGCCACTCCCGCCACCGTTGGTCTGGCAACGCCTGTGGGCGGGACAAACTGCACATTTATCGCCTCAGGCGACTGCTTCAGCAGTGCCATCAACGCCATTCAGGATGTGCACGCCGCTTTCCTCGCGGGCGCGATTCCCCAAGACGTCAGTGCTGCCAGCATGCAGATTGCCGGCTGCACCTCCAACCCTGCTTTCACAACGGTTACTTGCAACGGTTCAGGGATCCCCACCAATAACGGCAACAGCCCATTCGCGCCTACCACCATCAACTTCAGCCTTCCGAATAGCGTGAGCGTCAACAACGCCCTCGCTAAAGTTGATTACCAGATCAACCCGCAAAATACCCTCAGCGGCATGTATTTCTATGGCAACAACGACGGAACCGTCCAAGACGCCAGCCAGCTGCAAACCAAGTGGCTCACGCAGATTCACACGCGCGCCCAGGTTTTCGGCGCGAACTGGATCTGGACTCCGAGCAGCGACTGGGTCAACGAAGCCCGTTTTGGGTACAACCGTCTCTACCAGCCAACTTTTCCGAACGACCACACCACTCCCGCCAGCGCCTATGGCCTCAACACCGGGGTTACCAATCCGCTCTATTTCGGCTTGCCGCGCATCAACGTACTTGGCTTCTTCAGTTTCCCGCTCGGGGGAATCGGCGGATTTAACTGGCCCAAGGTCCAAGGGCCGGACATCCGCAACCAACTCATCGATCACGCAACGCTGACCGAAGGCAAACACAGCATCAAGTTCGGCGGCGAATTGCACCGCGACGCCTTCAATGGCGCTGCCTATGGCGGCACCCGCGGCAGATTCAAATTCCTCGGTGGCACGGCGTTCGCTACTTCCTCGCCCATCGAAGACTTCTTCGCGGGTGCGCCGCTCAATGGCAGCCTGCTGATCGGCGATCCCACGCGCGACAT
>Ga0126373_10002545_pt1 | contig 13449 bp, 10 predicted proteins | sample PanSoiMetPlot_11_FD_92545 | JGI IMG/M metagenome (GOLD analysis project Ga0126373, IMG submission 92545) | Tropical forest soil microbial communities from Panama - MetaG Plot_11 | ecosystem: Environmental > Terrestrial > Soil > Tropical forest > Bulk soil | place: Panama | collected 2016-02-17 | reverse complement strand
GGTGCAGCGACGCAACCAGGTCAAACGGAGCGGCAACGGGAAGCATGTCGGATTGGCGCGTGCGCTTTCCAAGATGGGGTATTGTTCGCGGTCGCGGGCAGCGAAGCTGATTCGAGGCGGACACGTGCGGCTCAATGGCGCCATAAGCCGAGACCAGGAAGCGCCGGTTCGCCTGGGTTCGGACCGCGTGGATGTGCATGGCGCCGCTGTGGCTTTCGCACAGAAGATATATCTGATGCTGAATAAGCCGCGCGGCCTTGTGACCACCGCCTCCGACGAGAAAGGGCGTGGGACGGTTTACGAGTGTCTGGACCATGGGCCGCCATGGCTCGGGCCTGTGGGACGGCTCGACAAGGCGAGCGAAGGGCTGCTGTTGATGACGAACGATACGGCCTGGGCGGGGCGCATCACAGCGCCGGAAACGCACCTCGACAAAACGTACCACGTACAGGTGAATACGGTAGTGGATGAGGCTGTTCTCGATGCGATGCGCAGAGATGTGAAAGTCGGTCGCGGTGGGGAACTGCGTGCGAAGCGAGTGGACGTACTTCGGCGCGGCGAGCGCAACTCGTGGTTGGTCGTCACGCTCGACGAAGGGAGGAACCGGCACATTCGACGTATGCTGGACGCGCTCGGGCTTGACGTTCTGCGGCTCGTTCGAGTATCCATCGGGCCGCTCGTGCTAGGCGATTTGGCGAAAGGCGCGTATCGTGCGCTGACTGCGGAAGAGAAAAAGGCGATGGATGCGGCAATGCGTCTGAGTTCGGCGCGGGGGCAGGGGATGGAGCGAGCATCGTGATTGTCGGCGTCCCGCGGGAGATATTTCCCGGCGAGCGCCGCGTGGCCATGGTGCCGGGCGTGATTCCGGCGCTGGCCAAAGCCGGACTCGAAGTGGTGGTCGAAGCGGGCGCCGGCTCCGAGGCTGGTTACCGCGATCAAGAGTACGCAGCACGAGGAGCGAATGTGCTGCCGCAGCGCGCCGAAGTATTTCGTTCGGCCGATATCGTGGTGCAGGTCTTGTGCCACGGCTCCAACGACAGGACAGGGCGCCAAGATTTGCCCCTGCTCCGGGCAGGGCAGGTGCTCATTGGATTTTTGCGGCCTCTGGGGCCAGCCGAAACTCTGCGCGAAGTGGCCGCTACGGGCGTGACGTCGTTTGCGGTGGAATTGATGCCGCGGACGACGCGCGCGCAGAGCATGGACGCGCTTTCGTCTATGGGCACGATCTGCGGATACAAGGCCGCGCTGATAGCGGCAGACACGCTGCCGCGCATTTTCCCCATGCTAACCACGGCAGCGGGCACAATTACGCCCGGTCGCGTGCTCGTAATCGGCGCGGGCGTAGCCGGCCTCCAGGCGATTGCGACGGCGCGGCGCTTGGGTGCGGTGACATCAGCTTACGATATGCGCCCGGCCGCAAAAGAGCAGGTTCAGAGCCTCGGCGGGCGTTTTGTGGAGTTGCCAATCGAAGCGAAGGACGCGCAGGACGCTGGTGGTTACGCGCGAGCTCAGGACGAGACGTTTTACGAGAAGCAGCGCGAGCTACTCGGAAATGTGGTGGCCGAAAGCGACGTGGTGATTACGGCTGCCGTGATTCCCGGGAAGAAGTCGCCAGTGCTGGTGACGCGCGACATGGTCGAGCGGATGGCGCCGGGATCGGTGATCGTGGATTTGGCAGCTGAACGCGGCGGGAACTGCGAATTGACGAAGGCGGGCGAGCGCGTCGAGCACGATAGCGTGACGATTATTGGCTCAATCAATCTCGCAAGTACCGTGCCTTATCATGCGAGTCAGATGTATGCGCGGAATATCGCCGCGTTTCTGGCTCACTTGGTGAAGGACGGCAAATTGCAGATGGATCTGGCTGATGAGATTACGTCGAGCACGTTGCTCACGCGAGGCGGAGAGATTGTGAATGCGCGCGTGCGGGAAGAGCATGGGCTTCCGCCGTTGAATGGAGCACCGGCTCGCCAATAGCAAGCCAGCTGGGCGTATTCAAGGAGGAACCGCAAGAATGAAAGGCGATCTGCTGACGAGCTTGTACGTCTTCATGCTGGCAGCGTTCATCGGCTTTGAGGTTATCCGCCGCGTGTCGCCGCTGCTCCATACGCCGCTGATGTCGTTGACCAACGCGCTTGATGCGATCGCTGTCGTCGGCGCCATTATTTTAGCCGGCGAAGGCAAAAGCCGCCTTGCCACGGTTCTTGGAACAATCGCCATTGTGGCGGCCACCAGCAACATCGTCGGTGGGTTTTTGATCACGGACCGCATGCTGAAAATGTTCAAAAGCAGTAAATCGCCAAAACCCTGACCTCGATGCTCGTTTCCAATACAACGATTGAGCTGATCTATCTGGTCGCGACGGCGCTTTTCATTTTGGCGCTGAAGTGGCTGAGTTCGCCAAGCACCGCACGGCGCGGCGTGTGGGCTGGCGAGTTGGGGATGCTTATTGCTGTCGCGGGCACTCTGCTGCATCACGGAATCGTGGACTACAAGTGGCTGGTAATCGCGCTCGTCTTGGGCTCGATCGTTGGTGTCCCGTTGGGCCTCGTACATATGACGGCCGTGCCGCAGCGGACGGCGCTGAGCCACGCCTTTGGCGCGCTGTGCGTGACCTTGGTCGGCACAGCCGAGTTTTACTTGCGCGCGCCGGCGGTGCCACCACTAATGATGTTGGTGCTCGCAATGGAAGTAATTCTCGGTTCGCTCACGTTCACCGGCAGCTTAATGGCCGCGGGAAAACTGCAGGAGGTGCTGCCGCAGAGGCCGATCACATACAAGGGCCAGAACGTTGTGAACTTGGGGGTTCTGGCGGGCGCCGTCGGCGTCGCCGGATACCTAGTGGCGCATCCGTACCACACGTCTCTGTTTCCGTTCATCATTGGTGTGCCGCTTCTTTTTGGGGTGCTGATGATCATTCCCATCGGCGGCGCCGACATGCCGACGGTGATTTCGCTGCTCAATTCCTACGCGGGTCTATCGGCAGCGGCGATGGGCTTTGTGTTGGACAGCAAACTTCTGATCATCGCCGGCGCGCTTGACGGCGCGTCGGGCTTCATCCTTTCGGTGAATATGTCGAAGGCGATGAACCGGTCGTTTTCAAACGTGCTGTTTGGAGCGTTTGGCCAGGTGCAGGCTGCGGCGCACGGTACTGCGGAAGCGCGGCCCGTCAAGAGCGCAAGCGCCGAAGAGGCTGCCGCGATTCTGGCCGCAGCGAACAAGGTAGTGATCGTCCCGGGATACGGCATGGCCGTAGCGCAGGCGCAACACAAGGTGCGAGAGTTGTACGACGCGCTCACGAAGCGCGGCGTGGACGTGAAGTTCGGCATCCATCCAGTGGCCGGGCGCATGCCGGGTCACATGAACGTGCTTCTGGCGGAAGCCGACATTCCGTACGACCGGCTCGTGGATATGGACGAGCTGAACCCGGAATTTCCGCAGACCGACGTGGTGCTCGTCATCGGCGCAAACGATGTGACGAACCCGGCCGCGCGGAGCGATCCTTCAAGCCCAATCTACGGCATGCCAATTTTGGACGTGGACAAGGCGCGCACGGTGATGGTTATTAAGCGCGGCATGAGTCCGGGCTTCGCGGGGATCGATAATCCCCTCTACTACCTCGACAAAACGCTCATGCTCTTCGGTGACGCGAAGCAATTTGTTGGCGCGATAGTGCGTGAATTCGCCGGAGGCGGCGGCCACGGATAACCTCGCCGCGCTGCTCTCTGCTCAGCAGCGCCGCACAACCTCGCCGCGCGCGTGAGATAATCGGCGCATCCCGATGCGCGCCGTCAAACTCACCCTCGCCTACGATGGTTCCGCCTTCCACGGCTGGCAGTTTCAGCCCGGCATGCCGACCATTCAGGGCGCGCTCAACGACGCGGCCGCGCGCATCACCCAGGAAAAAATCGTGTTTCACGGCGCGAGCCGGACGGACGCGGGCGTGCACGCGCTGGGGCAAGTGGCGCATTTCCGGACGCATTCGGCGCTTTCGGTCGAAGAGTTTCAGCGAGCCCTGAATGCGCTCCTGCCTGCGGCGATCCGTGTGATGGCAGCCGAAGAAGTTGGCATGGATTTTCACTCGCGGTGGCAGGCGCAAGGGAAAATCTATCGATACAGGATTTTTCGCGGGCCCGTTCTGTCGCCGTTCGATGTCGGCCGGGCACTGCACTATGCCGGACCGCTCGCTGAAGACGCGATGATGGCGGCGGCCCGATTATTTGAAGGTGAGCACGATTTTTCTTCGTTTGCCGCGTCGTCAGGCTCGGAGGAGGACGATGGCGGAAGAAACATGGTCCGTGTGATTTATTCGTCCGAGATTGCGCGCGACGCCGAGCGCGACGAGATTTGCTACCTGGTGCGGGGGCGGTCGTTTCTGCGCTATATGGTACGCAAAATTGTCGGCACGCTGCTTGAAGTGGGCCGCGGGCGGCTGGCGCCGTCCGACATCCCGCAAATACTGGACGCGCGGGACCGCACGAAGTCCGGCCCCACCGTCGCCCCCGACGGCTTGTACCTCGTTTCGCTGGAATATCCGGATCCTACCGACTCCCTGGCCGGCTCGGCATCGCGCGCACGGTCGCGCGGCGAAATGGGGCGCGTTTGACTTAATCGGTGCCTACGCCGATCTAGTTCAGGGCAGCGCAAACGCTACGACTGCGTCGCCGAGCGACTCTTCCGTGATTTTCGGATGACCGCCCGCGGCGATGACCACGTACTGTTTGCCGTTTGCGGCCAACCGATACGTCATGGGCGTGGCGTGCCCGCTGTTTGGAAGCTGAGCTTTCCAGAGTTCGTTACCCGTCTCCACATCGAAGGCACGAATATACGAGTCGACCGTCCCGCCGATGAAAACCAGCCCGCCGGCCGTAACGATGGGTCCGCCCAGACTGATCGAACCGGGCGGCGTCGGCGGCTGCTTGTGGCCGAAATCCTGCATTGTGCCGAGCGGCACCTGCCAGCGAATTTTCCCGTCGCTTAGATCAACGGCAACAAGTGTTCCCCAGGGCGGAGCGACACAAGGCATATCGGACGGGGATTGCAGGAAACGGCGAAAGAGACCATAGGGAGTGCCGGACTGCGGATTGTAGTCGCCGGATTCGGTGCGGACGTTGTCGTCCCAGAAGATGGCGCGCGGAATCTGCTTCACTTTGGCGGGGAAGTTGTTGGTGTTGGTGACGAGGAGGCTGCGGGCGGGATCAAACGCGTAGCCGCTCCAGGTCATGCCACCGAAATTGCCCGGAGAGACGAGCGTGCCCTGAAGGCTCGGTGGGGTAAAGACGCCCTCGTTGCGGAGATCGTGAATCCATTTCCGGCACGTCTCGCGGTCTTCGGGCGTGGGGCCCCAGGCGTCGCCCTCGGTGAGCTTCTGTGGCGCGAGCGCAGGCGGCGCGGTAGGAAACGGCTGGGTGGGCGAGGTGACTTCGCCAGGAATGTCGCTCGCGGGAACACGCCGTTCTTCGACGGGAAACACGGGCTCGCCGGTGTCGCGATTGAGGACGTAGAGGAATCCGGATTTGTTGCCCTGGATAACGACTGGCACGTCGGCACCGCCGTGGCGGATTGAGGCGAGAAGCGGAGGTGCTGCCGTGTCGTAGTCCCACAGGTCATGATGGACGAGCTGAAATCCCCACGCGAGTTCGCCGGTCTTAGCACGCAAGGCGACCACCGAATTCGCCCACTTGTTGTCGCCGGGGCGAAGGCCGCCGTAATAATCCGGGCTGGCGCTGCCGGTGGGAACGAGAATCAGGTCGCGCTGCGGATCGGTGGCCATGATGGACCAGGCATTCGCGGCGCCGGTGTTGCGCTCAAGGGAACGACCGGCGGCATCGGTGACGGGAGAGGTAGCGATGTCGTCGATTACGGCGGGTGGGGAGGTCATGTGATACCAGCCGGCGAGATAGCCTGGAACGTTGCGCAGTATCACCTGGCCAGAATCGCCAAAATCAGCGCAGGGCTTACCGGTAGTAGCGTCAAGCGAGAGAAGACGCGCGTCCTGCGTTGATTCGTATATGCGACGGCGGCAGGGCTCGCCGGTCCGGCACTGGGGATCGAACCACGTGGCCACGCCGCGATTGATGAGGCCGTCGCCGTAGGGCAGGGTGAGCTCAATGTGAGGATCGTAGGCCCAACGTTGCTGGCCAGTGGCGGGGTCGAGTGCGATAACGCGGTTGAAGGCGGTGGTGAGGTAGAGAGTGCCATCCACAAGAATTGGGGTGGTTTCGAGGCCGCTGCGCTGGCGATCGTGGCTCCCGTCAGAAACGTCACCGGTATGAAAGACCCAGGCGACTTTTAGCCGGGAGACATTCTCCCGGTTGACTTGCGCCAGAGGCGAGTACCGCATGCCGCCCGGATCATTGCCGTAGTTGGGCCACTCCGTGTCGCGGCTGCTCTTGAGGCGCGTGCTGCCAGGCCGAGAGCGCCGCACAGAGGAGGGCGGCGCAAAGGACGGTGGTGACGACAGGTAAGCTTCTTTCGACCGACATGGGCCGCCATCTTGTAGGAAGCGCCAGGCAAAAGCAATTCCTACGAACCGCAATGCAAATGTGCTATGGCAGGTTCCGCCGAGAGTCGCGACTGGCGCGAATCAGGTAGAATTGTCAACATGGCTGTTCGCCCGCACTCTCTCGAGTCGCTTTCTACGCCGGCCAAGGCACAGATCGAATCCGTCGACCCAGCTACAAACGAGGTGCTCGCCCGTTTCGAGTCAACAAGCCCGGAGGAGCTACCCGCGATCCTTGCCCACGGGCGGCAAGCGCAACGCGCCTGGGCGGCGCTTTCGTTGCGCGAACGATGCACCTACGTGGCTCGCCTGCGCGATGCGATCTTCGAAAACCGTGAAGAAGTGATTCGCACGATCACGCGCGAGGCAGGAAAGCCTCGCACCGAAGCCATTTTCGCAGAACTGCTGTTGGCCCTCGATACCGCGGACTTTCTCTCACGGCGCGCACCCAAGTGGCTGCGGCCCGAACGCGTGCCGCACCACAATCTGGCGATGAAGACAAAGGTGGGATGGCTGGAGTACGAGCCGCACGGCGTGGTGGCGATCATTGCGCCATGGAACTATCCGTTTTCGATTCCGATGACGGAGATGATTGCCGCCGTGGTTGCGGGCAATGCCGTAGTGCTGAAGCCTTCGGAATTGAGTCCCGCGTGCGGTTGGCTGGCGGGGGACCTGTTCGCGCGTGCTGGATTTCCGGCGGGTCTTGTGCAAGTTGCACAGGGTGCGGGCGACGTAGGGGCAGCCTTAGTAGAAGCGGCGCCAGACAAAGTGTTTTTCACCGGCAGCGTGTCAACTGGGGAGCGAATTGCGGAGGCATGCGCGCGCAAGTTAATTCCGTCTGTACTCGAACTCGGCGGCAAGGACGCAATGATTGTTCTGGCAGATGCCGACCTTGAGATGGCGTCGAGTGCCGCCGTGTGGGGCGGCTTCATGAATTGCGGCCAGACATGCATATCGATCGAGAGGATTTACGTCGAACAGTCGATCGCGAAGCGATTCACGGAACTTTGCGTCGAAAAAACAAAGAAGCTGCGTGTCGGCCCTTCAACCGATCCCGACGCCGAAATGGGCCCGATGATTCGGGAGCGCCAATTGGACAAAGTCGAGGAGCAGATTCGTGATGCGGTGGAACGAGGGGCAAAGGTCTTGGTCGGCGGAAAGCGTCGACCCGAACTCGGACCAAATTTCCTTGAGCCGACCGTCATCGCAAACGTCCATGTAGCGATGCGGTTGATGCGCGAGGAGACGTTCGGACCGGTGATCGCTATTGATATCGTGGAGGCAGCGCCGCAGGCAATCGAGCGCGCGAACAATTCGCCCTTTGCGTTGAGCGCCAGCGTATGGACTGCGAACGCCGCGCGAGGGAGGCAAGTCGCGTCGCGACTGCGGGCAGGGTCGGTGATGATCAACGATGTGGCCAGCTACTACGGCATCTGCGAAGCGCCGCACGGCGGACGCGGCGCGAGTGGTTGGGGACGCACCCATTCGCGGCTTGGATTGCTGGAAATGGTTCAAGTAAAATACGTGGACGTCGATCGTTTGCCGCGCATTGCAAAGTCTTGGTGGTATGGCTACACGCGGGATTTGGCGCAGGCCGCCGAACAATGGGTGGAGTTTTTGTTTGCGCCGCGGCGGGCACGGCGATGGGCGGCGATGGTGCGCAAGGGCGGCGCGCGAGGCGTGATTTTTCGCGGCGATCGCATCTAAGCGTGTCACGCTCTCGGCTCGTGAAGCGAATAAAGCGACAACAGCAGAGGAGAGCACGGAATGGCTGACGCAACGGCTCCGGAAACCCCCGACAAGCCTGCTTCTGAACCATCAGCGCGGGCGGCTGTGGCCCCGGCACCGCCCACAGCCACAGCCGCGACCGCCACGGCAGAACCCGAAGCTCCCGGGCCGCAAAAGGTGAAGCCCAAAAAGGCGACCCAGCGGGCCTGCGATGAAAAAGACGCGAAAGGCAAGCTCTGCTGTGGTCATCTGAAGCGCTGGTACGACTACCCCAAGGAAGTCGAAGTGATTTTGGGCAAAAAAGCGGAAGTGTACCGCTGCGAATTCTGCAAAACTCTGTATACACCGGATCTCTCGAAGGCGCCGCACAGTTACACGCTGCGCTACTAACCTATGGCGGACCAGCTTGCTGCCGCGAAGCGATCGCAAATAAACGCGCCACGAGTCGAGACCGATGCATAACGAGCTTATTCACGACTGGAACTCCTTCGCCGGTGCCGAAATTCCGGCCGGCCGCCGAGTGATGCTCGACGACGAGACGCTGCGCGACGGCCTGCAGAATCCATCCGTGCACGACCCTTCGATTGAGGAAAAAATCGAGATCCTGCATTTGATGGAGGATCTCGGGATCGAGATGGTGAATATTGGCCTACCCGGCGCAGGCCCGCGCGCGTACGCCGACACAATGGCTCTAGCGCGCGAAATTGCAAGCTCGCGGATGAGAATTCGCCCAAACTGCGCGGCGCGAACCCATCAAAACGACATCAAGCCCATCATCGAGATCTCCGAAAAAGCCGGAATCTCCATTGAAGCGGCGACATTCCTTGGATCGAGCCCCATCCGCCGTCTCGTAGAAGACTGGACAGTCGATCATTTGCAGCGCATTACCGAAGAAGCGGTGAAATTTGCTTCTTCCACCGGGCTGCCCGTGATGTACGTGACCGAGGACACGATCCGCACCGATCCCGACACCTTGATTCGGCTCTATTCCACGGCGATTCGTGCCGGAGCGCGTGCCATCGTTTTGTGTGACACGGTGGGCCATGCGACGCCGGCAGGCGCATACAACCTTGTGAGATTTGCCATCGAAAACATCGTCAAACCGTCGGGCGAAAAGATTCGCGTCGATTGGCACGGCCACAACGACCGCGGCCTTGCGGTGGCGAATTCGCTCGGCGCGGTGCGTGGCGGCGCCGACCAGGTGCACGCGGCGGCAATCGCCCTGGGCGAGCGGGTCGGGAATACGCCGATGGACTTGATGCTGGTGAATCTGCGCCTACTAGGCTTGATCGACCGCGACTTGTCGAAGCTGAAGCAGTATTCCGAAACCGTCGCCCGCGCGACACGCACTCCGATCCCGGCGAATTATCCTGTTGTGGGTCGCGACGCGTTCCGTACGGCTACCGGCGTTCACGCTGCCGCCATCATCAAGGCGTATAAGAAAAACGACGCCGAACTCGCGAACATGATTTATAGCGGAGTGCCGTCGCATTTGTTTGGCCTCGAGCAGGTGATTGAAATCGGGCCGCTCAGCGGGAAATCCAACGTGCTCTACTGGCTCGATAAGCATGGCATCGCGGCCACAGACGAGCGCGTCGAGAAGATCTACGCCGCCGCGAAGAAATCGGAGCGCACGCTCACCGAAGAAGAGCTGCTGGCGCTGGCCGGGGCGGCATCCGCTGCCTGAACGTCGCGCAGCTGCGCCGAAATTTCCCGCCACGAAGTTCGTGAAGTTTGCTGCTATCTGCTGTATCTTTCTGTGGATGCCCACCGTTTCCACCCGAGCCGCGGAAGATTCCATCGAAAAGCTGGCCCAGGATCCGCGTTGCGTGCGCGCACTCGATTGGATCGAGCGCAACACCGCGTGGCTCACGGACCAGCAGATTCATATCAGCGAGATTCCCGCGCCGGAATTCAACGAAGCCGCGCGCGGACAATACTTAAAGAAACTCTTCGAATCGTCGGGCCTGAAGGTGCATGTCGATAAGCTCGGTAATGTGATCGCCGAGCGTCCTGGCGCCGAGACGCAGAGCGTCGTGCTGCTCGTCGCGCACCTCGATACGGTGTTCCCGGCGGGCACAGACGTAAAAGTGAAGCGTGATAGCTCGCGCCTCATCGGCCCCGGAATTTCCGACAATGCGGCGGGCTTGGCGGCTTTGGTTGGCTTGGCGAAGGCCCTCGATGCCTCGCACATTCGGACCGGCAAGACGATCGTGCTGGCGGGCAGCGTGGGAGAAGAAGGGGAAGGGAATTTGCGCGGCGTGCGCGCTCTGATCGACACGTACAAGTCGCGCCTGGCTACTGTAATTGCGGTCGACGGCGCCTCAACGGACCACGTCACGGTACAGGGAATTGCATCGCGTCGCTTCGAGGTGACAGTGACGGGGCCGGGTGGCCATAGCTGGTCTGATTTCGGAGCGCCGAATGCTATCACCGCACTCTCGCGCGGAATTGTGAAATTTTCGGCCATTCGCCTGCCGGACGAACCACGCAGTTCTTACAATTTTGGAGTGATTGATGGCGGCACGTCTGTAAACTCGATTCCGGCGCGGGCGAGCGTGAAGATCGATTTGCGTAGCGAGGATGAGGCAGCCCTCGACCGGATCGAAGCGCAGCTGCGAGATGCGATGCAGGCGGGGGCCAAAGAAGAAATGAGCGCCGGGCAAGCATCGCGGGCGAGTGGCGCACCCGTTGAGGTGTCCTTTAAATTATTGGGTGCGCGGCCGGCAGGTAAGATCGCCGAAGACGCCCCACTGCTCGAAACCATTCGCAACGTAGAACAATACCTTGGGAATCGCTCGCGCTACGAGCACAGCTCCACCGACGCGAACATTCCGCTCTCCATGGGTATCCCGGCGGTGGCCGTCGGCGGCGGAGGCCGCGGCAGCGGTTCACACACTGTGACGGAATGGTACGATCCCGTCGGCCGTGAGTTGGGCCTGAAGCGCCTGCTCCTGATTAGCCTCGGGGTCGCGGGCGTCCAACCGTAGAATGAGCCGCCGATTCATCGGGTTTTTCCTGTTCGCTGCGTGTGTAATCACCGCCTCTCGCGCATGGGTTCACGGCCGCACCGCCGCAGCCTTCAAAAACGCCAATAGCGCCAAGCCTAGAGCCGCGAGCCTCATCCTGACAAACGGCAAGGTCTATACCGGGAACGCGAAGCGGCCCTGGGCAAAGATCGTGGCGGTCCGCGCGGGCGAGATTGTAGGCGTCGCAGATACCCTCGATGAGTTGAAGTCTCTTTATGGGGCCGATTCTGAAGTGATTGATCTGCACGGCCAGTTTGCGATGCCCGGTTTCAACGATGCACACACGCATATCGCGGCGGCCGGGTACAAAAAACTCCGCGTCGACCTTGAGGGCGTCAAATCAGTCGGCGAGCTGCAGCAGCGTGTCCGCGACCGGCTGAAAGACTACGAGCAGGGGGACTGGATCACCGGTGCGGGTTGGGACCACACGCTGTGGCCCGAGCAGAAATTCCCGACGCGGCGGGATCTAGACGTTGTGTCGAGCACGCACCCGATGATTTTCGGGCGCGTGGATCGGCACGTTGCCGTGGCAAATTGTCGCGCGCTCGAGCTTGCAGGCATCACTAAAGAGACGAAAGACCCGCCCGGCGGCAGCATTGAACGCGATCCCATAACCGGCGAGCCGACAGGCATGCTGAAGGAAGACGCCGCAATGCGCCTGGTGTGGTCGCACGTACCCCCATATGGTGCGGCCGAGCGCCGTCGCGCGCTGGAATCGGCGCTCGATGAGGCGTCGAAGTTCGGCGTCACGTCCGTCCAGGACAACTCCGTCGTCAACGAATCGGCGACTGACAATTTTGGCTGGCAGAACTTCCTCGTTTATCAGCAGATGCTCCGCGAAGGAAAGCTCAAGGTGCGGGTCACGGAATGGCTCCCGTTCGAGCTGCCCCTAGCGAGCCTTCAGCGCATGAGGCTCGCCGGTGGCACCACGGATCCGTGGTTGAAGACGGGCGCGCTGAAGGAAATTCTGGACGGCTCGCTTGGCTCGCGGACGGCAGCGATGAGCGAGCCTTATTCAGATGACTCCTCAACGTCGGGCATTCTGCGCATTCAGCCCCACCGCCTGAAGCAGTTGGCGACTGAGCGCGACCGCGAGGGTTTTCAGCTCGCGTTTCACGCTATCGGGGATCGTGCAAACAAGATCGCCCTGGATGCGTTCGCGGCGGCGGCAAAAGTGAATGGCGCGCGCGATCGTCGCGACCGCGTCGAGCATGCCCAAATTGTTGGGACAGGAGACTTCGCGCGATTTGCATCGTTCCAGGTGATTGCATCCATGCAGCCGTCGCATCTGCTGGATGACGAGCGCTGGGCCATCAACCGCATTGGCGCCGATCGCGCAAAAGGCGCCTACGCCTGGCACACGATGCAGGAAGATGGAGTCTGGCTTGCTTTCGGCACGGATTACCCTGTCGAGTCCATAAATCCGTTGCGCGGACTGTACGCTTGCGTGACGCGTGAGCTGCCCGACGGCGGACCCGAGGGCGGCTGGCAGCCGCAAGAGAAGCTGAGTATCGACCAATGCATCCGCGCCTACACCCTCGGCTCTGCCTACGCGGAGTTTGAAGAGACGCGCAAAGGCACAATTGCCGTCGGCCAGCTCGCCGATATTGTCGTATTCCCCGAGGACATCACGGCCGTTCCGCCGGCCGCCCTGCTGGAAATGCCGGTCGTCATGACCATCGCCGGCGGCCGCATCGTCTATCAAGCCGCGGAATCGCCGGAGAATTCACCGAAGTAGGAGCGACCAGCGTGCTGGCTGCCTGGCCCTTCAGCGTTGTTCAAGTGCAATCGAAGTTTCCTCCTTCCGCTACTCCAAATTGTCCTGTGAATTCGATTGACACTCACCCAGCACGGAGCTACATTCGCCTCAATCCCTTTTTGGGGCGGGGGTTGTGTTCGTTTTAGATTTGTTCTAACTCCAGCGTGGTGGAGTTTGTCCCTGCAAGGTGCAGTCGCCGGGGCGATTGCAATTGTGACATTTTGGAGTAGGACAAACCGCGTGTTTCGCGTTTTTATTGGGAGGATTCTCATGCTCAATCGCACGGTACAGGTGTGCGCAGTTTTGTTGGTGTTGTGTTTCCTGGTAGCATTCCCCACAGCAGGTCAAGTAACCACCGCTGACATTTCCGGTCACGTTTCCGATCCCAAGGGTCTTGCTGTGCTCGGCGCGCGCATTCGCGTGGCCAGCGC
>Ga0126373_10002543_pt1 | contig 13452 bp, 7 predicted proteins | sample PanSoiMetPlot_11_FD_92545 | JGI IMG/M metagenome (GOLD analysis project Ga0126373, IMG submission 92545) | Tropical forest soil microbial communities from Panama - MetaG Plot_11 | ecosystem: Environmental > Terrestrial > Soil > Tropical forest > Bulk soil | place: Panama | collected 2016-02-17 | reverse complement strand
CGCCGGGTGCGCCGAAAGTCAGCCCGACGTCGATTGTGTTCACGACCAGGTTGCTGGTGGTGTCGATGACCGACAGGGTGTCGCTATATGCATTGGCGACTAACAGGTACTTGCCCCACAATGCCATACCTGTCGGATGCAGACCGGTCTCGATGCTTCCAGTGACCGTGAAGGAAGACAAGTTGACCACAGAGACGGTGCCAGTGGACGTGGAGCCAGTCGGAAATTCGACGACGACCGGGGTACCGTTGGAGTATCCCTGAAAGTCGTCCACGGTGGCAATCCGGCCGGCCTCATTGGAGACATAGGCGGTGCTGCCATCCGACGAGATCACGACGCTGTGCGGGACATTACCGACGCGAACCTCCGCACCCTGCTTCGGAGTCGTCGCTGTTAGGTCGATCTTGGTCAGCGTATTGTTATTGTCTAGCACGGCGTAGGCGGTCTTTCCATCGGACGAAACGGCGATGCCCATGGGATACGAACTGGGGGAACTATTCGAGACAATCGAAACGGTCTGGCCGCACGGAATTATGGCGCCGCCCGTGGTCCCCGGAGGGCTGTTAAAGAAGCAGGTAACGGTTGTCAGAGCGCCTTTGCTGTCGACGTCGATTGGAACGGAGACTTGCGTGGGCATTGGGCTTGACCCTCCGGTGGATGTGATCATGCCAGTGTTCGGATCGATGCTGGCGATGGTAACGTTGCTGCTGTCCTGGCTGAACAGCAGGTGCAAGCCGTCCGGTGTGTAGCTGATGCCGTTGCTGCTGCCCGTTGAATCATTCTTAGTCGTGGTACCTGACAAATACGGCGTGCTGTAAGTTTGCACAACAGCGCCGGTTTGGGTGTTGAAAATCGTGACAGCCTGCGGGCCACCCATTTGAAGGACGGCCGCGGTATGCGTTTTGGTATTTGGGTTCAGCGCGACGGCCTTTGCGCGCGTCCTGATGCCGAGGTATACCGGAGTTCCGGCGGGCGTAATGATCTGGCCACTGCTGACGACCCACGGGTTGGGCAAGGTCGACGGGTAGTTCGGGCCATTCGCCAGAGTCTGGTTCGCGCCTACCTGGTAGGTTGGGAACGGCACCGACTGACCTAGGAGCGCGGGAATGCTCGGCCCAATAGCTAGGAGGCCGGCGAGCACGTGCAAAGAGTTAATGCTAGAACGCTGGCGAGACGTTTTCTCACACATAAATCGTTCTCCTTCTTTTGGTTTCTTCTAAGTAGGTGACCTAGAGTTTGTAACTTGGAATCGGCCTGCAGCTTCAAGTAGCCGAGGGTCAAGTGTGAGTCACGAAAATGACGCCAGCATTACCGTGGAAATAACAGTCTTGTTGCCTCGAAAATCGCATCCAGTCAGTGCGCCAGCAACTTTTTTCAACAGCAATAAACTAGGCGACAAGTCGGCAATTGCCGATCAGGCTTCGACGTTGGCCTCCGGATGTTTAGAACACAATCTTCGCAGAGAGCTGCAGTTCGCGCGGTGTGCCGCGGCCAGTAGCATAGCTGCTAATCGTAGACGTGATCGTCCCGAAATTCGAAGCTGAGATATCGGCGTTGGGTGCACCGAATTGGGCACGATTGAAAACGTTAAACAGGTCGGCGCGCAAGCGGAGGTTGAGCCTCTCGGTGACGCCGATGAACTTCGAGAGCCCCAGGTCGAGTTGCGAAATGCCAGGAGCGCGGAAGGCATTGCGGCCGAGATTGCCGAAAGTCTGATTGGCTGGAGCAGAAAATGCGGCGAGATTGATCCAGTTGTTCGGAGTGGAACCGCCAGAGGGCATCAGCGGCACGCTAGAAACGTAGTTCGGCCGCTCTTCGCCGCTGATTGTAAAAAGTCCGGGGACAGCGGAGTTCGAACGATCGACCGTGATGTTGACGGGAAGACCGGTCTGAGCCGTTCCGATGGCGCTCAGTTCCCAGTTGCCCCAAATCCGATTCTTGAACGGGAGCGCGTAGATGGCCGAGACGTTAAACATCTGGCGGATGTCATCGTCGCTGCTTGCTTTGTCACAAGCGCGGCAAAAGGAGTCCTGGGGGGTGTCGGACTCGCCACCGCCGATGCTCCCGTCGTTGATGGAATGCGACCACATGAAGTTTGCGGTCAGCAGGAAGCCGTTCTTAAAAGTCCGACGCAGGTTGGCCTGCAAGGCTTCGAAGGTGCTGTTGCCGACATCGCCGCGCCAGGAGACCGCACCGAACCCGGGGTACGGTACAGCGTTCGTGGGTGGCACAGCCAGATTGACGTAGGTGGTGGTGAGGACGTCTGTGCCCTTATTGCCCAGGTAGCTGACGGTTCCGATGAGATTGAACGGAAGCTTCTGTTGGATTGAAGCGGTCCAAGCGGCAACGTAGTCGTCCTTGCGGTTGCGATCGAGATCGCGCGGCGAGACAACGCCCAGTCCGCCTGCTTCGGCGTAAGCAAGGAAAGGAGTCAGGGGATAAGAAAGGCCGGCAAACGCGGGGTTGGTGCTGTTGAACGAATAAGCGTTCACCGTGTTCGAGATGGGAAAGTTTTGGTCATCCAACTGCCCATCGGTATGGTAGATACCACCGCCGGCGCGAAAAACTGTATTGCCGCGCGACCAGGCCACACCGATGCGGGGATCGAGGTCGTCATAGCGCGGATGGAAATAGCAGTAGGTGTTGGGACAGAAGCCGCCGCAAGTCGCGAAATCGAACGGCACATCATTATTGTTCACCGCGTGGAGGGCGTTGAAGATGTTGTAACGGACGCCCATGTTCACGGTGAAGTTTTCAGAGACCTTCCACTCGTCTTCGGCGTACACCCAATACTGGGTTTTGCGCTGACGAACTAGCGGGAGCAGTGCGGTGTACGAGGCAGTATCCACGTCGTTGTTCATGAAGCTCGTTAGCGAGCTGTAACTGAGGGTGCCTTTAGACGACGAGCCCTGATTGAGGAAGTCGCGCCTGATCTCGAAGCCGAATTTCAGTGTGTGCTTACCCCGGGACCAGGACCAGTCGTCGAGCAAGCTGACGGTTTTCGACGGATTGTCGGAAGTGGAGTTGCCCGCGAAGGAACTAAAGCCGGACGCGCTGAAGGTGTAAGGCAGCGGTGAAAGAGTCCCGCTGTGGTAAAAGTTCTGGTTGATTCCGAACTTCAACTCGTTGATGAGGGTCGGGGTCAAGACGTGCAGCAGTTCCACTTCACCGCTGTTGGCCTTCGTGTCGAAGAGAGTGAGTGCGGTGAGGTTGCCTGTCGGTGTCGTTTCCCGGGCCTCGTCAGAGTTGAAACGCGCGAAAGCGGTTGTTTTCGGAGAGAAGTGGTAGTCGAGGCGTATCATACCGGAGTCTTCTTTATCGATTTGCCTTCCGTTGGCGACGTAGTTCCAAACATTGGCTGTCGACGTCCGCGAGGTGCCGGCGGGAAAAGCCCGTAGGATTGGCGCGAGAGCCGGAGAGTCCAGTTCGGCTTGGGCAATGAAGCTTGGGCTGGGAACGAGACCGATTTGTGTTCCATCCAGGCGCTGGCGCAGACCTTCGTAGGCAACGTAGAAGAACAGCTTGTTCTTAAGGATGGGGCCGCCAAGAGCAGCACCGAACTGATTTAACAAAAACGGATTTGGCGATGGCCCATTGAACGGTGTACGGGCTTCGAAGGCGTCGTTGCGGAAATAATCGAACAGGTTGCCGTGGAACGTGTTAGTGCCTGACGGAGAAACAACTGCGATTTGGCCACCTGCGGTTCCGCCTTCGACGTCGGCTCCGAAGGTTTGGCTTTTGACATCGAATTCGGCGACGGAATCGAGCGGGATGGTGAGGCGCACATATTCGCGCTGCATCTGGTTGAAGACGGCGGTGGCGTCAACGCCATCGAGCGTGAGGTTATTGTCGTCGAGTCCGTGGCCGGCGAAACGGATGGTGCGCTGATCGCCCGCCCCGTTATCGATCGCGCCCGGCACGAGAGAAGTCAGGGTCGACCAATTGCGGCCATTGATCGGCAGCTCATCCACTTGGTGCTGCTCCACAACACCGCCAACCGTGACATCCACCTTGTCCAATTGAACGGCGGATTCGTTGACCTCAATCTGCTCTTCTTTAGCTCCCAGGCTAAGTCTGATATTGAGTGTTCCTGTTTGGCCGACGACCTGGCGTACTCGATCCGCGCGGTAAGTAGCGAATCCTGCTTTCGAAAACTGGACCGTGAAGATGCCTGGAGGCAGGTCGGCAAGCAGGTAGGTACCCTGGGACGTGGTCTCGGTTTCGCGTTTGAGACCTGTTGCCTGGTCGACTGCAGCGACTTTGGCCTGCGGAATGCGGTTGCCTTGAGGATCAGTGACGGCACCGGTCAGATAGGTCCGCTCAGTCTGGGCCGAAGCAAAAAAGGAAAGCGCCAAGAAAAATAAAAGGATTATGAAAATGCTTCGCGTAGGCATTCGAACCTCTTCAAAAAGTACAAGGCGAATGCTGCGATCTCATTACAAAGGCCACAACAGGAGATGACTCCTTCCGCTTTGATGCGGCAATGATGGCTTGGCGCGCGCAATCGCGTGCTATGTGAAACCTTGTGCAAACACCAAGGCGCAGCAACGCTGCGCCGTTGCGAAAGCTTACTGCTTGACGTATTAGTTGGTCGGTAGATGGCCGTGCGGCGGGCTGTGATCTAAATTCATTTGCGCGTAGCGGTACAGGAGAGTCGCCGCTAATCCAAATCTACATGGGCGCGCTGCCGGCAGCCGGAGTCTTGTGTTCAGCGGTGTTCACACGGGTGTGACGGCACGCCATGGACGTGCGCCACAGCTACTGCTTGACGTACTTCTTCACGTCCTGTGGACCGACCTCGGCGCCGTAGATGTTGCCCTTCGAATCGACTGCGACGCCTTCGGCGGCGCTAGTGCCGGTGTAGTTGTCGGCGGCGCGGGTCTTGGTGTTCGGATCGGGGATGAAGATCGCGACCTTGCCGTCTTTCAAGGTGCCGCAGCGGATACCGCGATGCCAGCCGTTGTGATTCTGGGAGACGGACTCGGATTCGGAATCAGCGGTGCAGATGGTATCGTGCTTGTCGATGAAAATGCCGCTAGGGCGTGAGAACTGGTGAAACTCGGAAATGTAGTTGCCGTCCTGATCGAAGATTTGAACGCGATTGTTGTTGCGGTCGGCCACATAGAGGCGGCCTTTCGAGTCGAAGGCGAGTGAGTGCGGCTGATCGAATTCGCCGGGGCCGGTGCCGAGCTTGCCCCAGTGCTTGATTTCCTTGCCGTTCTTGTCGAACTTGAAGACCAGGTTGTTGCCCGCGCCGTGCCCTTCACTGACGAAGATGTCGCCATTCTTGGCCACGATCACGTCGTTGGGTGCGTAGCAGCATTCGGGCTCCGCCGCGCCGCCCGCCTTGCCGATGGTCAGCAGGAGCTTGCCGTCAGGAGAAAATTTGAAGACCTGGTTGCCGACCGTTGCGCCGGGGCGCGGTCCGATGGGACCAACTGGCGGGGTTCCGCGTCCTGCGCCACGTCCGCGTCCACCCGGAGGCGCTGGCGCGTTGTCCTGATAATCGGTAACCCACACATTGCCCTCTTTATCTACGTAGATGCCGTGCGGGGCGACGAACATCCCTGAGCCGAAGCTCTTCAGGACATTTCCGTTGGTGTCGAACTTGAAGATGACGTCCATTTTCTTGATCGCGCGCGGGCCGGTCAAACCCTCGGCGGCGGCTTCGAGACAGCTATTGGCTCCGCAACGCTCGGCGACCCAGACCGAGACGCCGTCCTTATCGATATCGACCGCACTGGTCGAGCCCATCTTGCGGCCGTCCGGCAGCTTGGCCCAGTGCTCGATAGTTTTGTAGGGATTCGGTGCGTCGTTGGTGGGAGTAGTCGTGTCAGGCGGAGTGTCGCTCTTGGCGGCCATCAACGTCCCGGCGGCAATCCCACTCACTGCGATCACGCTCAATGCAAAATATGTCACTCGACGTCCACGTGGCATCTCCTGATCCTCCTTGATCCTGTAACTATAGAGACTCTCTCAGTTGGAACCGTTCTGTCAACGTGGCCCGGTGCTTAGCGTATGCCGCCGGTGTGGAGCGCGGTCCAGATAAGTTCGAAGGTGTCGTCGTTTTGCAGTGCGTCGGTCTGTTTCCAGCCGGAGGATGTTTTCGAGAGCGTAATCGCGATGAACGTCGCATCGCCATCTTCGTCGACGCCCTGGAGGAAGACCACGCGATCGCCGCGGATTTCTGTCCAGCCCCTCAGGGAGACTTTGCCGAGGGCCCGATAGTATCCGGCGTTGCGCTGGGCGGTGTCGGGATCGGAGAGACCCTCGGCTACGGCTGTGCGTTGCTCAGGGAGATAATTGTCGACGATCCAGGAGACGTCGCCGGTGGTGTTGGCGGAGACGATCGTGGCGGCAGCGCGTTCGGGCGTGCTGTAGTCGGATTGCGCGCGTGAAACGAGAGCGATGGGCTGCGCGGGATTCAGCAGCTTGCCTGGCAGCGTGACTTCGACCGTATCATCGGACTTCTTGTTGCGGATTAAAGCATTCGAAGGACGGCGGAAGTCGGAGACTCTGGCGCGGAACGTCAGCCGATCGTGCGAGAAGTTGCAGGCAGACTGCGCGATCAGTACGATCGCGACGAGTGCGAGGTTAGTACGCTTTGGCAATCACCACCCGGCGGTCGACCTGCTCGCCCGTGAGGATGCATTTGCCGGCGCCATCGTACTCGTCCACCAGCGGGATGCAGCGCGTAGTGGCTTTGAATTCCTTGATCCGCGCGTCGCAGGCCGGGTCGTCTTTGAGGTGCGCCATGACGAATTTACCGCCGCCTTTTTCGGCGGTGACGTCGCGCAGGATCGACTCCACTTCGCCGATCGAATTGGCGAGGACGGTGTTGTCCTTGAGGCGTTTTTTCGCGGTGGCGTAGAGGTCCTTCTGCATTTGGTCGAGCGTTGCGCAGACACGATCGGCGAGACCCGACTGCGGGACGACTTCCTTAGTACCGGTATCGCGCCGCTTGAGTACAACGTTACCGGACGCGAGATCGCGAGGACCGAGTTCCAAAACGAGAGGCACACCACGCCGCTCCCAGTGGAAGAATTTCGCGCCCGGCGACTGGCCTTCTCGGGCGTCGATTTTCGCGCCGATGTCGGACGCGATTCTATCCGCGGCTTCGAGCACCTGTGCGCGCTCTTCGTCCTTGCGATAAATCGGAACTAGCACAGTCTTCACAGGCGCGAGCTTGGGAGGAATGACAAGGCCCTTGTCGTCGGAGTGGCTCATGACGAGGCCGCCGATGAGACGTGTGCTGACACCCCAACTCGTCTGCCAAACGTAATCGAGCTGCCCTTCCTTGCTCTGGAATTTCACGTCGAAGGCTTTGCCGAAATTCTGGCCGAGGTCGTGGCTCGTGCCTGACTGCAGGGCGAAGCCGTTTTGCATCATGGCTTCGATGGCAAACGTGCGCAACGCGCCGGCGAATTTTTCCGAACGCGTCTTGGCGCCTTTGATCACCGGCACCGCCATGACGTTTTCGGCGACGTCGGCATAGACGTCCAGCATGCGCAGGACTTCCTCTTGAGCTTCTTCATGCGTGGAGTGCGCGGTGTGGCCCTCCTGCCAGAGGAATTCGGTGGTGCGCAGGAACATGCGCGTACGCAGCTCCCAGCGGATGATGTTCGCCCACTGGTTGATCAGCATCGGCAGGTCGCGGTAGCTCTGAATCCAGCGGGCGAAGAAGTGGCCGATGATGGTCTCCGACGTCGGGCGGATGACGTAAGGCTCTTCGAGCTCCTTGCCGCCTGCGACGGTCACCACCGCGAGCTCGGGCGAAAATCCTTCCACGTGCTCGGCTTCTCTTTGAAGAAAACTTTGCGGAATCAAGAGCGGGAAATAAACGTTCTGATGGCCAGTGGCTTTGAACCGCTCGTCCAGCTCTCGCTGGAGCAGTTCCCAGATGGCGTAGCCGTTCGCTTTGATCACCATGCAGCCTTTGACGATTTCAGCGGGCTCGGCCATGTCGCCTTGGAGGACGACGTCTTGATACCAAGCAGCGAAGTCCTGGCTGCGCGGAGTGATGGGAGATTCGGGCATAGAAGCTAAAGTTCTAGGTTACACGGTGAGCGCGACCGAGCGTAGTAGACTGATGAAATTGTGCCGGTGAAGAGGCCATCCGCGCTTGCCTTGATCTTGGGGCTGATTCCGTTCGTTGCGATGTGCTTGTCCGTCGCGTTGTGGGATCGTGTTGAGCCAACGATTCTGGGCGTGCCGTTCAATCTGGCTTGGCTGATCGCTTGGACTCCGCTGACTACGTTTTTTCTCTGGCTTGCGTATCGCGTGGAGGTCACCCGCGCGAAAAGCCTGCGTGGTTCCGAATGACGCCGAGCGTGATCGCGCTTGCGATGATTTTCGCGATCGTCGCAGTGGGCTCCCTCATCGGTTTTCTTGCGGGCGTCCACCGCAAAATGGATCTCGAGCAGTGGACCGTTGGAGGCCGCGGCTTCGGTCCCTTGCTGATGTACCTGCTGATGGCGGGCGAAGTCTACACAACTTTTTCGTTCTTGGGCGCGAGCGGTTGGGCGTACTCGCGGGGCGGACCGACGTTGTACATCATGGCGTACGTCACGCTCGGCTACGTCGTGTCGTTTTTTATTCTGCCGCCGTTGTGGGAGCTGGGCCGAAAGCACGGCCTGCAGACGCAGTCCGATTTTTTCAATTTACGGTACGGGAACAAGTACCTGGCGGCGACGGTGTCGGCAGTTGGCGTAGCGTTTCTTCTGCCTTACTTCCAACTTCAGGTGACTGGGCTAGGGATCATCGTGTCGGCCGCGAGCTTCGATGCGATCCCGCGCACGATGGCGATGGTGATTTCGGTCGTTGTGATTGCCGCTTTCGTTTTTGTGAGCGGATTGCGCGCGGTGGCGTGGGTGAGCATTCTGAAAGACGGACTCATGCTGATCGCGGTGATCGCGATCGGCGTCGGTGTCCCGTATGTTCACTTCGGAGGTGTCGGCCCGATGTTCTCGGCTATGGCGCGAGCGCATCCTGCACACCTCACGATGCCCGGCGCGACGACGAATCTTGGGCACACGTGGTTCGTCTCAACTGTCCTGCTTACTTCTTTCGGTTTGTACATGTGGCCGCATAGTTTCGTCGCAACCTTCAGTGCGAAGAGCGCGGAGACGCTTCGGCGCAATGCGGTCTTGATGCCGACCTACACGATCACGCTAGCGTTTGTGTTCTTCGTCGGGTTCACGGCGGTGCTAGTCGCGCCGGGCCTCACGAACGGCGATTTGTCCTTGTTGACTGTGGTGCGGCAGAGCTTCCCGCCGTGGTTTTTGGGCGTGATCGGAGGCGCGGGCGCGTTGACCGCGATGGTGCCGGCTGCGATTTTCGTGTTGAGCGCGGCGGCGCTGTGCGCGAAGAATTTGTACCGGCCGATTTTCGCGCCGTCGATGAGCGATGACTCGGTGGCGAAGCTCGCGCGCGTGTTGGTAGTCGTGCTGAGCTTGATCAGCTTGTACTTGTCGATATACAGCTCGACGACTTTGGTGTCGCTGCTGCTGCTAGGATATGCGGGCGTGACCCAATTTTTCCCCGGGGTTGTGTTGGGCTTGTTTTGGCCGAGAGCATCGATGAGCGGGATCTTTGTGGGATTGGTTGTTGGAGTGGCGATGGTCGCGGTGCTGATGCTGACGAATCACGACCCATGGCACGGGTGGAGCGCGGGATTTCTGGCGCTGTGTTTGAATTTTGGGCTGGCGATCGCGATCAGTTTATACGCGCCAGTCAAGATAGAAGGGCCGCTCGCAGCGCGCGACGCCAGCATCCCAAGTTCATCGGGGCGAAAGTTATAAACTGGCTCGGAGGAGGTTATGACGATGCTTCGGAGTTGGGTTGTAGGTTTGACAATCGGTGCCGCGATATTGTTTGCGGCCGACGACGTGGTAACCGCGGTCGAGGGTACCGTAAAGACCGTGGATAAAGGCGCGAAGACGGTGGTGGTTAAGGCCGGCGACGGCACTGAACACACTTTTCAGGTTGTCGGACGGACCGTAGAGCACGGCGCCGATGCAACCGCGACGGGCAGCAAAGATGTTTTCTCGGGTCTGAAGGAAGGCGATCACGTGGTGGTGCATTACACCATGAAAGGCAGCGAGAAGACCGCCGAAGAGGTCGATCATCTCGGAAAAGATGGTTTGAAAGCCGGCGAAGTGGTGGTCCAGAGCGTCAACCGCGGAGCAAAAACAGTGACGGTCAAGACGGCCCAAGGCACTGAAGAGACATTTCACTTAGCAGGCGCCGCTGCCAAGGACACGGGCAAGGGCCTGGAAAAGGCGGGCAAGGTTACCGTGTACTACACGGAAGAAGCCGGCAAAAAGATCGCCCATTTTTTCAAACAAGGTTGATGGATCTTTGCGCCGCCGGTTGACGTAATTTCCGTTGGAACTCGGGCATGTCGGGGCGGATCGGCAGCTGTACCGTTTCGCGCGTCCGACTCACCGAGTCGTGCGATCCTAAGGTAGGTTTGCCCACATGGCCTTGTGTGCCCGCTGCTCGGCCGAGAATCCGGATTCGACGCGCTTCTGCGGCCAGTGTGGCGCGCGTCTCGATGCCCAATCCCCGGCTTCGCTGATTGCGACCGAAGCCTCGAACTTCTCGCGTGCTGCAACGGCTGCGCGGCTGAGCAGGCCTCCGTCTTCATCCGATACATCCGAGGACGGCCGCTTCGTGCCGGGAACGCTGCTGGGCGATCGCTATCGCATCGTCAGCAGGCTCGGCGCGGGCGGCATGGGCGAAGTATACAGGGCCACCGATCTGCGCCTCGGCCAGCCGGTCGCGCTGAAGTTCCTGCCCGACGAGATGGTTCACGATCCCAAGGCGCTGGCGCGGTTCCACAACGAGATTCGGATCGCTCGGCAAGTGGCGCATCCGAACGTGTGCCGCGTTTACGATCTGGGCGAAGTGGAGGGCTTCCCGTATTTGTCCATGGAGTACGTGGACGGCGAGGATCTACACTCGCTGCTGCGACGCATTGGCCGGCTGCCTGCGGATAAGGCCGTAGAAATAGCGCGCAAACTCTGCGCAGGGCTGGCTGCCGCGCACGACAAGGGCGTGCTGCATCGGGATTTGAAGCCCGCGAACATCATGGTCGACGGACGCGGCCAAGTGTTGATTACCGACTTTGGGCTCGCCGGGCTTGCGGGCCAAGTCGAAGGCCTGGAGGCGCGCAATGGGACGCCCGGGTACATGGCGCCGGAGCAGCTCACGGGTAAGGAAGTTTCGGTCGCCAGCGACGTGTACGCGCTCGGCGTGGTTCTCTACGAGATGTTCACTGGCAAGCGGCCATTCAACGCGTCGTCGCGGGCCGAGTTGGTGGAGAAAGAGGAGGAGGGTTTGCCTCCCGCGCCGCGGACCATCGTGAAAGATATCGATCCGGCCGTGGAGAGCGTGATCCTGCGCTGCCTCGATCCGAATCCGCGCCATCGTCCGCAATCGGCCCTGGCTGTGCTCGCCGCGCTGCCGGGAGGCGATCCGCTGGCTGCGGCGTTGGCCGCGGGGGAGACGCCATCGCCCGAGATGGTTGCCGCGGCGGGGACGACGGCAGGATTGAAGCCTCAGCGCGCAGTCGCTTGGTTGGCCGGCATTCTCGCGGCGCTCGCGGTCTTGGCAGTTCTCGATCAGCAGTGCGAGCTGATTACGAAAATTCCGTTCGATCAGCCGCCTGAGGTGCTCGCGGCGAAAGCGCGCGAGATTCTCGGCCAAATCGGCTACCCGGAGCGGCCCGCGTCCCAGGCTTACGGATTCGATTACCGGGTGGCGCCACTGCGCTACGTGGTGCGGCTTGGGAAGCCGATTGGTCCCCTGTTGGCAAAGGGCCGTCCCGCGGTGATGCGCTTCTGGTATCGTTCGAGTCCGGCTCCCTTAGCGCCGCATGAGATCAGCGATGTGATTCGCGTGCGGCAGACGGATCCGCCGAATGTTGTCCCGGGCATGGTGTCGGTACAACTCGATACGCAGGGTCGTCTGTGGTATCTCCAAGCCGTGCCGCCGGAGTTTTTTTCTTCGCCCGCCGCGCCCGGCCCGCCGGACTGGAGTGCGCTGTTTCGAGCCGCGGGTCTCGATATGAATCGCTTTCAGCAGGCCGAGACGCAATGGACGCCCAGTGTTGAGAGCGACGTGCGCGCGGCGTGGTCGGGGAGTTTTGCCGAAGCGCCTGAAATCCCGCTTCATGTCGAAGCGGCTGGATATCGCGGCAAGCCGGTGTATTTCTTCATCGCCGGACCATGGTCCACTCCGGCGACGCCCACACAAGCCAGCGGAGACGAGAAACCGCCCGGCGAAGTGGTGTACATCATTTTGCAACTGATCGTGATCATCGGTTCCATTCCGATCGCCCGCTACAACACGAAGCTGGGCCGCGGCGACACACGAGGCGCAACGCGGCTGGGTCTGTTCTGCGCCATGGTGGGTATTGGGGCGTGGGCGATCGGGGGCACACATGTTGCGAGCGTCAAAGAGGCTGATCTCTTTTTCATGGCGCTGATGCGCGCTTTGATTGGCGCGGTGAGCGTCGCCGTGACATACATCTCTTTCGAGCCGTTTGTGCGCCGCCGCTGGCCGCAAACGCTCATCTCGTGGAGCCGGCTGCTGGCAGGCGGGCTTAGGGATCCGTTGGTTGGCCGCGACGTTCTGATGGGGACTGCGGTGGGACTTGCGCTGGCTCTCATTCAAGCTTCGGGGAGTCAGGCGTACAGGCTGGTGTCCAACGCGACTGTGCGCTTGGGAATCCGGCAGGCTGTCTTGTCCGGCGGGCGAGATCTGGTCGGCGAGGCGTTGTTCCAGGTCAACGACACGCTTTACAAGGGACTCGGCATTCTCTTCCTTATTTTTCTCGCCCGGGCAGTTCTTCGGTCGGAGTGGCTGGCGGCCGGAGTGGTTACGCTTGCGCTTGCGGGAATCATCGCGCCAAGTCAGCCGACGCAGTTGATCGCATGGCCGGTTGAAATCCTGTTTTTCGGTTTAATGGTGATGACCGTGATGCGCTGCGGGTTGCTGTCGATGGTGATCGCGCTATTCATCACCACGTTCTGCGGTTTTTTCCCGTTAAGCACGGATCTGTCAGTGTGGTACGCAAGTGAAATCATTTTCACAGCTGGTGTTGTCATCGCGATGGCTGTGTACGGATCGCGAACCGCACTGGCCGGTCAAAAGCTCTTGGCAGAAGGCTGAGCTACCAATGAGGCTACGCCTTTGTTCCCTGAGGTCTTTGATCGCCGACCAGTAATACCCATATACACCAGTCTTTTCAAAGATATTATTCAAGTGAATCTTTACGGTTCCTGGGCGGATTCCCAGCTCGAGCGCGATCTCCTTTGTTTGGGCGGTCTTGCTCGACTAATTCGAGCACGTGCTGCTCGCGCGCCGTCAGATCAGAGCGCGGATAACCCTCGCTTTGACGGGAAGATTCACGGAAAACTGAATCCTCCATCCACGTTTTTCCAGAGG
>Ga0126373_10002542_pt1 | contig 13452 bp, 9 predicted proteins | sample PanSoiMetPlot_11_FD_92545 | JGI IMG/M metagenome (GOLD analysis project Ga0126373, IMG submission 92545) | Tropical forest soil microbial communities from Panama - MetaG Plot_11 | ecosystem: Environmental > Terrestrial > Soil > Tropical forest > Bulk soil | place: Panama | collected 2016-02-17 | reverse complement strand
TGCCGCAGAAGCAGTGCGACACGCCAACGACTCGCCATTCGCGCTGGCTGCCAGCGTGTGGACTAAAGATGCGAAGAAAGGACGATCGATCGCCGAGCAAATTCGCGCCGGCGCGGTGATGGTCAATGACACCATCAGCTACTTTGCGATCGCCGAAGCACCCCACGGCGGATGTGGCGCGAGCGGCTGGGGCCGCACGCACGGACGCGCGGGAATCCTCGAGATGGTGCAAATGAAATACATCGACGTCGACCGTCTGCCGCGGAGGGAGAAACCCTGGTGGTATCGTTACGGCAGCGAGCTGGAGCAGGCCGCGGACGCCTTCCTGCGATTTGAGTTCGCGGGCGGCATCGGCACAAAGCTCAGCAATGCTCGCGCCGCGCTGAAGACTTTTTTCCGTGACCACGGTTTGTAGAAAGGACTCCATGGCAGAAGAAACGGCAGCCAGCCCCAAAATCAAGACCCGCAAACCCAAGCAGCGTGCTTGCGACGAGAAAGATGACAAGGGCAAACTCTGCGCCGGTCATTTGAAGCGCTGGTACGACTACCCCAAAGGAGTGGCCAAGCTGATCGGGCCGAAAGCAGAGATTTATCGCTGCGAGTTTTGCAAGACACTGTATCGCCCTGATCCTGCGCAGCAGCCACAGAGCTATACGTTGCGTAATTAAGTGTCATCCGGGAGTACCCTGAGAGACGTATGCCGGAAAACGAATGGATCTTCGACTGGAACACAGCCACTCCGCCTCAGATTCCTGTGGGCACCCGGGTGCTCCTCGATGACGAAACGCTTCGCGATGGATTGCAGAATCCCTCGGTTTTTGACCCCAGCATTGAGGAAAAGATTGAAATCCTGCACTTAATGGAGTCGCTCGGAATCGATTCCGTCAATATCGGCCTGCCGGGCGCCGGGCCGCGAGCAGCAGCACATACTGAAGCTTTGGCGCGTGAAATCTCGACCAAGCGCATGAAAATCAAGCCGAATTGCGCGGCGCGAACGCACGAAAATGACATTCGCCCGATCGTGGAGATTTCCGAGCGCGTGGGTATGGCGATTGAAGCTGCCACGTTCCTTGGCTCCAGTCCCATCCGGCGTCTGGTCGAGGACTGGACCGTCGACCATCTCCAGCGCACCACCGAAAACGCGGTGAGGTTCGCGGTACAACACGGCCTGCCGTCCATGTACGTCACCGAGGATACCGTTCGAACGGACCCGGATACCGTGAAGCGCCTGTATTCCACGGCGATTCGTAACGGCGCCCGAGCCGTTGTTCTGTGCGACACCGTGGGCCACGCCACGCCGACAGGCGCTTTCAACCTGGTCCAATTTGTCGTCGCCGAAGTCGTGAAGCCTTTGGGCGAAAAAATTCGCGTGGATTGGCACGGTCACAACGATCGCGGCTTGGCCATCGCCAATTCCCTTGCCGCGATTGCCGCTGGAGCGCATCAAGTCCACGCGGCCGCCAATGCCCTTGGCGAACGGGTCGGCAACACCCCTATGGAACTCATGCTCGTGAATCTGCGGCTCGCAGGCTTGATTGACCGCGACCTTTCCAGTCTCAGGTATTACTGCGAGAAAGTTGCCCGTGCCACGAAGACTTCCATTCCTCCAAACTACCCGGTGATTGGCCACGACGCGTTTCGCACCGCAACCGGAGTGCACGCTGCCGCAATCATCAAAGCCATTCAGAAGCACGATCATCGTTTGGCCGACGCGGTGTACAGCGGCGTGCCCGCCCACCTGTTCGGCATGGAGCAGGTCATTGAAATCGGGCCCATGAGCGGCAAGTCGAACGTTCTTTATTGGCTTGCGCGCCACCAGATTCCCGCCGATGACGCTCTCGTTAGCCGGATCCTCGAGGCGGCCAAGCAATCCGCACGCGTACTGAGCGATGCCGAGGTCCACGCACTTTGCACGGAGCCTGCATCCCGTTGAAGCAAAATGGGCCAAACAAGATAGATGGAGCGACGATGAAACGCGCGTTGGTTTGCGCTATTCTTCTGGTTATGCCGGTTCGCTCCGCCGCTCCATCCCATGGGCATCGTCTGGCCGCGGGTCCCCGGCTCGCCGAAAGCGTGCAGGTGCGCGCGGCCCTCGAATGGTTTGGCCACAATCTCTCCTGGATCAACGATACGCAAGCGAGGTTAACGGAGATTCCCGCGCCGCCCTTTCAGGAAGGGGCGCGCGCCACGGCTGTCGACGAATTGCTCGCCCAAAGCGGCCTGCCAACGCACCTCGACAAGATCGGTAACGTCATCGGGGAGTTACGCGGTACGACTGAAAATGAAATTGTGGTGCTCTCCGCGCATCTTGATACAGTCTTCCCTCGAGGCACGGACGTAAAAGTCCACCGCAACGGCAGCCGGATGATGGCCCCGGGCATTTCTGACAACGGCACCGGCGTTGCGACACTTGTCGCCATTGCGCGAGCGCTCCAATTTGCCCACATCCGACCCGAGCGCACCATTTTGCTTGTGGGAAACGTGGGAGAAGAGGGGGAAGGGAATCTGCGCGGAATGCGCGAGTTGGTCGAGACCTACCGAAAAAAACTGAAAGCGGTGGTAGTGCTCGACGGCTCGGGCACCGATCATGTCACGACGAAAGCGCTGGCGTCGCGGCGGCTGGAAGCTAGGGTCACCGGCGCCGGCGGGCATAGCTGGTCCGATTTCGGCATGCCAAATCCCATCGATGCCTTGATTCGCGGCTCGGTGCGTTTTATCAACACCAAAGTACCGGCCAGCCCTCGCACCACCTTCAACATTGGCCAGATCGAAGGCGGCACGTCGGTCAATTCCGTCCCTTACGAAGCCAAAATCAAGGTGGACATTCGTTCGGAAAACGAGGAGGAATTGGGCCGGCTCGAATCCGCGCTCCGCGACTCGATCGCCGCAGGGGTGCGCGACGAAATGGAGCCGCCGCGCGACCGCTCCAAGGGGGCTCTCGAATGGAAAGTGGAGTTGCTGGGAAGCCGGCCCGGCGGCGAGCTCTCGCCCGATTCACGGCTGCTGGCGGCCTTGCGGGCAGCAGATGAATTCATCGGCAACCAGTCCCGAACGGAACGGTCCTCTACCGACGCGAATATCCCGCTTTCCCTGGGGATCGATGCCATCTCCATCGGCGCGGGCGGAACTGGCGGCGGAGCGCATTCTCTACAGGAGTGGTACGACGCGGCTGGCCGGGAAGCAGGCTTGAAACGCGCGTTGCTGACCGTCCTTGGAATCTCCGGGATCGAGGAGGAGAAATCTCGATGAAGGTGGGGGGCACGCATCTGCGTTTGGCTCGAGTCTGGCTCGCTTTGGGTGCGGCTTTGTGCGCCCGGCCGCTAGGCCAGAATTTAGCGGCCGAGGAAAAGCCCAGGCACATCGTCTTCTACACCCACGGTCGGATTTACACCAACGATCCAGCAAATCCCCGTGCCGAAGCCATGGCCGTGGCGGATGGGCAAATCACCTGTATTGGAAAGTTGGATCACGTTCTGCTCGACTGCGGCGGAAGCCAAGAGGGCGCAGAAACCGTTCACCTAAACGATCTGTTCGTAATGCCCGGCTTTAATGATGCGCACGTGCACTTGGGCAGCGCGGCGGCCGACGCGCTGGCGGTTGAATTACGGGGCGTCAGTTCGGTATCAGAAATGCAAAAGCGCGTTGCCGAAGCCGTTGCGCATCACAAAGAAGGCGAATGGATCACCGGCAGCGGGTGGGATCACACGCTTTGGCCCGATAAGAGGTTCCCGAATCGCCAGCAACTCGACGCCATCGCACCGAATAATCCTGTGATCCTCACGCACATCTCCGGCCACGTGGCAGTCGCCAATTCGCTGGCGCTGAAAAAGGCGGAAATCGACAAGTCCACTTCGAATCCGCCAGGTGGCGAGATCGAGCACGATGGTCTCGGGGAACCGACGGGGATGCTCAAGGAATCGGCCGCGATGAATTTGGTGAGAGTGCGAATTCCCGATCCCTCGATGGAAGAGCGCAGGCGCGGAATTGAAGTCGTGCTGGCGAACGTTGCGCGAAACGGCGTCACCTCGGTGCAGGACAATTCCGCCTGGGAAGATTTTCAGGTCTACCAGCAATTGAAAGAAGAGGACAGGCTTACTGTGCGGATTACTGAATGGCTTCCGTTCAATGCGTCGCTCAACGAATTGCAAGACAGGCGGGCCCAAGGCGGCACCACAGACGCTTGGCTGAAAACCGGCGCGTTGAAAGCCATAACGGATGGCGCCCTCGGCTCGCGCACCGCCGCCATGCTCGAACCCTATAGCGACGATCCGTCCACTACGGGGATTTTCACCTACGATCCCGACAAACTGCGGGCCATGGCCATCGAGCGCGATAAAGCTGGGTTCCAATTGAACTTTCATGCCATCGGCGATCGCGCCAATCGCATTGCTCTCGACGTTTTCGAGGCGGTTCGCAAAGCCAACGGCCCGCGCGACCGCCGCGACCGCATCGAGCACGCCCAGGTGGTCGCTGCGACGGATTTCCAGCGTTTCAAGGAGCTCAAAGTCATCGCTTCGATGCAGCCCTCGCATCAAACCACCGACATGCGCTGGGCTGAAGATCGGATTGGCGCTGAGCGCATCAAGGGCGCGTATGCCTGGAGCACGATGCTGAAGGACGGTGTTCGCCTCGCGTTCGGAACCGACTATCCCGTTGAGCCCGTAAGCCCGTTCCGCGGGTTGTATGCCTGCGTGACACGCGAGCGTCCCGAAGGCGGGCCGAGGAACGGCTGGGAGCCTCAAGAGAAAATCTCGCTCGAAGATTGCCTGCGAGCCTACACCTCCGGCTCCGCTTATGCGCAGTTTGAGGAAGGGAAGAAGGGCGAGCTTAAGGTCGGTGAATACGCCGATTTCATCGTTCTTTCCGACGACCTCACCAAAATACCGGCCTCGCAATACACCAAGGTCCGAGTACTGCGTACCGTAGCCGGCGGCCGAACTGTGTATCAACTCAATTAAGATCTTCCCAATCAAGTTCCACAAGGCCCCCAAACACGGCTCAGCACGGCATAGTTGGTTGATTGCGCGACGTGACAGCGTAGTTGGGTCAGTTCGGTCAACGTTAAAATTCAAGACCTGCGCAAATTTAGTAGTACTACAACCAAGCTGCCGAATTTGTAATGGCTTTATGCAAATTTTGGCTGTCCTTTAGGAAAACAAATCATTGACAAACGGTTTGCGCAGCACTATATAGGCACGCATGAATTCGCAGGAAGTAGGTTGCCCAAGGAGCCAGTTTTCGCCGGACATGAAGCTCAAATCTATGAAATTGCGTACGGGAGAACACTTGAGAATACGCAAGCGCGTAGATTAATCACTCCTAAAGCACCGCTAAAGTTTATATGTTGATGAGATTTATAGGGTTTGCATAAGGTCCTTAGCGTTGGCAGCAAACTTGCCTCGGGTGAGGTCCACGGTCGGTAACGAATAGGGTGTGTTTTTCAGGAAGAATGCGCTTTGCCTGCTTCGGAGTTTTCCCCGAATTCCGTCTCGAAGTGTCGTCTCCGACGGGTTGTCCAAATAGGAGGGAATGGGATGTTTACTAAGCGACTGGTCTTGGGTCTGTGTTGTTTGTTTGCTTTGCTTTGTATCTATACGCCGTATGCCCTGGGGCAGGCCGCAAACACGGGCACTGTGGCAGGCACGGTCACCGATCAGAAGGGCGCGGCAGTTCCGAACGCTACGGTTGAGCTTCTGAATACTGGAACCAACGAGACGCGCACGCAAACAACGAATGATACTGGTTACTACACATTTGTCAGCGTGCCGCCTGGGTCTTACAGAGTGACGATCAAAAAGGATGGCTTTCGAAGTGCCACCATGGGTCTTGATGTGCAAGTGGGGAAATCACTCTCGGCGGACGTGAGACTCGAAATTGGAACCATGTCGCAAACGGTGGAGGTGACGGCTGGCGCGCAGGTGGAGCTCCAGACTCAAGATTCCTCCGTCGGCAATGTGCTCGAGCGCAAGATGCTTGAGAATATCCCCAGCCTGGCTAGGGATGCGACGGCCCTATTGCTCTTGCAGCCCTTGGCCACTCCGGGCTTCAACTCGCCGGGTTCGCCCAGCGGTATGGGTGAAGGGGACAATACCGGTGGGCAGATCGCGGGTGCGAGAAGCGATCAGAACACTTTCTTGTTGGATGGCGGTGATGCCACAGACAGTACCGCGGGCAGCGGCCAGTACAGCGGCACGAATTTCACGGCCACGCCGCGCGCCGTGGTGCCGACGCCAATTGAGAGCCTCGAAGAGTTTCGTGTGGTGACTACAAACTCTGCGGCAAGCTTTTCCCGCTCCGCTGGCGGCGAAGTGCAAATGGTCACAAGACGTGGCAGTAACGAGTTCCACGGCGCAGTCTACGAATACCTGCAGAACAATGTCCTGAACGCGAACACCTGGGACCGCAATTCCTCGAATATTAAAAATCCAGCGCTGCGCGACAACCGTTTTGGAGGGCGCCTCGGGGGCCCGATTTGGAAAGGCAAAACCTTCTTCTTTGTTCACTACGAGGGGCGACGCTTCGTGAGCTCGACTGATATTCAGCGCCGGGTGCCTTCTTGCGATATGCGGCTGGGAATTCTGCATTTCGGCGGGCAGGAATACAATCTGAACCCTGCCACAATCAACGATTGCGCGGGCGTTCCAGTCGCTAGTTCCGGATTGGACCCGAGGAACTTGGGCTTGAACCCGACGATCAAAGCCGTTTGGGCTCTGGAGCCGGCAGGCAACAAGCCCAGCTGCGGTACGGCTGTGCCCTCGGATGGCATAAATACGCTTTGCTTCGATGCCCCTGTTGGAATACCGCTTAATGAAGACTTTGGCGTAATCCGGGTGGATCACAACATCAGTTCCAAATGGCAGCTCACGAGCAGCTATCGTTATGGCAAGACGACTTTTTCAGCGCCGGTTCAAGTAGATATCGGTGGACAACTTCCCGGCGACAGTTTGGGCCTGCCCAAGTCTGTAGCGCAGCGGCCCCTCGCTCCGCGGTATTTCGTAGTCGGTTTGACTGGCCAGCTGACTCCCCATCTCACCAGCCAGACTACGTTTGACTATCTGCGCCACTGGTGGCAGTGGGGTACGCTGCATCCAGCAAACATCCCGGCGCCGGAAGGCGGCTATGCACAGACTAACGGCCTGAACGCCTCACTTAGCATTCTTGGTGAAGGCATTGGCACTGGCATGCAGCCCATCAACGTTGATACGCAAAACGCTCGCAGCCGCACGTGGAACGGCAAGGATTACAACATCAACGAAAACCTGAGCTGGGTCAAGGGCAGCCACCTGGTTCAGTTTGGCGGCCGCTCCGAGTGGCAACGGTTTTATCATCAGCGAGACGACAAGGTCGTGGGCGGACTAACCTCTCCCGTCTTTACCATTGGCCGCCTTTCTGCGGGAAGCCACGTCAGTGGTATTCCCTTCCCAGCGGGTTTTTCTGGCAGCTCATCGCGCTGGCGGACAGACTACGCTTCCATTCTCGGAATCATAGAGCGTTCCCAGGAACTCTTGACCCGGGCGCCGAATTTCTCGCCAAATCCAGCGGGGACGCCTCTCCAACAGAACACTGTTGTTGACAGCGATTCTCTCTACGTGTCTGATAGCTGGAGGATCAAGCCATCTATTACCTTAACCGTGGGCCTCAACTGGGGTGTGCAACTCCCGCCCTACGAGTCTACGGGCGAACAAACGATGGTCGTGGATGATAGCACCGGGAAGGTGATTAATTTCGATAATTACATCGCCACGCGCGAATCCATGGCGCTTGGCGGGCAAATTTACAATCCGCAGCTCGACTACGTGCCCATCAAGCAGACCGGCCGCAAATATCCCTACGATCCGGATTGGACGAACTTTTCTCCGCGTGCGGCTTTTGCCTGGAACCCCTCCTTCAGCGGCGGGTTCTTGGGCAGTCTCATGGGCAACCACAAGTCCGTGCTTCGCGGTGGCTTTGCCCGTGTCTATGACCGCATCAACGGCGTTGGCATCGTCATGATCCCTGCGCTGGGAGTGGGTTTCGGCAATAACCTGCGCTGCGCGGGCCCACACATCACCGCAGGCGTCGTATCCTGCGGCACGTCAAGCCCTTCGAATGCCTTCCGCATGGGCACGGACGGGACACAAATACCGCTGCCCTCGTTGGCTAACATTCCTTCCGGCCAGCCGCTCATTCCGGGGTTTGTCCCGGCGAGCAACAGCCCCTACGAGACCCTGGACTTTCGCATTGATCCGAAGCGCAAAGTCGGCTATGCCAACACCTTCGACATAACTTACCAACGCGACCTAGGTCGCAACATCCTGCTGGAAATCGGGTACGTGGGGAACTACGCGCAGAAGTTGTATCAAGGCTATGCGCTTCAGCAAGTACCTTACATGTACACGCTTGGAGGGCAGAGTTTTGCTAAGGCGTGGAGCAACGTTGCGCAGACCCTGATCGCCAACCTGCCTGCTGTAAACGCAGGAACATTCAATACCGCAACGATTGCCAATCAGCCGTTCTTCGAGGCGCTCGGGCCAGCAAACGGCCTCCCATGCACCCCTAATTCCACCACCGGTAGCTCGTGCACTCAATACTTTCTGAATCAATTCAGCGATGGGCTAGCAGGATTTACCACCTTCAATTACACCGACTTCTGGGAAGGCTCCGATGCAGCAGGCAATTCTTTTGTTAACAATGGCGGGTCGGATGCAAACCAGGTTCTAGACTCCTACATCATCGGCAGCCACGGGCGTTCGAACTACAATGCCGGGTTTGTCAGCCTGCGGAAGACGACCTCGGCCGGGCTGACTTTTAATTTCAACTATACTTACTCTCATGCCTTCGACCAGATTGGCCAGAACCAGGAAAGCCTGAACGAGGCCTCCGATGCCTTCAAACTTGATCGTGATTATGGCTCGGCGCAGTTCGACCGGCGCCACGCGATCACCACGCTGCTTACGTACGACCTGCCATTCGGCGGCGGGCGACGCTATTCCACGGGGAGCGGGGTCGCCAACAAGGTCGTTGGTGGATGGAACGTCTCCGGAGTTTGGAGTTTCGCCACCGGGCTTCCTCTCGACGTAATCAACGGCAACAGTTGTCAAGAATTCGGCCAGGGAGCCGTTTTCGGGAATTGCAGCGCCTACTTCCCAATTAGCGGCACTAAATATCAAAGTGCGTCCGTACATAACAATAATGGGGCGCTTACAGCGTATTCCAATGCGGATGCCATCAACAACGACCCACTGGGTGGATATTCTTTCTTCGCCCCACCCGATCCTGCGATCTATGGCCGTACGGGCCGTGGTTATTTCCGTGGTCTGAACCGCTGGAACGTGGACTTTGGTGTTTCGAAGACGACGAAGATTACCGAGCGCGTAAGTACGCGTTTTGACTGCCAGATGACCAACGTCTTCAATCACGTCATGTTCAACGACCCGAATACGGACATCAGCTCAGGGAGTGTCGGCGTCCTAAATACTCAGTATAATCAGCCACGATACATTCAATTCGGCCTGCGGTTCGATTTTTGAACATCACTGCAGCGCAGGGACATAAACGGGGGCCGGACCGAGAGTCCGGCCCCGCTTTTTTGTTCGCATCCCTACGCCCGCCGGTGTCATGGAAGTTGTCAAGAACATGAGGCGCAGCATGCCAGCATGCTGGCCCCTACAATGGATTGTTTCCAGGAGGCTCGGCTATTCGTTGCTGATTTTGCCGGCCTGCTTTAGGCGGTCGAGCCAGCGGCGCGCAACGGGGACCTGCGCATTGTCTGGGTGGTTTTGCAGGAAGTTGCGCAGCGTCTGTGCCGAATCTCCATAGCGGCCCACCGCGGTCAGGGCTTGTGCGACAAGTAGTTCAATTTCCGGGGCGCGTCCGGCCGAAGCCGCCAGCGCGTTCTGCGACTCTTTTAGTGCTCGTTCGTACTTCTTCTCATAGTAGCAAGCCTTAGCCAGCGTCCAGCGCGCCTCCCAGGAGTCTGGATTGACCTCAAGGGACTTTTCGAGAGGTCCAATGGCTTCCTCAAACTTGCCTTGATTGGAGAGGACGGTTCCCAGGGCCGCCAGGGCTCGGGCATGGTGCGGGTCGAGTTGGACCGCCTTGGAGAGGGGCTCCTTCGCGTGCGGCAGATCATTTTTACGGATGTAAAGTACGCCGAGGAGATAAAGAATATCGGGATGACTTGGCGCGAGGCTGAGGGCGGATTCCAGTTGTTTCTGCGCATCGTCCAACGCGCCTTCCTGAAGTGATTTGAGAGCTAGGTCAACTTCCTTTCGTGCCTTGGGCGCGAGCACGGGCCCACCCGGCACGCCGTGAGACGCACCACTCGCGTCGTCTTGGGCCTGGAGGTAAACATCCACCTCGACCCTCACTGGGATGGGTACGTCCACGCTGGCGCGACCGGGCTTGTATCCGGTGGCTTCCACGACGACCAAGAAATCACCGAGATTTTGAGGAAGCAAAATCGCGCGTCCCCTTTGCGTTGTCGTTTGCCCATTGGGAATGCTTCCATTCCGAAAGAGTTTGACTACTGCACTCACGGGCAGGGGGTCGCCTGAGCTGTTACGGACATTCACAACAATCGTTGCATTGTTGCCGCTGATGGCTTTTTCTTCGTTAACGCCATCCTGTGCTTTGGAGAACTGCGCACCGCTAAGCAATAAGGCCATCGCTGCGCATGAAAGCGCTGCCGTGCGACAAACCACGAGAGGGGTGCGCGAGATCATGAAGCTTACACGTACTTTGGTGAGCCTAGTCCTGCCTTCACGTACGGTCAAGACAAGATTTCATCGCACTAGCTGACTAGCCTCTCAGGAACACGACTGGAAGTCCATTTCCCCGACTCAGGCGAAAACTTAGGACTGAAAACTGAAAACGCCTAGCGGCCGTTGGAATAGTACTTCACGTCCACGGGGTCATACATAGTGGCGGTTGCCGTGTGGGCCTTTTCGTAAGCGTCGATGGCGGCGGCGTGCTGCATCGACGTGCCGATATCGTCGAGGCCCTTCAGCAAAACTTCCTTGCGTGATGGCGCGATTTCGAACTTAAACATCAGGCCGTGCTTGTCGGCGATGGTCTGGTTTGGGAGATTCACCGTCAGCGAATAGCCTTCTTCCTTTCCCGTGCGCTGGAAAAGCTCCTCCACCTGTTCTTCCGGCAGTGTGGCAGGCAGAATCCCGTTCTTGAAACAATTGTTGTAAAAAATATCAGCGTAACTGGGCGCGACGATGACGCGGAAACCGTAGTCCTTGACGCCCCACGGTGCGTGCTCGCGGCTGGAACCGCAGCCGAAATTGGCGCGCGCCAGCAATACCGATGCGCCCTTGTACCGCGGAAAATTCAGGACGAACTCAGGATTCGGCTTCTCTCCCGGCAGGTAGCGCCAGTCGTAGAAAAGGATGCGGCCGAAGCCTTCGCGTGTCAGCGCCTTCAGGAATTGCTTAGGCACCATCTGGTCGGTGTCGACGTTGACGCGATCGAGCGGCGCCACCAAGCCTGTGTGCGTTGCGAATGGCTGCATGTTTTGGTCCTCACTGTTCAGCGTTTACGGCTCTCAGCCCTTCCATCGGACCAGTCGAATCGTGAAACTTACTCCACGTGGGCGACATCGAATTCGCGAACATCGACGAAATGACCGGCGATCGCTGCAGCAGCGGCCATCACCGGGCTGACCAAGTGCGTGCGGCTGTCCTTGCCCTGGCGTCCCTCAAAATTGCGATTTGACGTGCTGGCGCTGCGCTCGTGGGGCGGCAGAACGTCGGCGTTCATGCCGATGCACATGCTGCAGCCGGCATCGCGCCATTCAAAACCCGCTGCTGTAAAAATCTTGTCGAGGCCTTCTTTTTCCGCCTGTGACTTGATGCCGCGCGAGCCGGGAACAATGAGCGCCTGTCTGATGTTTTTCGCCACGTGCTTGCCCGCGACCAGATGCGCCGCGGCACGCAAATCGTCGAGGCGCGAATTCGTGCATGAGCCGATGAACACCCGGTCCACCGGAATATTCACGATGGGCGTGCCGGGCCTTAAACCCATGTACTTCAATGCGCTTTCCGTAGCTTTTTGGTCGTTGGGGTCTTTGAAATCGTGCGGGTCCGGAATTCTATCGGTCACACTGGTGACCATGCCGGGGTTCGTCCCCCAAGTAACCTGCGGAGCAATTTTCTCGGCTTCGAGCTCGACGGTCATGTCGAATTTCGCGCCGTCGTCGGTGCGCAACTGCCTCCACCGCTCGACGGCTTCCTGGAACGCCTTGCCGCGCGGCACAAAGGGCCGCCCTTCGAGATAGGCGAACGTGGTTTCATCCGGTGCAACCATTCCGGCGCGGGCGCCGCCTTCGATGGTCATGTTGCAAACGGTCATGCGGCCGTCCATCGACAGGGCGCGGATTGCGTCGCCTCCATATTCTGCCACGTGTCCGGTACCGCCTCCGATGCCGATTTTTCCGATGATCGCCAGGATAATGTCTTTTGCCGTGACACCTTTGGGCCGCTTTCCGTGCACCAGAATGTGCAGCGTTTTCGAGCGTCCCTGCACCAGGCATTCCGTCGCGAGCACGTGCTCGACTTCGCTCGTGCCGATGCCAAAGGCCAGTGTGCCGAACGCTCCGTGCGTGGAAGTATGGCTGTCGCCGCAAACGATCGTTTGCCCCGGCTCGGTGATGCCCAGCTCGGGTCCGATGATGTGCACGATGCCTTGGTGGCGGCTGTTCATGTCAAAGAGGCGCACGCCGAACTCGCGGCAGTTTTTCTCCAGCGCTTCAAACTGCAACCGGGCATCGTTATCCAGAATCGGTAGGTTGCGATCCTTTGTCGGCACGGAATGGTCCATCACCGCAAACGTGAGGTCGGGTCGGCGCACCTTGCGGCCTTCCGCGCGCAAACCCGCAAACGCCTGTGGAGAAGTGCCTTCATGGATTAAATGGCGGTCTATGTAGATGAGCGCGGGCTTGTCCGGCCCTTCCCAAACAACGTGGTCATCCCAGATTTTTTGATACAGCGTTTTTGGTGGCATGGCGGTTCACTGTGAATTCTAGCACTCCCCCAATTACCTGCAAATCGTAAGGACGTGCTCCCACACCATACCAAACAGTCCTGTCGTGGCCGCTGAACTTCAGGAGCGATGGAGGTTTTGCTGGCTTGTGTCGCGCTAGTCGCCTGAAGATTTTCGGCGCTCGCACAGCGTGACGATCTTCGTTGGATCAATGGCTTCGCTGTCGAGCTGCATCTCGACAACCTTGCCTTCCTTGTCGATCAGATAGTTGACGCGTCGCGCCGCCTTATATTGGGGGTTGTAGAGTCCGTACTCTTTGGTGACTTCGCCGCCCCAATCGCTTAGCAACGGAAAAGTGACGTTGATCTTTTCCGCCCAGGCGTTGTTGCTGAACATGCTGTCCATGCTCACACCCAATACTTGGGTGTCTGCAGCTTCCAGCTTTGCCAGGTTCTGCTGGAAGTTCTGCATCTGCTTCGTTCAACC
>Ga0126373_10002541_pt1 | contig 13458 bp, 9 predicted proteins | sample PanSoiMetPlot_11_FD_92545 | JGI IMG/M metagenome (GOLD analysis project Ga0126373, IMG submission 92545) | Tropical forest soil microbial communities from Panama - MetaG Plot_11 | ecosystem: Environmental > Terrestrial > Soil > Tropical forest > Bulk soil | place: Panama | collected 2016-02-17 | reverse complement strand
CCGGGCGTGGGATGAACAAGGCGTCTATCTGGCGACGGGCGTCGGAGCGGCCACCGGACGGATCCTCCGGGTGCCAGCGGGTTTGCTAGCGGACCGGTTCAACGCCTGGTTTCCGTTCGGCCGTCACCTCATCGAGGGCTTGTACGGAACCGCGCGGTCTATCGAGTCGATGGCCCGGCAGCGCCAGTCGCTCGTGACTCTCGGCAAGCTCGCCGCCGGACTCGCGCACGAGATCAACAACCCGGCCGCCGCGGCAATGCGGGCGGCCGACGACCTCGAGATCGCGAGCCAGACGCTGATCTCGACCCTCGCCAGGCTCGCCGATGCCGAGATCTCGGCCCGCCAATTCAGCGCCCTGGACGAGTTGCGGCGGGAACTCGACCCGCTCGCAGCCGACGAAGACCCGCTGATCCTGAGCGACCGCGAAGAGGAGCTGTCTTCATGGCTGACCCGGATCGGGGTCGACCGCGAGTGGCTCATCGCTCCGCCGCTGGCCGCCGCAAGGGCAGATCGGGACTGGTGCGAGCGGGCGGCCGCCGCGCTGCCCGGCCCGGCCCTGGAGCCCGGCCTCGAATGGGTGGCCAGCACACTATCGGCCGCCGCGCTGCTAGCCGAGGTCAAGCAGTCGACCCGCCGCATCTCCGAACTCGTGGCTGCGGTCAAGTCCTACTCCCAGATGGACCGCGCGTCGATGCAGCGCATCGATGTCACCAGCGGCATAGAGAGCACGCTCATCATGCTCGCGCACAAGCTCAGCGGCGTGACTGTTGTACGCGAGTACGGCGCCGACGTCCCGCAGGTTCACGCCCATGCTGGCGAGCTCAATCAGGTCTGGACCAATCTCATCGACAACGCGATCGATGCAATGGCCGGCGCGGGGACACTGAGGATCGCCACGCGGGCCGAGGACGACGAAGTCCAGATCGACATCGCAGACACTGGACCTGGCATGCCACCTGAGGTTGCCGCCCGGGCGTTCGAGGCTTTCTACACCACCAAGGACGTCGGCAAGGGCACTGGCCTTGGACTGGACATCGCGCGCAGGATCGTGGAGGAGCGCCACGGCGGCACGATCACCATCGAATCTCAACCCGGCAAGACCGTACTGCGGGTCCGCCTTCCTGCCCGGCCACTGGCCGCCACGCGCTGACTGCGCTCGGACGTCGGTACCGTGAAGATAAGGGTCGTGGGAGTGACGGTGCGCATGCCCGACTTCTGGACTGAGTTTGATCAAAGCCACCAGGGACCCGCGTGCATGCGCGGAAACCACGAACTGTGCTCGCACTTCGTGGCCATGGGCGGCGCGCTCAACCCGCGGCGGCTGCGGCTGGAGTTCGGTGCCGCCTTGTGCCGCTGCTCTTGTCACGCGGACTGCCCGGTCACCAGCAAGCGACTGGCCATCCCGTGCAAGGAATGGCGAACCCAGTGCAGGTGTCCGGGCGCTTTGCCCCCCGACGGGTCGGGCGATCACCGCGAGCAAGCCTTACGAGCGCTCAGACTCGGTCGTCTCATAAGCGGCAGCGAACAGGTAACTGGTCGCCAGGCTTCGGTGCGGCCGCCATTTCTCGGCGATGGCTAGCACCTCGTCCTGCGTGGGGAGATGGTCGAGCCCGTAGGCGACCCGGATGGCCTTGCGAAGTGCTAGATCGCCCGGCAGGACGACGTCCTCGCGGTGCAGTGCGAGGATGAGGGCGCCCTGAACGGTCCACGGACCTATTCCGGGAATGGCCGTGAGCTGCCCGAGCAGGTCGTCATCTGACATTCCGCTCAAGGCGTCTGGGTCGAGCCGACCGTCAGTCAGTCGTTCAGCAACGTCCCGGAGCGTGCTGATCTTGCGCCACGACAGTCCGGCGTCACGAAGCTTCTGAGGTTCTACGCCGAGCAGTTCACCGGGTGATGGGAGGTGGCCGTCGAAGAGGGCCTCGACGCGGGCCAGCGTGCGGCGCGTCGCCGCAACGGACAACTGCTGGCCGGTGACCTGGAACAACAGGGCTCGATACAGGTCCATAGGCGGTAGCTCGGCCATCCACGCCCACGGATCGAAGTCCGGGCGTGCATCAATCAGCCGCGCCAGTACCGGATCTGCGTGGCTCAAGGCCAAGGCCGCTTGCCTGAGCCGCCGGGACTGCTGGCGGTCTTCGGTCATAGGGGTAGCGTAGGAGGCTATGTCGGAGCACCACCAGCATCCGCACCCAAGCCCAAGAACGATGTTCTCCAACTGGAGCACGTACGACGCCTCGTTCCCGGAGAAGCTGCGGTTGGCCATCTCCAACACCCTCATCAAGGTGCGGCGCCGCACGGCTTGCTGCGGTAACAACGGACAACCCGGCTGTTGAATGCCAGGCGAACCGCCCCGTGCGGGCGGCCCTGCCACTGACGACGTCGAATCACACTGACCCTGTGCTGGCCTTGAGGCCGCGCCCGGCTTTGCCGTCGTTCCTTAACTGCTCACCGTAAGTACTCGCAGAATTTAAGGTCTACGTCGTAGCGTGAAGTGCTATGCCTGCATCAAATGACGACCTAGGCCATTCCCGCGACGAGAAGATCAGAAGAAGGCCAGCCGCCACGGGAGTCCGACGCGGGATTGTGCTCTTCGCTGCCGTCGGCATGATCGGCGGGGTAGGACTGCTGACCGCGGGGATGGCCCTAGCTGCCGGTGTCGGATCGGAGCCAGGCAACCTGTCCCTGAGTCCGTCGAGCGGCAGTCTGAGCGCAACGCCCACGTGGTCGACCACAGACGCGTGCCCGACGAGTAATTGGACATCAGCCCAACTCGCCGAGTTCAAGCCCAACGGGGCACGTGTCAACGTCATCTCGCCCGCAGTCAGCGCCGTGACGAGTGCGTTCAATGGAACGCTGAACGGCAACGTCGGTGCCCTGATGAACAGTGGCGGTGTCAGTCCCTCCCACCCTGGCACCTTGGAGTGGTCCGTCGGCTGCTGGAACGGGTCCGGCGGCACGGGAACTGGGAGTACTCCGGTCAAGTACGTGCAGTCCGTATTCGTGACCGTGTTCGCTAACGGCACGTACGCGACCAGCAGCAGTTCGACGTCAACGCCGACGAGCACGCCAACGTCAACGCCGACCGCAACTCCAACGGCGACCGCGAGTCCAACGCCGACCAGCACACTTCCCTCGGGTGGTGCGGGTACCGGAGCCGGCGGAGCATCGCTTCCCGGTGGCGGCAGTAGCGTGCTGATTGCCCTCGGCGCCCTGGCCCTAGCTGGGGCGGCCGCGGCGATCGGGGTCGCCATCCGCCGTCCGCGCAAGCTAACCGAGGAGATCGGGCAACGTGACGGTGACGTCACACCGCCGACAGCTGGCTAGCGTCCTATCAGCAACTGTGGTCACGTCCGCCACAGCGCGCGCGGCTTCGCCCCGATTTGCGACCGTTCCATAATTGCTCACCGCAAGTACGCGCGGAGTTTAAGGTCGACACCGTACCGTGAACTCCTATGCCGGTACCTAATGACGCCCTCGGTCCACTCCGCTACGAGAGAGTCAGATGGGGAGCCGCCTCGGGAGTCCGACGTGTGGTCTTGATCTTCGCGGCCGTCGGCATGATCGCCGGGGTAGGGCTGCTCACTGCGGGGTTTGCCCTAGCCGCCAACGGCTCGGAGCCAGGCCATCTAAGCCTCACCCCCGCTAGTGGCAACCTCACGGTCCAGCCAACCTGGTCGACTACTGACGGATGCCCTTCCGGCAATGACGCGTCGGCCGTTGTGGAGGAGTTCAACCCCGACGGGTCGCCCGTAACCCGCATCTCGGGCGTCGTGAACAGCCCGACGGCGGCGATCCACAACGCGACGTTCCTGAGTAACGTCGGTGACCTCCTCAGTTCGACCAACCTGGTGCCGACGACGGGCGGTACCGTCGAGTGGGCCGTCGGTTGTTACAGCGCAGGGGCTGGCACCGGTAACGTCAAGTACGTCCAGTCGATATTCGTAACGGAGTTCGCCAACGGCACGTTCTCGACGAGCGTGACCGCCACGCCGACCTCAACTCCTACGCACACGGCGAGCGCAACGCCGACCTCGACGCCAAGCCACACGCCGACGTCAACGCCCACCAGCACGCCGACGTCAACGCCGACATCGACGCCGACGAGCACAGCTTCAGCAACTCCATCGCCGACCAGCACGCTCCCCTCGGGTGCTCCGGGTACCGGAGCCGGCGGAGCATCACTTCCCGGTCGTGGCAGTGGTCTGCTCACTGCCCTCGGCGCCGTGGCGTTGGCTGGGTCGGCTGCGGCCATCGGGGTAGCCATGCGCCGTCCGCGTAAGCTAACCGAGGAGATCGGGCAAGGTGACGGCAAACCGGGAGCGAGTTAGTGAGCTGGGCGGCCCCGCCAGGGGATTACGGCCAAGGCTGGCCGCCGTCTGTCGCTCGTAGACGGTCAGGAGGCTGGTGGCTGGCAGCGCTCCTCCTGTTTCTGGCGGCCGCAGCGTCCTTTGCCTTCGGCCTCCGCAGCGGACAGCGTTGGCTGCCAGGCCCCCTGTTCGCCGGGCCCGCACCGCGGAACTCACCTCCGGTGGTGAGCCCGGCAGCACGCTCTGCACCAGTCACGCTGAGCATTCCCTCCATCGGCCTCACGACATCCCTCGCCCAAGTCGGGCTCAACGTGAACGACACGATCCAGGCCCCGAGCGGCTATCAGATTCCTGCGTGGTACCGGTTGGGGCCCTCGCCCGGCCAGCGCGGCTCAGCGATCATCCTGGGCCACGTCGACTCCTACAAAGGCCCGGCAGTGTTCTACAAGCTCCGGACCCTGCGACCCGGAGCTCACGTCGATGTCACGCTTGCGGACCGGGTGACCACGCATTTCGAAGTGCGCCAGATAGCGGAGTACTCGAAGTCAAGCTTCCCAACGGCCTTGGTCTACGGACCGCACGGCTATAGCGGGCTGCAACTCATTACCTGCGGTGGGGCCTTCGACCCGCAGACCGGGCACTACCTGTCCAATGTCGTCGTCTACACCGCCCTGGTGTCCACCACGAAACCAGCGTCCGGCTAACAGGCGTGCTGGAGTCGGCTTACTGAAGCTGACTGCTGCTGTTCCGGCGTCGGTACCAGAGGATTCCCCCGACGGCGACGGCGAGGCCACAGGCGCCCGCGACCGAGGCCGCCTCAAGGCCCGTATTGCTGCTGGCGCTCGTCGACGTGAGCGCTGAACCGCCCGCCGCAGTGGCGTACTTGGACGGCGGCGCCGCTAGTCCGTACAGGTTGGTGTAGGCCGACTTTCCATTGGCTGAGCCGGACGCCTGTGAGTTGCCCGGGCTGATGGAGTACGACTTGCCGTCGGCGGAGAGCTTGACGAGGGTGTACTGGACCCACTTAACAGGACCGGTGCCGGCGCCCTGGCTATAGCATCCCACGGCCCACTGCGATGTCCCGCCCGCCGGGACACCCGCGTACTTGAGTATCTCGCCAATATTGCCTTCGAGGGAGCCGTGGAACGCCGCGATGGGGAGAGGCACCACGTCTGAGATGCGGCTGATGAAGGTGCCGTTAGCCTCGAATATGGAGACCTGAGCCGAGCCTTGGTATCCAGGGGGGCATGCATCGGTCGTGGCGAACGTCGGCGCGAGCGAGATGGCGCCGCTCGCCGGCGTGAGGGTCAGGTTGCCAGGCTCCAAGCCGCCCGAGGCCAGCGCCGAGCCGGCTGTGAGCAAGCCGGCCCCCGCTGCCAGCCCTACTGCACCCGCGACGATCGTGGAACGGCTCAGCTTCTTGGCCGCTCGCGTGCTGACCGCCGCGCCGCGCTGAGCGCCCTGAACCACCTGAGTATTCGCCATGGCCCGAAAGATACGGCGCAGAATGCAAACGGTGGACGTACTAGCGGTGAGAAGTTAGGGAACGACGCCAATCGTCACGTTCGGACAGCATCCCGGCAGACGTGAACTGGCCTCACCTCGACCGTGCCGTACCACGCTGCTGGGACATCGGTTGCTACATCAATAGCCTCATCGAGATCGTCACAATCGACGATGAAGACGCCGGTCAGCTGCTCCCCCGCTTGTGGGCTTGGGCCCGCGGAGACGATCACGTCACCGCCGTCCCAGCAACGGACTGTGGTCGCGGTCTCGCTGGCCTGCAAACGCTCGCCGACCACCGCTGTGCCACGCTTTCGCATCTGGTTCTCGAATCTTCCGAACGCCGTCTCCCGCCTCGACCTCTCCGGCGGGCTGATCGGAGCGGTCTCATCGTTGCTGACCAAGAGCACATAACGCATATCTCCTCCTTTTGGATCCGAGCCTTACGCGCGCCCGTCGCTATACGTAGCGACGTCCCGGCCGGCAAAAACTGGGCGCACCCCTCAGGCCGGCGGCTCAGGCAGGATCCTCGGCAGCCCGAAACTGGCCAAGACCGAGGTGTCGAACCGGACCACCTCGCTGACCGCATCTCCGGTCACGCTGAGAACGATCAGGCCCGCACTCCGCCAGACTGGAGCACTCGGATCAGGCGGATAGGCCGCGAACGCGGGCTGCCCGTTGGCCCGAGTGAGGATGTACCGGAGATCGTGGCCAGGAGTACGGATCGCGGAGAAGAATCGTCTAGCTGCCTGACGGCCTGGTATTGGCCTTCGATTAGACAGCCGATGAGAGATAGTGGCGTCATGGCCGACGTGCCCGCGGGCCAGGCAGCGCGCGAGCGAGAACTCACCGAGATCGTTGTCGCTTCATTCGCCAGCACGAGCGATCCCCGGCTTCGGCTGCTGATGGAGTCACTGACCCGGCATCTGCACGCCTTCTTGCGCGAAGTCCGCCTGACCGAGGCCGAGTGGAAGCAGGCGATCGGGTTCCTGACCGAGGTAGGGCACATGACCGACAGCCAGCGCCAGGAGTTCATCCTGCTGTCCGACGTGCTCGGCGCGTCTATGCAGACGATCTCGATGAACAACGAGGCGTACGCCAACGCGACCGAGGCGACGGTGCTAGGGCCGTTCTTCGTCGCCGGTGCGCCGGAGATCCGCCAGGGCGGTGACATCGCCGCCGGCGCTAGCGGCGAGCCCTGCTGGGTTGAAGGCGCGGTGACCGGTACAGACGGCGTGCCGGTTCCCGGCGCCCGGATCGACGTATGGGAAGCCGACGCGGCCGGCCAGTACGACGTCCAGTACGGCGGCGATCGCACCGCGGCGCGCGGGCATCTGTTCACCGACGACCACGGACGCTACGGGTTCTGGGGGCTCACTCCGACGCCGTATCCCATCCCGCACGACGGGCCGGTCGGAAAGCTTCTTGAGGCAGTCGGCCGCTCCCCCATGCGCGCCTCCCACCTGCACTTCAAAGTGAGCGCAGACGGCAAGCGAACGCTGGTGACGCACATCTTCGTCCGAGGCGACGAGCTGCTAAGCCACGACGCGGTGTTCGGCGTGCGGGAGTCCCTGGTCATGGACTTCGAGCGGCACCCGGCAGCGAGGCCAACACCCGACGGCCGCGAGCTTGGTGACAGACCGTGGTCCAGCGTCCGGTTCGACATCGTCCTCGCGCCGGCCGCCGGTCGACGTCTGAAGCAGGCTTAGGGAGCGGAGACGGATGGCGCGCCGTCAGCAGGCTCGAGAGTCACTTGCGGACCCGCGGCCGTGATCGCCTCCCAGCCGTAGCGCATCGGTATCAGCTCGCATCTGGACCAGGCTTCGTGCTGATCGGTGTAGTGCGGGCTGGCTGGTTCTCCGGATGCGCCTGCGACCACGATCCACGCACAGTTCTCCCAGTTGCCGACGTCGAAGACATAACGGGCGACGGCACCATAGGCGGCGGCGGTACCGGACTCGGCCCTGCACCCATTTGCCCAGACGGTCTCGTTGTCGCCGCCAACGCCGGCTCCAGCCGGGCTGAGGTCCGCGGCCTCAGCGAACGCCGACGTCAGCGGATGCGTCAGCGCCGCGACGTGCAGGTGCCGCCACCAGACGCCGGGTGGCTCGGGTTGCTTCGCCACCGCCTCAAGTGCCTCGGCGAGCAGCTCCGGCCAGGTAAGGCCGCCGGTCAGCGAGAGATCATTGGACCGCAGGAGGTTCGGCAGCACCCACCAGAGATGGCTGATTTCTGAAATGCCGCCCGGCAACTGCATCAGCCCGCCCAGTCCGCTGCCCGCAGCCGTCGATGCCGCAAGCGGTGACGGCGCGGGCTCGGCAAGGCCCGACCGGCCGCCAATGATCTCGGCGAGCGCCCAGCGAAACCGGGCGTAACAAGCCGCGCCGGCCGAGTCAGGCGACAGGCGTCCGTCCCACCCAAGCACCGTGTCCCGGACCAGGCGGGCAGCAGCGCTCGGCGGCTCGACGTCCGTCAGGGCCGACCTGAACTGCAGCGCTGGCGCGCTGAGGTCGTCTCGGTGAATCGCGGCCATGTCTTCCGGCGACGCCCTCTCTAGCCCGGCGAGGAGTTCCTCGATCCGCCGGGCTCGGTAGGGCGGATGAGCGTCGGTGCAGAAGTAGGCGCCTGTCCCGGGGATAGTGTCGACAACCCGGTTGTTTGCTGTCACGAGATATCCACGGGCTGGGTTGTCCGCGCGTGGCATCCGGTCGGCGGGAACCATGCCGTCCCACTCGTACTCGCCCGTCCACCCCGGCACTGGCAGCCATCCATTGCTCGCCGGTCGACGCGGCATTACGCCGCGCACCAGGTGACCGATGTGTCCGCTGGTATCAGCGGCGACCAGATTGTGGTCGATGATCCCGAAGCCGCGGACGCTCTGGAAGAGCGAATCCACCGAGTCCGATTGGAGCATCGGAAGCAGGCAGTCGACCGACCGATCGACGTCGAAGAACTGAACGGACTTGAGAGTGACCGCGGCTCCGCGCGACGGATCTCCGGCGACCACCGGGCCGTGGATCGTCTCGACGATCTGGACTGAACCTCCGGACCCACCGCGGACTCCGATGTCCTCAGTCGTCGTCGTCGCGTGCAGCCATTCGCCCCGGTGCAGGTACCTGGTGGGATCGGCCTGGTCGAACTGCTCGACGTACAAGTCGTGAATGTCGGCGAAGGCGTGCGTCACCCCCCAGGCGACGTGGCCGTTGTGCGCGAAATGCGGGAAGGCCGGCACACCCGGGATTGTCAGGCCGATCACATCGAACTGATCGCAGCCGAGATGCATCTGCGCGTACATGCCAGGCAACTCGAAGACGCGATGGGGGTCGCCGGCGAGTATCGGCCGCCCTGTGGCTGTCCTAGAAGGCGCCACCGCCCAGTTGTTGCTCCCTCCGTCGGTGCCCGCCGAGGAGCCCAGCAAGCGCAGCGCCTGGATCGAATCGCGCAGGTCGGTCATGCTCGCGATCCAGCGCGTGGCGTCGGTACCAGGCGGGATGCACAAGCGATCGGAACCGCCGTCGTCGTAGCGCAACTTCGCGACGTCCGCCGGGCCGATGACGCCGATCGCGGCGGCTCGCCACAGCTTGAACCACAGGGAGCCCATCAGGTAACCGCGCTGCCGCATCGCGGCGAGGCAGTGCCAGCCCTCCCACGGCTCTGGCGCGCAGTCGAGCAATCGATACTCACGCGGCGCCGCATGAGTACGCAGAAACTCGTTCACGCCCTCCGCGTACGCATCGACCATTGCCTTGGCAGCCACGCCGAGCGCCTCATAGTCCCGGATCGACGCGGCAGCGGCGCGCAGCCGCCTGGCGAGCCGGTCGGCCTCGACGCCAGCCTCGCCGACCCACTCAGCCCACCTGCCCTCCATCTGCTTCCTGCTCGCGTCCATCTGCCAGAATCGGTCCACGGCATGGGCGTAGCCCTGACCGACGAATGCGTCGCGTACGGAGTGGGCGCGGACATGCGGGATCCCCCACTCGTCCCGGTAGAGATATACCGGCCGCTCCACCGAGCCGAGGCGGTGCAGTACGGTCCCAGCCCCGGGAGTTCCTGGCTGCTCCATCGACCCTCCATGCCGGTTGCCAAACCGATCAACGCCAGCGTCGACTCAGGTCCGCGGCATGCCCAGGACCAATTCGCCGATGACGTTGAGCTGGATCTCCATCGTGCCGCCGCCGATGAGCGACGGCGGAACGGACAAGTACCGCAGGCTGGCGTCGCCGCCTTCGCCATCGAGGGCCGCGGCCGCGGCGCCGTGCCACCCCATGATGGCGCCGCGCAAGTTGGTCAGATTCCAGGCGGCAGCGACCTTGAGCACGCTGGCCTCGGCTCCCGGCTGCAGACCCGATATCTGGCGCAACAACGAGCGCTGACCAAGCGCGGCGAAGGCATTGACGTCGGCGGTCAGTACGCCCACCTGTGACAGCGCGCCCGGCGGTGGGTCTGTCGCCAGCATCGCCAGGTAATCAGCGGGCAAGTCGCGGCGGCGGCCTGTCCCGACGGCGATGTTGACCCGCTCGTTCCCGAGTGTGGTGCGCGCGAGCCGCCAGCCGTCGCCAGGCTGACCGACCAGGCGCGCGTCCGGCACGAACACGTCGTTGAAGAAGACCTCGTTGAACAGGTAGCCGCCGTTGGCTTCGCGCAGCGGCCGGACATCGAGACCTGGGCTCCGCATGTCGACGAGGAAGTAGCTCAGCCCCTTGTGCTTGGGGGCGTCGGCGTCGGTGCGCGCCAGGCAGATGCCCCAGTCGGCCTGCTTCGCCTGCGACGTCCAGACCTTCTGGCCATGGAGCCGCCAGCCGCCCTCGACGGGCGTGGCCCTGGTACGCAGTGAGGCCAGATCAGAGCCAGCACCCGGCTCACTGAAGAGCTGGCACCAGGTGATGTCGCCTCGAAGGGTCGCACGGATGAAGGTCTCGCGCTGCTCCTCCGTACCGTGCGCCAGAATCGTCGGCAACGCCCACTCTCCAATGACCGTGGACGGCTGGGCTATGCCCGCGCGCTCGAACTCTTGTGAGATCACGACTTGCGCGACTGGGCTGGCCTCGATGCCGTAGGGGCGCGGGTAGTGCGGTGCAACGAGGCCATGGTCAAAGAGGTAGGCGCGTCGCTCGCCGGCAGGCAAGCCCGCTGCTTCGGCGAGCTGATCGGCTACCCGGCTTCGCAGGCCGGCGGGTTCGTCATCGAGATGCACGTCATGATGGCGCTCGATCTTACGAGCAAGCTGGCCAAGCCGCGCTTCCCAGCCCCCGCGCGGCCCGAGCAGGTTCTGCAGGCTCATCGCGCGGCGCCAGTACAGATGCGTGTCGTGCTCCCACGTGTAGCCAATCCCACCGAACAGCGTCACGGTCTCCAGCCCGATATCCACGGCCCCGGGCAGGCAGACAACCGCGGCTGACGCAGCCGCGAGAGCGAACTGATCAGCGTCCTGCTCATGCGCGACTGCCGCATCCCAGGCAGCCGCGGCTATAAGCTCGCTGCGCACGTACAAGCTGGCGCACTTGTGCTTGATCGCCTGGAAGGCCGCGATCGGCCGGCCGAACTGCTCGCGCACTTTCGCATAAGCAAGCCCGGTCGCCTGGCACCATCGGGCAGCACCGGCCGATTCGGCGCTGAACAGCGCCGTAGCGGCCGAACGCACCCCCTCGGCGTCGACGTCAAGCACGACATCGGCCGGTACGTGCAGGCCAGACAGCGCGATCTGGCCAATGTCCCGAGTTAGGTCGATGCTGCGCAGTGCCGTCAGCGCGAGCTCAGACCGCTGGGGCTCCGCCACGACAAACCAGATAGTGCGCCCCGTGTCGTCACCACGCTGCGCACCAAGGACGTAAGTCTGCGCGCTCAGCGCGCCGAGGACCGGCACCGTCGTGCCACTAACATCCCAGCCGTCGCCAGATCTGATGGCTGTCAGTCCGCGAGCCTCGGTCGCGCAGGCGCCGGTCGCCCCGGCGGCAAAGCCGGGCAGCAGCCGCTGCCGCAGGCCGGCGCTACCGTGATCGCGGATGACCAGGCTGGCCAGCACGGTGGGCAGCAGCGGGCCAGGCAGCAACCCGAACGTGGTCTCTTCCAGCACAATCGCGAGCTCGACGAGGCCAGCGCCGTCCCCGCCGAACTCCCCCGGCAGGTGGAGGCCGAGCAGATTCTGTTCGACTAGCGCGCGCCAGCATCCCGGCAAGCGTCCGGCCGCGAGATCGTCGAATTCCGCTCGGGTCGACGCCGACGTGGCGTGATGAGCAGTGAAAGCCGCCACCGACTCCGCAAGCGCCTTCTGGTCCTCGCTTAGTGCAATCGACACGGCGGCTATCTTGCCGCCTAAGTCACCAGACTCCTAGCGGCGGCGGCAATGTGATCCGCGTCGATGCCAGCCGCGGCGAGCAACTCCTTGCTTGTCCCGGACCCCGGAAGTTCCGAGACGGCGAGATGCCGCACAGTCAGGTCGACCCGCCCGGCGCCGGTCAGCGCGTCGACGACAGCGCAGCCGAGGCCGCCCTCCGGGTGGTGATCCTCGGCAATGACCAGTCTGCCGTTCGTGATCGCAGCAGCGTCGGTCAGGCTGTCGATGTCGACTGGCTTCACCGAATACAGGTCGATGACGCGCGCAATGATGCCATCGGACTTGAGCTGGTCCGCCGCTTCCAGGCAGGCGTGCAGGGTTACCCCAGCCCCAATCAGGGTCACCTGGTCCGCGTCGCTGGCCCGCAGCACCTTAGCGCCACCGACCGGGAAGGAGTCGCCAGGCCCGTACAGGACCGGATAGGCGCCGCGAGTCGTGCGCATGTAGACGACGCCACCGGTCTCAGCCATGGTCGCCACGAGGGCCGCCGCGCTGGCGGCGTCGCTCGGGTACAGGACCGTCGAGCCCTGGACCGCGCGCATCATCGCCAGGTCTTCCAGCGCCATCTGTGACGGGCCGTCGGCGCCGATCTCGACGCCCGCATGCGAACCCACTAGCCGGATGTTGGCCTGCGAGATCGAAGCCATCCGGATGAAGTCGAACGCGCGGGTGAAGAAGGCCGCGAACGTCGAGGCGAACGGCCGGTATCCGCGCACGCTGAAACCGACGGCCGCGGCGACCAGCTGCTGCTCAGAGATGTACATCTCGAAGAAGCGCTCCGGAAACTTGGCGGCGAACTCGTCAGCGAACGTGGAGTTGCTGACCTCGCCGTCCATGGCGACGACGTCGGATCGCACGCCGATCGCGGCAAGTGCATCGCCGTACGCCTTGCGGGTCGCGACCTTGTCGCCAACGGCGTAGGTCGGCAGCTTCACCTTGGCGCCGTTGTGTGACGCGCGCGCAGATTGGGCTGGTGCGGGCATCGGGCCCCGCACGATCAGGTGGCGCTCGCCGCCGAGCTCGATGACAGCGCGTTCGGCCATCTCCGGCGGCAGCGTCTTGCCGTGCCAGCCCTCGCGGTCCTCGACCTCGGAGAAGCCGCGACCCTTGCGAGTGCGGGCCAGAATCACCGTCGGCTCGTCGCCGGAGCTGCCGGCGGCGTCCGCAAGTGCCCTGTCAATCTCGGCCAGATTGTGACCGTCGATGACGACCGCGCGACAGCCGAACGCCGTGACGCGGCGACGATAAGTCTCCATGTCCCAGGACAGTGCCGTCGGGCCGCGCTGGCCGAGCCGGTTGACGTCGACCATG
>Ga0126373_10002540_pt1 | contig 13459 bp, 9 predicted proteins | sample PanSoiMetPlot_11_FD_92545 | JGI IMG/M metagenome (GOLD analysis project Ga0126373, IMG submission 92545) | Tropical forest soil microbial communities from Panama - MetaG Plot_11 | ecosystem: Environmental > Terrestrial > Soil > Tropical forest > Bulk soil | place: Panama | collected 2016-02-17 | reverse complement strand
GGACACCACCAACCCCGGCGCCCAGGCCTACCTGCGCACGACGTACCACACGCTCGTGCGCCAGTGGGACATTCATTACATCAAGCTCGACTTCATGGACGACAGCGCGATCGAAGGCTACTACTACAAGCCGCACACGACGGCCATGGAGGCGCAACGCATCGGTCTGGGAATCATCCGCGATGCCGTGGGAGACGGGGTCTACCTGGACAAGGACGGGAGCGTGATGCTGAATCCGGTCGGTTATGTCGATTACGGCCGGATCTCCCAGGATACCGGGCACGCCTTCGAGGCGAGTCGCGACGCGGCCACCGGTATCGCCGCCCGCTACTACATGGACCGGAATTACTTCGTTTCCGACCCGGATGCCTTCACGGTCTCCGAGCAGAGAATCACCGACCAGACCTGGCACGAAGGGAAGCAGCCGCTGACACTCAGCGAAGCGCAGGTCTCGATCGCACTCGCGGCGGTCTCCGGCGGCATGCTCGAGATTGGGGACAACCTGCCTTCGCTCGAGGGCTCGCCGCAGCGGCTCGCGCTCATCGAAAACCGCGATCTGATCGACATGGTTCGTCTCGGCAAGGCGTCGATTCCGGAGGATCTGATGAGCTACTCGGCCGCCGATCGGCAGCCGAGCGTGTTCTTCCTGCCGGAGTCCGCGCGCCAGAGCATCCTGACCGTCTTCAACTGGACGGAGCGACCGACGCAGCACGTCATAAAGCTTTCCGATCTCGGGCTGCGTGCGGCGGACTCTTACAGCCTGACGGATGTCCTGACTTCGCAGGCTGCCGCGCAGGCAACCGCGGGGTCGGTGCGGGTGGAGCTGCCGCCACATTCGGTGCGCGTGCTCAAGATAGTCGACGATACCGTTCCCGCAGGATCGCCGGAATTCGAGATCCAGTGCCCCCAGAGCGGCCAGACGGGATCAGCGCTCGTTTGCACAGCCAGGCCGCGGGGCACGGAGCCTGTGCTGACGTACGACTGGACATTCGGTGATGGGGTGACGGCGCGGGGTTCGCGGGTTGCGCATACGTGGACGGAGCCTGGCGAATACCGCGTTCAGGTGTCGGCGACCGGTCTTGACGGCAAGACGGCGCAGAAGGAAGCCGACGTAAAGACGACTGGCTACATGTCCTCAGTGTTTGCGCCGTCGAGGATCCGTCGGCTCAGCCCGCCGCGATAGCCAATCAGGCGCGCGCTCAAGCGAGAAGAACTTCCACGCCCCGACGGCGAAGCTCCTCGACGACCGCCGGCGGCGCCGCGGAGTCGGTAATGAGCATGTCGAGCTGCTCCACGTGCGCAATGACGGAGATGTTGCGGCGCATGAGCTTGGACGAGTCCGCCACCGCGACCACCTGGCGTGCGATCGCGATCATCTTCAGGTTGAGCTGCGCTTCCGGCAGGTGCGGAGTCATCACGCCGAGCGTCGGGTCGATGGCGTCAGCGCCGAGAAACAGCCGGTCGGCCCTGAGCTCTCCGAGCGCGGCCTCGCCGATGTGGCCGGACAGGGAGTTGGACTCGCGCCGCAGGATCCCGCCCGGCATGATCAGTCGCACCGACGGTGCGCCGGCAAGCAGCATGGCCACATTCAACGCGTTGGTGATCACGTTGATCGACTGCAGGGGCGCCTCGCGGATCTGCTTGGCGATCTCCGCGGTAGTCGTCCCCGAGTCGAGAATGATGGTCTCGCCGTTACGGATGAGTTCGACCGCGAGGCGAGCGATGCGCACCTTTTCCGTGTGATGGAGTGTCTCTTTGACCGTGAGCGGCTGATCGAGACCGTCGCGCGGCGGGAGCGCGCCACCGTGGCTGCGGACGACCGCACCGGCTCGCTCCAGTGCCGCCAGGTCCGCGCGAATCGTCACCGCGGAAGTGGCGAATCGCTTCGCGAGCGCCACGACCGTGACGCGCCCGCTCTCCTGCAGGAGGTCACAAATCCGGCGCCGCCGCTCTTCGACGAGCAGTCCCGGCTCGGCCGCGCGCGACTCGGCGTCCGCTTCATCGCGGGGTTGAGGCTCGTGCATAGATGTCTTTCGATCCCGCTTGCTGTGTAAGGTTACACAAGGCCGCTTGCACGACCCAGTTCTCCGCCTTTGCTTTCGAAACCTTGCGTTTAGCCGAATATACGCTTTCGCAATGAGAAGTACACCTGTAACTATTGACCGACACGTAAGTTTTCGAAATAATAAGCAGGGTAGCGAGTCGGCTTTCGCTTTCTTTTAATTACAGCGGGAGGGGGACCTTGAACCGACCGTTGGCGCAAGTCCTGCCGGTCAGCCGCCGCGCAGCGCTCTTCTACGCGCTCGTCACCACGCTCTTTTGGGGCGTGTGGGGCGCGTTCGCAGGAATGCCCGCGGAGCACGGTTTCCCCGACACGCTCATCTACGTGGTGTGGGCGATCACCATGATTCCGCCCGCGCTCTACGCGCTCGGACACAGCGGTTGGAAGTTGCCCACCGACTGCCGGTCAGTGATGCTCGGTGCCCTGATCGGACTCACCGGTGCGGGCGGGCAGATGCTCCTCTTCCACGCCGTCCACACCGGTCCCACGTATCTCATCTTCCCGCTGATCGCGCTGTCGCCGGTCGTGACCATCGCGATGTCGTTGCTCTGGCTGCAGGAGCGCACCACTTCCATCGGTGCGCTCGGGATCCTACTCGCCCTCGTCGCCCTGCCGCTCTTCGACTATCAACCCGGCCAGGGGTTGAGCGGCCACGGCGTCGCCTGGTTCCTCTACTCGCTCATCATCCTCGCGGCGTGGGGCGTGCAGGCTTTCTTCATCAAGCTCGCCAACCGCAGCATGAGTGCGGAAGGAATCTTTTTCTACATGGCGCTCATGGGGCTCGCGCTCGTGCCGGTGGCCCTGTGGATGACGGACTTCTCGCGGCCAATCAACTATGGCCTCGACGGTCCCTACCTCGCCGCCGGCACCCAGATACTCAACTCCGTGGGCGCGCTCACACTGGTCTACGCCTTCCGCTACGGCAAGGCGATCGTCGTTTCCCCGCTGACCAACGCCGGGGCGCCTCTCATCACGGCGCTTCTCGCGCTCGCGCTGTTAGGTCTGGTCCCCCAGCCGCTCAAGATCACCGGGATCGTGCTGGCGTTCGTCGCGGCGGCGCTGCTGGCCATCGAGCCGGAGGAGGGCACATGAAGGCGCTGCTCGAGCTCGTGCGCCGCCATCGCGGCGGCGAGGCCATCGGGATCTACTCCGTCTGTTCGGCGCATCCCTTGGCGTTGCGCGCTGCGCTCGAGCACGCGCGCGCTACCGATAACTACGCGCTGATCGAGGCCACCTCGAACCAGGTGAACCAGGAGGGCGGTTACACGGGACTTCGGCCGGCGCAGTTCCGCGACCTGGTGCTGGGTCTCGCGGATGAGAGCGGGCTACCACGCGAGCGTGTCCTCCTCGGAGGCGACCATCTGGGTCCCAACGCCTGGCAGGCCATGCCGGCGGACGAGGCGCTCGTGCGTGCGGGCGTCATGGTGGACGAGTATGTCCGCGCCGGTTATCGCAAGATCCACCTCGACTGCTCCATGTCGTGTCTGGGCGACCCGCGGGCGCTCGGCGACGAGATCGTGGCCGAGCGCACGGCCGCGCTGTGCGCCCGGACCGAGGAGGCCTGGCGGCAATCCGGCGGGGAGCCGCCGGTCTATATCATCGGCACGGAGGTGCCGGTGCCCGGCGGCGCTCAGGAGGACCTGCACGAGCTCGCAGTCACCGAGCCGCGCGCGGCGCTCGCGACGGTTACCGCCCATCGCTCGGCGTTCGTGACCAACGGTCTGCAGAGTGCCTGGGAGCGGGTCATCGGCCTCGTGGTGCAACCGGGCGTGGAGTTCGGCCACGACCGGGTCATCGACTACCGGCCGGACAAGGCGCGGCACCTCAGCAAGTGTCTCGAGGACCTGCCGAATCTCGTGTTCGAGGCGCACTCCACCGACTACCAGACGGAATCGGCGCTCAGGGCACTGGTGCGCGATCACTTCGCGATCCTCAAGGTAGGACCCGCGGTCACGTTCGCGCTGCGCGAGGCGGTGTGGGCGCTGGACAGCATCGAGCGCGAGTGGCGCGGCGAGTCGGCCTCCGCGAACGTCCGCGCCACGATCCTCCAGGCCATGCGCGCCGATCCCCGGCATTGGCGCAAGTACTACCACGAGACCGGTACTCGTCTCGATCTGCAGCTGCAGTACAGCCTGAGCGACCGTATCCGCTACTACTGGCCGGAGCCGGCGGTGGTTGCCGCGCTCGAGCGGTTGCGGACCGCCTTCAAAGATCGCGAGCCTCCGCCTGCGCTCCTTTCGCAGTATCTCCCCGCGGCCTACGCCTCGGTGCGCTCCGGGACGATCCCGGCGCGGATGACCGACCTCGTCATCCACCACATCCGACAGGTTCTCTCCTGTTACTCGCGGGCCTGCGCTCCGCTGACACCAGAAGAAGGAACCGTATCATGAAGATGTCCTCCGGTCCGGCGGCGGCAGTTGGCGCCTGCTGCATCCTTCTCGCTCTGCAGTTGGCGGGCGCTCCGGCCGTGCATGCAGCCGATACCACCTCCGACTCGGATGTCCTGCCACAGGCTGCATCGTCGAGCACGGCGTCCAGCGGCAACGACGAGAAGCAACTCCAGGAAGTCGTGGTATACGGCATCGGGGCGGACCTCGAGAAGGCGCTCGACACCAAGGAGTTCGCGCCGGTGCTGCTCGACTCGATCGACTCGACCGAGCTCGGCCGCTTCCCGGACTCCGATGTCGCGGATTCCCTCGAGCACCTGCCGGGCATCACTGTCTCGCGCACGACGGGCGGCGAGGGTCAGAAGATCACCGTGCAGGGCCTGAGCTCAGAATACAACATCGTCACGATGGACAATCGGATTCTCGCGAGCGACGACAGCGGCCGCGACATCGCCTTCGACGTGCTGCCGGCGGAGCTCATCACCGGTGCCGACGTGCTCAAGTCGCCAGAGGCTTCCGCGGTGGAGGGCAGCATCGGCGGCACGGTGAATCTGCATACTGCCAGTGCTTTCGATCACCCGGGCTTCCATCTGGACGCCCACGGCGAAGGCGACTGGAACGACATGTCGCACCTGACCAGCAAGAAGTTCTCGGGCTTCATCAGCGACACCAATGCAGATCGGACGCTCGGGTTCGTGCTCGGTGCGGTGGCGACGGATCTGAAGTCGCGTACCGACTCGCTGAACGCCTACAACCAGAACATCTACGGGCCCATCAGCTATCCGTACCCCCCCGATGGGGTCACGCCGCCCCCCGGGTCCGTGCCGCTCATCGCCACACCCTGCTGCATCACCTTTGGCTCGATCTTCGACACCAAGAAGCGGTACGGTGTGATCGGCAATCTGGAATGGCGCCCGAACGACAGCTTCCGGCTCAAGGCTGACGGGCTGTGGACGCACTTGAACGACCCGCAGATCGGCTACAACGAGTCGTACTACTTCGCGGCCAATCCGGACGGCACGCCGTTCGAGAACAACCCGGGAATAACGAACGGCGTCATCACCTCGGTGGTCGTGGATAACTTCCAGCCGGAGATGGTCAACAACACCATCAACCGCAAGGTCGATACATTCCTCTATGGCCTCAATGGGCAGTGGAAACCGACTGACAGCCTCACTTTCGGCGCGGACCTCTACCGCTCCACCGCAAGCCGCCCCGAGGGCGGTGAGGACACGTTCGTGACTGCCGGCCTGGTGAACGATCAGCCGACCGCCGAGGACATCCTCAACTTCGCCGACGTGCCCAACAGCCTGCCGGATATCAACGTGGTCGTACCGCCGAGCCAGCTCGGCCTTTCGGCTTGCCCCGCGGGAACCGCGAGCTCGACGAATGCCGGCTACTGCTCGTACACGGCGCTGATGGACTCCCGGTACCTCAACAACAACAACTACTGGTCGACCCACTACGTGGGTCTCAACGGCTACTCGGTACACGACAAGATCACCGGGCTGACGCTGAGCGGCGCCTGGCGGGCGGACATGGGCATTTTCGAACAGCTGCTCTTTGGCGTGAGCGGCAGCCACCGCGACAAGGAGCAGGTCGACTCGTCCAACGACTGGACCAATGGCTCGGGCCAATACGGTACGCTTTATCAGACTGCCGGATGTCCGGTGCAGTGCAATCCCTATTCGTTCGGCTCGCAGGGATTCAATGTCGTTTCGCTCATCAGCCTGCCCAACTTCATGGAGGGCGCAGGCGGCTCGTATCCGATCGTGCTGCCGCAGCTGAACGTCGGGCAGCTGCTCGCCTTCCTCAGGAGCCTGGACGGCAAACCAAACCCGTTCTATTGCACCGCGACGCCCTGTACGGGGCCCTACACGCCCTTCGATTTCGCGCAGACCCTGCCGCAGGTCAACGCCTTCAATTCCTACGCGGTGACGGAGAAGACCTTCTCGGGTTATCTGGAGGCGGATTTCGGCGAATCCCGCTGGTCGGGCAACGCGGGCGTCCGCGTGGTGCACACCACGACCACCGCCAACACTGCATCGGCGGTGCCCGTATCGCTGTGGACACCCTCGAACACGGCCAGCAGCACCCAGACATGGAACGTCCAGTACGGTACCTCGCAGGCGCTCGGCGGCAGAGGCAGCTACACGTTGGCGCTGCCCTCGCTGAACCTCGCCTATTGGGTAGTCCGCGACCGGCTCCAGGCTCGCCTGGCAGTGGCCAAGACCATGGCACGGCCCAATTTGAGCGAGCTCGCGCCGACCTCGAGCAACAATGCGCAGAACGGCACGCCGCAGCTCAGTTACAACGGCACGGCGGGATTGAAGCCCATCCGGGCGAACCAGGTTGACGTGTCGCTCGAGTGGTACTATTCACCGCATTCCGCGCTCACGGCGGACGTGTTTGCCAAGAGGGTCAAGGATGACATCTACGACGCGGTCTCGACCAACGTCAACCTGGGTACGCTGCAGTACATCGGTGGGCCGCCGGGCACGGTGCCGGGTACACCCTTCCTGTGGACGATCACGGCGCCCGCGAACGGCTCGGAGAGCACGTACTCGGGCGTGGAGCTGACCTGGCAGGAGATCCTGCTCGACGGCTTCGGTACCCGCATGCAGTTCACGGCCACGCGTACCCGCAGCTACGACCAGTACGGCAACTTCGTCGGTGCGATCAACGCCGCGCCGCCGACCACGTGGACGATCGGATTCTTCTACGACAAGGGCCCGATCAGCGCGGACGTCAACTGGGATCACCAGTCGGGCTTCACCGCCGCATGCTCGGAATGTACCGAGGTTCCCGGCTGGCCGGCGATCACCCAGCGATTCAACTGGGTCACGGCGAGCCTGCACTACCGCTTCGCCTACGGCCTCGAGGTTTACTGGGAAGGCAAGAATCTCAGCAACTCGATCTCCCGCACATATCTCAACGGCAATCCGCTTCTGCCCTGGGCGCCCGGCCAGAACACCGGTGGCAGCGAGAGCGGTGTAGGCTATGGCTACAGCGCCTTCGGCCGCACGTATGTGCTCGGACTCGCCTGGCACTTCTGACAACGGATGGCATGGTGAACGATTCCATAGAAGCCCTGGGCCTCAGCGCCGCGCAGATCCGCTCCGCCGGCGCGCAGTGGACGGCCCGCGAGATTGCTCAGCAGCCGAAGCTGTGGCCGCAGATCGCGCGCCAGGTCGACACCGAGGCCGGCCTGCGGGCCTGGTTGGCGCCGCTTCTGGGCAATCCGGCGTTACGCACTGTGCTCACCGGCGCCGGCACTTCGGCGTATATCGGAAAGTGCCTCGCCCCGGCGCTGTCCAAGGCCGGCCGACAGGCCGAGGCGATTCCAACGACCGACATCGTTGCGAGCCCGCGGGGTACGCTCGGCGCCAAGGCGCCGACCCTGATGGTCCATTTCGCCCGCTCCGGCGATAGCCCGGAGAGTGTCGCCGCGCTCGAGCTGGCGGAGCGGCAGATCGAGCACTGCCATCATCTGATCGTGACCTGCAATGCGGCAGGCGAGCTCAATCGCCGCGCGCGCGGCCTGCGGCATGCCTACTCGATCGTGCTGCCTGACGCCTGCAACGACCGGAGTTTCGCGATGACATCGAGTTTCACGGGGATGCTGCTCGCGGCGGCGCTGGCGCTCGGGGCTGTGCCGGCGGACGCCGGGCGGATCGATGCCATCGCAGCCCTGGGCACGGAAATACTGACTGCCCACGTGCCGCTCGCCGACTCTCTGGTACGGGCGCAGTTCGATCGCGTCGCTTTCGTCGGCAGCAACGAGCTCAGGGGGCTGGCGCTCGAATCGGCCCTGAAGATGCTCGAGCTGACCGATGGTCGCGTAGTGAGTATCGGCGAGTCGCCGCTCGGCTTCCGGCACGGCCCGAAGACCATTGTCAACGGCAGCACGCTGGTGGTGACGTTCCTGAGCAACGACCCCTACACCCGCCAATACGATCTCGACCTGCTGCGGGAACTGAGGAGCGACGCCGTGGCGGGGCGGGTGGTTGCGCTCACCGCTCGAGCGGCTGAGCGCGAGGGTCCCGATACCATCGTTCTGGGCGCGGGCGGATCCTTGACGGACCTCGAGCTCTGTCTGCCCTACGTGGCATTCGCGCAGACGCTGGCGCTGCTTCGGTCGATATCGCTCGGACTGTCGCCTGACACTCCAAACGCCGCCGGGACGGTGAATCGCGTAGTTCAGGGCGTATCCATTCATCCCTTTCCGACCTCATCGTGAACACCTTTCTCGGCGTTGACGGCGGAGGCACGACAACACGCTTTCTGCTCATCGACGAGACAGGAAACGTGCTCGCCTCTCACCTGGAAGGTCCGGCCTACTACCTGGAAATCGGGCTCGACGGGCTGCGTAACATGCTGGCGCGTGGAATAGCGCATACGCTGCGCCAGGGCCAGTTACGCGCGGAAGATCTCAGCTATGCGTTCCTGGGTTTGCCGGCGTACGGCGAAGACGGCAAGCTGCTGCCGGCTCTCGATGCGGCGCCCCTGGAAGCTTTGCCTCATCGGCGGTACCGCTGCGACAATGACATGGTGTGCGGCTGGGCAGGCGCCCTCGCGGGCGGCGATGGTATCAACATCGTGTCCGGCACCGGCTCGATCGCTTATGGCGAGTACGCCGGTCGCAGCGCCCGCGCGGGAGGCTGGGGCGAGCTCTTCAGCGACGAAGGCTCCTCTTACTGGCTGGCGCGCGAAGGTCTGCGGTTATTCTCGCGCATGAGCGACGGCCGCATGCCACGCGGGCCCCTGTACGAGCATGTGCGACGTCACTTCGGGCTGGAACGCGACCTCGATCTCTGTGCCGCGATCTACGGCAAGGATATCGCCCAACGCAGCCGGTTCGCCCAGCTCTCGAAGGTCGTCACGGCAGCAGCCGCGGACGGGGATCGGGCTGCGCTCGGGCTCTTCGAGAGCGCCGCGCAAGAGCTCGCAGACATCGTCGACGCCGTACGCAAACACCTGCAGATTCCCGCTGCTGTCAACGTCCCGGTGTCCACCTCCGGGGGACTGTTCCAACCGGGTAACGGCCTGCGCGAGCTGCTCGAATCGGAGCTGCAGCGGCGGTCCGCGCAGTATCGGTTCGTCGCGGCCCGGCTGCCTCCCGACGTGGGAGCAGCCATCCAGGCCGCGAGACTCAACGGGACTCCGCTCACCGCCAAGAGCCTGGACGTACTGGCGCGCGCAGGCGAGGCGTGATGGTGTCCAGGATCAGGAGTCTGAGTCTGCTCGCGCTGGGCGCGGCCTGGCTTCTGGCGCTGCATCCGGCGGCTGCGCGTTCGCAGGAGCGTTATTACTCAACCTTCGACTTCGGTCGTCTGGAGAAGGTTGACGCTCACATGCACGTCTACGGACCGGCTAACCTGCTCGTAGCCGAGGCGGTCCGCGACCACTTCCATTTCCTGACGATCGACGTGGATTCTCCCGAGCACGGGCCGATTTCGCGGCAGCTCCACGATACCGCGTTGTTGCACCGGCGATTTCCGGGCCGGGTCGCCTTCGCCGGAACGTTCTCGGCTGCCGGCTTCACCAGGCCCGGCTGGTCGCGGGAGGCCGTGCGCGAGGTCGACCGCGCGCTGGCCCAGGGCGCGGTGGGCATCAAGATCTGGAAGAACTTCGGCATGATCGTGCGCGACAACAACGGCCGGTATGTGATGCCGGACGACCCGAGACTCGAGCCGATCTACTCCATGCTGCAGCGCCAGCACATCGTGCTGCTGGGACACCTGGCGGAGCCGCTCGACTGCTGGCTCCCTTACTCGAAGATGATCGTGAAGGGAGACGCCGATTACTATCGGGAGCATCCGCAGTACTACATGTACCTGCATCCGGAAATGCCGAAGCACGATGAGATCCTGGCGGCCCGCGACCGGATGTTAGCGGCCCATCCAAAGCTGCGCTTCGATGCGGTGCACCTGGCGTCTCTCGAATGGGACGTCGATCGAATTGCCGCCTTCCTCGATCGGTTCCCTGAGGCCGACGTCGATATGGCCGCGCGCATCGGCCATCTCGAATACCAGGCGGAGACTCATCCCGACAAAGTCAGAGCGTTCTTCATCCGCTATCAGGACCGGATCCTCTACGGCACGGATGACGCATATGGGCCGTCGGACAACGATCCGCAGGCGGTTGCCGAAATCGCGGCCGACTGGCGCCGGGACTGGCGCTTCCTCGTCACTGACGATGAGTTGCATTCACCGGATCTGGACCGCCCGTTCCGCGGCATGCAACTGCCGCGCCGCGTCGTGGACAAGATCTATCGCAGGAATGCCGTCGCGCTCTTCCCGCGGGCCTGGCCGGGCCTGCGGTGAGCGCAACGCCTCGTTACACCAATTCCTGCACAGCCTTCCTGATCCCCGCCGAATCGAGGCCCTGATGGCCCATCTGCTGCCACAGGCCGCCCGGGCCCTCGCGGTTGGTGCCGCGGTGGTCGTAGCGGCCCTTGAACCCGGCCTGCAGCAGGTAACTGCCGAAGCGGCTGCCGAGCCCGGTCTTGACGTTCCACCCTTCCGTGACCAACACGAACGGCACGCCGGCCAGCGTGCGCATCATTTGCGGGTCGACGACGTTGACCGTGGGCTTGTTGATCAGGCCCACTTTGACGCCCTGCTCCTGCAGGCCGATGACCGCATCGAGCGCGCGGTAGACCGTTTCGCCCATCGCGACGATATAGCCGCCGCCGGCCGGTGCTTCGCGCACGATGTAATCCTTGCCGGGCTCGAACGGCTTGCCCTGGTACAACGGCTTGCCATCCTCCCCGAGAATGTCGGGGACGGCTGCCCGGGTGGAGAACACGAAGCGCAGCCCGGGGTCCTTGAAGATGCGTTTGACGCAGGCGGCAAACTGGTGCTGGTCGGCCGGGAAGTAGAGCCGGGTCACGTCGGTGCCGTGCACCGGCAGCACGCCGCCGTCGGCATACATGCTGTTGATACCGAAGTGACAGGTGTTGTCGGCCATGTCGTCGACGCCGCTGTGGCTGAAGTGCGCCAGCACGTTCGAGAAGTTCAGCCGCGCCATCGTTATCTCGCTGATGCACATCTCGAGAAAGGCGCTGAAGGTTGCGTATACGCCCTGCTTGCCGGGGACCGCACCGAAGCCGGCGGCGGCGGAATAGTTGCCGCGCTCCATGATGCCGCCGCGGACGAAGACCTCCGGATGTTTCTTGCGGACGTGGTGCAGGCCCTGTGAGCCTTCGAGGTCGTTGTCGAACACCCGCACACTGGCGAGCCGTTCGGCCTCCGTCATGCCGTCCAGGAGCTCGTTGATGATCTTGCCGAAATCGTCGCGATTCTTGCCGGCGCCGCTCGAGCCCTTGAACGTGAGCGGGCTCTTCGAAGGTTTCGCCGCCTTCAGCATCGCGATCGCCTGCTCGTAGCCGCCGCGCTGCTCCAGATACCGAATCGCGACCTCCGTCTCCAGGACCTCGTGCGCCTTGGGGCTGCCTTCCGCGCCTGCGATGCCGGCAGCCATGCGGCGCTTGGTGACCAGCGCGTGCGGCCTCTCATCGGAGAATACGCGGCACAGGTCTATATAGAGCGCATCCAGATCCTCGCCCATGGTCGTGTCGGTCTGCAGCCCGTAACCCGAGAGAGTGCGGGTCAGGTCGTAGCCGGCCATGTATTCCTGCGGATGGCCGGCGATCGTCACGTTGTTGTCGTCGACGAGCACCTTGATGTTGAGCTGCTTGCCGACGGCCAGGCGCGCCGCCTCGGCGTTATCGCCTTCCATCTGACTGCCGTCCGAGCCGAGCAGGACGACGGCTTTGCCTGGGTTGGCCATCGCCACGCCATTGCAGAAGGCCCACAAATGGCCGAGACGGCCGGAGGCAAACTCCACGCCCGGCGTGAGGCCTTTCTCGGGATGGCCCGGCAGACCGCTGTCGAACTCGCGATAGTGCAGCAGCCGCTCAGCGGGCATGGCGCCGTTCAGGACGGAGAGCAGATATTGGGTCGCGACGCGGTGGCCGGCCTCGTCGTAGAAGATCGGCACGATCGGCGCGCCGTTCGCGATGAAGGCGCGAATGATCGTCAACTCCGGCACCGTATCGTACGCACCGCCGGTATGCCCGGAGAGGCCCTTGGCGCCCGCCAGGGCGGTGAAGAACACGATCGTGTCGCGACACAGCTGGATGTTGTGGCGCAGATCCGCCTTCTGCTCGTCGGTGAGCGTGCCCAGTTTCGGATCGAGCTTGAGCGGCCGCAGCTGTTTGAGATCGATCGGAAACGTTTCTGCGGCCATGGCGCTCTCCTCGGGAATCCGGTGGTCCGAGCCCGGATACTAGCGCATGCGGCGCGCGAAACGCATTGAACGAATGTATCAGACGCAGGACGATCGCCGGACTTGACCTTCCAGTGGGGGGAGGCCCTATATAGGTTCCAGTGAACTGGAAGGAGAGGCTCGATGGGTATTGCAAGCTCGAGGGAAACCGCCGGTCGGGTCGTGCTCGCGATCCCTGGGATGACCTGCGGCGGTTGCGCCAGTGCGGTCGCCCGTGCCCTGTCCGCTGTCCCCGGCGTGGTCGAGGCGCGGGTGGACCTGGCTGGGGGCTGCGCGACTGTGACGGGGACGGCCCGTCCGGAAGACCTCATCCGTGCGGTAGAAGCCGCTGGCTTTACTGGCGGGCTCGCCTGAGAGATGCGGCTCGAAGAGAGCACAGTGAGCACCGTCGAGGCAGTCACCGTGAGTGAGCCAGCACGCACCGTGACGTCCAAGCTTGGGCACGATGTCCCTGGAGCTGCGCGTGAGCGGCGATCGCTCGCGATTTCCGGCATGACCTGCGCGACCTGTGCCCTGCGAGTCGAGCGGGCGCTCGCGGCCGTGCCGGGCGTCGCGCGTGCCGAGGTCAATCTCGCCAGCAATCGCGGATCGGTGGACGGTCTCGCCGGTGCACTGCGGCCTGCGGATCTGATCGCCGCCGTGCGGCGCGCCGGTTACGAAGCACAGCTTCTGACGGGCGACACCGAGCGCGACCGCGAGATCGCCGCGTCTGAGGCGC
>Ga0126373_10002539_pt1 | contig 13464 bp, 14 predicted proteins | sample PanSoiMetPlot_11_FD_92545 | JGI IMG/M metagenome (GOLD analysis project Ga0126373, IMG submission 92545) | Tropical forest soil microbial communities from Panama - MetaG Plot_11 | ecosystem: Environmental > Terrestrial > Soil > Tropical forest > Bulk soil | place: Panama | collected 2016-02-17 | reverse complement strand
GTCTGCACCTCCTGCATCAAGGCCGGCAAGGTCAGCCGCTAGCTGTCACTGCTCACCTGGGCGCGCATGCGCCAGCCGTGATCGACCGGACCTATCCCGGCGCCAAGCGGGAAGCCGGCCGCGATCGCGCCGGTCACGTATGCTTTCGCGGCCCTGACGGCACTCGGCACGTCGTCGCCCATAGCGAGCTTAGAAGCGATGGCCGACGCCAGCGTGCAGCCGGTTCCGTGCGTATGGACGCTCTCGACCCGCTCGCCAGCGAAGCGGATCACCCGGTGCCCGTCGGACAGCACGTCAACCGGATTGCCTGGTAGGTGACCGCCCTTCACCAGGACCCACTGCGGCCCCATGGCGTTGATCATCGCTGCCGCGGTCAGCATCTGCTCTTCGTCCGTGATCGTCAAGCCTGTGAGCAGCTGAGCCTCGAACAGATTCGGCGTAACAACGGTCGCCAGCGGCAGCAGCTGCTCCCTAACCGCTTCGAGGGTGCCTGGTGACAGCAGGCTGTCTCCGTGCTTAGACACTGCGACGGGGTCGACCACGACCGGCGCGGCAACTTCGGCCAGCGCATCGCATACGGCGGCAACCAAGTCCGGCGAGGCCAGCATGCCCGTCTTGACAGCCTGCACGCCGATATCGCTGAGCACGGAGTCGAGCTGAGCCCGGACGGCCTCGGCGGGCAATTCCCAGTAGCCCTGGACGCCGACGGAGTTCTGGGCGGTGACAGCGCAGATCACCGTCATGCCGTGCACGCCCATCGCGAGCATCGTCTTCAGGTCGGCCTGGATACCCGCGCCGCCGCCTGAATCAGAGCCTGCGATTGCAAGAACCCGGGGTGGTGCCTCGATCATGCCGACCAGACTATGACCAGGCGGCTTAGCGCCCGCCCGTCAGAACACCTTCAGCGTCCGGGCGACGGCAAGCGCCGAGTTGTCGCCTTCGCTCTCGGCGCCGACGTCCTCCCACGAAGCGCGCTGGGTAATCCACCGGATCAGGGCTGGCCCATTCGAGCGGATTGTTGCCATCGGTCCGCCGTGCCCGAACCTGATCGACCGCGCCCCGGTACCGGTGACCTCGATGTCGAGGGTGCACTCTTGGCTGGCCGCCGCGTTCTGCTGGGCGAGCGCTGCTGAAATCCAGTCGAGCGCGGAGCCCACGCGCAGCTCGTCCGACGGCGGCGGCTCGCCAGGCAGCGGCCCGCGCGGCGGGAACAGGTCCGCTCGGATATGGGTGTAGTGATCGAAGGCGTACGCAGTCGGCAGGACAGCCGCCGGATGCGTGCCGAGGTCACCGAGCGGCAGCTCGATCTCCAGCGCGGCCAGTTCAGCGAGCTTGTCGAGCGCGGGCTTGCTGACATCGGCGTAATCCGCCAGGGCGGCCTCGCCGGACATGCCAGCTCTGGCCTGAACCGCTGCCTGCTGGGCTTGCTCAGTCGGAAGGCCGGACAGATCGGGCAGCCGAGCCGGCTCGACGAGCAGCCAGAACAGGTTGGCCATGTGCGTGATGACGTCCTGCACGCGCCAGCCGGCGCACCCGGACGGAGCCTGCCACAGTTCCTCGGTCAGGCCGTCGCAGACTGCCAGCAGCGCTGCGCGATCGGCCTCGACAGCTTCGATGGCGTCTGGCATCTGATCGCTCCCATACATAATGATACTTTTAAAGATAGCGTCACTATGTCACGTGGTGTTGATGTGCACAAGGTCGCGGGTGAGCTAGACAGTGGGGATGACCGACCGCGCACGGCCGCCGCACATGTCAGCCGGGCCAGATAGCGCACAATCGTCGCTGCGCGCCGAGCAGGTTGCCCAGACTCGGGCTGCCCTCGTCGCGGCCGGCCGTCAGCTGTTCGGTACTAGCGGCTTCGCGGCGACGTCTGTCGAGGACATCGCCAGAGCGGCCCGGGTGACGACCGGAGCGCTTTACCACCACTTCCCGACGAAGGCGGCGGTGTTCGAGGCGGTCTTCGAGCAGGTCCATGCCGACCTGATGGCCGCGTCGATAGCTGCCGCGGCCGGCGCCGCCGACGCGATCGACGTGTTGTCCGCGGGATTCGGCGCGTTCCTCGACAAAGTCCTCGAACCCGAAGTGCAGCGGATCATCGTCACGGACGCCCCTGCGGTGCTCGGCCTCGCCAGGTTCACCGAGCTAGACGAGCGGTACGCGTTCGCCGCAACCGTCGCGGCAATCGAAGCAGCCAACGCATCGGGGGCGCTACTCGTCGACGACCCGCCGACGCTAGCCCGGCTCCTACTCGGCGCTTTGACCAGAGCTGGCCTGCTCATCGCGAGCTCACCGGAGCCCGCTCACACACGGGACGCCGTTGTGGCAACCATGCGAGCGCTGATCAGCGGTTTTGCAGCGCGGTAGTTGCGCTTTGGCCGTCGGTAGCCCCGGCGAAGGAGAACTTGCACGTCGCTCCGTTGAAAAGGCAGCCACCAGGCTGCACCGGCGCGCCCGTGGCGACGACAACGAAGCTGATGCCGCCCTTGTACGAACGATCCTTGCCGAACTGACCGCCGCCACCGCCTAGCCCCACGGTCTGCCAGGCACCGTGCGAAACTGGCCAGGTCGCCACGCCCGCGTCGGTGCCGGAGGGCTGCCAACCTGCACCCTCGACGCCGATGATCTGGTCGCCGGGCAAGGCAAACGCCAGCCGCCAGGCACGCGGGACACGGCTGCCCGAGACGCTGATCAGCACGAAGATCTTCCCCTGCGCCTGCCAGAGAAAGCGGAACGTTACCTCACGCGGGCCGGGCCCGGTAGCAATTTTCCCTGAAGATTTGATCTGGAGCCTAGCGGCGCCATTGGGGACGATGACCTTGCTCGGCGGCGTGTTCTTGCAGGCAGGGGGCTTGCACTGCTGCTCTCCGCCCCTGCCGTTCGGAAACTGGAGATTCGCGTGCGGCGAGTACATCCAGACCCCCGCTGCGACCACCAAACCGGTCGCCACCGCGAACCACGGAGTCACCATGAGCCTGCGCGTGACCCGGGCCACCGGGTTCCCGGCGTCAAGCGTCGCAGGATTGGCCGGCGACGTGACCTGGAGCAGGCGGCGGCGGAGCGCCGGCAGCGGCCTGGTCGCGCTGGCCTCCGCTGCGTCCTCAAACGTGGACGGCCCGGACGGGGCCGCCATTGTCGTTGTTACCAGCTCGAGCGTCGACGGCTCGGCTACTAGCAGGGCGGCAGTTGGCGGCAGATCGTCGCGGTTCAACCCAGGCGCTGACGCGCGCAGCGCACCAAAAAACTCGACGCGGCGGGCCGCGGTCGCGGCGTGCCGCCGCGCCCTGTGTCGGGGCACGCGCTCTCGGCGATGGCGGGGCATCAAGGGCGTTATATCAAGGTGCGACCTTCATAGGCCAGTGATCCTGTGGATATCGGCCCGGATTTAGCCTCGGCGATTCGGGAAGTGATCCCAGCCCGCGACCGCGTTCCAGCGGTGTCCATTAACCAGCACGCCGCTTCCACTGCTGGCATCTCCGATAACCGTCCACGTCACCGGCACGGCCGCAGCCGCCGGAAACGTGGCCGCGAGCGCATGATCCTCGCCGCCCGCAAGCGCCCATCCCAGCCAGTCAGCGCCGAGCACTGCGGCTGCCGCCGACAGGTCGGCGACGCCCGGGAGGCTATCGGTAACGACGTTCAGGGCGACGCCGCTCGCGGCGGCTAGATGGCCAACATCGGCGACCAGGCCGTCGCTGATGTCGATCATTGCGGTCGCACCCGCGGCGGCAGCCTGCGGCCCGGCGTGGTAATCGGGCTGCGGCCGCCGGTGCGCAGCGGCGAGCCCGGCTGCGCCTGGCGAAGTGTCTGCCGCGCTGGCCCGTAGCAAGGCAAGGCCCGCCGCCGACCGACCGACCGGTCCGCTGATGGCCAGCACGTCGCCGACCCTGGCCCCGCCCCTCGTCACCGGTTGACGACCCGCCAAGTGGCCGAGTGCGGTGATGGCGAGCATTACAGCGTCGGCGCTCGATATGTCGCCCCCGGCTATGGTGGCGCCAGCCCGGCTGCACTCGTCGGCCATTCCCCTGGCGACGTCGAGCACCCAGGCCACCTCAATCTCGCCGGGAATGGCCAGCCCGAATAGCAGCGCTGTCGGCACCGCGCCCATGGCCGCGATATCTGCGAGATTCTGTGCGGCCGCCTTCGCGCCAATCTCCTTCGGAGCCGACCAGTCACGGCGAAAATGCCGGCCTTCGACAAGCAGGTCCGTGCTAGCGACGACGCGGCCGTCAGGCACCGCGAGCACAGCGGCGTCGTCGCCCACGCCGACGATGGCCGACGGGTCCGGCGGCAGCACCGCCTGGATCGCCGCGATCAGTCCGAACTCACCGAGATCGGCGACGGTAATGACGGCCTCCGGAGCACCGACTCGCTGCTTTTCACTGGCCGTCCCTACGGTAGCGTTGCCGTGACAACCACGACCGTGGAGGGCGACATGGTGCAGGCGTACATTCTCGTCCAGACCGAGGTCGGGAAGGCAGCTGAGGTAGCTCTCGCTATCGCTCAGATCGGCGGCGTCACCCAGGCCGATGACGTCACGGGACCATACGACGTCATCGTCCGCGCCGAGGCGGACAACGTGGATGACCTTGGTCGGCTCGTTGTCGCCCAGATCCAGGGCGTGGCGGGCATTACCAGAACGCTCACTTGTCCGATCGTGCACATTTAGGCAGCCTTTACGAGGCCTCGGCTGGCCGATCGCGGCGATCGGGGTTATGGGTGTGAAATTACTGTCGCTATAGGCGCAGTAATTTCACACCCATGACCCGGCCGCGACGAGCGCCTGAGTCCGTGGACCGAGGCCGATTCTCGCAGCCGCACGCAGGTCATCGATCGTGTCCACGTCGCGGCGCAAGCCGCGGAGTTCGGGGCTGCCGGTTGCCGCTTCGCCCGTGCCTGGCTCTGCGGTGCCTAGCTCGACCGCGCCGCTGGCCAGGTGCCTAGCCCGTGATGCGAGGCCGAATTGCGGGGAGAACGGCGCACCTGGCGGGGCGGCGTACAACGTCGTGCCCGTTCCGTCTGCATCGGGCACGAACGCGACGCCAACGCGCGCCGATGCAGCCAGCGCAACCGTCAGCTCTCCTGGTTTGAGCGCGGGCAGATCCGCCGCGAGCCCGGCTCGGCCGCGGTCGGACCAGCGTCGCTCCGAGTACCTGGCGCCGTGCGTGAGGGCCTCGTTCAGCCCAGCTCGCGGCGTGTCCGCGAGCACGATGGCGCCGAGCCGGCCAGCGATATCGCTGACCTCGGGATCGTCAGTCACCACGAGGACGGCGCCCACCGTGTCGGCCTGAAGGGCGGCCGCGATGGTGTCGGCCGCCATGGCGAGGGCGAATCTCGACCGCTTGTCATCCGCTAGCCCGGCGAGTCGGGATTTGGCCTGGGCAAGTACCTTGACGGGGACTACCAGCGACCATATAAGCGTGGCCCGGCGAGCGGCGAGGAGGTCGGCGTCGAGTGCCATGCAGACGATCCTCCCGCGACGCCTCGACACGGCAACGCAGGACCGGACAGACTGAGGCAGATCATGGCGCCACGGTGACGTGGTAGCCAGCAGCCCGGAGGGAAGCAATGGCAGGCAAGAAGGCGCGCAAGCCGGCTGACGGCAGCTACTCGGACGCCTGGCGGAACTTCTCCAAGATCCTCCTGCGCCCTGGTATCCGGATGATGATGCGCCTCGACTGGACAGGTCAAGAGCACATCCCGGCCGACGGGCCGGTCATCTTGGCCGCCAACCACCTCTCCTACATGGACATCTTCGCGGTAGCGCTGTTCGCCGACAGCGCCGGGCGATACCCGGTGTTCCTGGCCAAGTCGTCGTTGTTCAAGATCCCGGTGATCGGTAAGGCCATCGGCCGGCTGGGCCAGCTGCCGGTCAATCGTGGCCAGGCTGACGCCGGCCTGGTGCTGAAGCAGGCCGCTGAGCTGGCCGCCAAGAATAATGCCTGCGTGATCTTCTACCCCGAGGCCACCGTCACGCGAGACCCCGAGCAGTGGCCGATGGTGGCTAAGACCGGCGTGGCCCGGCTGGCCCTCGAGTGCGACATCCCAGTAGTGCCGATCGGGCACTGGGGCGCACAGCGGATCCTGCCGTACGGCGATCACATACCGAAGATCCTGCCGCGCAAGACCGTGCGAGTCGTGGCCGGGCCGCCAGTCGATCTGTCCGAGTTCGCTGGCCAGCCGATGACCAATCAGATCCTTCGCGCTGCGACCGACAAGATCATGACGGCGGTGGCCGCCTTGGTCGGAGAGCTGCGCGGACTGACGCCGCCCGCGGAGTTCTACCACCCGGCCGTCGCGCGCCGGAAGCTGCGCCAGGATCTGCGCGAGCTCCAGCAAGCGGGCGCCGCTGGACCGGGAAACGCAAGCAGCGCGAACGGTGCCGGCGCTCGGGGGGCTGACCCCGCGGGAACCGACGGCGCGGACGTCAGCAGTGCCGACTCAGCCGGTGACGAGCCGGCGGCCGGAGCCACTGGCCCGTGATCGCTCCGGCCTTGCAGTGAGGGCGGCACCATGAGGGCTGCGGTCATGGGCGCCGGCGCATGGGGCACGACGTTCGCGCAGGTGCTGTGTGACGCTGGGACTTCAGTGACGCTGTGGTGTCGGCGGCCCGAGGTCGCCGAGCTCATCAACTCGCGGCACGAGTCGCCCCAGTACCTGCCCGGCATCTCGCTGCCAGCGACGATCCACGCGACGGCAGATCCGGCTGAGGCCCTCGCGGGCGCGGACCTCGCAGTGCTGGCCGTACCAGCACAGAGCCTGCGGCAGCACCTGACCGCATGGCGTGATCTGGTGCCACCGGGCGCGGTGCTCGTGAGCCTCATGAAAGGCATCGAGCTGGGCACCGGCGATCGGATGAGCCAGGTCATCGCCGAGATCACCGGCGCGGGCTCAGACCGGATCGCGGTGGTCTCCGGACCAAACTTGGCCCCCGAGATCGCGGCGCGCCAGTACTGCGCGACCGTAGTCGCCTGTGCCGACCTGGCCGTCGCCGACCAGCTCCAGAAGGCGTGCCACACCGTCTACTTCCGCGCGTACACGAACCCGGACGTCACCGGCTGCGAGCTCGGCGGCGCGGTCAAGAACGTCATCGCGATCGCCGTCGGCATCGCGGTCGGCATGGGCCTCGGCGATAACACGCGAGCGATGCTGATCACCAGGGGCCTAGCCGAGATCGCAAGGCTGGGTGCCGCGCTCGGCGCCGAACAGCACACCTTCGCCGGGCTGGCTGGAATGGGCGACTTGGTGGCGAGCTGCAGTTCACCGCTGGCCAGGAATCGCGCGTTCGGCGAGAAGCTCGGGCGCGGCGTGCCACTGGCCGATGTGCTCGCCACGACGACGCAGACGGTTGAAGGAGTTAAGTCGTGCGTATCTGTGCTGCAGTTGGCGCGTGCGCACGACGTGGAGATGCCGATTACTGAGGTCATCGCCGGCGTCATGCACGACGGCCTGGAGATCGGGGAGGCGGTGCTGCTGCTAGCGAGCAGGTCCGCCAAGCCGGAGCGTTACGGCCTCTGACGTGAGGGCAGCACACTCACCGGCGTGGGCACGGGACTGGAGGAGCTCGTGAACGAGCAGCGCAAGATCAGGGTCGCCGTCGTCTTTGGCGGCCGCGGGCCGGAGCACCAGGTGTCCTGCATGGGTGGCGGGAACGCGCTGCGCTCCATCGACAGGTCACGCTACGAGGTGATCCCGGTCGGCATCACCACCGATGGCAGCTGGGTGCTGGTGGCCGACGAACCCGAGCGGCTCGAGGTGACCGACGGCAAGCTGCCCACTGTCGAGGCGGTGGCCGAGCCGGGCTCAGAGCTCGTACCGTGGTCGGGTTCTGGCATCGTCGCGAGTGCGCCAGCGCAGATCCCCCACCTGTTTGGCGAGGTCGACCTCGTTCTTCCGGTGCTGCACGGTCCCTATGGCGAGGACGGCACCATCCAGGGCCTGCTGGAGATGGCCGGAGTTCCATACGTCGGCGCTGGCGTGCTTGCTAGCGCCGTCAGCATGGACAAGGAGTACATGAAGCTGATCTTCAAGGCCAAGGGACTGCCCGTCGGACCTTACGTGGTCGTCAGGGCCCAAGACTGGCCCACGGGCGCGGAGTCCGGCGATGTGCTGACGGTCGAGGCCAAGCGGGTGCTTGAAGACATCGCCGACCTCGGCTGGCCGCTGTTCGTCAAGCCGGCCAGAGGCGGTTCGAGCCTCGGGACATCCAAGGCACACGACATGGCGCAACTACGTGACGCGATCCTGCTGGCCCGGGAGCTTGACCCGAAGGTGCTCGTGGAGGCCGCGGTCGAAGGCGTGGAGATCGAGGTCTCGGTGCTTCAGGGCATCGACGGCGCGCCACCAGACGTCAGCCTCCCGGGCCAGCTAACCATCGAGGGCGACGAGGAATTCTACGATTTCGAGGCGAAATACCTGGACGCTACGAGCATGGCGATCCCGGCGCCGATACCCGACAGCGCGCTGCAGGAAATCCGCCGTCTGGCCGCGGCGGCCTTCGACGCGGTGTCGTGTGAAGGCCTGGCCAGGGTCGACTTCTTCTACACGGCGGACGGCGAGATCGTGCTGAATGAGATCAACACGATTCCTGGCCTGTCACCGACGTCGTACTTCCAGAAGATGTGGGAAGCCAGCGGCCTGCCGTTCCCGCAGCTCGTCGACAGGCTGCTGCAGACCGCGCTCAAAAAACGACCAGGACTCCGATAGCGCGCACCCCGGCTGCCCGTCTCCATGCCGCCAGATCAGCTCGGACCGTCCGGCTGACCGTTAACCACCTCCGCCCCGCCACCGTGCGGGCATCCCGTCGGCGAACGGGACGCCCGCGCTGCCGGGTTTCTTGCCCCGACAGGGACTGTGGGCTCGCTACCGTCCTCGCCGCTTGGTGTTCACCATGGCCTTGAAGTCGGCGCCGGCGCGGAACTTGGGCACGTTTGTCTTCGGTACCTTCACGGCCGCCCCCGTGGCTGGGTTGCGCGCAGTGCGGGCCGGCCGGACCTGCTTCTCGAAGACACCAAATCCAGTGATTGACACCTTGTCGCCGCTGGCGACTGTTTGCTGGATGGTGTCGAGTACGGCGTTAACTGCCTCGGTAGCCGTCTTCTTATCTCCCATCCGATAGGAGATCGCGTCGATCAGGTCGCGCTTGTTCATGTCCTCACTCCTGCGGTTCCCCCGTGTGGGAGGTCGCGCGGACACTGCAGCCGTTGCTCGCGACCTCTGATGGCCCTGAATTTAGGTCTCCAGTGACATGGCACAAATACCGGGGTCGCTAAACCTGCGCTGGCCGCCTGAGTGTCAGGGAATGCAGGCGGCGCGCCGACGCGGGACCGGATTACCCATTCTCCGAGCGATGTCCGTGTCGGTGGATCTTGGCCGTGGCCTGGTCTAGCGCGGTCAGGAAGGCCGCGAGCCGCCGCTGCCCACTAGCCTCATCGGCGCCGGCCGCCTTGACGGCGTCGCACACGGCGATGAACTGGCGGTGCAGGCGCGTCGCGAGCGGGCGCGGCAGATCGAGTTCAGCCAAGCGCCTGCGCGCCTCGGCGAGCTGTGCCGACAAGGCGCCGCCTTTGGGCGGCGGCGAAAAGTCAGGCATAAACCGGATCTTCCTTGCTTGACGGAACGCAGGGCACCCACGACCATACGACGACGGCACCGGCGCCGTCCTGCCTGGGTCGCCCCGAAGCGTAGCGAGGGCTTTACGGCTAGACAACGGACCTTTGGCCCACTGCGCCGCTGGTAGCGTGCCTGTACGGTCCATACTTGACCGTGCGGCCTGGGGGCCAGGCCGCGTTTTTGCCCCTGCCGACCGAGCGAGGTCTGTTCATGAAGGTGTCGGTGGTCAAGGAGACCGCGCCCGGCGAACGACGTGTTGCGCTGGTGCCGGAAGCCGTGGTCAAGCTGCGCGCATCCGGCCTAGACGTACTCATCGAGAGGGGCGCGGGCGAAGGCGCATGGCTAACCGATGACGCCTACGCCGAGGCAGGCGCGAGCATCGTAAGCCGCGCGGACGCCCTTGCGGCCGATGCCGTGCTGATGGTCGGCCGACCCGACGCCGCCACTGTGGCCGCGCTGCGGCCGGGGCAGGCCGTGATCGGCTTGCTGGCCCCGCTGACAGATCCGGATCTAGTCCAGTCGCTTGCAAACGCCGGCGTGACGGCGGTGAGCATCGACATGATCCCTCGGACGCTGCCGAGGGCTCAGCCCATGGACGCGCTGTCCTCCCAGGCAAACATCGCCGGCTACAAGGCCGCGCTCGTGGCGGCGGCTGAATTTGGTCGGTTCTTCCCGCTTCTGATCACCGCTGCGGGCACCGCGCGGCCAGCTAAGGTGCTCGTACTCGGCGTTGGCGTGGCCGGGCTCCAGGCCATCGGGACCGCACGCAGGCTCGGCGCGATCGTCAGCGCTTATGACGTCCGTCCCGAGACACGCACCGAGGCGGAGTCGGTCGGTGCCACCTTCATCGAGCTCAGCACCGTAGGGCCAGCTGCCGGCGAGGGCGGGTATGCCCGGGCGCTCACAGACGACGAGCGGCTGGCGCAGCAAGAGGAACTCGCCGGCCACATCGCCCGCCACGACGTGATCATCACGACCGCACAGGTGCCCGGGCGGCGGCCGCCGCTGCTCGTGACCGAGGACGCGCTCAAGGCGATGACGGCCGGATCGGTCATCGTCGACATGGGTGCGAGCGCCCTCGGCGGCAACGTAGCGGGCTCCGTTCCCGGCCGGACGGTCGTCACAGAGCACGGCGTCACGATAATCGGCGCATCGGCGTTGCCGTCGAGCATGTCGCCCGCTGCCTCAGCCATGTATGCCCGCAATGTCACCGCGCTGCTGGCCTACCTGATCAAGGACGGCGAACTCGCCGTGGATGTGCATGATGAGTTGCAAGCCGGGGTTGTCATCACGCTCGGTGGGGCCATTGTGCATCCGGCTCTGGGCGCGCCGCCGCCGCCAGTGGTCGAACAGGCTGCCGCAGCCGAGCAGCCATCCCCCGGCGCGGCCTGGCAGACTCGCCAACAGCCACCAGGAGCCCAGACCGACGAAGGGGGCCGTTCGTGAGCTACCCGGCGCTGCTCGTTGACGTCACGATTTTCGTTCTCGCGCTCTGGGTGGGCTTCGAGGTCATCAGCAAGGTGCCCGCCACCTTGCACACACCGCTGATGTCGGCGGCGAACTCGATTCACGGCATCGTGCTGGCAGGGGCCATATTGATCGCGGTGACCGCGCACAACGCCGTGGGCTACGTGATCGCGTTCCTGGCCGCAGCGTTCGCCGCGGCGAACGTCGTCGGCGGTTACGTCGTCACGGGGCGAATGCTGAAAATGTTTCGCCGCAAGCCGGCGTTGCCGACAGCATCCGCTGCACCAGCAGCCATATCTGGAGCGACCGAGCCGAGCCCCAACGGCAAGGGACCCGGGGCATGAGCACCTTCGACTGGGTCATCCAGCTCATCTACGTCCTCGCGGCGTCGTGCTTTGTCTTCGGCCTGCATCTGATGAACACCCCGGCCACAGCACGACGCGGCAACCAGGTCTCTACCGCCGGGATGATCACCGCCGTGGGCGCGACGCTGGCGATCGTCGTGCACGGCAACCTGATCAGCACGACGGGCTGGATCGTCATGATCGCCGGCGCTATGGTCGGCAGCGCGGCCGGACTGTACTCGGCCAGGACCGTGCAGATGACCGCGATGCCGCAGCTCGTCAGCATGTTCAACGCGGTCGGCGGCGGCGCGGCCGCGCTGGTGGGTGTCCATGACTACATGAACGCGGGCGCCGGGGTGTCGGCGACCACGTCGGTCACCACGCTGCTTGACGTCATCATCGGCGCGGTGACGTTCTCGGGATCGCTCATCGCTGCCGGAAAGCTGCAGGGTGTCATCACCTCCGCGCCCGTCACGTTCCCGGGCGCCCGGATTGTGAATCTGCTGCTCGCGGCCGTCGCCGTGGGACTCGGCGCTTACGTCATCGCGTCGCCCAGCGTCTGGCTACTGCTGATCATCATCGTGGCCGCCCTGGCGTTCGGTATCTCCATGGTTATGCCGATCGGCGGCGCCGACATGCCCGTGGTGATCTCCCTGCTGAACGCGTTCACCGGCACGGCCGTGGCCATGGCCGGTTTCGTGATCGGCAACTGGGCGCTCATTATCGCTGGCGCTCTCGTCGGCGCGTCCGGTGGCATCCTGACCAAGCTGATGGCCGATGCGATGAACCGGTCCATTCGCAACATCATCGTCGGGGGCTTCGGCACCGGCGACGCCGTGGCCGCGGTGGCCGGGCCGGGCGGAAACGTCCAGTCCATAGCCGCCGACGACGCCGCGATCCAGCTTGCGTACGCCTCGAAGGTCATCGTCGTGCCTGGCTACGGGCTAGCGGCAGCTCAAGCCCAGCACGAGGTCGCGGCGCTCGCCGATGAGCTGGAGTCGCACGGTGTCGAGGTGTCGTATGCGATCCACCCGGTGGCTGGGCGCATGCCGGGTCACATGAACGTGCTACTGGCCGAGGCCAATGTGCCATACCCGCAGCTCAAAGAGATGGATGAGATCAATCCGGAGTTCGCGCGGGCCGACGTCGCACTGGTGATCGGCGCGAACGACGTCACAAACCCGGCGGCCCGCCGGGCCGGCACCGCGATCTCAGGGATGCCCATCCTCGACGTGGACCAGGCCAAGAGCATCATCGTGATCAAGCGCTCCATGGGCCACGGCTATGCGGGTATCGACAACGAGCTCTACGTCGACCCGAAGACGAGCATGTACTTCGCCGACGCCAAGAAGGCGCTGACCGAGCTGACCGCTGCCGTCAAGACACTGGTGGGCTAGCTGACGGCGGCTTGGGTGGCAGCCGCCGCAGATCGTCGGTCGTGAGCTCGCCCGTCGAGATGAGCAGGGCCGCGAGTTCCTCGAGCGCACGCGGACCGCGAAGACCGGGAACGCCGATCCGGACATAGCGGTTGCGGATGTTCTCGCAGCGCTTGGACACCGTGTGTGCCTGCCAGCCGATTCGCTCGGCGGTTTCGCGTGCACTGCGTGGGGCCGCCGGCCCAGAGTGCTTCCAGGTCAGGTACTCCTCGAACCGCGCCGCGAGCACGAGCCGGTCGTCGTCGTTCAGCGGGGCGCGCAGCTTGGTGGATGTCACGTGGCGCTCGGGCGCGACCTCGGCCGGCGCGCTGACGTGCTCCATGTCGCCGCTGTCGGTGCCGCCGTCGTCCTCCTCCTCGTCTAGGTCGGGGAGCCGAAGCCGCAAGGTGTAGCTGTCCAGGATTCCGTCGAGCCTGACCTTGGCGTGCCACTGCTGTACCGGGAGTGCCAGGCCGGCCGGAATGTCAGCCTTGAACCCCCGGTCGCCAGACAAGAACAGCATCGACGACGCGCTCGTGTTTGTGAGCCACCAGCAGCCGTTGCGCCAATCGAAGCTGCCGGCGTTGCGCGACACGCCCCGGTCCTCGTTGGGGAGGACGGCGTTG
>Ga0126373_10002538_pt1 | contig 13466 bp, 12 predicted proteins | sample PanSoiMetPlot_11_FD_92545 | JGI IMG/M metagenome (GOLD analysis project Ga0126373, IMG submission 92545) | Tropical forest soil microbial communities from Panama - MetaG Plot_11 | ecosystem: Environmental > Terrestrial > Soil > Tropical forest > Bulk soil | place: Panama | collected 2016-02-17 | reverse complement strand
TACATCATGAAGGCCGATCATCACCTGGACCTGCCCCGCCGCCTGCAGATCGAGTTCAGCCAGGTGATCCAGCGGCACACCGATAGCGAGGGCGGTGAGGTCAGCGCCGCCCAGATGTGGCAGATCTTCGCCGCTGAGTACCTCGAGCCCGGACCGTTTGAGCTGGTCAGCTACACCGCAGCCAGCGAGGGCGGCACCGAGCGGGTGGACTGCACCGTACGTGCCTACGGGACCGAGTACGAGCTGTTCGGTATCGGCAACGGGCCCATCGCGGCGTTCTGCGCGGCCGTCTCCGAGGTCGACCTCGGCCTGGGCGGCGTGAGCGTTCGCGTGCTCGACTACGCCGAGCACGCCCTCACCGCTGGACGGGACGCAGAAGCTGCCGCCTACCTCGAAATCGAGATCGGCGACGAGGTGCTGTGGGGCGTCGGCATCAGCTCGTCGATCGTCCGGGCATCGGTGTCCGGCGTGATCAGCGCGCTGAACCGGGCAGCGCGGCTGCGCGAGGCGCGCGCTTAGGCCCGCCGGTAGAACGAGCTCCCAACGGCCGCGACGCGCTCGTCGAGGTCGTCGCGCTCGCCGGAGCACCTGAACGTGACGTCGATCGGGAAGGCCGCATCTTCCGGCGCGGCCTCCCAGGCGGCGCGCTCCACCGCGCCGACGACCAGGTCCTGGACGCTATCGTCCGCCGGGTCGTCCAGCGTCACGGCGACCAGTAGGCCCTCGCCGCTGGACTGAACCGACAGCCAAGCTGCCGACGCCTCGCGCACCGCGGCAATCGCAATCAGCCCGGCAGCGATACCAGCAAGCAGGCCGTCCGGGCGGATCGGCAGCGCTCCCACGCTCACCTCGCCTAGCTCGCTGCCGTCCGTGCCCCCCGCGAGGTACGACACGCCCGGCGGGTAGACGGGCACGCTCTCGCTAGCTCCGGCGTTTAGCGCTATCCCGATGGACGTGGGCAGCAGCCGGGCAAGGTCGGCGGCCCGCACCACGACGTGCGGGACCGGTTCTCGCGAGGCTTCCGCCGGCTGCTCAGCTAAGTCCGGGCGCGCGAACTGCTGAAGCAGATCAGCAGATGAATACGCGGGAACAAAGTCGCTCCCGAGGTAGGAGACGATGGGCAACGTGACGGCCGTGCCATTGATCGCCTGAGTGCCGTCCGCGGGGAGCGGCAGCCACAGCCGGGCGGTCCGCAGAACTTCCAGCAGGTCGCCAACGCGGCCAGCATCTGTGGCGGCAGCCGCCAGCGCCTGCGCGAGCGCGGCGGCCGGTGCGGCCGGTTCTGGGTTGTCTGGAGAGGTGTTGCCGTGGGCCGCGGCGCTGTCCGTAGCCTTGCTTCCCGGATGGATGCTGATAGTCACCTGACGGATAGTAAGCGCTTCGGGGCGGTGGGTAATGGAAAATGGCCAAGGTCCCGTTCAGCGGTGGCTTGAAATAAGTCCCGAGCGCATCGAGGGCTGGCTCGCGTCCTTTGCTGAGCGGCACGGTGCGACCGCGACGACGGTCGACGATCACCGGGCCATCGTCACCGTCCGCGCGGCTGATGGCAGCACAGCCGACTGCCATACCCCGTTCCCGCCCCTCGCTGTGTCAGCCACGGGCGGCGGCGCGGATCTTGCTGCTCACGCCACCGCCGACCGTACCGTCGGTGTGTTGCTTGTCCGGCTTGGCGGATACGCTGCCGGCGTTTTCGCCGGGGCCCCGCCGCGGCTGGTGGCGTCTAAGGTCGGCAGTCGGCTAGTTCACGGTCGAAGCGCTGCCGGCGGCACCTCGCAGCACCGCTTCGCACGCCGTCGGGAGAAGCAGGCCCGCGAGGCGCTGGAGGCCGCGGCCGACAACGCCGTGAGCGTCTTCGGCAGCTTCGGCGGCCGGCTTGACGCGCTGGTACTCGGCGGCGACAAGCGGTCGATCGCTGTGCTGCGAGACGACACCCGGCTGCGGCCGTACTTCGCCATAGCGGAGGACAGGTTCCTCACGGTGCCCGACCCGCGCCTGGCCGTACTCCAGGACTCACCACGGCTGTTCCGTGCCATCCGGGTGCGGCTGACGGAGCCCGCGAGTTCAGTAGGGACGAGCGCACCAGGGACGCGCAAGTGACGCGCGCAGCTTTGATACCCACCTGACCGGGCGGAAATGCCTTGGCCCGGGCGCTTCCGGCTCGAGTAAACTTGTCGTCATGCAACCGCTCCTGTCGTGACGCCATGCCCGGTCCCGGGGGCGGAGCCTGCCCATCTGCAGGTCCGTTCCGGGCTGACCATCAGCTGGCGTCTGAGACCTATCAATGGAGCGAGTTCCCGTGATTTCCGCACGCGATGTTGAGCTGCGCGCTGGCGCGCGCCTGCTGCTGGAAAGCGTCTCTTTCCAGGTAGCTGCTGGCGACAAGATCGGCCTGGTCGGCCGCAACGGGGCCGGGAAGACGACGCTGGCCCGCGTGCTGGCGGCCGAGGGCCAGCCTGCAGCCGGTCAGGTTGTCATCGGCGGCTCGGTCGGTTACCTGCCGCAGGACACGATGGTCGGCGACCTTGACGCGCTGGCACTCGACCGAGTCTTGTCGGCGCGCGGCCTGGACGCGCTAATTGCTTCTTTGCGGGCGGCCGAGTTGCAGATGGCGGACCCGAATCCGGCGCGTCGTGATGCCGGCGTGCGCCGGTACGGGCAGCTGGAGGAACGGCTGGCCGTGCTCGGCGGGTACGCCGCCGAGTCGGAGGCGGCATCGCTAGCGGCGAGCCTGGGGCTGCCGCAAAAAGTGCTGAAGCAGCCGCTGCGCACGCTGTCAGGCGGGCAGCGACGGCGCATCGAGCTCGCCCGAATCCTGTTTGGCGGCTCGGACGCCCTGCTGCTCGACGAGCCAACCAACCACCTCGACGCAGACTCCGTCAGCTGGTTGCGCGACCACCTGCGGGCTTTCCGTGGTGGCCTGGTGGTCATCAGCCACGACACCAGCCTGCTCGACGCGGTGGTCAACAAGGTGTTCCATCTTGACGCCGATCGCAGCGTGCTCGATATCTACAACCTCGGCTGGCACGCCTACCTCGAGCAGCGCGAGACCGACGCGCGGCGGCGGCGCCGGGAGCGGATGAACGCGGAGCGACAGGCGCTCGCGCTGCAGTCGCAGGCGGACAAGATGCGGGCAAAAGCGACGAAGGCCAAGGCGGCGCAGAACATGCAGAAGCGCGCCGAGCGCTTGCTGGCTGGCGTCAGCGCCGACCGCGCGCCGGAGCGCGTGGCCAAGCTGAGGTTCCCCGTTCCCGTGCACTGCGGGAAGACGCCCATCAGCGCGACTGCGCTGTCGAAGTCCTATGGCTCACTTGAAGTGTTCACCGACGTGGACATGGCGGTCGACAAGGGCGCGCGCGTCGTTGTACTCGGACTGAACGGTGCGGGCAAGACCACGCTGCTGCGGTTGCTCGCCGGCGTTGAGGACCCCGACACTGGCGAGGTCGTGCCGGGCCACGGGCTGCGGCTTGGCTACTACGCGCAGGAACACGAGACGCTCGACACCACTCGGACAGTCCTGGAGAACATGCGCTCGGCCGCGCCGGACCTGGCCGAGAGCGAACAGCGTCGCATCCTCGGGTCGTTTCTGTTCTCCGGGGACGATGTCTTGAAGCCGGTCCGCGTGCTGTCGGGCGGCGAGAAGACCCGGCTCGCGCTGGCGCTCCTTGTCGTGTCGGGTGCGAACGTGCTGCTGCTCGACGAACCGACCAACAACCTCGACCCGGCTAGCCGGGCCGAGATCCTGGCGGCGCTGCGCACCTACCAGGGCGCGATCGTGCTGGTAACGCACGATGAGGGGGCCGTCGACGCGCTTCAGCCAGAACGGGTCGTGTTGCTGCCGGACGGGGTGGAAGACGCCTGGAGCGAAGAACTTTCCGATCTTGTTGCGCTGGCGTGAAAATAGTTGATCTTTTTTGGTGGCGCCCGGTAGCCGATCACGAGCTAATGAGTGATCATGGTCGGGTAGGTAACGCACCGGTCATCAGCTCCCCGGGAGGTTCGCGTGACCGAGACTCTCAAGAAGGGCACCAGGGTGACCGGTGCCGACCGGACGAAGCTCGCGGCCGACCTGAAGAAGCGCTACGGCGGCGGCGAGAGCATCCGGTCGCTAGCGGCTTCGACTGGGCGGTCGTACGGATTCATCCACCGGATCCTGAGCGAGAGCGGTGTATCTCTGCGCGGGCGCGGCGGGGCGACGAGGGGCAAGGCGAAGGCCAGGGCATAAGGCACAATGGGGAGTTGTGTCTGCTGACCTTACCGATCTGACCAGCGCCGGGCTTGAGCTGAGCATCTCCGGCAACGTCGCGACAGTCATGCTGGCGCGGCCGGAGCGCCGCAACGCGATGACGCCGAGCATGTGGCACGGCCTGGCTAGCATCGGCGCCTCCATTCCGGATGACGTGCGTGTCGTCGTCGTTCGCGGCACCGGCCCGTCGTTTTGCGCCGGCATTGACCTGCGCATGTTCAGCGCGGAGGGCGTGCCCGGCGAGGAACGCAATCCCGGCCCGTCCGATCCCGGGTTCCATGACTCGATCGCGGGATTTCAGGCTGGGTACACCTGGCTGCGCAATCCCGCTTTCGTGTCGATCGCGGCGGTGCAGGGTCATGCCATCGGCGCTGGGTTTCAGCTTGCGTTGTCATGTGATCTGCGCGTCCTGGCTGACGACGCCAAGCTGTGCATGAAGGAACCTGCGCTCGGTCTGGTGCCCGACCTCACCGGCACCAAGCCACTAGTCGACATCGTCGGGCTGCCGCGAGCTATTGAGCTGTGCCTGACCGCCCGAACGGTGGACGCGAGCGAAGCCGCGCAGCTGAGGCTCGCCGAGCTAGTCGTCCCGGCAGCCGAGCTGGACGGGGCCGTCGCCGATCTCGTCGCCGCGCTGCGGTCGACCGACGCAGCGGCGGCTCGCGCCACCAAGGCGCTGCTGGCGGCGGCGCCTGGCAACACCCTGGAGCAACAGGCGGCGGCCGAGCGCGGGGCCCAGGCGAGGCTGCTACGAGCCAGGCAGGCGAGGTAGCGCGCCGACCGGCCATCGCCGCCCCGGTTTCGCTCATGGCGCGGTTCGCCGTTAGCTGAGCCGGGATGATCTGGACCGCCTGCTAGGTTCACCGATCATGAGCATGCAGACGCAATGGCACGCCATGCGCAGCTTCACGCGCGACCCGGCTGTGACGAAGCAGAAGCTCAAGCCAGGCACCGTCAGGCGGATCACCGGGTATGCCCGGCCGTACCGGCTTGACCTGGCCATTTTTCTCGTAGCCGCCGCCCTCGACGCTGTCGTCACGGTGCTGTACCCGGTCCTGATCGGCGTTGTCATCGACAAGGGCATCCTCCCGAAGGACAGCGCGGTGGTGCTGACGGTCGCCGGGATCGTGGCAGGCCTGGCCGTGTTCGACGCATTCCTCGGCGTGGTCCAGCGGTATTTCACCGCGCGGGTGGGTGAAGGCCTGATCTATGACCTGCGGACCCAGGTGTTCGAGCATGTACAGCGGCAGCCGATCGCGTTCTTCACCAGAGCGCAGACTGGATCGCTCGTCAGCAGGCTCAATAGCGACGTCATCGGCGCGCAGCAGGCGCTGACGTCCACGCTGTCATCCGTGGTGTCCAGCGTGCTCCAGCTGATCATCGTGCTGGCCGTGATGTTCATCTACTCCTGGCAGGTCACCGTCGTCGCCCTGGTCCTAATCCCGATCTTCTTGTATCCGGCTCGCCGGGTTGGGCGGCGGCTACAGCGGCTGACCCGTGAGTCGATGCAGCTCGACGCCCACATGGGCTCGACCATGACCGAGCGGTTCAACGTGGCCGGGGCGATGCTGGCCAAGCTCTACGGCCGGCCGGCCGACGAGCTTGACCTGTTCTCTGGTCGGGCCGGGCGGGTCCGCGATATCGGCGTGCTCACGGCCCTGTGGGGGAGCGCCCTGGTCACCGGCCTCGCCCTGCTGGCCACGCTGTCAACGTCAGTTGTTTACGGCCTCGGCGGCGAGCTGGTGATCCACCGGGCCCTCCAGCTCGGCGCGATGGTGGCACTAGCCACGTTGCTGAGCCGGCTTTACGGCCCGATTACCTCGCTGTCCAACGTGCAGGTCAACGTCATGACCGCGCTGGTCAGCTTCGACCGGGTCTTCGAAGTGCTGGACCTGAAGCCGCTGATTGCCGAGCGTCCGGGCGCCACGGCGCTGGGCGCTGCGCGCCAGAACGGGAGCTCCTCGGCGGCGCGCGGCGACTGGACGACAGCCGGGGCGCCCGATATCGAGTTCGACGACGTCAGCTTCCGGTACCCGGCCGCCTCTGAGGTATCGCTGGCGTCGCTCGAGTCTATCGCCGTGCCGGTGGCGGAGCGCGCCGGGCCGGGCCAGCAGGCGCTCACTGACGTCAGCTTCGCGGCACCGGCCGGCAAGCTGACGGCCCTCGTCGGGCCGTCGGGCGCTGGTAAGACTACGATCACCCACCTGGTGGCCCGGATGTACGACCCGACGAGCGGCACCGTCCGCATCGGCGGCGCCGACATCCGGGACGTGACACTGGAATCGCTCCATGATGTCGTCGGAGTCGTCACCCAGGACGCCCACCTGTACCACGACACGATCCGGGCGAACCTGCTCTATGCCCGGCCGGCCGCCACGGAGCATGAGCTCGTCCTAGCGTGCCAGGCAGCACAGATCTGGGACCTGATCTCGGCCCTGCCGGACGGCCTCGACACCATCGTCGGGGACCGCGGGTATCGCTTGTCGGGCGGGGAGAAGCAGCGCATCGCGCTGGCCAGGCTCCTGCTGAAGGCGCCTTCGGTGGTGGTGCTCGACGAGGCCACCGCGCACCTGGACTCCGAGTCCGAAGCCGCGGTGCAGCGCGCGCTCAAGACCGCCCTGGCCGGGCGCACCTCACTAGTCATCGCCCACCGCCTGTCCACGATCCGGGAGGCCGACCAGATCCTCGTCGTCGACGGCGGCCGGGTCAGTGAGCAGGGCCAGCATGCCGACCTGCTCGCCGCAGACGGCTTGTATGCCGACCTGTACCGCACCCAGTTCGCGCCTCAGGAGGCGGCGGATCCGTCGGCCATATCGGACGGCGCGGCGGCCTAGCGGCTCCCGGGAGCAGCAATTCAGTCCGCGTAGCCGACCCGGCGCAGGTCCGGGCCGGCCACCGACTCGACGTCGCTGAGCTGCGCTGGGGTTAGCACGCGGCGCCACATGCCGGGGTCAACGTCGCGGGCGCTGTTGCGGCGGCCGGTCCGCACGTGGATCGGCCCGATCGTGTCGCCGACGAAGTCCGAGAGCCCCGAGATGGTCGCCGCCGAGTGCTGGATCAGGTTCTCGTACCGCAATGTGGTCAACTGCTCGGCTGACAAGGACGACCGCAGCCTGGCCATCGCGCGGACCGAGCCGCGCCAGCGCATGGCGCACTTGCCAGCGATGGACAGCTCGGGCCAGATCGCAAGGTCCTGCTCGGACTCGATGCCAAAGAACGGGTTCGGGAACTCGGTCTCCACGTTCGCCATGCCGGGCTTGAACCAGCTGGTGCTCAGCGGATCGGCCAGCATGGCCGCGACAACGTCCCGGCCGTCCCTGATGATCTGGACCAGCTTGGCGTCGGCGAAGGCGTCGACCAGAACGTCGGCGCAGTACATGAGGTCCGGGCTAGCGTCGCCATAGCGCAGGATGTCGCGCTCGGTTACGCAGCAGACCGGGCCGGTCACCTGGCCGGCCTCCCGGCACACCGGCGAGCAGGTCAGGCAGCACATGTCGGTTACCTGCCAGGCCTGGGCGAACGCATTCCGCAGCACGGTGGCTGCCGCGTCGCTGCGGCCGCGCTGGATAGAAGGGCTGCGGGCGAACGCGTAGACGACGCTCTGTACGGCTTCCTGGCCGATGGTCAGGTGGAAGCCGGGCGTTTGCTTCATGGCGCGTCCGAGCACGTCCGTGCCAGAGTGCGGCGCGCCGATCACGAAGACCGGCTGCCAGACCTTACGGCCGTTGACGACAAGTATGTGTGGGCGGGGTGCCATGGCTACCCATCAGTGTGGCATTGCCCGCCGCATGCCCGGTCCGGGCCCGATGATCAACGCCTGACCAGGGCATATGGCAGGCTAGCCGGGGAGCGCGGCGCGCCCTTTCGTTCGCCGGCAGTAATGCCCGGCATGGTCCTCAAGGTTCAGTGCCGCCTGGATCAGCGGCACATGGCTAAAGGCCTGCGGTGTGTTACCAACCTGACGGCCATAGCGCGGGTCGTACTCCTCGCTGAGCAGGCCGAGATCGCTGCGCAGCGCGAGGAGTCGCTCGAAGATACTGACGGCTTCGTCGTATTCGCCGATCAGGTGGAGGGCGTTGACCAGCCAGAAGCTGCACGCGAGGAACGCTCCCTCCGCGCCCGGCAGGCCGTCCACATCGGCTCGGCTGCCGCCCACCGCAGCGGCGGGCATGGTGTATCGCAGCACAAGCCCGTCCCGCATGAGCTCGCGCTTGATCACCCGCACCGTCGAGACCACCCGCGCGTCCGTCGGGGGCAGGAAGCCGACCTCGGGGATCAACAGCACAGAGGCGTCCAGCTCGGTGCTGCCGTAGTACTGAGTGAAAACCCCTCTCTCGGCGTCATAGCCCTGCTCCAGCACCTGCGCGTGGATCTCGTCCCGAATCGTGGTCCACCGCTGAAGCGGACCTTGGTTGCCTTGCTCGACAAGGTGAATGGCGCGGTCGAACGCGACCCAGGCCATCACCTTGGAGTGCACGAAGTGGCGCCGGGGCCCGCGAACCTCCCAGATGCCCTCGTCCGGCTCGTGCCAGTGCTTCTCCAGGAAGTCCAGGAGCTGGCGCTGCAGGCTCCAGACGTGCTTGTCGTAGCCGAGCCCCGCTTGTCGGCCCAGCGTGAGCGCGTCGATGACCTCGCCGTAGACATCCAGCTGGCGCTGGTCGACGGCAGCATTCCCGATCCGGACCGGGGCCGAACGCTCGTAGCCCGGCAGCCAGCTGACCTCCCATTCGGCGAGCCGCCGCTCGCCTCCCACGCCGTACATGATCTGCACGTCCTTGGCGTCGCCGGCGATGGCGCGGCCCAGCCAACGCCGCCAGCTATCGGCCTCGGCGGTGTACCCCGTGCGCAGGAGCGCTTCCAGCGTGATGGTCGCGTCGCGCAGCCAGCAGTACCGGTAATCCCAGTTCCGCACGCCGCCGATGTCCTCCGGCAGCGACGTCGTCGGGGCAGCAACGATGCCGCCCGTGGGGGAATAGGTCAGGGCTTTGAGCGTGATCAGTGAGCGCATGACGGAGTCCCGGTACGGACCCTTGTAGGTGCAGGCGGCGGCCCAATCGGACCAGAATGCCTGCGTCGCCGCCAGTGCCGCGTCTGCATCGATGCAGGGATCGGCTGGCAGATGCGACTGCTTCCAGGCCAGCACGAACGCCGCGCGGTCGCCGGCTTTCACATCAAAGGTGGCCTGGTGGGCCATGTTCTGGCCGACGCTATGGACCGGGCTGTGGAAGCAGACCGAGTCAGGTCCGGCGATGGCCCTGATGGAGTCGCCCTCGCGCCGTACCCAGGGCACGACCTTGCCGTAGCCGAACCGGAGGCGAAGTGTCGATTCCATCTCGACGCTGCCGCTGACACCCTCGATGATGCGTACCACCACGGGTGTCGAGTGATCGCGCGGCGGCATGAAGTCGACGACGCGAACTGTGCCGCTCATGGTGCGCCAGGTCGTCTCCAGGATCAGCGAGTCGCCCTGGTACTGCCTGCTGACGTCACCGCGCCGGTCCACCGGCCCTTCGCTGACCGTTGGGCATACTCGCCAGCTGCCGTTGTGCTCGTCACCCAGCAAGGCTGCGAAGCACGCGTCGGAGTCGAACCTGGGCAGGCACAGCCAGTCCAGTGCACCATCGCGGCCGATGAGGGCGGCGGTCTGCATGTCACCGATCAGCGCGTAATCCTCGATCAGGCTCGCCATCGCAGCCTCCAGTTCGGCGCGTCGACGCCATCGTCGCCGTCAACGTCACGGTACGGCGACGACGGCCCGGTCAGCCAATTATCCGAGGAGAGGCCATAGAGTGTCGGCGTGCGACTACCACTGCGGCGCTGGCGTTCGCCGAAGGCGGCCCCGGCTGCAGCGGCCGCGGCGCTCGCCGTCGTGCTCACGGGCTGCGCAAAGATGGACGCCGCCCTGAGCCAGCAGTGGATGACTGTCCACTTCACGCCCAACACGACGGTGGCCACTGCGCTGCATGTCCGCGCGGCCTGCTCGCACGTCCAGAACGTCCCGCCGATGGCGCTGCCGAGAAAGCAGTCGATGATCACCACGATGGGCGGCGTGCGGTTCGACACAACGAACGCTTCCCCGGCGAACCTCGCCCAGCTCCAGACGTGCTTGCAGCAGTTCAAGGCCGTGGTAGGCGTGGACCCGCAGAGCGCAGGGGACGAGGGCACCTAGCAGTAGCTGCCGAAAATCCCGGAAACCGTGCATGCGCATCGCCAGCGACGGGCGCCCGAGATCATCCATGGCTGGCGTATCACTGCTGCTATAGCGACAGTCATCAGACATCCATGCCCCACCGTGCGGCGCCAGCGCGGCCGCGTGGCGGATCGTCGGGAATCCGACTCGCATAATTCCCATGGGTAATGTAGGGTTCAGTCCAGGCTTATTCCTGAGTTATACGATCGGAAAAGGTGGACGATGAAACGAGTACTTGCCGGGCTCGCCGCGGCCGGGGTCGCCCTGCTGGCCGCGGGCTGCGCCTCGTCGAGTGCCAGCAGCGCGGGCAGTTCCAGCAGCGCGGGCTCTTCGCAGCCGGCTGCGAAGGTTGTGCTTCGGCTCGGCTTCCAGGAGAACATCACCCATGCGCCTGCCCTGGTCGGCGTCAAGGAGGGCTTCTTCACCAAGAACCTGGGGAACGGGGTCACCCTCCAGCTGCAGCCGTACAGCACTGGCACCGAGGAGGCCACGGCACTGCTGGCCGGCCAGCTCGACGCTGCTTACGTCGGCCCGAACCCGACCATCAAGGCCTGGCAGACCTCTGGCGGCAGCCTGATCAAGGTGATCTCGGGCGCAGCTACTGGTGGCGCCGAGCTGGTGGTCAAGAAGGGCATCACGTCTGCCAGCCAGCTCAAGGGCCAGAAGCTCGCCACGCCCTCCCTTGGTAACACCCAGGATGTCGCGCTCCGGTACTGGCTCAAGAGCAAGGGCCTGACGACCACCGAAACGGGCGGCGGCGACGTGCCGATCACTCCGGTCACGCCGAACTCGGCCGCCGTGCTGCAGTTCGCGTCCGGTCAGCTCGCCGGCGCATGGGAGCCCGCGCCGTATGACGCCGAGATGGTGGCCGACGGCGGGCACGTTCTGGTCAACGAGGCGAGCCTGTGGCCCAACGGCCAGTTCGTCACCACCGACCTGGTGGTCACGCAATCGTTCCTCGCCGCGCACCCGACCGTCGTGAGCGACTTGCTGAAGGGTCAGATCGAGGCGAACTCGTTCATTGCCAGCAACAAGGCGGCCGCAGAGACAGCGGCCAACGCCGAGCTGGCCAGCCTGACGGGTAAAGGTCTTAAGACGCCGGTGCTCGACGCGGCGTTCGCCCAGGTCACGTTCACGAATGACCCGATCGAATCGTCACTGATCGCCGACGCCAGTCACGCTGTTGCGGTAGGCCTGCTCAAACCCGTGAGCAACCTGAGCTCGATCTATGATCTCGGGCCGCTCAACACGCTGCTGGCCGCTTCAGGTCAGTCGCAGATCAGCTCGTGAGGGTCAGCGACCAGCAGGTGACGCCCCCGGCCGTAGTGCCGGGGGCGTCAGCCGTATCCGGAACCACGGGCGCGTCTGGAAACACGCTCGCGTCAGCTGACACGACGGCGGTCCGGCTGACCGGCGTCAGCAAGGTGTACGGATCCGGCCAAGCGCAGCTGCTCGCGCTCGACCAAGTTTCCCTGACGGTGGCGGACGGCGAGTTCGTCTGCATCATCGGTGCCTCCGGCTGCGGCAAGAGCACGCTACTGAACCTCGTGGCAGGCCTGGACAAGCCGACGTCAGGCGAGGTCGACACGGGCGGCCGCCGGGTTGGGCTGATGTTCCAGGAGCCCGCGCTGTTCCCGTGGCTCACCGCGGCCAGGAACGTGGAGCTGGCCCTGTGCGCCAGGGGCGTGCCGAGAGCCGAGCGCAGGACGCTGACGGCTGAGTTGCTTGAGACAGTCCGGCTTAGCGGTTTCGGGGACAAGCGGCCGCATGAGCTGTCAGGCGGCATGCGCCAGCGGGTGGCCATGGCCCGGGCACTGGCGCAGAACGCCGACGTCCTGCTGATGGACGAGCCCTTCGGCGCGCTCGACGCCATGACCAGGGACCTGCTGCACGACGAACTCGAGCGCATCTGCACCGAGCGCACGCTGACCGTGTTGTTCGTCACGCACAACGTGCGCGAGGCGGCACGTCTCGGCGACCGGGTGATCGTGCTGAGTAGCCGGCCTGGCCGCGTCATAGCGGAGTACGACGTACCGCGCCGCGCGCCGCGCCGCATCGACTCGCCCGAGGTGGCCCAGATGGCAGCCATCCTGACCGACCGGCTGCGTGAGGAGATGGGTCGCCATGGCAGTTGACCAGGCACTACATGGCCTGGACAACCTAGAGCTCCGGCCGGGCATCAAGACGGGCAGCGGCTTCGCGCGCCGAGCCAGAAAGCTGTGGACGGCCGCGTGGCCTAAGCTGCTGGCGATCGCCCTGGTGCTGCTCGTCTGGGAGATCGTGCACCTGACCGGCTGGAAGAAGCTGGTGCTGGCCGGACCAGGCACAGTCCTGTCCGATCTGTGGCAGATGGCCCAGCACGGCCAGCTCTGGGCCGCCATCGGCGTCACCATGAAGCGCGCGCTCACCGGCTACATGCTCGCGTTGATCATCGGGTCTGTGGTCGGCGTGCTGGTGGCGCGGATCCCGCCGCTGCGCGCCGCGATCGGGTCGATCATCACCGGCCTGCAGACGATGCCGTCGATCGCCTGGTACCCGTTCGCGATCATCCTGTTCTCCGAGGGCACGGCCGCGATCTTGTTCGTGATGGTGATGGGTGCCGCGCCGTCCATCGCGAACGGCCTCATCGCTGGTGTCGACTACACCCCGCCGCTGTTGTTGCGCGCCGGCCGGACCATGGGCCTGCGCGGCATCGCCCTCTACCGCTACCTGATCCTGCCGGCGTCGCTGCCCGCCTTTGTGGCCGGCCTGAAGCAGGGCTGGGCGTTCGCGTGGCGCAGCCTGATGGCGGGTGAGCTGCTGGTGATCATCCTCGGCCAGCCGTCGATTGGCGTGCTGCTGTCCAACTACCAGGATCAGTCAGACATGGTCGGGGCCATCTCGATCATGATCGTGATCCTGGTGATCGGGATCGTCGTCGACGCCATCTTCAGCAAGACCGACCGGATGGTCAGGCGCCGCCGTGGCCTCCTCACCGACGCCCAGCCGGCTTGAGCCGCTGGACAGCGCTGAACCCCTGCTGCTGCCCAGACG
>Ga0126373_10002537_pt1 | contig 13466 bp, 8 predicted proteins | sample PanSoiMetPlot_11_FD_92545 | JGI IMG/M metagenome (GOLD analysis project Ga0126373, IMG submission 92545) | Tropical forest soil microbial communities from Panama - MetaG Plot_11 | ecosystem: Environmental > Terrestrial > Soil > Tropical forest > Bulk soil | place: Panama | collected 2016-02-17 | reverse complement strand
ATGACCTATGACGAGGTCTTGCCCTTCGCGCGCTTGATTCGACAAAGCGTGGATCAGCGCAAGATGCCTCCATGGCACGCCGATCCGGCTGTTGGTGAATTCATGAACGATGCGCGCTTGAGCGAAGCCGATCTTGCAGCCATCGATCAGTGGGTCGAAGGTGGAATGAAGAAGGGCGACCCGAAGGACATGCCTCCGGCCCCCGCCTTCGAGCCAGGCTGGCACTTCAAGCCGGACGTCATTTTCACCATTCCCGAGTTTCTCGTGCCCAAAACCGCCCAGGACGACTATGAATACATCTACGTTCCCACGAATTTCACCGAGGACAAGTGGATCCAAGCAGGCGAAGTGCTTCCCGGCGATCGCCGCGTGGTGCATCACGCTACGGTTTCCGTGATTGATCAAGCCGAATATGCCAAGCACCTTGCGGAACATGCCAAAGAAAATGCCGGTGTGGACGAGTATCACTATCGCACCGGTAAAGTATTGCATCTACGGCCAGATGCGCCGGTCATTGACGACGGCTGCTCCGCTCCGGACGGCGGCGGAATTCCCGGTCACCCTTCCGGCTATTTGAATATTGTTCCCGCGATTTACTTGCCCGGCCACATGCCGGAAATCCGGCCCCCCGGATATGCGCTGCGGATTCCTGCAGGCGCTTATTTGCAATTTCAGATCCACTACAGCAATCATCGCGGTCTCGATGTGGAGGATCGCACGAGCGTCGGGCTGGTGTTTGCCAAGGAACCTGTACAGCACGAAGTCGCCCAGTACGAGATCTGGAATAACATGTTTCGCATTCCTCCGAATGACGGCGGTCATCGTGTCACCAGTTGCTTCACGCTGCCTAAAGACGTCATCGCCGTGGCTTACACGGCGCACATGCACTTCCGTGGGAAAAGCATGACCAGCAAAGCAATCTATCCCGATGGGCGTGAAGAGGTGCTACTGGACGTGCCGCACTACGATTTCCGCTGGCAGGAGACCTATTTTCTGAAGAAACAGTTTTTGCTGCCCAAAGGCACCAAGCTGGTGACCGTCGCCTATTTCGACAACTCGAGGAGCAATCCTTTGAATCCCGATCCGTCCAAGGCAGTTCGCTGGGGCGAGCCAAGCGATGAAGAAATGATGGGCTTCTGGCTGCAGTTCGCCGACCCGCAGCCGGTCACGGAAAAGGCCGTAGCCGCGCAAAACTGAGCTGCGCGCATTCTTTGTCGCTTCTCATTGGAACGACCCGCCGAAGACCCAAGCCACCCTGGTGAGGTGCCGGTCGTGAAGAATAAACCCTTCCCGTTCAGCCGGTTAACAAGCCGATTAAGGTAGTTGTTTAACTCTGGCGTGCCATGTAGCCTTGGGGCCAGGTTGCTGACTGCCCCTTTCTGAAGATCTACTAAAAATGGCAGGAAGCGGCACCCGTTTTTCCAAATACTGCTGGTGATACTCTTCTGCGCGGTAGAACTTTCCGGCAGCGGTAATCTCCGTCGCAATGGCCGCCGGAATTTGGCCGTGGCTTCTAGAGTCTCGCGGGATTTCTTGGCAATCGCTTCCTGCTCCGGCGTGTGAAAGAAAATCGCGGTGCGGTACTGAGTGCCGAAGTCTGGGCCCTGCCGGTTCATCTGCGTGGGATCGTGGATCTGCCAAAACACATTCAAGATTTGTTCGTAGCTCACCTTGGTCGGGTCGAAGGTCAGCTGCACTACCTCGGCATGGCCTGTTTGATCGGTACAAACATCCTGGTAAGTCGGATCTTCCGTGTGTCCGCCGCTGTAGCCCACGGCGGTAGCAAGCACTCCGGGCACGCGCTGGAAGGCGGCCTCTACTCCCCAGAAGCATCCTGCAGCAAATGTGGCAATCTCGGCCATGGAACTGTCCTTTGTCGCTCTCGCGACTCGCATGCAGTTCTTAGACGCGCGACCCGCTTTCTCCGATTCGGCAAAGCGACGATGCAATCTATGACGCTTTCCGCCGCGCCGGCGCCGCCAGACCTTTTAGCTTTTCCTGCGCCAATGCTTTATACGGACTATTGACCGAGGCTGCTTGCGTGAACGCCTCCTTCGCTTCCGCGTTCTTTTTCAAGTTCAGCAGCGCAAATCCCAAACGGTATTGATTGCGCGCGTAACTTCCGTCGTCGGTCTTCACCAATGGCGCCGCCGCCCTCAGATTTTCGACCGCCTGGGCATTTTCCTTCTTTTCGATTTCAATCTGCCCCAGCGAACTCAAAGCCAACCCTTTCTGGAGCGCTTTTTGTTGCGTCCACTGCTCGTCAGTCAGGCCTTCAGGCTTCGCCGCTGTCTCCAGCGCGGAAATCGCCTTCTTCGCGTAAGTCTCGGCTTTATCGAGTTGCTCGCCCTTCTCGCCGTAGTAATCGGAAAGCAGGAGCAGCATACCCACATCGTTGGGATCCTTCGCCAGCAAGCCGCTTGCCACCTCCAGCATTTTCGCGGTGTTCTGGGCCTGTTGATAGGCTGTAGCCGCGACGCCAAGGGCCTGATTCGCGAACGCCGAATCCGGAAATGCTCTCGCGAACCTCACCAGCAGCGCCGCGCGCTTCGCCGGGTCTTTCGCCTGATACACGCCGCTGAACACCAGTTGCTGAACATAGATGTAGCTATCTTTGTTTGCTTCCAAAGCGCGCGTCTTCTGCTCTTCCCACGCGGCGGCCAATGTGCCTTCCGGCGCGGCCGCCGCTTTGTATCGTTGGATAATCGCACCGGCCTTTTCTCCATACGAGATGAGCCGCTCCACGTCGCCTTTCTCCGCCGAAGCTCTCACCATGTTGATGGCGTTCTGAAAACTGTCCGGGTCCAGCGCAAAAACTTTGTCGCCGTATTCGAAGGCTTTGTCGTAGTTCTTTTGGTTCAGGTAATAGTCAACAAAAAGGCCGTTCGCCACAAGGGGATAGTCGCCCTCCTTCCCGGGCCCGTCGGCAAATTTTTGAATCAACTGTAGCTTTTGTGCCGGGTCTGTGGTCGAGTTGATTTCGTTTAAGGCGTGATCCACGTCAGAGCCCGCCTGGATCGGGACGTATTTCCCAATCTGTTGCGCCAAGGCCATGTTCCAGCCAACCAAGAGAATTGCTGCACCGGCCAGCCATTTGATCTTTCGCATAAGACGCCTCCCGCGACCCCTCGAGGCAAGGGTCCGCTTCAGCAAGGATGGAATTGCCTGCATCTTAGTGCCGTGCCCTGCGTTGCGCAAACAAAATTGTTTGCCCGAGAGCATTGACGCTCTCCGCCATCTTGCGAGACGATGAGAGGTTTGCACGAGGTGCTCGAATGGATCTGGGGCTCACTGGCCGCGTCGCCATCGTCGCAGCCGCCAGCAAAGGACTGGGACGCGCCGTGGCCGAAGAACTCGCCCGCGAGGGCGCTCATGTTGCCATTTGCGCTCGTACTCCCGCCACTCTCGCTGAGACCGCGGCCCAGATCCGCAAATCCACCGGCCACGAAGTTTTCTATCAACCCCTCGATGTTACAGATTCCGCTGCCATTGCATCCTTCGTTTCCGCGGTTGAAGACCGCTTTGGCCGGCTTGACGTTTGTGTCACCAATTCCGGTGGTCCTCCGTCCAACTCTTTTGGGAGCACCACGCCGGAAGATTGGCGCTCCGCGGTGGACCAACTGCTAATGAGCACGGTCTTTTTTGCCAGGGAAGCTTTGCCGCGGATGCAGAAAAACAAATGGGGGCGTTTCATCACCATCACCTCGTCGGCGGTGAAGCAGCCGGTCGACGGCCTCTTGCTTTCCAACTCCGTGCGTGCCGCCGTAACCGGCCTGGCTCGCACGCTCGCCAATGAATACGCCGCCGAAGGCATTACCGTGAACAACGTTTGTCCCGGCTACACGCGCACCGTGCGCCTCGACGGCCTCGCATCCACTATCTCCGCGCGCACCGGCTCCAGGCCCGAAGAGGTCTTCGCCAACTGGGAACGCGAAATACCCGCGCGACGCCTCGGCACCCCTCGGGAATTTGCCGCCGTCGTCGCCTTTTTGGCCTCCGAGCGCGCCAGCTATGTCACCGGCACGTCTATCGCCGTGGACGGCGGTCTTATCAGGAGCCTGCTCTAAGCTTGATGCCCACCACGCCCCGTCATTTCAAACTTTCCCTTTTGCCCGGACGCTTCGCCATATCGCGATTTGCACCCCGGGCGGCCGTTCCCGAATGGGCAACGCAAGGGTCTTTTTCCTCCATCACACGGACCGGAGAAGAACTTTCTATTATCGCGGAACACTCGCTTGTTCCTGCTGAAGTACAAGCGCAATCGAGTTACCGGGTTCTCAAAGTTCATGGCCCTTTTGTGCTAACCGAGATCGGCGTGCTTTCCGCGTTGGCTTCGGCGCTCGCCGAGGCCGGGCTCAGTTTGTTGGCCATCTCCACTTTCGATACGGATTACCTGCTCGTCGCTTCAGAGACGATCTCGGCCGCCATCACGGCGCTCGAAAGCAGAGGACATAAGATTCACAGGAGCCAAGAAGAATGACCTTTCCATCTCTCCGCACTACAAATCGCCCGGGCGTTGCGGCTGTTTTGCTGGCTTCGCTGGCTGTCTTCGTCGTGGTATCGCGGCTTCGCGCCGATGAGCCGTACGCTCGCTCCCGCAGCTACGATCTCGAGCATTCTCGGATCGCCCTGCGCTTCGACGTTGAACACAAGAAAGTTCTTGGCGACGTGACACACACCGTTTCCATCCTCCGCGACGGCACTGGCAAAATCGCCTTCGACTCCGTCGGCCTGGCGATCGAGAGCGTCACCGTCAACAAATCCCCGGCGAAATTCGAAACCACCGCGGAGAAACTCATCGTCCCTCTCCCGCCCGCCGCCAGAGCAGGCGAAAAATTCGACGTCGCAATTCGCTACGAGGGCAAACCCACCAAGGGCATGTACTTCATTCTTCCCGACAAGGACTATCCCGATCGTCCCATTCAAATCTGGACGCAGGGCGAATCCGAAGATACGCGTTACTACCTACCGACGTACGACTATCCCAACGACCGATTGACCACCGAAACCATCCTCACCGTTCCCGCGACCTGGCTGACCGTTTCGAATGGCAAGCTCGTCAGCGTCTCCGATGCCGGCAAGGGACTGAAAACCTGGGAGTGGCGCGAATCTGTTCCGAGTTCCACCTACCTCATCACCGTGGTCGCCGGCGAATTTGACGAAGTCAAAGATTCCTGGCGCGGCATGCCAGTCACCTACTACGCGCCGAAGGGGCGTGGCGATCGCCTTTCGGTGAACTATAGCCGCACACCGGCCATGATCGATCTCTTCAACAAGAAGCTCGGCGTTGACTACCCCTGGGAAAAATACGCGCAGGTCATGGTCGATGACTTTGTCGCCGGTGGAATGGAGAATTCCAGCGCCACCACCAACACCAGCAGTTCACTCAATCACCCGAAAATCGCGGCCGAAATGCTCACCGATGAAGACGGCCTCATCTCCCACGAGCTTGGCCACCAGTGGTTCGGCGATCTCGTCACCTGTAAGGACTGGGGCGACATTTGGCTCAACGAAGGATTCGCCACTTTTATGGAGAGTGTTTGGACCGAAGCGCATTACGGCAAGGACCAGGCCGACTACGAGCGTTGGGAGGGCGGGCGTGGATGGTTCTCGGAGCCCAGTCTGTTTGACAAGCCCATCGTGCGTTACGACTTCGAGGATTCCAGCGAATTCGACGGCAACGCGTACACCAAAGGCGGCTGGGTGCTGCATATGCTTCGGTATCAGCTTGGCGACGACGCCTTCTATCGTGGCCTCAAGCACTACCTCGAGGCAAATCGCGGCAAGAATGTCGTTACTGCCGACCTCGTCAAAGCCATCGAAGAGTCGTCACACGTCAATGTGGATCAATTCTTCAGTCAATGGCTCTATGGCGCAGGCGCCCCGAGATTTAACCTGGGCTATTCCTTCGACAACGATAAGCACCAGGTGGCGTTGACCGTGAAGCAAACGCAAAAAGTCGAGGGCCGCGTGGGCGTCTTCCACGTCCCGGTGGACGTGGAAATCACGACTGCCTCCGGCCGCAAGCTCTATCCCGTCACGGTTTCGAAAGCCGAGCAGATCTTTACGCTTCCCGCCGACTCCGCCCCCCTCATGGTGCTCTTCGACAAAGGCAACAACATCCTCAAGTCCGCCGAATTTCATAAAGAAAAGAAGGAATGGCTCTATCAGCTGAAGAATGCCAGCGACTTTGCCGATCGGGCCGATGCTGTCTTTGCCCTCGAAAAAATCAAGAACGACGACGAAGTGGTTAGCGCCCTCGGAAATGCCCTGCGCAACGACAAATTCTGGGGCCTCCGTTCGACGGCGGCCGATGCGCTCGGTCAGATCGGTTCGCCTGCCGCCTCCAAACAGTTGCTGGAGGCGCTCGATTCTGCAAGCGAGCCCTGGGTGCGCAATCGCATCGTCGCTGCTCTCGGAAGCTTCAAGGAGGCTTCTGCCGTCGCCTTCAAACTCAGCGACATCGCCAAGGGGGACAATTCCTATCGCGCTCGCGCGGCCGCCCTGCAAGCCCTCGGAAAGCTGAAATCACCGGGCGCCCTGGGTACTCTGGAAGCCGCCGTCTCCGGAGATTCTCCGGACGGCTATCTTCGCAATGCCGCACTTCGCGCGCTTGGCACGCTCGGCGACGACAAAGCGGTGCCGCTTCTCGAACAATGGTCTGTACCGGGCAAGCCCATCGAATCCCGCACCGCCGCAATGCGGAGCTTGGCTAGCCTCGAGAAAAACAATCAGGACATCACCAAGCAGATTGCCGGCTACCTCAGCGAGCCAAATTTCCCGGTTCGCATGGCGGCGATCTACTCTCTCGGGGGCCGCGGAGATGCTACCGCCGTGCCGGCCCTGGAAGCCTTGCTCAAGAGTGACGATCTCAGCATTGAGATGGTTCCCATGATCAAGGGACAGATCGCCCGCCTGAAAACGCCGGCCGCGACCAAACCCGCTCCTCTCAACAGAGATGACGGAGAATCGGCCGACGCAGCCGGCTCTCTGTCAGAGAAGTCCGGAGACTCCGAAGCCGCGGCGCAGCGGCTGGATAAACTGGAGCATTTGGTTCAAGAAATGAACGAGCGCCTCAAGGCCATGGAAAGCCGTCTTCCTCCGCCCAAGCCTTGAACAATGATTTGTGCAACATCAGAAAGGAAAGTGAGCTGCTTTGAATCTCCAGGCCCTTCCTCTCATCAAAAGGGGTACGGTTCCTCCCCTTCCTGGTTGTTTGTTTCCCGGCATCATAGATGCTTCTTTCTACGGATCCGCCAGCAGTATGCGCAAATCCCGCAAATTATTTCCCGTGGGTCCTGTCAAGATCGCGTCACCCAGCTTCGAGAAAAACGTAAAAGCATCGCTTCGCTCAAGGAAATCTCCCGGATCGAGGCCTGCCTCCTTCGCGCGGTCGAGCGTCTCTCCGTTGGCCACCGCGCCGGCCCCGGAGCTATTGCCGTCAATCCCGTCCGTCCCCGCGCTCAGCACTGCCACTTTCTCTCCCGCGATTTTTTCCACACAAGCGAGCACGAATGCCGAATTCCTTCCCCCCACCCCGTTTCCCCTCACCGGTGAGCTTACTTCTCCATCCGCAATCAAAGCCACGCGGCGACCGCGATGCATCACCCGCAACTCCTCGAGCTGGCTCAGCAGCGATTCCGCCGCTCTCCCCACCGGCCAATCATCGGTCGAGTTGTCGCAACAGGTCACAAACCCCAGCCTTTCCGCGGCGCGGTGCGCCGGATGAAGCAGATCATCCATTCCCAGAGTCAGCGAAAAGTACGATTTCCGGAACGCTCCGTCGCCGGCTTTTGGCGTTTCCGGCATTTTCTCGTCGTTGAGCCATTTCTGTAGTCCCGGCGAGAATTTGTTGCGCAGCGAGTACTCCTTGATTATGCGTTTCGCGTCGGCAACGGTGGTCGGATCCGGCAACGTTGGCCCCGACGCCAGCGCGGACTCCTTTCCCACGGGCACGTCGCTGACGGCGAGTGTGATTTTCGTGGCTTCGGGGGCCGCTGCCGCGAGCCGCCCGCCCTTTACCGCCGACAAATGCTTTCTCACCGTGTTGATCTCATCGATGCTTGCCCCGCAGGTCACCAGCGTCGTGTGCAATTGCTGCAGGTCCTCCAGCGTTTGTTTCGCATCCAGGGGCAGGTCCATCAGCGACGATCCGCCTCCCGAAAGCAGGAAAATCACCAATGTCTTTGCGTCACATTTTCTCAGCAAAGCCAGAATGGTCCCCGCCGCCTTCCAACTCCCCTCGTTGGGCATCGGATGTCCCGCCGCAAAATACTTCAGGCCCGGCACGGCCTTCTTGGGAAGCGATGGAGCTGCGACCGCCCCTTCGAATCCCACAAAGGGTGCAAGCGCAAACACCAGCCCTTCGACCATTGCGTGAGCCGCCTTGCCTACGGCGACGACCCGTATCTTTTCGAAATCCTTTAGGTCGAATGTCTTCTCACCGCACACGATCCGCGTGCCCTGCCGCCGCAGCTTCCTCTGCATCGTCGCAGGGATATCGATTGCGGCCAGGGTCTCGTGGAAGATTTGGCGGGCAAGTTGTTTCAGGTCCGCCATAGGCAGGATGGCCCCAGCTCGTTTACCCTTTCAGTACTTCGGGATTCAGAATGTTCGCGGGACGCCGCCCCTCGAAAGTCGCGACCACGTTTTCCACCGCCATGCACGCCATCTTTGTTCGCGTCTCCAGCGAAGCCGAGGCCATGTGCGGCGCCAGCACCACGTTCCGACGATTCAAGCCAGGATGAAGCGCCGGCTCTTTTTCAAACACGTCCAACGCCGCGCCCGCGATCTTTCCGCTTTCCAGGGCCTCGACCAGCGCTGCCTCATCCACCACCGGCCCTCGCGAGGTGTTGATTAGAAACGCGGTCTGCTTCATGCGTTCGAATTTCGCCGCATTGAACAGCCCCCGCGTTTCCGGCAGCAGCGGCGTGTGGACGCTGATAAAGTCTGACTCCGCCAGCAGGGCATTCATGTCTCGATACTCCGCGCGCAACTCGTTCTCCGCTTCGGGGGTCGCACGTACCGCATCCGTGTAAATCACCTTCATGCGAAAGCCACTCGCCCGCCGGGCCATGGCTTTGCCGATGCGCCCGAATCCCACGATGCCTAGCGTTTTTCCCCACACATCCGTTCCCACCAGTTGATCCAAATCCCAGCCTTTCCAGTTGCCCGATCGAGCCAGCGCGTCACCTTCGCCGAGCCGCCGCGCCACGGCCATCAGCAGCGTCCAGGCAAAGTCTGCGGTCGTCTCGTCGAGCACTCCCGGCGTGTTTGACGCAACAACGCCACGCTTCGTGCACGCCGCTACGTCAATATTGTCGAACCCAACCGCCACGTTTGCCGCAACCTTCAATTTCACCGCCGCCTGTAGCAGTTCGTCGTTCACTTTTTCTGTCAGCAGGCAGATCAGCCCGTCTTTATTCTCTACGCGTCGTAACACTTCCGCGCGAGGCGGGCGTTCAGGCTTCTCCCAATACTCCGCGTCGCAGTTTTCCTCGAGGATCTTTCTCGCCGGGTCAAACAATCGGTGTGTCGCAAAAACCTTCGGTTTGGCCATTTTCCTCAACCGGTCCGCGGGCATTCACACTAACACATTCACTTACCCCACTTGCAACTTCACGTTGCACGGCTGCCAGAAATCTCACTATAGTGCGAGGTGGGCCTTTTGCAGGCTGCCGAGATATACGCCTTGGAAGCTCACGAACCATGTTTCCTGGAGCGTCCTGTAAAAGGCGAACGCTATGCATTCCGGCCTACTTCGCGATCTCGAAAAACTGCTCGGCTCGGCGTCCGTTCTTTTTCAGCCCGAAGATGTCGTTCTTTACGAATACGACGGATCGGTCGAGAAAGGCCGGCCCGACATCGTCGTCTTTCCGGCCACCACGCAAGAGGTCTCGCAAATCGCCAGACTCGCCGCGAAACACGACGTTCCCATCGTGGGTCGCGGGGCTGGTACCGGTCTTTCCGGCGGAGCACTCGCCCGCACCGGCGGCGTGATGATCGTTTTTGCGCGTATGAACCGCATTCTCTCCATCGACCCTCGGAATCAGCGCGCGGTCGTTCAGCCCGGCGTCGTCAACTTCGATCTTAGCCTGGCCGCCGCACCTCACGGCCTGTACTTCGCGCCCGACCCTTCCAGCCAAAAGTCCTGCACCATCGGTGGCAACGTCGCGGAAAACGCCGGTGGCCCGCACACTTTGGCCTACGGCGTGACCACAAATCACGTCGTGGCTCTCGAACTCGTTCTCCCCGACGGCGAAGTCGTCCGCGTCGGCAGCGCCCAAGGCGACGCTCCGGGCTACGACCTGACGGGCCTCTTCGTCGGTTCGGAGGGTACACTTGCGCTGGTCACCGAAATTACCGTGAAGCTCTCCCGCAAGCCCGAAGCTGTCAAAACACTCCTCGCGATCTTCGATTCCGTCGACGCCGCCGCCGAAACCGTCGTGGACGTCACCGCGCGCGCCATCATTCCCGCAGCTTGCGAAATGCTCGATGGCTGGACCCTCCGCGTCGTCGAAGACTTCGTCCACGCCGGTTTCCCGCGCGACAGCGCCGCGGTTCTTCTTCTCGAAGTCGAGGGCCTCGCGGAAGCCGTCGCTGCCCAGGCCGCCGCCATCACCGAGGTCTGCAAGGCCCACTACGCCCGCGAAGTGCGCGTGGCCGGCGACAACGCCGAACGCGAACTTCTCTGGAAAGGCCGCAAGAACGCTTTTGGCGCTCTTGGCCGCCTCGCTCCCAGCAACTACGTCCTCGACGGGGTCATTCCTCGCACCAAACTTCCGCAAACCCTTCGCCGCATCCACGAAATCGGCGCACGATACGGCTTCGACATTTGCAATATTTTCCACGCGGGCGACGGCAACCTTCATCCGATCGTTCTCTACGATCCGCGCGAGACCGGGCAATTTGAACACGCCATGCAAGCCTCGGCCGAAATTATCCGCTATTGCGTGGAAGTTGGTGGCGCGCTCACCGGCGAGCACGGCATCGGCATGGAGAAGGCCGAGCTGATGCCGCTGCTTTTCTCCGACGCCGATTTCGATCTCATGCGTCGGGTCCACGACGCCTTCAATCCCGCTTGCTTGCTCAACCCCGGCAAGATCTTCCCACTCGGCAAAGGCTGCGGCGAAATTCGCGTCCGCTCCCGCCCCGCATCTCACTCTCGCCCGAGCGCCACATGATGGTTCTTGTCCCAGTTCGCCTCGTTGACCGGGGGCTCTTCCGATCTCTGCTGGTTCGCCCGCATTTCTGTATTCCTCAAAAACTCTGCGCCCTTGTCTCGGCGGCCTCTATGCTTTCGGCGTCCCCTGTCGGTTGTATGAATTCCTTCTTTTGTGAACCTTCGACTTGCCGACCTCTTCTTGCCGCGGTCATCCCATGACCAGTGCTATTTCCAACTTCACCTCCCGTCTCGAATCCGCCGTCGGCGCTTCCCACGTCTCGGCCGAGCCTTCCCTCTGCTGCGATTACGCGGTCGACGAAATCACGCCTGCGGCCGTCGCGAAGCCAGCTTCCGCTGAGCAAGTTGCCGAAGTCGTCCGCTTCGCCGCCCTCGAGAAGCTCTCCCTGATCGCTTGCGGTCATCGCACGAAACTCAAAATCGGCATGCCCCCTTCGCGCTACGACATCGCCCTCGACATGACCGGCCTCCAGCAAATCGCTCATTACGATCCGGGCGACCTCACCGTGAGCGTCGATGCCGGAGCCAATTTCAACGACCTGGCCGCGCCTCTCTACCAACAAAAACAATTCCTGCCGCTCGCTGTCCCGTTTTACTTCGAATCCACGATCGGGGGCATCATCGCCTCCGGCGTGGACTCCTCGCTTCGCTATGCGTACGGCACGGCTCGGGACTTCCTTATTGGCGCGGAGTTTGTCGATGGCACCGGCCGCCTTTGCAAGAGCGGCGGGCGCGTCGTCAAGAACGTCACCGGCTATGATCTCCACAAGCTCCTGATCGGCTCGCTCGGTACGCTTGCCGTCATCACCCGCCTCAACTTCCGCACCTTTCCCGCAGCGCCCGCGAGCCGCGGCTATGTTATTTCCTTTCGCGCTCCCGAAGACGCGCTCGCAGTTTGCCATCTCGTCGAGCGCTCTCCTCTCCGTCCTGCCTCCGTCGATGTAGTCAGCCCCCAGCTTCTGCAACTCTTCCTCGAAGCCGAGAGAAATTCTGCCGAGCCTCCGGCAGCGCCTCTTGATGGCAAATTTCCCGCAGACTCCTGGCATCTTTGCGTCAGCGTCGAAGGCACTCCCGAGGTGTGCGATCGCGCTTCTCGGGAATTCAATCGCATCGCGGCTCTTCCCGAAGCAAAGCATTCGCAGCTCATCACCCTCAACGAAACCGAAGGAAGCGACCTCTGGCACTACCTCGGTCAATCCATTCCGCTTCTGCTCGAAGCTTCTCCCGATACCGTTGTTTTCAAAATCACAATTCTTTCCAACCGCCTTGCCCCGCTTCTCGAGCAGTTGCCTGTCCTCGCCGACCAGGCTTCTCTCCGCCACGCCATCCTCGCCCGCGCCTGCGGGGTTATTTACTTCGCTCTCTTACCAAGATCCGGACGGCATGCTTCGCTCGATTCTGACTCCCTCCAGCGCCTTGCCGGCGTCTCTTCGGCCGTGTTCTCACTCGGCGCTCGGGAAAACGCTTCCGCCACGCTCCACTGGTGCCCTACCCAGCTCAAACGGAAGGTGAACGTTTGGGGTTTTGATTTTGCGGCGTCGGCCTCTGGGCGGCCCGTTTCTCCTGCCGCTGTCTCAAGCGCGACTCCAGCGGTTGCTCTTGGCGACCTCGCCCTCATGCGCCGCCTTAAATCCGCGTTCGACCCTCAGAATCTCTTCGCTCCAGGCCGCCTCCTCGACTAAACTTACGATTCCAGCCCACGTGTCTTCGGAAAACGGTTTGACAGCCTATCGTGGTGTGTTTAGAGTCGGCCACCACCACGGGTCAGTTCGCCGAGTTGATTGGGCAGTCTCGCTAACAATCCGCGGGAAACATTTGTTCGCGAATCGACTTCGGCGCGGCCACGCATACCGCCTACGTCGTGACCTCTGATGCGAACGAAATCGATCGCTCCGACAAACACGGGAATCGCTTTCCTTCATCTCCGCGGTTATTTCCTGGTCGCTTCTTCTGTCCTAGTTGCTGTTGCAAGCGTAGAACTCTTGCCTTTGTTTTCCGACATTTTGCCCCTTGGTGTTCAAGAATAAAGACAAGCCTCGGCGCTACCGTTCTCAGCCCTCCCACAGGTCGCGGCGGCTGGTGTTTTTCCAACTCTCGATGTCCCCCGATAGGAGGGAAACCGAATGAAAAAGCTGATCTTGCTTGCGGTAGGGATATCCCTGTTCGCGATTCCGTCATACGCACAGTCGGTGGACGCTTCGGTTAGCTATTCTTATTTCCGCCTGGGCGGTTCGAACGCAGTCAACCAGAATGGGGTTAGCGGCTCGCTGGCCTTTAACCACCT
>Ga0126373_10002536_pt1 | contig 13468 bp, 10 predicted proteins | sample PanSoiMetPlot_11_FD_92545 | JGI IMG/M metagenome (GOLD analysis project Ga0126373, IMG submission 92545) | Tropical forest soil microbial communities from Panama - MetaG Plot_11 | ecosystem: Environmental > Terrestrial > Soil > Tropical forest > Bulk soil | place: Panama | collected 2016-02-17 | reverse complement strand
TGGACCAGGCAAGTCACCGCGCGCGAACTTCCGTCGTCGCAGGATCTCGCCGGCGTGACCATGCGTCTCACCGCCGGAAGTTATCGCGAATTACACTGGCACACGGCCAACGAGTGGGCCTACATGCTCTATGGAAACGCGAGAGTCACCGTCTTCCAACCGGACGGAAACATCTTTATCGGAGACGTTTCGGAGGGCGACCTCTGGTTCTTCCCGGCCGCCCATCCGCATTCGATTCAGGGCCTCGGTCCCGACGGATGCGAGTTCCTTTTGGTTTTCGATCAAGGCACATTTTCTGAATACTCGACCTTCCTGCTCTCGGGTTGGCTCGCTCACACGCCGTCAAAAGTGCTTTGCCAAAATCTCAACATCCCGGAGTCGGAGTTGAGCGGTATTCCTGAACAGGGACTCTACATTTTCCCGGGCACTGTTCCGGGACCGCTAGAGGACGATCGAAGGGCGGTTGGCGGCCCCGACGTCGCTTCGAAGCTGGACTACACCTTTCGCATGAAATCCATGAAACCAACCGCGGAAGGCAATGGCGGAAGCATCCGCGTAGTGGATTCGAGCACTTTCACGGTTGCTAAAACGATCGCGGCGGCGCTTATCCAGATCAAGCCCGGCGCGTTGCGCGAGATGCATTGGCATCCGCACTCGGAATGGCAATACTACATTGGCGGCGGTGCTCGAATGACCGTATTCGCCTCAGCAGGCGAGGCGCGGACCATGGACTACAAACCAAATGACGTCGGCTATGTTCCCGCCATCGCCGGTCACTATCTCCAGAGCACCGGAACCGACGACTTAGTGTTTCTCTCGCTCTTTAAGACCAGCGAGTTCGTCGAGTTCTCGTTAGACCAATGGCTGCGGCGACTCCCCGCACAGATTACTGAGCAGCACTTGCATCTTAATCCGGCGGCGATTGCGCGCATTCCGGATACCAAGAACAATATTTTCCGGCCATAGTGTGCCCGTCTGTCCACGCGAGCCGCATCGCTTATCGAATCCGCTTCAGTGCGTTGTCGCCGGCGCTGCTAGGTGAACAGACCGTACTCGCGATGTTCGTAGCGTGCCGAACCGGGGATGCTCGAATGCCATTTTCAAACCCGGCTCGACCCATCTCGCCTTGACCAGCGCCGCCCCGCCCACCGAACCGTGAAATTTTAGGAGAATCGGTTCGGGACAAAACTCGGGATGACCTGACAGGACAACCTTTCCTTCGCCGCGGTTTTCAAGCAAGTACCTGTTATGACTGGTTTCGATTTCGAGCACCGCGCCAAGCGGTAAGTCGTCAAGATCGACGCCCTCAGGTGTGTCTGCGTCCAGGAGCTCGGCGGGGTTCAGACTGTGCCGGAGATTACCAAGATCGCTTTCTTGTCGCATCACGATGACGGTAGTTTGCAAATCTTACTCCAATACGTCGCGATCGAATCATTTCATTAAGTTACGAATCAAGTCGCCACGCGACCTGTGTTTTCTACGAAGTAAAAAGGGCCGACCACCCCCTATTTCGGCAGTGGCACGCCGAAAATATCTCGAAGGAACCAAAATGGGACCAACAGTGCCGGATCGGTTGCGCCTCAGTCAGGATCGATGTGCCTCAGTATTGATCGAGGCCTTCCGTTAGCTCTACGTAGGTGCCAAATGGATCCGTAAGGAACGCGATTGCAATTCCCGCCGTGGGGATTTTGCGATAAGGCGAATCAAGTTTCACGCCGTTGGCTTCGAGCTTCTTGCAGAACGCTTCGAGGTTTTTCACTTCGAAGCCGACATGGTCGACCGACCGGCCCTTGGTCGGAGTTGTCGGAGGATTTCTCGTCACGCCGAACGTTAGGTTCATCCCGGGAATGTCGGCGGCGTCGTGCTGGCCGCGCTTCTTGATCGCGGCGCCAAAATTTTGCGCATACCAGTTCATCAATTTGATCTGGTCGCCCTGCGCATTCATGTAGTGAAGATGATAGGCGACGGCAGGAACGGTGAGCGATGTGTCTTCCTGCAATTCGATTTTGACTTCGTCCGGGCCAATGACGTACGCATTGGGAAATCCCTCAGTGCCCTTGAACTCCGACTGCACCTTGATGCCCCCGGCCCGAAATTTCTTCAGCGCTTCCACCGTGCTCGGAACCTTGAACCCGAAATGATCCATCATCGTGTTCTCGGATCCGCCGGTCGACGCCTGCTGGCGGAAAAGGATTAGCATCCCAGGGACCTTCACACCTTGCAGGCCCTCTTTCTTCAGAGGGACTGCGCCGAAGTACTCCGTCCAGAATTTCTTCTGCACTCCGATGTCGGTGACATTGAGATGGACGTGGCCCATGGTTACGCCGGCGTCGTTGGGCGGCGCCAGTTGAGCATAAGCGGGAAGCGACAGGGCCACGACTGCGAGCAATTGCGCTTTCATGGTTGTCAAGTATACAGCGATTCGAGCCGCTATACGGCGATCCGAGCCGCGCACAGTTACTTGTCCAAAACGAAATTGCCCACGAACAGCGAATCGATACCCGAAGAATAAAAGCTGCGGACGGCATTGCGCGGCGTACACACCAGCGGATCGCCGAAGAGATTGAAGCTGGTGTTGTAAAGCACTGGCAGTCCCGTGGCCTTTCCCGCTGCGTGTAGCAGGCGATGGTACAGCGGATTGTCCTCGGCGGTCACCGTGTGCACGCGAACAGAATCCTTGCCCATGATGGCGGCTTCAAACGTTGTCCGATGCTCGGCACGAACCCGGCCCACGGTCGCCAGATACCGCGCATTAGGACCGGTTTCGAAGTATTGATCGGCAAGCTCGGCCGGCACAGACGCAGCGAACTTGCGGAACGGCTCGCGGTGCTTGATGTAGATGTTGAGATTCTCGGTGGAATACGGGTTCTGCGGCGAAGCGAGGATGCTACGATTGCCAAGCGCGCGCGGCCCAAACTCCATGCGCCCCTGCATCCAGGCGATGATCTTTTCGTCATTGAGGCGCGCGACGGCGTCATCGATGAGCTCGTCTGTCGTGAGGACGTACCGGAACCTCAACTTGCAATTCTCGATGATCTGCTTGATTTCTTCGCTCGAAAAGCTGGGGCCGAGGCAGAGATCGTTGAGTGACGCGCGCTTCGATTGGCCGCAGATGCTATTCCAAACATAGAATACGGCGCCGAGCGCGGTGCCCGTGTTCCCGGCCGCTGGTTGCACGAAAACTTCTTTGTGCGATTCGAGCGAGCTCACCAGCAGCGCGTTCATACCCAGGCCGCCTGCCAGGCAAAGTTTTGGCCCGGGTCCAGCCATGCGGAGAACCGCGCGCTCGATCGAGTGCTGCAGCGCGGCGGCCAACGGGGCTTTCAGTTTCTCAGGTATCGCTGCGCCGTCCGAGAGTCCCAGATGCCGGTAGAACCTTTCGCTGAAGCCGCCCTGGGTGAGGCGATCGGCGTCGAAATATGTGCGATCGATCGCTGGCCAATCGGAATTGCCCAGAATCTCATCAAACAGGCCCGCGAACGATGCACCTTCGTCGGCCGTCGAAAGCCACTGAACCTTGTGCTCATCGGCCCCGGCCGAAAAACCGAGCAGCTCCGTAACGCGGCCGTAAAGATCGCCGAGCGAGTCCGGATAATATAGGTCACGCTCGAGATGAATCTGATTACCGGACGCGCGCCAGCGGGCGGCCGATCGAAAATCGCCGTCGCGGTCGAGCGTGAGAACCGTGGCGCTGTCGAAACCGGACGGATAGTAAGCCGACGCAGCGTGCGCGGTGTGATGCTCCACCATCGCGATTTGCGCGTTCGGATATTGCGAGCGCAGGGTCAGGTGCACATCCTGTGAAAATGGCCGGACCAGAGCCAGGCCAGTGACATCTTCGGCCGACGCCGCGGCCAGCTTCAACGCGATCGCCGCAGCTTGATCGGGCAATCCATCCGGGCTCAAATTGCGTGCGACTTTCTTCTCTTCGACCGCTGCCACCAACTCGCCGTCCTTCAAAACGGCGCACGCCGGATCGTTCGGGATACCGCCAAGACCGAGAATGATCATTTGATCTTCTTTTCGGACTTTGTCTGGCTTTTGGCCTCGATCTTTGCCCACGCGTCGCGCAGCGTCACCGTGCGGTTGAAGACCAGTTTGCCCGGCTTGCTGTCGAGGTCTGCGCAGAAATAGCCCATGCGCTCGAACTGATATCGGTCCCCGGGTTTGGCTGTAGCCAAGCTCGGCTCCAGCTTCGCCTGGATTACCTCGAGCGAGTTGGGATTCAGGTTTGCGGTGAAGTCCTGACCCTCCGGCGCTTGGTTTGGATTTTCGACGTTGAACAGATTGTCGTAGAGGCGTACTTCCGCGTCCACCGCGTGATCGGTCGAGACCCAATGAATAGTCGATTTCACTTTGCGGCCATCGGGTGCGTTGCCTCCGCGTGTTGCCGGATCGTAGGTGCAGTGAATTTCGGTTACGTTGCCAGCGGCGTCTTTCACCACACCGGTGCAGGTGACGAAGTATCCGTAGCGCAGCCGTACTTCTCGGCCGGGTGAGAGCCGGAAATACTGCTTCGGCGGATCTTCGCGGAAGTCTTCCTGCTCGATGTAGAGCGTTTTCGAAAACGGGACGGTTCGAGTGTCGGCGCTCGCGTCTTCCGGATTGTTGACCGCCTCCATCTGCTCTACCTGGCCATCGGGATAGTTGTCGATCACGACGCGCAGCGGCCGCAGTACGGCCATCGCGCGGAGCACGCGCTTGTTCAGGTCTTCGCGCAAGAAATATTCGAGCAGGCTCAGCTCTGTCGTGCCGTTGGTCTTCGAAACTCCTACGCGGCGGCAGAAGTTCCGGATCGCCTCGGGAGAATAGCCGCGGCGGCGCAGGCCCGAGATGGTGGGCATGCGCGGATCGTCCCATCCGCTGACGTGCTTCTGCTGGACGAGTTGCAGAAGTTTGCGCTTGCTAAGCAGAGTATATGTAAGGTTCAGCCGGTCGAATTCGATCTGCTGCGGATGATAGATCCCGAGCTGTTCGACATACCAATCGTAGAGCGGGCGATGGTCCTCGAACTCGAGCGTGCATATCGAATGCGTGATGCGCTCGATGGAATCCGACTCGCCGTGCGCGAAGTCGTACATCGGGTAGATGCACCATTGCTTGCCGGTGCGGTGATGCTCGGCGTGCAGGATGCGATACATCACTGGATCGCGCAGATTGAGATTCGGCGACGCCATGTCGATCTTGGCCCGCAGCGTGCGTGCGCCGTCGGGAAACTCGCCCGCCTTCATGCGTTCGAACAGATTCAGGTTCTCTTCGATAGACCGGTCGCGGTACGGGCTGTTCTGGCCCGGCTCGGTGAGCGTTCCTCGCTGCTTGCGAACTTCATCCCCCGATAGATCGCAGACGTACGCTTTGCCCGCTTTGATCAGCTGCACGGCCCATTCGTAAAGCTGCAGGAAATAATCGGAGGCGTAAAAGAGACGATCGCCCCAATCTCCGCCGAGCCACCGCGCGTCTTCAATGATCGACTCGACGTACTCCACTTCTTCCTTCGACGGATTCGTGTCGTCGAAGCGCAGGTTGCACTTGCCGCCGAACTCCTCGGCGAGGCCAAAGTTCAAATTGATCGACTTGGCGTGGCCGATATGCAGATAGCCGTTCGGCTCCGGCGGAAAGCGCGTGTGCACGCGTCCGCCGTACTTGTTCGTCTTCAAATCGTCGAGAACGATCTCGCGAATGAAGTTGGATGGGCTCGTCGACTCGGGCGCGGCGGCCGGAGCTTCGGGCTCATTTTTTAAAGGGTTCATGGTCTCCTTATTGGATTAGCCCAATGGCCTGTTCGATCCGCGCAAGCGTTCCCGCTTGGCCGATCACTTCCAGCGTCTCGAACAACGGCGGCGCGGCTTTCTGACCGCACACGGCAACACGAATCGGCTGGAACATCTGGCCGGCTTTGATGCCTAGCTGCGCGGCGTCGGCGCGAAGCGCGGCGTCGAGCGCATCGTGAGTAAACGGTGTCTTCCCCAAGGTCTCGTGCGCCCGTCTCAGTACTTTCAGCGCCATGTCCCGGTCGCCCTTTTGTGGGATCAACTCGCCCGAATCGTAGGGCGCGAGTTTGTCGGTAAAAAAGAAACCCGCAACTCCGCGCACGTCGCTGAGCAGCCTGATGCGTTCGCGCACTAGTGGAGCGACCTGGCGAACCTTCACTGCATCGGCTCCAGGCAGAAACGGCATGAGCCGCGCGGCCAAATCGTCCAGATTCATCTCGCGGATGTACTCGGCGTTGAGCCAAAGCGCCTTCGCGTCGAACGGATCGGTGTCGCTAAAATTCACTACGGCGTTGTCGCGATTGATGCCTTCGAAAGAAAACGCCGCGACCAACTCCTCGCGGCTCATCTTTTCGCGATCGTCCTTGGGCGACCAGCCGAGCAGGCACAGAAAATTGATATAGGCCTGCGGAAGAAAACCGGCGTCGCGATAGGTTGTAACGCTCACCACCGGGCCGTGCTTGCGTTTCGAGAGCTTCGAACCATCCGGCGCGATCAGCAGCGGCAGATGAGCGAACTGCGGGAGCTTTGCGCCGAGCGCTTCGAAGATCAGGATGTGCTTGAACGTGTTGGTAAGGTGATCCTGGCCGCGGATGATGTGCGTGATGTTGAGGTCGATGTCGTCGGCGCAGGACGCCATATGATAAGTCGGCACGCCGTTGCTGCGAAGAAGCGCGAAGTCTTCGATGTCGGCGGTTGACTTGGATTGTTGCGCGTAGACGCCGTCTCTGAACTCGATCGAACGCGCAGCATCGCGCGGGACGCGGAATCGGAGCACGAACGCTTCGCCCGCATCCGCCCTGCGCTGGCTTTCTTCAGCTGACAACTCACGTATTCCGGCATTGAACAGCCACGTTCCCTCGCCGTGCGGACGCTCCTCCGTCCCTGCACCGGCTGGCGTGAAATCCCGATACGCCAGGCCCTCTTCGAAAATTTTCCACGCCATCTTACGATGCAGCTCGCCCCGGTCGGACTGGCGGTACTCTTCGTCCCATCCCAGGTCGAGCCAATGCAGGCCCTCGAAAATGGAATCGAGCGAAGCCTGCGTGTTGCGGTCGACGTCGGTGTCGTCGATGCGCAGCACCATCACGCCATGGTGATGCCGCGCGTATAACCAATTGAAGATAAAGGTCCTGGCGCTGCCGATGTGAAGAAATCCGGTGGGCGAGGGCGCAAAGCGCACGCGAGTCATGAATTTTCAGGATACAGGACTGCCTAAGCGGTCCGAAACCGGCGAGACACACCCACGATGGCGGTGTACAGTGAGCGCATGAGCCAATCGAATAAAGATGTCGTCATGACGGCGTGGAAGAAATTCTCGACCCGCGATCCTGCCGTGATCGAGGCATGCTTCACGGAGGATGCCGCGTGGATCGTGCCGGAGCGCAATGCGACGGCTCTGGCGTTGGGGCGTGGCGACGTGAAGCGCTTAAACGGCCAGGAGATTGCAGAGTTCCTCGCGCGTGACTTCGGCCGAGTGTTTGTTTCTGATGTCAATATCGAGGTCAAAGGAGTTTATGGCGACGGCGACACGGTGATCGTCGAACAGCGGTTCAGTGCAAAGCTCCCGAGCGGCAAACCGTACGAGAACGACTATTGCTTCGTCTTCAAACTGCGCGACGGCAAGATCGCGGAAATGCGCGAGTACATGGACACTCTGAGCGGATTCCGGCAGATCTTCGGGGAAGATTCGGTCAAGGCCAGCGCAGCCGTGGTCGCGTGAGCACTTGCCCCCTCGGCGTATCTTGACATAGACTGTCTATGTCAACTGAGAAGGTATGCGCGCCTTTCTGGGAAAGCTCGTATTTTTCTTCCGGCGCCGCCGTTTCGAGGATGACCTGGGCGAGGAGATGCGCCTGCACCAGCAACTGCGTGCGGAGCAACTGGAAGCCCGGGGCATAGCGGAAGCGCCATCCACTGCGCGCAGGAGATTCGGCAACCCGGCGGCGCTGCGTGACTTGAGCCGCGATGTTTGGACTTGGCGCTGGCTGGAAGACTTTGCGATCGATCTACGATTTGCGACAAGAATTCTCAAGAAAAAACTCGGATTCTCGACGGTTGCGGCAGTTACTCTCGCGCTCGGAATCGGATCCACTACTGCGGTCTTTAGCATCGTGAACGCCGTGCTCTTGAGATCATTGCCGTATCGCGATCCTGACCGGCTGGTCGCGATTTGGGATCGCGCGCTGCGCGAGAAGGGCATGGAAAAAGTTTTCGCGCCCTACACCGACTATGAAGAGTGGCAGCGAAACGCCCGATCGTTCGAGAAAATCACGGCCGCCACCTGGGCGTTTTCGCCCTCGCGCATCCTCGCTGGCCGTGGCCCGGCCAAGCAGTTGCTGGCGATTCCCGCGACCGGGTCATTCTTCGAAACCTTGGGAGCTCGGGCGGCGCTGGGCCGCACCTTCACCCCCGACGACGAGCGCCGCGGTTGCGCGGTTGTCTTGTCGCACGGATGGTGGGCAAATGGCCTCGGAGCGGACGCTGGCATCGTCGGGAAAAGCCTCACGCTCGATCAGCGCGAATGCACGGTGGTCGGGGTCATGCCTGCAAACTTCAGCTTCTATCCCGCTGCGACGCAGCTCTGGATTCTGCTTGGTCCTGATTTCGAACCGCCGCGCGGACAGGCGACAGCCGGGATTTTTGCTCGGCTGAAGCCGGGAGTAACACGCGCACAGGCGCAAGCGGAGATTGCGGCGTTGCATCGGGCGGCGCATCCGAGTGGTTTTTGGCACGATTTCGAACCAGCCGTGTACGACTTGCACGGCGAATTTACGTTTCTGGCTAGCCGGACGCTCCGAATCACGTTGATCGTCACGTTCGCGGCAGTTCTCTTGGTGCTGCTGATCGCCGCTTTGAACGTAGCGAGTCTACTGGTTGCGCGGCTGGCCGAGCGTCAGCGCGAGCTTGCTGTGCGTGCGGCGCTTGGTTCGGGGCAGGGAAGATTGGTGCGGCAAGTGCTGACCGAATCGCTGCTGCTCTCAGCCATCGGTGCGGCGGTCGGAATCGGTCTGGCCTATGCGGCACTCCGCTACTTTCGGCACGCCAGTCCGATCCAGCTCACCGTCGGAGCCGATGTCGGCATTCATCTCCCAATTCTTCTTTTCGCGATCGGCGTTGCACTGGCGACGGCGCTGCTGTTCGGGCTGCTTCCAGCAATCAAGGCGGGCCGTATCGACGTGATCGACCGCCTGAAAACGGGCGGGCGTGGGCCCGTCGCCGGCGCGCTACGGCCAAGTGCGCGGAGCGTTCTGATTTCCGTGGAAATGGGCGTATCGTTTCTGTTACTGATCGGCGCCGGCTTGCTGCTGCGAAGCGCGCTACGGATGGGCACCGAGCCGCTGGGGTTCAATTCTACGAACTTGTATCAAACGCGGACTTCGCTTCCGATGCCCGGCTATCGGGAACCCGAGCGGCGAATCCAGTTTTACAAAAGCCTGCTCGACCGTCTGAATCGCGTGAACGGAGTGTCGGGCTCTGCCATCACTTCGCGCATTCCGCCCTATCCGAGCGATGGCGGTCTGGATGCGCTCGAGATTCAGGAGCGATCCGCCCCGCCCGATCAACACGGCCACGACGTCGGATTGAACAATTCCGTGAGCCCGCGTTTTTTCGAGATTCTCAGAATTCCACTGATCGAGGGCCGGGAATTTTTGATGTCGGATACGGCAAGCTCTCTACCCGTAGCGATTGTCAATGAGGCACTCGTGCGCGACTATTTTCCGAATGAAAACCCCCTTGGCAAGCAAGTTCGCATCTCGCGTCCAAGAAACCAGGAGATGCCGTGGCTGACGATCATTGGCGTGGCAGGTGACTTGAAACACCCCGAGTTGATGAACGAAATGACCTGGATTGCGACGCCCGTCCTCTACCGGCCGCTGTACCAGACGGCGCCGCAGCGAATCGAGATCGCCATCCGTACGTCCTCGCCGCGCGCCCTCGAGCACGAAGTCCAAGAGCAAATCTCCGGGTTGGATTCATCGGTGCCGATCAACGGAGTGCAGCCCGTCGAAACGGCGATCTCTGAAGTTCTGGCCTACCCTCGATTTCGCGCTGCGGTACTCGGCTTCTTCGCCCTGACTGCGCTGCTGCTTTCCGCAGTGGGTCTCAACGGAGTGTTGTCTCAGATAGTCGCCCAGCGACGTTCAGAGTTCGGTATAAGAAAAGCGATTGGCGCGCAACCGCGCGACGTGCTGTGGCTGGTGTTGCGGCAAGGCGGTGCCCCTATCGTGCTGGGGATGTCCGGTGGGATTCTCTGTACCTTTGCGTTCAGCCGCCTGCTCTCGAGTTTGCTATACGGAATCAAGCCGGCGGACATACGGGTGCTGTTGAGCGTCGCGATGTTATTTGTCGCGATGGGACTCGCCGCCATCGCACTCCCGGCGTACCGGGCATCGCGGATCGACCCGCTTGCGGCTTTGCGCGATGAGTAGGCGCGATCAGCACGACGCCATCCCGCAAGGCACGCTCGACATGCTCATTTTGCAGACTCTCGTCGCGCACGGACGCAGACACGGGTTTGAAATCGCAAATTTCATCGAGCAGCGCTCTGGCGACGTCTTAGTGGTGGAGGAAGGATCGCTCTATCCGGCTCTTCAGCGCCTGCTCTTGCAAGGATGGATCGAAGGCGAATGGAGCAGGACCCAAGACAACCGGCGCGCCCGCTACTATCGGGTCACGCGCGCCGGGCGCAAACAGTTGGACGCTGAAATCGAGCGGTATCAACGCGTCGCTGCGGCAATCGGTAAAATTCTTCAACCCGCGTGAGTGCCGGAAACGGCCTCGATCGGCGGCCTTGCCACTGCATCCTGCCGCGCGAAAACAAACCGGCCGGCAATGGCCGCCGCAAACAGCGCGACAATCGCCATCTCGAACGTCGCCGCATATCCGAACGCGTTCGCCACCAGCCCGGCGGTGAACGAACTGGTCCCGACGAAGAGATCGTAAAACGCGCTCAACACACTGACCGCCGATCCCCGTTCGCCGTCCGGAGTGCGTTTCAAAACTGTCGACGCAACCGAGGCCCACGGAAACGAAAATCCGAAGCCGAGGAAACCCGCACCCAGCAGGGCCAGCGCGAACACAGGGCCTGTCGCGAGGATCGTGAGGCCGATTCCCATGCACGCGATCCCGATATAAAAAGTGATCCGCGGATCGATTCGATCCGGCAATCCGCCCAGGAAAAATCGCGACAGCAACACGAAGCCCGCGTAAACCGAAAATGCCGCCGGTCCAGCGTGGCTGCGCTGCGCGAGATAGAGAATCAGGAAACCAGTAATCACCGGATAGTGCACGTTGACGAATCCTACAGTGATCCCCGCAGGAATGATGTCACGCCGCATCCATCCTCCCTTGCGCACATGCGCCGAGGGGACGTAATCTTCCGGAACCGCGCTCAAAAGAAGAACCGCGGTGATCGCGGCGATCACCTGGAATCGCGCGGCGTTGGCGAATGAACCGAGGAGTTGCCCCATCAGCGGCCCCGCGGCCACGCCGCCCCAGATTCCGCTCGAGACGTATCCGAGGGCGCGGGCGCTGCGATGCACGCCCGCAACTTCCACCGCCCATGCCGCCGCGCCGGTGTAGAGACACGCTTCGCCGACTCCTTGCAGCAAACGCCCGATGTACATTGCGCCGATCCCCAAGGGCAGAAGGTAGGCCAGTCCCGCCAGCGCGCAGCTCGACAATCCGGTGAGAAAAGCACGCTTACGGCCTTTGCGGTCGGCCAGGCGTCCCGCAAACGGGCGGCTGCACAGTGCAACGACAGAAAAAGTCCCTATTACGAAGCCCACCGTGCGGTCCGACCCGCCCAAGTCGTTGCGGATGTGCGGCGCCAACGCAGGCAGGACCGAGCCGAACCCCAGAAACCCTAAGAAAGTTGCCGAGATCAGCCGCCAGAAACGACTACTCAGACGATCGGAGGACCCCATTGCTCATGATCGCATGCTCTCTTACTCGAATGGATTGTACCGATAAGAAAACCGAGCACAGCCGTCTTGTGTAGTTACGTACAGCCGGTGTGCTCGGGCGCATCCGCTTGCTTCAAAGGGCATCGAGCGCTGCCGGCGGGTTCGTTGCTTCTCATCATCGAGGGAATACTGACTGTGCGCGGTTCAATCTGCGCCGGTTCGAGTAGGGATATCTCTGGTGCTGATGCAGCCGGCCGAACTCATGATCATTGCCGGCGACGCAATTGGAATCAGTCTCGTGTCCAGTCCGGGCAGGAACCTCCGTTTACTGCTGCACCGGTGCGCTCTGCGTGTGAACGCAGTTCTACGCGCGAGGGGTCGATGGATGCGCTGAAAGTTCTCTACGTTTGTTCCACCTCGGCCGCGGCTCGGGACGAGTGTTGCTCGAATCGCATGTGGAATCGCCATAAGAAAGCGAAATCTTTTCAGGCGCACCCGAGTCAGCTTGCCGACTATGAAACCACGCGTTTCATTTGTGACTCCTTGCGCTTGGCCATCTCGCCGGGTCTCAATGACCACGAAGTGGAGCGGCTGATGGTTGTCGATATGGAAGTCCAGCGCGCGGAGCGCCAGCAGCCTTTGCAAGTCATGGTAAGCGTCGCCGATTCTTGGCCGGGGACTCGAGATTGTTGCCGCCGTTTGGGGAGTGGTCGTGGCTATGCAGGCACTGGGCAGCTCCACGCGCGACGTCGGACAGCGAGTAGCGGCGGCACTGGTGGGAATGTTCTTCGGGATTCTGATTTGTTATGGTGTCGTCGGTCCGCTTTCCAATCGCATGGAAGCGTTAACCGAATATTTCCGGATGATGCGCGTGGCGATCGCGGCGTTCTTTCGCGGCGCTTCACCGATGCTTGCGGCAGAGTTGGGACGCCGCTCCATGCCGCTCGATCTCCGGCCGACGCTCGAGGAAATGGAGTCGGAACTTGGCGATGAGTATGTTCCCCGGCTGCTCTTCCTCAAAACATAACTCCATTGCCCCACGTTTCGGCCGGGATCTGAGGGCAGGGAATCGAACGGTTATGGATTTCCTCAACTCCCACCAGGATGGCGCGGCGCATCGGCGGAGTATGGAAAGTCGCTTACGCCGACTTTGTCACCGCCCTCATGGCATTGTTTATCGTGCTCTGGCTGATCAGCTCCGGACGCGAAGTCCGCGCAGCCGTGGCCGGATATTTTCGCGATCCTCTCGGGTATCAGCGGCTATCGGGCAGCGCCAAAGCCGGCTCGGGGGAAACTATGGCGGCAACCACATCTAATGTCGAAGAGTTGAAGAAACATCTCGAAGAGGCCATGCGCCAGCTACCCGACGCCCAGAAACTCCCGCTACGTCGAGTCCACGGTCACCGGCGAAGGTCTGCGAATCGAGCTCATGGAGAAACAGGGCGGTTTGTGTTTCGAGACCGGCAATTCCCACCCAACGACGAACGGCGCGCAGCTTTTCGAGATGCTGGCCCCTCCAGATCTCGCACCTCCCGAACCCGATCGCCATCGAAGGCCATACCGATTCAC
>Ga0126373_10002535_pt1 | contig 13474 bp, 14 predicted proteins | sample PanSoiMetPlot_11_FD_92545 | JGI IMG/M metagenome (GOLD analysis project Ga0126373, IMG submission 92545) | Tropical forest soil microbial communities from Panama - MetaG Plot_11 | ecosystem: Environmental > Terrestrial > Soil > Tropical forest > Bulk soil | place: Panama | collected 2016-02-17 | reverse complement strand
CCGACTTGATCGCGTCGCGGATCTCGGCCGGCGGCGGCGCCGCCCGCACGGTGCGGTAGGCCGTGACGTCGTCGATCTCCCAACGTCGCTCACGCAGCCCCGCGGCAAGCGTCTCGGTGGCAATGTCGGCACGGGGCAGCAGCACCCGGTTGATCGGGTCCAGCCCCGCGTCGTACGGCGGGAAGTCGGCGAGCAACCCCTCGGAGGACTGCTCACCCGAAGGCACCAGCTCAGGGTTGATGCCGAACGCGCGCACCGCGTCCGCCGTTGTCTCGCCGACGCAGGCGATCTTGACGCCGGCAAACGCGCGGGCGTCGAGACCGAACTCCTCGAACTTCTCCCGTACCGCCCGAACCGCGTTGACGGACGTGAAGATGATCCACTCGTAGCGGCCGGTTACCAGGCCCTTGATCGCCCGCTCCATCTGCGCCGGTGTGCGCGGCGGCTCGACGGCGATGGTCGGCACCTCGACCGGGACCGCGCCGTGACTGCGCAGTCGCTCACTCATTGCGCCGGCCTGGTCCTTCGTGCGAGGAACCAGCACCTTCCAGCCGTAGAGCGCCCGTGACTCCCACCAGCCGAGCTTTTCGCGGTAGAGCGCGGCGCGGCCGACCGTAACAACCAGGGTGCCGCTCATACCGGCCGCGGCGAGCTCGATGTCACCGACCGTCGCGGACACGGTCTGCTGCGTGGTCGCGGTGCCGTGGCAGCTGACCGTGATGGGGGTGTCGGGCTTGAGGCCGCCGGACACGAGCTGCTCACCCAGCAACTGGACGGCCGAAGCCGGCACGGTCAGCACCAGCGTGCCCGGCGCGTGCGAGAGAGCGTCGAAGTCGGTGACCTCGGTGACCCACGCCTCGGTGTGAACGGGACCAACGGGCACGCCGGCGTAGGTGGCCGTCCCGGCGCCGATCGGAATCCCCGGCACGACGTCGAACGGAACGACGGTCTTGGCAATCGCCAGGGCCTCCTTCACCACGTCGTCATGGGCGAGCACGTCACCCGGCACGAGCCGGACGACATGCGCGCCGGCGCGCGCCTCCGCGAGAGCCGCCTTGGCGATATCTGCGGGCTCTCCCTGGGCGGGACGGACCTCGCCGGTCGCCAGCTCGGTGATCGCAGACGGCACCTCGTGGTCCGCATACACGATCTGTGCCGCGGCCAGCGCTTGCGTGGCCGCGACAGCCAGCAATCCCGGGTCGCCGGGGCCGGCACCGACGAACGTGATGCGGCCGACGTTCTTGCGCGCGCGGGTCATGTGGAGCTCCCCATCATGGTGTCAGCGCCTTCGGCGAGCAGCTCGGCGGCGAGTCGCCGGCCGATGCCGTCGGCGTCGGTTGCCGGGCCGGTGGCCGACAGCCGGACGGCGCGCGAGCCGTCCGGGGTCGTCACCGATCCGCGTAGGTAAATCTCGGGCCCCTCGGCGATCTCCGCGAGCGCGGCCACAGGTGCGGTGCAACCGGCCTCCAGGGCGGCGAGCAGGGCCCGCTCGGCGGTGACGGCGGCCCGGCTGTCGGCATCGTCGACAGTGGACAGCAGGTCCCGGGTCGCCGGGTCGGACGCCCGGCACTCGACCGCCAGCGCGCCCTGGGCCGGCGCGGGCAACACCTGAATCGGGTCGAGAATCTCGGTCGCCTCGCCGTCACGCCGCAACCTGCGCAGGCCGGCCAGGGCCAGGACAACCGCGTCGAATGCGCCCTCGGCCACGCGGCGCAGCCGCGTGTCGACATTGCCGCGGATAGGCTCGACGACGAGGCCCAGTCCGAGCGCGCGCAGCTGCGCGGCGCGCCGCGGCGAGCCGGTGCCGATCCGCGAGCCAGCCGGCAACTCGGCCAGGGTGAGGCCGTCCCGGGCGACCAGGGCGTCGCGGGGATCTTCGCGACGGGGCACCGCGGCGATCGTGATGCCGTCGTAGGCCGCCGTGGGCAAGTCCTTGTAGGAGTGGACGGCGACGTCGATCTCGGCGCTGACGAGCGCGGCGCGCAGTGCGGACACGAAGACGCCGGTGCCGCCGATCTGTTCCAGTGGCGCGGCCGAGCGGTCTCCCGCTGTCACGATAGGGACGATCTCGACAGGTGCCCCCAGCGCGTCAACCACGGCCTGGGTCTGGATGCGGGCCAGCGCCGAGCCGCGCGTGCCGACCCGCAGCGTCCGGGTGACCGTCATGAGCCGGCCTTCCGGACAGCGGTGACCGATTCGGGGCGTGCCGGATCGAGGTCGAAGAGCTCCCGCAGTGCGGCGGCGTACTGGTCGCCGCCGGGGGTCGACGCCAGCTCCTTCACCCGGACGGTCGGCGCGTGCAGCACCTTCTCGACGGCACGGCGCACTGCAGCGCCTACCTCGGCGCGGGTCACGTTGTCGAGCGCCGGCAACCGTGCATCGAGCCGGGCAAGCTCCGCGTCGATGACCTGGGTAGCCCTGGCGCGCAGGGCGCTGACGGTGGGCGCAACGGCCAACGCCTGTTGCTGAGCGAGGTACCCGGCCAGCTCCTCGGCTACAACCGCGGCCGCAGCGGCCACCTCGTCGTCGCTCACCATCGCGCCGTCGGCGCGCAGCGCGTCGAGGTCGACGTAGGTCACTCCGGGAAGCGCGGCCACGGCCGGGTCGACATCGCGGGGCAGCGCGATGTCGATCACCACCATCGGCCGGGGCAGCCAAGCGCCGAATGCGTCGAGTTCGACTACCAGGCCGGTGGCTCCGGTCGAGCTGACGAGCACGTCGACGCCGGCGATCTCGTGGTGAATCGCGTCCAGGGTGACGGGACGCGCACCGAGCGACTCGGCCAGGCGCGTGGCCCGCTGCAGGCTGCGATTGGCCACGACGATGTCGGTGACGCCGCGGCGGCGCAAGGTCGCGCCGGCGAGCGCGCCCATCGAGCCGGCGCCGACGACCAGCGCCCGCTTGCCGTCGAGGGAGCCGAGCACCCGGGTGGCGTGGTCGAGCGCGACGGCGACGACGGAGGCGCCAGCCCGATCGATGCTGGTGTCGGTGTGTACCCGCTTGCCGATCCGCAGTGCCGTCTGGGCCGCGTCGTGCAGTACCGAACCGACGGTGGCGGCGTCGATGCTGCGTGCATAGGCGGCGCGCAGTTGGCCGAGCACCTGCGACTCGCCGACGACCATCGAGTCCAGCCCGGAAGCCACGGTGAACATGTGCTCGGCAGCGGCTTCGGCGAAGTGGACGTAGAGGTGCTCGCCGAGCTCGGTAACAGAGAGGCCGGTGTGCCGCGCGAGCACCTGGGTGATCTCTGCGACAGCGGGGTGGAAACGTGCGACGTCGGCGTACACCTCGACCCGGTTGCACGTCGACAGCGCCAATACTTCGCTGATCGATTCGTCGGCGTGCAGCTCGCCCAGCAACTTCGGCTGGTCGTCTGCGGAAATGCTGACGCGTTCAAGTACGGGCACCGGGGCCGTGCGATGCGACACGCCCACCACGAGCAGGCTCATACGACCAGCGCCCCGTTCTTGCGGTTCTCGTGGAACGAGAGGATCTGTAGCTCGGCGGCCAGGTCGACCTTGCGCACGTCAACGTGGTCGGGAACGGAGAGCACGACCGGCGCGAAGTTGAGGATGCTGGTGACTCCGGCGGCGACCAGTCGGTCACAGACATCCTGCGCAACGGCCGCCGGGGTGGTCAGCACGGCAATGGTGATCTTCTCGTCGGCAACGACGTGTTCCAGGTCGGCGATGTTGCGCACGGCCACGCCGTGCACCGTGGTGCCCACCCGGCTCAGGTCGGCGTCGATCAGCGCGGCGATGCGGAACCCGCGGCTCGCGAAACCCGCGTAGCCGGCGAGGGCCTGGCCCAGATTGCCGACGCCCACGAGCGCCACGTTGCGGTGCACCGTGAGGCCGAGGGTGCGCGAGATCTGCTCGGTCAGCGTTGCCACGTCATAGCCCACGCCGCGGATCCCGTACGAGCCGAGGAACGACAGGTCCTTGCGGAGTTTGGCGGAGTTGACCCCCGTGGCGGCGGCGAGTTCCTCGGACGACACGGTCGTCGTCGCGTCCTCGCCGAGCCCGGTCAGCACACGCAGGTACGTGGCCAGACGGGCGACGGTAGCGTCCGGGACGACACGTGCGCCGTTGCCGGCCGCCGCCTCGCGCTGGACGGTCATGTGCTCCTCTGGCAGCTCAAGTGGTGGGACGCCCCCGCCCGGGTCGACGCGACCCGGTGTGATAGGGGGCTGTACAAAAAGCTACGCGCTTGTGAATGGTTTCCCAAATCGCGTTTGCGTGTGGTATCAGCGGGCCAAGGCGGCGCGCAGCCGCTCCTCCTCGACCCGCCAGTACCCATGTTCCTTGCCGTCGACCAGAATCACCGGCACTCGGTCCGAGTACTCGTTGCGCCGATCCCGGTCGGCGTCGACGTCCAGCTCGTCATAGCCGAAGCCGAGCTCGTCGCGCAGCCGAAGCAGCACCGCCTCGGCCTGGTCGCAGAGGTGGCAGCCGACGCGGGTGATCAGCGTTACCCGGTGGTTTGCAGGAGCCACTTCATCACCTTGCCGGTCGCGGTGTGCGGTAACGCGTCGACGACCTGGACGTCCCGGGGCAGCTTGAACTTGGCCAGCGACCGGGACGCCGCCGCGACGAGCTGCTCGGGATCGAGCGTCGCGCCTGCGGCCGGTACCACATAGGCGACGACCGCCTCGCCGGTCCTCGGGTCGTCCGCGCCTACCACCGCCACCTCGGCGACGCCGGGCTGAACCCGGAGGACCGACTCGACCTCGGCCGGGTAAACGTTGAAGCCGTTCACGAGCACCAACTCGCTGGAGCGCCCGACCAGGGACAGGTCGCCGTCGTCGTCGCGCACCGCGATATCGCCGGTGGCGAACCACCCGTCCGCGTCCGGCCCGCCATCGCCGGACGGCCAGTAACCAGAGAACAGGTTCGGCCCGCGCACGACCAGTTCGCCGGGATCGTCATCCTCTGCCACGGGCGAACCGTCCGCGTCGCGCAGCTCGATCTCGACGCCCGGCAGCGGCGCGCCGATCGAGCCAGGCTTGCCGGTGCGGTTCAGGGTGACGCCCGGCGCGGCCTCGGTCAGTCCGTAGCCCTCATACAGCGTTATGTCGCGTGCGGCGTACTCCCGCGCCAACGCAGGCGGTAGTGGCGCCGATCCTGACAACGCATACCTGACGGATGCGAAGACGGCGCCCAGGTCATGGCGGACCAGCTCCGCGAACATGCCCGGGGCGCCGACGACGACGCTTACCCGGTGCGCCGCAATCTGGTACAGAGCCTCCGTGGCGTCGAACCGCTCCGCGAGCACCGTCGTGGCTCCGGCGTGAAGCGCCACGCCTAGGCCGGCGTTCAGCCCGAACACGTGGAACAGCGGCACTGGCAGGAACGCCACGTCATCGCCAGTGACCAGCGGCGGTTCGACGGCGGCCAACTGCGCGAGATTGGCGAGCAGCGCCCGCGAGGACAGCATCGCGCCTTTGGGCAGCCCGCTCGTGCCGCTGGTGTAGAGCAGGACGGCAATCTCCTCGCCGGAGCGGTCGCGCCGCGGATCGTCGCCTGGTTCGCCATGCGGCACGGTCTCGGGCGTCACGAGCTGGCGCGCGCCGCAGTCGTCGAGTACATGCTGCAGCTCGGGTGCGGTGTAAGCCGGGTTCACCGGGACCGTGATGAGCCCGGCACGTCCGGCGCCGAGGTAGAGGGCGACGAAGTCCAGCCCGGTACCGAGCTGGAGCACGACCCGGTCGCCGTCCTCGAGGCCCGCTTCACGAAGCGCAAGCGCGGCGGACGTCGCGCGCGCATCGAGCTCTGCCCAGGTGAGCCGGTGCGCGCCGTCGACCAGCGCAATGGCGTCCGGCTTGCTCCGGGCGGTTCGCCGGACGAGATCGGAGATGCTGATCGGCGCGGCGTCATTGCCGGGGACGGTCACCTGTTGCCTCCGCGAGCTCTCGGCACGAGGACCAGAGCGTGACGCGCCGCTCCCGCCGACGCAAGTCGGCGCAGGGTTGGCCACAGCCGCGGAAGCTGGTTAGTTACGTGGGGTGGGGCCAAGGATTGGGCGGGGCAGGTGAGAGGTCGACCTGGTATGTCCGGAGTGCACTGTGGCTCCCGATCACTGGTCGCGAACCGCGCGGGCCTACGCGTGCTCCGCGAGCTCGTGCTCGCCGTGCTCATGCAGCCTGCCTTCGCGGTCGCCGGCTCGCAGCACGAAATGGCTTCCGACACCGTAGCCGGACATTCCGATCAGACAACGCAAAGCCCTCGGCGCTCCGTCGAAGACACGCACGCCGAGTCATGGGAACTCGTATCCCGTGCCCAGGCCGGCGACGGGGAGGCGTTCGGCCAGCTGTTTCTCCGGTACAAGGACATGGTCTACCGCTATCTGTACTACCGGGTCGGAGACCAGGCGACCGCCGAAGACTTCACCAGCGAGACGTTCCTGCGCGCGCTGCGCCGGATCGGCACGATCACCTACCAAGGCCGCGACATCGGCGCGTGGTTCGTCACGATCGCGCGCAATATCGTCTTCGACCACGCCAAGTCGGCGCGGCACCGGCTGGAGGTGACGATCCCGGAGACGATCGAGCACACCGACCCCGGCCCGTGCCTCGAGGACTCGGTGATCAGCGCGCTGACCACCGAACGCCTCATGCGCGCCCTCAACACGCTGGGCACCGACCAGCGCGAGTGCTTGATGCTGCGGTTCATCCAGGGCATGTCGGTCACCGAAACCGCCGAGATCATGGGTCGAAACAGCGGTGCGATCAAGGCGCTGCAGCATCGTGCGATCCGCAAGCTCGCCGACCTCGTCCGGGGTGAGCTGCGATGACGACCCTCAGTAACCGGCGTCGGGCCACATCGTTGGATTCTGCGGATGAACGCCTGGGCTCACGTGTTCTCACCCGCCGAAACGGGGGGAGGTAGCGATGGCCGGCCTGCGTTCGCTCAGCGGCGCGCTGCGGCGCTACCCAGACCCTGCCGAGTCGACCGATCCGCTGATTGGCGCGCTGGTAGAACGGCTGACAACGGTCCCGGCGCCGCCGGGGCCCAGCCCGCAGTTCAGCGCCCAATTGCAGGCGCAACTCGTCGCGGTAACCCCCCGCCTCGTCGCCGAGGGAGCGACCGAGTCGGACCAGCGGCGCGGATGGCGTGGCCTGCGCGTGCGCCGCCTGCCGTTGCGCAGGCCGCTCGCTGTGGTCGGCGCGCTCGTCGTGATCTTTGCGCTGCTGCTCGGCGGGGCCGTGTGGCTGAGCACCAGTAGCTTGCCCGGCGATTCTCTATACAGCCTGAAGCGCGCCAGCGAGAACGTTCAGCTCTCTTTGACCGGCGGCACCGGCGCGCGTGCCAAGGAGTACCTCTCGCTCGCGAAGCGGCGCACGAATGAGGCCTCGGCCCTGCTTTCGCGGGCGTCGGCGGACACCGCCGGCGGTATCGATGCCCGACACGCCAGGCTCATCACCCAGACACTCGGCGAGGCGGACTCCGACCTGAGAAACGCCAGCCGGCTGCTCACCCAACAGGCGGTGGGCAACCGATCCGCCGCCCCGCTTCGGGTTCTGATGGGCGCGATGCCCGATCAGGTCTCGCGGCTCAGCGCGATCGTCAACCGCATCCCGGCCAGCCCGCTGCATGACCGTGTGCTCGCGTCCGAGCAGCTCGCTACCCGGGTGCTCGACCGCGCGAACCAGCTGCGCGCCGACCTCGGCTGTAGCTGCCTGACCGCGACGTCCACCGACGACCTGGGCCCGCTGCCGTGCAGCACGCCGTGCACCGCGCCGGCGACGACGGGCACCCCGAGCAGTCCGCGCAGCCCTCCAGCTCGCACGAGCGGGCCGGGCAGCGCACCACGGTCGAGCTCGCACCAGCACAGCTGAGCGGAGGCGTCATGCCGGCAACACCCTCCCAGCCCGCCGCGCCGGAGCTGGAGGCCGCCCTCGCGGTACCGCCGAACCCGGCGGCAGGCGCGTTCTTCGATGTCGACAACACGATGATGGTCGGCGCTTCGATCTTCCATTTCGCCAAGGGCCTGGCGGCGCGCAAGTTCTTCACTTGGCGTGACCTCGCCACATTCACGGTGCGGCAAGCCCGGCTGCGCCTGCGTGGCGAGTCGCACGGCGATATGCACATCACGCGTGACTCGGCGCTGGCATTCGTCGCGGGCAAGAAGGTCGACGACATCGTCCGGCTCGGCGAGGAGATCTACGACGAGGAGCTGGCCGACAAGATATGGTCCGGCACGCGGGCGCTGGCGCAGCAGCATCTCGACGCCGGCGAGCGCGTCTGGTTGGTCACTGCGACACCCGTCGAGTTGGCGGAGATCATCGCCGGCCGGCTCGGCCTGACCGGCGCGCTCGGCACGGTCGCGGAAAGCGTCGACGGCGTCTACACCGGGCGGCTGATCGGCGACGTCTTGCACGGCGAGGCGAAGGCGGCGGCGGTTCGACGGCTGGCCATCCGCGAGGGCCTGGACTTCGCCCAGTGTGCGGCGTACTCCGACTCGATCAACGACATGCCGATGCTGTCGCTGGTCGGACGCCCGGTCGCGGTCAACCCCGACTCGGCGTTGCGTGGCGAGGCGCGCCAGCGCGGCTGGGAGGTCCGCGACTTCCGCACCGGGCGCAAGGCCGCCCGCATCGGAATTCCGGCAGCGGCCGGCATCGGCGCGGTCGCCGGCGGGGTGGCTGCCGGGATGGCGCTACGCCGGCGCGGCCAGCTCGGCCCGGGATGAGGGCACCTAGCCAACGGCAGCCCGGAAGTTGTCCGTGTCCCGCGGCGTCCTAGCGACGCGACACACGAACAACATGCGTAGGCCGAGTGACTCGGCGGTGCCGCATGCGAATGGCGAATCCGATCCAGGAGGCCGCGACGACGGCGGCCACCAGGACGCGAGTGTCCGTCTCGTGCGAAGCGGGATAGAACGTCCCGCGAATGTAGGTGTTGATGAAGCTTTCGCGAAGGGGCGGCTGGCCGCCGCGTTCCCGAAGCGCGTTCTGCGCCGCCGTGAGCGGGCACGGAACCGGCGTCGCGATGATTAGCACTGCCCAGACCGCAGCAATGGCATGCAGCACGATCGTGCGCGGCCAGCGCCACGCCACGAAACCGCCGACCAGCAGGTAGGCAAGGTAGGCGTAGTGCACGCCGGCGACCCCGTCGGCGAGCAGCCGGTAGCCCATGTCCTGACCTCCGCCCTCCAGCGTAGGTCGGCGCTGGCCGGACCGCGGCAAGTCAGCCACCGCGCGCGGCTGCCTAGCGCCAGACCGAGCGGCGCTGCACCAGCAGCCGGTACAGCGTGTTCTGGATCGTCTCGCGTACCCGGTCGGTCAGCTCGAACAGCAGCGCCGGGTCGTCTACGGCGTCCGGTGGATAGCCATCCGTCCGGATCGGCTCGCCGAACTCGAGGTACCACTTGCTGGGCAACGGCACCAGCCCGAGCGGGCCGAGCCACGGGAAGGTCGGCGTGATCGGGAAGTACGGCAGGTTGAGGACCCGGGCGAGCGTGCGGGCATTGCCGAGCATGGGGTGGATCTCCTCGGAGCCCACGATCGACACCGGGACAATCGGCGCCCCGGTCGCCAGGGCCGCGGCGACAAATCCACCCCGGCCGAAGCGTTGCAGCTTGTACCGTTCGCGGAACGGCTTGCCTATTCCCTTGAACCCCTCGGGGAACACGCCGACCAGCTCGCCCTCGCAGAGCAGTCGCTCCGCATCCTCGTTGCACGCCAAGGTGGCCCCGGATTTACGGGCCAGCTCACCAAGGACCGGCGTGGTGAAAACCAGGTCGGCGCCGAGCAGCCGCAGGTGGCGATGCGCCGGATGCCGATCGTGCACAGCCAGGCTGCACATCACGGAATCGAGTGCCCACAGCGCACCGGCATGATTGCCGACGAGCAACGCTCCGCCCTCGCGGGGGACGTTGTGGATGCCGATCACCTCGGCGCGGAACCAGCGTTCGAACAGCGGACGGAACGCCGGCAACAGCACCTCGTCGGTCAGCTCCATGTCGAAGCCGAACTCGTCGACGTCGTATTCGCCCGTCAGCCGGCGCCGAAGGAAGGCGAGACCCGCGGCGACCCGGTCCTCGATCGCCGACGACCGGTTGCGCACCGGATCGCCGGTCGCATGCGGGACGGCCGCTACCGAGTGATCCGGCCTTGACGGCGGAGGTTCTCCGGATCGCAGAGGGATGATCCGCGCCTCATCCATGGTCGGCCATCGGCTCGCGCGCACCGAGCAGCTTTGCGGCCAGCCGCTCCGCCTGGTGAATCCGCTCCGGCGACACGACGGGTGGCAACGGCCGTCCGGCGAGGAACGCCTCGAAGGCGGCGGCCGTCGAGTAGCGGGGCTGATACCCGAATTGAGTGCGCAGCCGGGACGTGTCGACGACGCGCCCATGGCTGAGGAAGCGGACCTGTTCCGGCGAGAAGTCCACCATGCCGCTGCGCCGGACGAGGCTCACGACAGCGCGGACCGCCGGCGCCGGGACCGGAAGCGCCACCCGCCCCGCGCGCCGGATCGCCTGCGACAGCAGCAGCGTCCCCTCGCCGGAGACGTTGAACACGCCGGTGTGCTCCTCGACCGTCGCGAGCCGCAGCACCTCGACCGCGTCGTCCTCGTGCACGAACTGCAGCCGCGGGTCGTAGCCGAACTCGGTCGGCACCACCGGCAGCGCGAAGTATCGCGTCAGCGGAGTATCGATCGTGGGGCCGATGACATTGGCCAGGCGCAGCACGGTGACGTGGACATCCGGGCGGCGCCGGCCGAAGGCGCGCACGAATCCCTCCACCTCGACCGCGTCCTTGCCGTACCCGGAGCTCGGGGCCGCACGCGTCGGCGTGTCCTCGGCGAATACCGCCGGATCGCGCGGGCTCGACCCGTACACCGAGGTCGCCGACTTCACAACCAGGCGCTGCACCGTCTCGGACTTCTGAGATGCCGCGAGTAGCTGCATCGTGCCGATGACGTTCAGCTCCTTCATCGCCGTGCGCCCGCCCGCCCGGCGCGGGGTCGCGGTCACCGCAGCGTGCACCACCGAGTCGACGTTGGCGTGCGCGATCACCCGCGCGATCAGGGGGTTGCGGATGTCGGCGCGCACAAACTCGGTACGCCCGAGCCGCGCCAGGTCGGCCTTCGACGGCGGCGTCGTGTCAACGCCCAGCACACGCTCGATCGACGGATCCGCGGCAAGCTGCGCGGCGAGCCGGACGCCGAGGTGGCGGCTCACACCCGTGACCAGGACGACCCGTGGCATGAAGGTCAGTCTAAGGGCGTCGCCTCGGACGGCTCACTCGTCGAGCAGATGCCGACGTAGCTACTTCTTGTTGCGGCGCTGAACGCGGGTGCGCTTGAGCAGCTTGCGGTGCTTCTTCTTCGCCATCCGCTTACGCCGCTTCTTGATCACAGAACCCATTGCTCGGACCTCACTGTTACCGGGCTTGCCCGTTAAGTGCCCAGCACAGCGAGCCGGGCGGATACCAACCGCGCCACCTTACCCCGGCGCTGAATCAGCCCGCCTCGATGTACGCCTTGCGCAGGTAGTCGTGGACGGCTCGTTCCGGCACCCGGTACGACCGCCCGACACGCACTGCCGGCAGATCCCCGCCGTGCACCATGCGGTAGACCGTCATCTTCGACACCCGCATGACCGACGCCACCTCGGCGACGGTAAGGAAGCGCACGTCGGCAAGACCCGCATCGGCGAGCGGCTGGCTCACCTCGTCACGCGCGGCGCGGGACCGCCGGGACGAGTTGCCCTTGCCAGCCCCGGATTGCGCAGACGTTGACATGACGTCACCGAACCTTAGGCACGTGTCGGTGCGCCGGCTTCCCCTCCGGCGGACGACACGCACGTGCTTTGTGGAGCGTAGCGGTACCTGTGGGGCGGATGCGATAGCTGAGCCCCACCGAGATGCCTGCGGCGAGTGTTATGCCGTGATAAGTAGGCTACGCGACCCGTTTGACCCCTTCCACCTCAGCTCGCGCCGAGCTCGTGGCTGCGCAGAGCGGCGGCCTCGATCGCGGCGAGGAGGGCGGCGCGCACACCGTGCACTTCGAGCTCTCGAATCGCGGCGATCGTCGTCCCGCCCGGACTGGTGACGGCCTCCCGTAACTGCACCGGGTGTTCGCCCGAGTCGCGCAGCATGACCGCAGCGCCTACCGCTGACTGGACGATCAGCTCGGCGGCCAAGGCGCGAGGCAGCCCGAGCAGGATGCCGGCATCGATCATCGCCTCGACCAGGTAGAAGAAGTACGCCGGGCCGGACCCGGAAAGCGCGGTGACCGCATCCAGTTGCGACTCCGGAACGCGGACAACCTTGCCCACTGCCGCCAGGAGTTTTTCCGCGACGGCGAGGTGACCCTCTGTTGCGTGCACGCCCGGTGAGATCGCCGTCATCGCCTCGTCGACGAGCGCCGGCGTGTTCGGCATGCACCGCACTACCGGCACGTCGGCCCCCAGCACTGCCTCGATATGCGCCGTCGTCACGCCCGCCGCGACGGAGACGACGACATGCGACGAGCCGACATGCGGCGCCAGCTCGGCAAGCAGTGCTTCGATGTCCTGGGGCTTGACCGCGATGAGGATCGTGCGCGCGGCCTGCGCCGCCGTGGCAATGTCCACTGTGGACGCTCCGTGCTTGGCGGTCAGATACGCCGCGCGCTCCGGGTGCTTTTCGACGACGACAATCTCGTCCCGCAAGTAGTGGCCGCGCAGCAGCCCGGACAGCAGCGCCTCGCCGATCTTGCCGCCCCCAACAATTGCTATACCTACCCCGCCTGGGCGGATCCCCGTCTCCACCGCTCGCTTCGCTCGGGTGGATCCGGATCTCCGCTCCGCGCCTTCGGCGCGGGCCGCGTCGCGGCGGCGGGGCTCTTCGCGCGAGCGGTCATCGCGTTGGTGCTCAGGATTGCGGGCCCTTTTCGCTGGTTGAACAGTCATCGCTTGCTTACCAGCGATCGCAGGAAGAAGGACAGGTTGGACGGACGTTCCGCGAGCCTGCGCATCAGATAGCCGTACCAGTCACTGCCGTATGGCACGTACACACGGACGATATGGCCTTCCCGCGCAAGCCGTTGCTGCTCGGCCGGCCGCACTCCGTAGAGCATCTGCAGCTCGTACGCTGCCAGCTCTTTGCCGTGGAACTTCGCTCGCTCGGCGGCGATGTCGATCAGCCGCGGGTCGTGCGTCGCGAACATCGGATAGCCCTGTCCGGCGAGCAGGATGTTCATGCAGCGCACGTACGAGAGGTCGACGTCGAGCTCGTCCTGATAGGCCACGGACGCCGGCTCCTGGTACGCCCCCTTGCACAACCGAATGCGGCTGCCAGGGCCGGCCAGCTCACGGCAGTCGCCCTCGGTGCGCCGCAGGTAGGACTGAAGCACGCCCGCCGTCTCCGGGAAATCGGCGCGCAGCTCGACGAGCGTCGCGAGGGTCGAGTCGGTGGTGGTGTGATCCTCCATGTCGAGGGTGACCGTGGCGCCCACCACGCGCGCCGCCGCGCAGATGCGCCGGGCAT
>Ga0126373_10002534_pt1 | contig 13479 bp, 9 predicted proteins | sample PanSoiMetPlot_11_FD_92545 | JGI IMG/M metagenome (GOLD analysis project Ga0126373, IMG submission 92545) | Tropical forest soil microbial communities from Panama - MetaG Plot_11 | ecosystem: Environmental > Terrestrial > Soil > Tropical forest > Bulk soil | place: Panama | collected 2016-02-17 | reverse complement strand
TTCCTCTCCTGGATGACCGGCTTGACGTTTGCTGCGTGTGCGTTTGGAATTGCAGCGCTCGTCTGGACCACCGCATCTCGGTCAACCGTTACGGTCGCGTTCGGCAACTGGTTTGCCGTGGGCGACTACCATTTTCCGCTGGTGCTGATCGGGGATCGGCTTTCGTTACCATTCCTGGCGCTGACGGTGGTGCTATCGGGACTCATCGCGCAGTTCTCGGCGACCTACCTACATCGCGAAACGGGATTCTTGAGATTTTTTCTTTTGTTGCACCTCTTCTCATTCGGGTCCCTCCTCGCCTTCGCTGCCGGCTCGTTTGACCTGCTGACTGCTGGATGGGAAGTGGTGGGGATCACTTCGGTCTTGCTGATCGGTTTTTTTCAACTCAGGCCAGCTCCTGTGGAAAATGGGCTCCGTGTGTTCGGCATATACCGCGCCTGTGATCTCGGATTGTTCGTGGGCGTGTTCACCATGCATCACTGGGCCGGAACCGCGTCGTTTGATCGCGGTTTTCCGACTCTCACGGGCGCACAGGCGACAATCCTGTGCCTTCTTTTGCTGCTGGCGGCGGCCGGGAAGGGCGCGCAGATTCCTTTTTCGGGATGGTTGCCGCGGGCTATGGAGGGACCGACCCCATCGAGCGCAATTTTCTACGGAGCGATCTCCATCCATGCGGGCGCATACCTTCTCCTCCGAGCCCAACCGCTGCTTGCAAGGTCAGCCGTGGCTTCCGCTTTGGTGATACTGATCGGTCTGGCTACAGCGATCCACGGCACCATCGTTGGACGTGCCAGCGCCGATGCCAAGACCTCGCTTGCCTATGCCACTTTGACGCAAGTCGGTGTGGTGTTTATCGAGATCGGACTCGGATGGCGATGGCTTGCGGTGGCGCATATTTTGGGAAATGCCACCGTTCGTACGATGCAATTTCTGCGCGCGCCATCGATGCTTCACGACTATCACCAAATGCACTCGGCGATTGGAGCTGAGGTCTCGCCGACCGGCAAGCAAATCGAGGGGCTGCTGCTCGGACGAATCCAGGTATGGCTCTATCGCTGGGCTTTCGACCGCGGCCATCTCGATACGATTCTGGACCGTTGGGTGATTGATCCTCTGCTGCAGATCTCCAGCTATTTTGCAAAACAAGACCGCATTGGAATGCGTCGGCGTGCGGTGCGGCCCGGCAATGCGGCGCTGATTTCCTCTACACGGTCCGGCGAAACAGGGGAATGACGAGTGTCCGTGCCTGATTGGGTTCTCCATGTGCCGTTTCTGACCCGGGTTTCGATTGGCGCGCCGTGGTTTGCGGCCCTTCTTCTAACGGGTTATCGCCGACATGCGCGCATCGTCGGTTGTCTAGCAGCGCTGGCATCGATCCTGTCAAGTGCCGTGCTTCTATGGGAAGCGCCGGTCGGCGCGTCTCTGTTCCAAGCCTTGATGCTGCTATTTGCATGTCTGACTTTGGGCGCGACTTTGCTGCTTCCGCGCCGTGATTGCACGACAGGGACGGTCGCCGGAATCCTGTTCCTGCTCGGTTCCACGCTTTTGGCGTACTCGACTGGAAACCTACTTGTGCTGCTTGCCGCATGGATTTTGTCCACGATTCCCTTCTTATGGACGGAGTGGTTTCGTGCGCGAGCATGGCGTCCGCTGGCGGGCCTTCTATTATCAAGCCTCGTTTTTGCGCTCGCCGTTGGACTGATTTCGACCAGCACAGGCGTCGTTTCCATACATGCTCTTAAGGGCCGAAATCCTGGGGGAGCCACAGCATTTGCGCTCTTGGTAATCGCCGTCATGTTTCGCAAGGGAATTTGCCCGGCGCACGCTTGGGTTGCAGACGCGGCTGAGACCGGCCCGGCACTCCCAACGGCACTTCTGCTCAATGGGCATTTTGGAGCACTGCTGGTTGCCAAGTTGATCGTGCCGTTGTTTCCGCACACGGACAGTGCATTTCCGGCGCTGTCCTATCTGGCCATTGTGACCGCGCTTTATGTTGCGATCCGCGCGCTTGCAGAGAATTCTCCCCGGCGGCTGCTCGCCTTTCTGGCGCTCAGTCAGTCCGCCTGTATCTTGAGCGGGCTCGAGAGTCGAACTGCGGAAGGAATTGCCGGCGCGATCGTGCATTGGTTCGTGGTTGCGATCTCGACTGTGGCCCTTTTCGGAATCCTGCGATTGCTCGAAGTCCGTTTTGGCGAGAACCTGACCGCGAGTAAGCATCTCGGTTTGGCCGAGCACGCGCCCCGCCTCGCCGTATCATTTGTGGTCTTCGGACTCGCGTTAGTTGGACTGCCGGGCACGCTAGGTTTTTGCTCTCAGGACCTTCTCATTCACGGAGCGCTCACATCGCACCGCCTCATCGGATTGCTGCTGCCCATTGCCACGGCGATGAACGCCGTTAGCCTCTTCCGTTTGTTTACGCGCCTTTTCTTAGGTACATGTCGAACCGGATTTACCGTCATGGCGGATGCGCTGCCACGCGAACGTTGGATTCTTGCCGCCGCCGTATTGTTCATCGTCTTCGGAGGCTTGTTCCCAAACGCGATCGTAATTCAGCGTTCGTCCGAGGCTGATCTAGTACAGGAGCCCAGCCACACGGCTGCGGACCTGGACCCCCTGGGAAAGCTGTGCGCAAACAGCCACTACGATGTTTCGGTGGGATGTGCCACTAGCCAGACGACGAGTGACCACCACGCGCGCGCCGGATTCTGAGAACGGCTTCGAAATCCACCCAGCGACGCCAGGGAAACGCAACGAGTCATACCACCACCCGTGATCGGATCGAGGCATCCTGCCGCATCGCCAAGCAAAACGAGACCGGGTGCAACACCGCGAGCGAGCCCCGAGTCGCCACGGGAGAAGCGACGATCCCACCAGTTTGTAGCCGAATCGGCAAGAATTAATTCGCACGCGCGCTCAAATTCCGCGCCGCGTCGCCCGCCGTTTTCGTTTGCGGCAGCTTGTTGTAGTCGGGCAGGAAGACGCGCAGGGCGAATAGCGGCGTAATTTTCGTATAGCCCGCGGCCAGTTGCTCTTTGTAGTGATCGAGAAAAAAGTCGAGCGCGTCGTCCGGCGTCGTATCCACAATCGTCAGATCCGTGTTAGTCATCAGCAGTTTGCCGAAGGCCAGCCGGTTGCCGTGAAACGTCATGAAATTCTTCGCCGGTGCGGGACCGAGTGGCTCGCTCTTGTCTCCAATCGTCATTACGATGCTTTGCCCTTCGACGTGCAGACTTTTCACGGCGCCTGTGATGTGAGGCGGCGGCAGAATCAGCGCTGGGTCCAGAATCAAGTCATCTTTCTCCGCGCGGATTCCCGGCAACTTGCTCGTGTCGACCACATCGGAGGTGTCGATTCCGAACAGGTCCATGATCCCTTTCACAGGCAGGTGCAGTGCCCTTACTTTCTGGCTGCGCAGCTCGACTTGTCCGTCGGCGGTAGGTGCCAGCGTTCCTGCCATCTCAAAGGGCAGATTGCCTTTCGTGTGTAACCTGCCTTTCACGTGGACCAGCCCCTTTTCCACGCTGATGGAAACGCCCTTCAGCGGCGAGTCGTGTCCCGAGAACACGTAGGAGTTCAGCGCGTTCGCCAGGGACGCGGTGGAGATCGTAATCTGCGCCCGCTGGATTGCGATTCGGAACGAGTTCTTATCGTCGAACACCGGATACTCCTGTTTCTCGGTCGGCACTAATTGCCCGCGCAGATCGTGGATCCGCACATCGACGCGGTCCGTGAAGCGATACATCACGTTGCGCATCTCGATTTCGACGGCTTGGCCCGATTCGGGGGATTTGTCCTGTGTCTGATCCTGCGCCTGCGCCCCGCTGAGAGCAGCAGACACCATCGCGCACAGGCACGCGAGCGCCAACAGCTGCGGTATCAGGCCGACAACGACCGCAGCCAATGTGAAACCTTCGACCCGTTGCTCCAGCCACTTCAGGACGGCCATGATCTACGCTCCTTCATCGGGATTCGGTCGAACGTCGCATGGCACCGCAAAAGTCGCCCCAGTATGCGGTTCGCCTCACCCCGCGCTGTCTCCGTAAATCACTCGATATTCGGCAATGTTTTCGTTGACACCGGCCCTCAGGCAGGCCGGAAGGCTGTGGCGGAAAAATGTAGCATCCTTGCCTCGACGTAGGAGGCACCGTGCTCCCGTCCCGGGGGCGCGAAGGGCGATGCTTCGCGAACGCGTGACTATTTTGGGCTAGCGCAGCGGCATAAAAAACTTGAAAAGAATCAAAGATTTTTCAATTCCTACCAACTCTTCATTTTTGCGATGACAACAATTTAGAGGGCGGAGACGCGATTTTGATAGGGCAGGATGGGTGACCAAGAAAATGCGGTCAAGTTGTCTCGCTCGCCCGACCGCAAGCGACGAAACTCGTTCGTGTGGCGAAGCACGGCGAACGCCGGAGCTGCTGTTCGGGCGGCTGAAAACCACCACCCGCGCGCGATAACCACCAACCCGTCGTTTTCAGGCGAAAAAGTAGCGGGGCTCGCCTATCCCGGTAACCCACTATACGGAGGTGACTTAGCCTGAATTGGAACTCGTCGGGCAAGTTTGGTACAGGTCGTGCGACGTGGTCAGTTGAGGCCCTCGAGGAATTCACGGTTCAGTGGTGCTGAAGGAGGGCACTGCCAATGAAACACTCCTTCCGGAATATCCTATTTGCATCGTCAGCTTTGTTGGTTCTCACTTGTCTGCCCGGCGCAGCCTTCGCTCAACGCAGCGGCGGTGGTGGCGGAGGAGGCTTCCACGGCGGCGGCTTCGGAGGCGGCGGATTTCGGGGTGGGATGAGCGGGCCTCGCGGCGGCATGGGTGCTCCGCGCGGATTTAGCGCCGGACCACCGCGTGGTTTTGGCGGCGCAGCGCCCCGCGGCTTTGCGGGTCGCGCCCCTCGCGGCTTCGCCGGTCCCGGACGCCCCGGCACCTTCGGCCCCGGCGGCGCACGCAGCTTCGGAAATCGCGGCGGCTTCAACGCCGCGAATCGCCCCCGCATGGGCGCTCCTTCGGGTCGCACGAACAACGGAAACAACTTTCTAGCGCGTAACGGATCAGCCTCGCGCTCCTTCAACAATTCTGCGTCGGCTCCGCACGGCCCGAGCGTCAACATGGGTGCAGGCGCGAATCGCGCCGCGCCATCGGCCTCCGCACCCAACCGTGCTATTCCGCGGGCATCCGCCGCAAACCGAGCTGAGCCTTCTTCGTCCTTCGCTTCAAATCATGCTCCTCCTGGCGCGTCCGCTTCGAACCGGGCTGGTTCCGCCAGCTCTGCGCGATCGAACGTCATTTCGCCGAGAAGCACCCTCTCCCATATTGATAGCTCCCACTTCGCTATAAACGCTTCCGGCGTCAACAGTTTCCGTGTCGGAAGCGACTTCACGAATATGCACCTCGGCTCGAACGTATCGTTGATGGGCGGTTCGCGATTGGGGCTGTCGAGCATGACGAGCTTCGGGCACGGTACGATGTTTGCGAACAACTTCGCCACTCACGGATTCAACCGAACTGCATTCGGGTTTAACCGTTTTGGTTCCAATCGATTCCTGTCTCCCTTCGAGAATCGCCTTTTCGTGAACAACTTCTTCTTTCGCAACAACTTCTTCTTCAACAACAACTTCTTCTTCCGGGACCGTTTCTTCTTCGGGTTTGGCTTCCCGATCGGGTTTGGCTTCTGGGACCCGTTCTGGTGGGGCCCAGGCTGGGGTTGGGGCTGGGATCCGTGGTGGTGGGACCCCTGGTGGGGCTGGGGGCCTCCTCCTCCTCCCCGGTGGTCGCTCTTCTGAAAAGTTCCCAGGAGCCGGAGGAATAACATGCGCACCATGGCGCTTCGTTTTTTATTGCTGGCCTTACTGGTTTTCACAGTCTCAAGAACTTGTTTCGCGCAGTTTGGTATAGCGATCACCATCGCCCCGCCGCCCTTGCCCGTTTATGAGCAGCCTCTGTGTCCGGGCGAGGGCTATATCTGGGTTCCCGGATACTGGGCGTGGGACGACGACTTCGACGACTACTACTGGGTTCCCGGAACCTGGGTTCTAGCGCCCGAGGTCGGCTTCCTGTGGACTCCACCCTGGTGGGGTTGGGCTGAAGGCGTCTACGTCTTTCACGCCGGGTATTGGGGCCCGACCGTCGGCTTCTATGGTGGAGTCGACTACGGCTTCGGTTACTTTGGGCACGGCTTCGTCGGCGGCAGGTGGGAAGGCGGGCGCTTCTTCTATAACCGTGAAGTCGTCAACGTCAACGTGAACGTCATCCACAACGTTTACAACGAACGCGTCGAACACGTGGTCGTCAATCACGTCAGCTACAACGGCGGCCGCGGCGGCGTGGATGCGCGTCCAACTCGTGCTGAGGAAGCAGTCGCCAGCGAGCGCCACATGTCCGCGGTGTCCGCTCAAACCGAACACATCCAGGCGGCTCGTCAGAACCGCGCGCTGCGCGCCAGCGAGAATCACGGCAGGCCGACGATCGCCGCCACCGACCGCGCCGGCCAATTCAGCAGCCGTCACGTAGTGAATGCCCGCGAAGCTGGTGGCACCTATAATCCGCCCGGCCGCGCCGAAAATCGCAGCGCCGGTCGTGCGGAAAATCGTGGCACCACCGAGAACCGTGCTGCCCCAGAGAATCGCCGCGGCTCCGAAAATAGGGCGGCGCCCAGCAACTCACGCAGTCCGGAGGTCCATGCGAGAGAGCTGCCACGCGCCGAACGCATGCCGACTCCCAACACCGGCAACTCCAAGCTTGATCAAAAGTATCAACGCCAGCAGGACAACCTCGCCCGAAGGCAGGACCAGGAGCGCCAAAGGCTCCAAACCCAGCAGGAACGCGAGCACACCCGTACGCAACAGCAGAGACCGAACGCAGCCAGAACCCAACAGATGGAGCAGAGGCACCAGCAGCAAACACAGCAAATGGCTCAGCGTCACGCGCAACCACAGCGGACACTTCAAAGCAGGCAGCAGGCGCACCCGGCCCCGCAACAAAAAAAGAAATAGGGGCCGGTCAGATGAACAGCTGATTGGGGCGTGGCAAAGCCCACCGCAGCAGTCGCCGAGGGCCACGGCCGTGCCCTATCTTTTTTCGCAGCGGCCTCTTACCAGGAACTGCCGCCGAAGCCGAGCCGCGAAAGTCTAAATGAAAGGGCCCGATGAACCGTCTGCGTCCTGGGTCTCAATGGCCCGCGTGGACTAGGTGCATCAGCCTTGAGAGCCGCGTGCCGCAGCGGTAGCTACTCTTGAAAGACGCTTGACTCGGAATGCAGTTCCTCAATGAGAAGAGCTTGCGCGACTAAAAGTGGCACTCGCGGTTTCAAAACACAGTTGTTGAGATCTGCTGTTCCTATTCGAGCGGAACTAACACGCGCACGTGGACTGAGATTTCCCTCCCGCGCAGCGTCAACTCCCTATGTTCCAGGTTTGGAAAACAGCTCGGCCACATCGTTGTAAACGGGCTGGCCCAAAATCACACCCCCTCGTGCACATGAGGCAAGACGCGCCCCCGTGTTCACGGAATCGCCAAGCGCCGTGAAATCAACCACTCCTTGCGCACCTACCTTGCCTACGTACGCTAGGCCGGAGTTGGGCGCTTCGGGACATGCGGGTTACGAGTTCAAAAAACGCTGTCTAGGAGAGCTCTCTAAGCTAAGTCGTTGATCCTGTGAGGTCAATGAAAAGCCGGCCGCCGCTGCGTAAGTGCATCGAGACGCAGGCGTGAGAAGGGAGTACCATCAGGAACAAGAGCACCAGCATGAGAATCCCTGGTCTCGCACCTATCTTTGTCCTTCTTGGTTTAGTCGGATCGGCCTCGGCTGCTCGTGCACAACAAGTGGAGCCACCTGCCACCTGGCAGGAATCAGTACCCAACGATCCGGCTAGCGAGACCAACCGCCAATTCACGCTGACCGGCAAATTTCTCGTTCCGCCCGAAGGCAAGCCTGCGACTACTCCTACGCTAATCGTGAAATGCTCGCCCAGTCGTCGCTCCGCCGGCAAAGGCAAGTTCCAGACTGGCGCCGTAGTCGTAGGCGTGCCTCTGGAAATCCACTTCGTCGAGCCTTCCGAAATCAGAGGTGGGATCTCCTACTATCCCGAGGTGTCGGTTACCTATCGGCTCGATGAGGGCAAGCCTGTGAATGAGGACTGGCCGCCGAGATTAGACAAGTCTTCGGTTGAGTTCCAAAAATCAGACTTGAGGAAACTGCTTCGAGCGAAGAGTATCCTGATGACGATCACCGAGAAGGACGGCCATCAAATCTCCATGCAGTTCGACGTTCCGCCCACCCCCGCACGGCTTGGCGAAGCGTGCGACGTCTCTGACCTCAAGAGGTAGAGACCCGTCGAGGATCCAATTCCGAGTGATATACTCACGCCGATGTCACCTCGGGTCTCAAAGACCGTTGCTTGCGTAGTCCTCCTCGTCTGTCTTCTCTGCCCGATTTTTGAATTGTTCGACCGTTGGGATCACACGGCCGAGACCGGCAATGACACCGAATGCGCTCTCGTAATTGCTGGGTTGTGCGTCGGAGTGGCGTACGCATTCGCAAGGCTCGTTCTTGCATCGCCAATCATCAATGCGGTTTCAGAAGTCGTACTGCACCTCTTCGTCGGCACAAGTCTCGTTCTCGGCGAACGCAGCTTCTTTTTCGTCGTTCCCATCCCTCTCAGTCCTCCCGACTTAGCACTACGCATCTAGCCCCGCCTTTACGTGATCCCAATGTGTGAGCGGTAGTCCTCTATCCGCCTACAGATTGTAGCTGCTTGCTGCTTGACGTTGTCACCCACGGGAGCCTAAGGATGATTTTTGATCGCCGTTGTCTCTCCTTTCGCGGCACCGCTCTTGCTGGTGCGCTGTCGTTTCTATTCTTGATCCGCGTCCCTAGCACCCTCGCCCAGGCATCGAAAGTCGGAGCAATCCTGGAGGGAACCGTAAGCGACACCAGTGGAGCTGTCATCCCCCGCACGTCGCTGAGCGTCACCAACACCCTAACCAATCAAACCCGATCGATCACGAGCAACGAGCAAGGTTTCTTTCGAGCCAGCCAGCTTCCGGTTGCGACGTATGAAGTGCGTTTGGTTCAACCTGGCTTTGCGCCCTACCGGCGCACAGACATAACTCTCACGCTCGGGCAGACCGTTCAACTCAACATCATCCTCTCGCCTGCATCAGCGACAACCGACGTCACCGTAAGCGCTCAACCGGCGGGTCTCGACGCGTCGCAATCATCGTTCGTCTTTTCGGTAGATCAAGAAAGAATCGAAGAACTGCCCGTGCCCAGCCGGAATTACCTCGACTTTGTACTTTTGGCTCCCGGTGTTTCGGGTTCTCCTCGCGCGACCAACGCTGGAGCTTCAACACCATTAGTTGGCAGCGGTTTCACCTTTGGTGGCCTGCGGCCACAGAGTAACAACGTTCTGATCGATGGCTTGGACAACAACGACGAATTCACCGGCTCAAGTCGGACCGAGCTTTCCCCGGAAAGCGTGCAGGAATTTCAGGTGGTCAACAACGGCCTTTCTGCGGAATCAGGCGGCGCGTCAGGAGGATCGATCAACGTCATTACTCGTTCCGGGGCAAACGCTGTCCACGGCGATGTTTTCATTTTTGCGCAAGACAGCGCATTCGACGCCCGCGATCCGTTTGAGACGCAACCGGAAAAGCCATCGTTCCGCCGTTTTCGCGGCGGGTTTGCCCTTGGCGGCCCGGTTACAAAGGACAAGACGTTTTACTACGCTGCGGCTGAGCAGGAGCACAATCGGGGGCAAATCGGTTCGGACATCGACCCCGGTTTAGCATCAGCGATCGATTCTTTTCTCGCCACGGACGCATTCCCTGATCTGGTGACACGACAAATCACGACCGGCTTCTCGCCCATCGCCCGCGCCGAAACCGAGGCTGCAGGAAGACTGGATCACCAATTCACGAAGAATACCGAGCTCATGCTGCGCTATGCCTTTACGAATAACAAGGAGGCGGGCAACGCCTTCAACACGGATGGGCTATTCGATGCGAGCGCACGTGGCAGCAGTTTTCTGAGTGACAACGCCCTATCGGGATCGCTTACCACGGCTCTAGGATCAGAAGCCGTGAGCGATTTTCGCTTCCAACTTGCCACGCGCCATGCCGTATTGCGTACGAGTGATCCTGCGGGACCAGAGATTGCCATCGCTGGGTTGGTCACGTTCGGCGGGTCCTATACTGGAAACAGCCAGCGGCGCGAAAACCACTATCAGGCCGCTTACACCTACACCCGCACCAGAGGGAAACATCTGTGGACGTTTGGCGGAACAGCGAACCGCGTTCGCGAACGTGCAGATGTGCCTGACGGTTTTGGCAGCGTTTATCTTTTCGGCTCTCTAGCTGACTTCCTTGCAGGCAATCCTGACCAATTTCGTCAGATTTTCGGAGATCCACGAGTGGATTTCCCTGTGACGACCTATGGCGCCTTTGTGCAGGACCGTTGGTCTGCAACCCCGCAACTCACAATGGACCTCGGTGTGCGCTATGACTTCGAACACTTGCCAGCGGGATTTAATCAGGACACGAATAACATTAGCCCCAGAATCGGTCTTGCTTGGAATCCTGTTGGTAAGTGGGTCTTTCGTGCAGGCTATGGAGTTTTTTTCGACCGGTACATTCTGGCGAATCTAACCCGGGCCGTACAGACGAATGGCATTCACGGATTCGAACAGGTCGCGAATGGCAGCACCGCGGCAAGTCTGTTCATAGCGGCCCAAGGCGGTCCCCAGCCCGCTCCCTCATCAGGAATTGCGCCTTCGATTTTCCGTCCCGACCCGCTGCTGGCAACCCCCTACAGCCAGCAAGCCAGCGCAGGTGCCGAATATCTCTTGGCAAAGAATTTTTCTCTCCGTGCCGATTACCTCTTCGTTCACGGAGTCAAGCTGCCCCGAACCCTCAATACGAATCTCCTTACTCCGGTTATCCTCACACCAGGAAACGCCGCCGGCTTGGGAGTCCCCAATCCGACGCCGCAACAGATTGGTCGCGCGGTATTCGCGCCGGGGCGAGCCAACCCGCACTTCGACAATATCTACGAATTGCAAGACTCCGCTAATTCAACGTACAACGGCGCATCCGTCACGCTGAGCCGCGCCCTGAACGAGGACCTCGAATTTTCCGCGAGCTATACGCTCTCTAAGACGTATGACGACGCTTCGAACTACGATGAGCAACCTCAAAATCCTTTCAACCTTGCCGCCGAAAATGGGCTCTCGCGGCAACACCAGCAGCAGCGCTTTGTATTCAATGCGCTCTGGGAACTTCCCATCGGAGAAGAAGAGGGAGGTCACAAATCGAATCAGAATGGAAGCTGGTTTGTACGCGCTTTAAATCACATTGAAGTTGCGCCTGTCTTTACGGCAGAAAGTGGCCGCCCCGTGGATTCATTAACCGGGCTTGACTCGAATCGGACCGGCGCTTTTCCTCTTTCATCCAGGCCACTCGGTTTCGGAAGGGACTCCTTACAAAGTCCCGCGGTCGTGACGATGGATTTGCGCGTTCTTAAGTATTTTCCGTTCGGCAAATCGAGACGCTTGGACGTGGTTGCAGAATCTTTTAACCTCTTCAACCGGCCAAACATCGCTCAAATCAACCCAGTGTTTGGCTCAAATCTGAACCCGGTTGCGGGATTCCGACAGCCGACGGAAGGTCTTGGAGCTAGGCAGATTCAGTTCTCACTCGATTTCGAGTTCTGATCACCGCCGAAGTGGAGCAATTCCACAAGCGCCAAGAGGCGCAGCTCTTGACGTTTCACTTTTACTTCTCGCACCCTCGCTAGTAGACCCGCCCCGCATAGCATCATAAGAATTTTTTCCTAGTTCTGTAAGCTGTATGACGGAGACGAAATCTCTGTTACCAAGAGTCGGGCTTGCAATCGGCCAGTTCAATGTGGCTGATCGGCTCTGGTGAAGACAGTGTTGCGCCTGGGCACCAACTGGACGTCCCGCCGAGCTCGGTGGGTGCCGCGTTACCGGATCAATCTCGGTTTCTTCCGAGCCATCGTTGAAGCCATCGTGATAACAAGTAACAGACCTTGCCCGTCCAACTTGGAGAATGCTTTTGCAAAAGCCCGGAGCTCTAGCTCCTCTTTTCTAGCGGATGAGTCAGTTTTTCGAGCGTCTCCACGTTGGGGACTGTGTGGTTGTTCTCTACCAGCGATATATGGCAGCGGAGCAAAAGCATTTCGGAGCTGACGCTGGTAGCCGGTCAGTCCTTGGTTGCCCTCTTGAAAAACGCCCGCCAGGGTGGCAACCCAGAAACGCGTACCACACTGACCAGTTCCCAGCTCTGGGCACCGAGCTGGCTAGCCTGATCCATGACTTCCTGCTCGCTCGCGGCGCTGATTAGTTTGTACTCCCAACTGGTCTCCTCGCCCGTCACCGGCGCCTCAGACACGGTCAGCGCCAGCGCCTGACTATGTGATCGCCCTTTCGCTGAGCCGGTCACAATAACCGGAAACGTCCCACGGGCCGCGCTCGGCCGCGCGCTAAAAACGACCTTCGCCTGCCCGTTCGGTCCGGATGTGGTCTGCGCCGAGACACCGGCGGGCAGCCCACTCGCCGTGAACGTTACACTAGGCGGGGTGTTTCCACCGAGCGTTGCCGCGCTGGCGGTGACGGAGGACGAACTCCCTCCGTGGAGAAGCATGGTTGCCGAGGAAAGCGAGACACTAAAGTCCCCGTCGGCCGGCGCCGGATTAAACTGGATGTCGAGCACCGGGTGCAGCTCAATCACGTTGGGCGCCGCCCCGTGCTGATTGTGAAAGAAATCGAAAAAACCGACGCCCGTGACGCGGACCGGAACATTCGCTGTCTGGAAGGATGAGGTGGCTGTGAACTGCGCGTCAAACTCGCTGCGCGCCTTCGCGATCTGATTTGCGAATGGACTGGCCGCCCCGACACAGCTAGGGGAGGGAATCTCCGCCACCATCGTATTTCCCTGATCATCCTCCAAGACCAGATGGTAGTCGGAGTCGCCTGTTGAGCCCGTTTCAACCTTGAAGTCCGTCAGAGTCGCATCGACGACGAATACGGTGTTCTCCGTCGGGGCAAACCGCGTATCCGTGGGGAGCGGGCTCGGTGGCGTAAGCGCCACAAGATCAGCGATCTTGGCCCTTTGCGAGATCGACAGGTCGACCTGATTTGCTCCGGCATCCGTCCCCGTCTTCACCGACCATCGCTCTTTGCCGCAGCGCTGGCCGAAAGCCGGCGTCCCAATCCATCCCAGTACGAGCAGCACCATGGTTTTCTTCAAGGTTTTCCGCATATATCCCTCGCCGCAAACGGACCGGTAGTAATCGCATCGCGAAAACCGAATCTGACTTCTGCTTCTGAAAAATTCAACCTATAGTGACCCGCCAGCACGAAACGTTTCAGTGCATGTCCGGCATCGCCACGAGCATCGTGAGGGGTCGCAACGCTCCCCCCAACCCCGGCCAAGCTAACAGGGAACTGTGGAAGTTG
>Ga0126373_10002533_pt1 | contig 13482 bp, 13 predicted proteins | sample PanSoiMetPlot_11_FD_92545 | JGI IMG/M metagenome (GOLD analysis project Ga0126373, IMG submission 92545) | Tropical forest soil microbial communities from Panama - MetaG Plot_11 | ecosystem: Environmental > Terrestrial > Soil > Tropical forest > Bulk soil | place: Panama | collected 2016-02-17 | reverse complement strand
GACCTGGTCGCGGCGGCTACATCCACCCCGTCAAGGCCGACCCCGAACTGCTGCACGAGTCCGAACGATCCCTGGGCGATCACGTGGGCGCCGATCCTGGCGCCGAAGGGACACACGACGTCGGCGCCGTCAAGGTTGTCGCTGACCTCGCCCGGCGCGCAGGTAGCAACTTCCCACCCAGGCAGCTGCGCCGCGAACTGAGTCCACGACAGGTCGGCGGTGAGGTGCTGGCGGCCGAAGAGAACCTTCATCGGGCAGCACTAGCGCGGGCAGCTAACACGAGCGCCGCATTACGGCAAGGCCGCGACAAGTTCGTCCACGGGCTTACGGCGACCGGTGTAGAACGGGATCTCTACTCGTGTGTGCAGGCGGGCCCTGGCACCGCGCAGGTGTCGCATCAAGTCAACAATCCTGTGTAGCTCATCGGCCTCGAACGCGAGCATCCACTCGTAGTCGTTGAGTGAGAAACAGGCCACTGTGTTAGCGCGCACGTCGGGGTACTCCCGTGCCATCCGTCCGTGCTCGGCAAGCAGCTCGCGGCGCTCGGCGTCTTCGAGCAAGTACCACTCATACGACCGGACAAAGGGATAGACGCTCACGTAGTTCTTCGGATCCTCGCCTGCGAGGAACGCCGGGATGTGGCTCTTGTTGAACTCGGCCGGCCTGTGCAGTGCCATCGCTGACCAGACTGGCTCGCTGGCCCGGCCGAGGGCGGTGCGCCGGAGCTTGGCGTACATCTCCTGCAAGTCGTCTGCAGTGGGCGCCACCCACCAGAACATGTAGTCGGCGTCGGCGCGCAGGCCCTGCACGTCGTAGCAACCGCGGGTGATGATTCCCTTGCCCTCAGCCTGCTGGCAGAGAGTGCTGACCTCTGCTGCGACACCGGTCCTGCCGTTTCTGGTCTGGACCGCAGCCGCATCCAGGCCTCCTCGCGCGCTCACCCGGAACACCGACCACATCGTGTACCGGATCAGTTCGTTCAGGTCCCGCGCCTTAGGGCGGCTTGCCGCCTGCCCCGTGTCCTGGTTCGCAGCCATGTCTTCATGTCTACCAGAGCCGTCGGCACGGGCTGGCTAGCGGATCTGACCGGGACGACCGCCTCGATGTGTTGTCGGCTCGACTCTGAACCGAACCGGCCGCCAATCCGTTGGGTCGGGCAGTTAGTCGGGGCTGGACGGGTGCATCTGGCGCCGAGTGACCTGGGGCACGAGAGAAGGGAAACGAATGAACAGACTGTTCAACAGGCAGCGCGGCCTGCGCGCGACCCTGACCCTCGCCGCGGCGGGCGCTGCAACCCTGGCCGTGGCTGGCGGATCGGCCCTTGCGGCAACGCATTCCTTATCGCAATCAGCTGCCGCCTGCGTCTCGAAGGCCAGTACGCCTGTTAGGCATGGGCACCTCAGCGGCATTCTCGGCGCGGCACCGGCCAGCAAAGCCTGTCAGACTGCTAACCCCCGCAACGTCCTAGGCAACGCCGGCGACACCGCTATGGGAGTTCCGCCATTGATTTGGCATGGCGGGGCGGTCATGGGAACGGCCGAGACCGGCCCCATCGTCATCACACCCATTTACTGGACCCCGGCGGGTCACCCGATGGACTCTGCTTACAAGAGCCTCATCACCCAGTACCTGACTGACGTCGCCGCCGCGAGCGGTAGCGCCACCAACGTGTTCTCGATCCTGCCCGAGTACTTCGGCTCCGACGGATCGATCCGCTACAACATCCAGGTCGGCAATCCGATCACCGACACCAACCCGTTGCCCGCCAATGGCTGCAAGCTCAACAGCAAAGACACCACCGCGATCTACGCCGACGGCTCTGGCTACGACGCCTGCCTCGACGATGCCCAAGTTCAGGCCCAGACCAACAGCGTCGTCGCCGCGCAGAAACTGCCTGTCAATCTCTCCCACATCTATGTGATGTTCCTGCCCAAGCACGTCGAGTCCTGCTTCAACCCAGGTACCACGACGAACGCGAAGAACGCCTGCACCATCAACCACCAGCCCAGCGCCGCGTTCTGCGCCTATCACAGCCAGGCTGGGAACGGCACCGAGTACGCGAACATGCCGTTCCCGATTTACCTGTCACCGGTCGGCTTCACGTGTGGCAGCAACGCCCGGATAGCTTTCCCCGGCGTCATCGAGACGCCCAACAACAACCCCGATGCCGACACCGAGATCAGCCCTACAAGCCACGAAGTCAATGAGTTGATCACTAACCCGGACAACAACGGCGTCACAGCCTCAGGCTGGTTTGACGTGGCCGGGTTCGAGAACGGCGACGAGTGCGCCTTCACCTACGGGACGCCCCAGGGCGCGCCTGGCCATTTCTTCAACCAGGTGATCAACGGGCACCACTACCTGACCCAGGAGGAGTTCAGCAATAGCAGCTTCTTCGCCAGCGGCGGAGGATGCCTGCAGCACCCGTGAGCCGGCCGAGACCTGATTTGATCTCTGCCTAAGGCAAACACCGACGGTGGCCCCGGACAGCATCCGGGGCCACCGTCCTAGCCAGCGATCGGCCTTGCAAGGTATGCCGAGATCATGACTGCGGCCCGGCCACGGCGACCGCCTCGATCTCCACCAGTTGGTTGGTGTAACCCAGGACACTGACGCCAAGCAGGGTGCTGGGAGGGTCGTGATCGCCGAACGCGGCGTGGACGACCTCCCAGACGTCGACTAGGTCGCGCTGGTTGGCGGACGCGACGTAGACAGTCGTCTTGAGCACGTCGCCGAAGGATGCCCCGGCGGCTCCTAGTGCCACAGTGAGATTCGCCACGGCGTCTTCTGCCTGCCGGACGTAGTCGCCAATCGCCTGCACGTCGCCGTCCTCGTTGATCGGGCAGGCACCAGCGGTGAAAATCAGGCTGCCCGGCGGCGCGATCGCCGCATACGCATAGGGCGCGCCGGGATAGAGCTGATCGCTTCGGACGAGGTGGGCTGGCATGGCCCGGATCATCTCAGCGTCCTGGGCGAGCGGGCAAACGAGTTCAGCGCCCGCCGCGTCTAGACCCAGGTCGAAGTGCTCAGGTCCAGATGGCGCACTCGATCTGGTCGCTGAACATCTCAGGCTTGGCTGGCAGCCGCCGTGCCCGGCCCTCGACAAATCGACGAGCCGTCCATGCGACAGCGGCCGCGTCCAGTACGTCGTCCATTCCGGCCCGGTGGCCGGCCGGGCCGAGCTCATCGGGCAGGACAATGCCCTCGGCTGCGAGTAGCCGCCGCCGAGCCAGGGCTCCAGCCCATGTGGCTTTCCTGACAGCCAGCGGTGCGCCAGCCATCGCGCCGAAGCTGAGCTCTGGATGGACTTCGAGGACTCTGCAGGGTGCCTTGCTCAGCCACTGGTCGACCTGGTTGATCTTGCCCAGCAAGTTGAACGCCTGGCGGGAGATGCCCTGCCCGGCGCGCTGGCGGTTCAGCTGCGAGGCGTGCGCGTGATCAGAGCTGCCAAGAGTTGCCCGAACTGGCGTGATGAACACAGATGCGCGACGCGGCCCGGCCGCGATTCTGGCTTCCAGGTCGGTTCGGCGCGGGCCGGCGTCAGGAAGACCGATGGGAATATCGATGCCGATCACGTCCAGGGCTCCGCCGGCAGCCGCCTCGGCCACCAGGGCTTCGATTTCAGAATGTACGTGCGCCGCGATGCCATCTGCGGACAGCACGATGCCGACCCAGCCGTCGGCACACGCGTCCACTCCCACGACACTGGCGCCGCTCACTGCGCAGGCATCCGCCCGGCGAGATGGGCCAGGACCTGGTCGACAGCCAGCCTCGCAGTGGCGATGCAAGCCGGGATGCCGACGCCGTCATAGGCGGCTCCGCACACGGCCAGCCCAGGCTGCGCGGCAATAGCGGCCCTGATCCGAGCCACCCGTTCCAGGTGCCCGACGCTGTATTGCGGCAGCCCGCCGCCCCATCTGCTCACCCGCGCATCGACGGGCTCGTCAATGACTCCGGTCGCGCTGGCAAAATCGGCCGCTGCCAGCGCGACGAGTTCGGAGTCGTCGCGCTGCAAGACGGCCTGCTCCCCGAACCTGCCGACTGAGCACCGCACAATGTGCAGGTCGCCAGCCGTCGGCCGCAAATGCGGCCACTTGTTGGTACTGACCGTTACGGCCTTGATCGTGCGGCCGTCTACTGCGGGTACCAGAAATCCGCTTCCGGTAACGGGGGTCGGGAACGCATTGGGCGGATACGCCAGCGTGACGATCGCCATGCTCGCGTACTTGATCTCGCTGAGCTCACTTGCACCTGTGCTCGTGGTGGCGGCCAGCAGCCGACTGGCAGGCGTGGCCGGCACCGAGATGATCACAGCGTCGGCATCCATGGCCTCCGGCGCATGCGCCGAACCGATCGTCAGCCGCCACCCAGTCGTAGTCCGCACCAGTTCACGCACCATCGACTTGGTGCGCACATTCGCGTGTGAAGCTGCGGCGAGCGCACCGGGAACGATGCCAAGCCCGCCGGCCAGCGTCGTGAAGACAGTCCGCTGGCCGTCTGCCGCTACCGCGTCCTGACCGAGAGAGTCGCGTGCACCGGGTGCAGGCGCAGGTGGCATGAGAGACGCCGCTGCCTGCGTCATTGAGCTTCGGCCGTGCGCAGCCTCGGCCAGCGGAGTCAGCGTCGCGTTGAAAGACAGGTCATCAGTGCGCCCGGCGTAGACGCCGCCAAGCAGCGGCTCAACCAGGCGGTCCACCAGTTCCAGGCCGTAGCGTGCGCCAAGTCGCTCGGCCACCGAGACGTCTCCGTGAGGTTCGGTCGCTGGCAGCGTGAGGTCCTGACGTGCCCTGGCGACGCCATCGGCAGACAGAATTCCCGTACCGCCGAGCTCGTCAATATCTGCTGGCACGCCCATGAACTGCCGTCGCGGCAGCGGCTTGATTGCACCGCGGGTCCAGATCCCCGCTGCCGTCGTGCCCGGCTGCACTAGCTGATCCGACAACCCCAGCTCGTCAATGAGCCCGACGCCCTCTGGCCGACGCGCCAGCAAGGCTTCCGCGCCAGCATCGACAGCCACGCCCCCAACTTCGGAAACCGCGAGCTTGCCGCCAAGCCGCGGCGATCCTTCGAGCACAGTCACCGCGACGCCAGCGTCTTTGAGGAGGAACGCGGCGGTCAGGCCGGCGACACCGCCGCCGATGACAGCCACCACCGGCACGGGAGTTCGCTCGTCAGTGGTCACGGCTGCACCGGCGACACTGGAAACTCATGCCACTGATTATCGCGAGCGCCGGAACCGCGTTGATGGGCGGAGCGTCACAGGTGCATGACCAGTAGTTTTCGCACCCGGCCCGTCGCGATAGGCGGCGCCGTACTATTCGCAGGCTGCATGGTGCTGAGCGCATGCAGCGGCAACGAATCGAGTGCTACTTCCAACGCACCCGCGGCGGCGCATGCTCGAGCAGCCCTGGGCCCCGGGACTGTAAATGGTGCGTCCGGCAGCTACGGCGGCACTGGCGTCCCCACATCTGCCGGCGATCTCAGCAGGAAAGCGGTCGAGACAGCCCGGCTGCTACCGACCGACCAGAGCATCATCTACACGGCAGCTTTGACGATCCGTTCGCCCGACGTCGCCGCAGCGACCAGGAAGGCAATTAGCATCGCCGTCGCCGCGGGCGGCTATACCGCCGGCGAGAATGCCGCATCTGGTCCGAACGGCAAGCCGGGCGGGACAGTCAGCCTCACACTCAAGATCCCAGTCGCTGCGTATCAGAGCGTCCTAGCGCAGCTTTCCGGCTCGGCACTCGGCAAGCAGATCTCATTGCGGCAGCAGGCGACAGATGTGACGCAGCAGGTCGCGGACGTTAACAGCCTGGTCAGCTCACAACGCGCAGCCATCTCGGCATTGCAGGGGCTGTTGAAGAAGGCTGCATCAGTCAGCGGATTGCTGCAGGTACAGCAACAGATCAGCCAGGACGAGTCGACACTCAATTCACTGTTGGCCCAGCAGCGATCGCTTGACCACGAGACCACCTATGCCACGGTCAATATGACATTGGTCAGCCCGCACCCAGCGGTCAAGCACGCCCAACCGGCCAAGCACAACTTCGTGTCCGGCCTGGCAGCTGGCTGGCGAGCCTTCCGGCACGCCGTGGGCTGGGGACTCACTGCTCTTGGCGTGATGCTGCCATTCCTGATCTCGGCGCTTGTGCTTGCTGGCATCGGTTATGGAGGCAGGCGGGTCGTGCTGCGCCGCCGCGCCAAGCCAACTCCGGCGAGCTAGTGCCGGGCGAGCTAGTCCCGCGGCTGCATTGGCCACGCCGATACACCGGCGTGCTGGTCAGGTCTTGGCCGAGGCGGTGTGCACCAACTCGGTCAGCTTGGCTAGCACGTCCGGATCGGTTTGCGGAAGCACACCGTGGCCGAGGTTGAAGATGTGGCCTTCGGCTGTCCGGCCACGTTCCAGAACCTGAAGGGCGCGCCGCTCGATAACCTCCCAAGGCGCCAGCAAGATCGCCGGATCGAGGTTGCCCTGCAGTGCTTTACCCGGCTCTACTCTGCTGACGGCTTCGTCGAGCGGCACTCTCCAGTCGACCCCCACCACATCGGCGCCTGCCTCCCCCATCGGCCCGAGCAATTCGCCGGTGCCGACACCGAAGTGGATGCGGGGAACACCGGTGCTGGCCAGCGCCGCGAAAATCCGCTTGCTGTAGGGAAGCACGCTGGCGCGATAGTCATCGAGGCTGAGCTGGCCGACCCAGGAGTCGAACACCTGCACTGCGGCTGCCCCAGCCGATACCTGCACCTGCAGGAACGCAATCGTTATGTCGGCCAGCCGGCTCATCAAGTCAGCCCAGAGCGCAGGCTCGCTGTACATCAGCGACTTGGTGACTTCGAAGTTCTTCGATGGCCCGCCGTCCACCAAGTAGCTCGCGAGCGTGAATGGCCCGCCCGCGAACCCGATCAGCGGCTTGCCGTTCAATTCGGCGGTTAGATTCGCTACCGACTCGGTGACATATGGCACGTCCCCCGGCTCGAGCGGTCGCAGTTTGGCCACATCCGCGGCCGACCTGATCGGATGATCGGCAACAGGTCCGACCCCGGGCTTGATATCGATCCCGACTCCGATTGCGCGCAGCGGCACCACGATGTCACTGAAGAAGATCGCCGCATCTACGTCGTAGCGCCGCACCGGTTGCAGCGTGATCTCGGTGATCAGGTCCGGCGTCGTACACGTCGCCAGCATCGCCTTGCCAGTGCGCAACGACCGGTACTCCGGCAGCGCCCGCCCAGCTTGGCGCATGTACCAGACTGGTGTAAACGGGACTTTTTGCCTGCGACACGCGAGCAGGAACGGGGATTTCTTGGCTGGCGGAGTCACAGCAGGATGATCCCACAGGTCTGAGCGGCAATTGTCGGCCCGTCGGCTCCCTGGTGGACGAAAGGAGGGGACACGCCGCCCCGGATCCGTGGCTCGCGGCCGATCGCGTGCCAGCATCGGAACTGAGCTGATGGCAAGGAGGGTCCAGATGAGCCAGATCATCCGGCGCTGTCCTGACTGCCGCCGGGACCGTCCCTTCGAGCAACATCACGGCGGCGGCTGGTGCCCGGTTTCCGAAGATCGCGACTGCCCGGAGTGGTACTGCCTGGCATGTGGCGCCGTCCTGCTGACAGGTGACATGCCGATGTTGCTGCACAAAGTCAGCACCGCCCGGATCCACGATCGCGTGGCATGACGGTTCCTTGCCAGTGCCGCGCACCCAGACGCTGAGGCCTGCTGGGCGACCAGTGGCTAATCAACTGGGTGCGGAGGAGTTCGCGCGAGCAGTTGAGCAACTGCAGAGGGGCCTAGCCGATGAGTGCAGGCTCCGGCCAGAGCTTGCCTTCGAGGATGAACCTTCGCCGCGACGCCTGGCACCGTTGGCCGCCGCAGTTGCCGCTACCGTTACCGATCAAGCGGGCGACGTCGACGGCGAGCTCGCCGCTGGCAAGTTCGTCCTGTTGTTCGACCCTGCAGGGCAGTCGGCGTGGGGCGGAAAATACAGGATAATTGGCTACGTCCGAGCCGAGCTCGAGCCGGAAATGGCCGCAGATCCACTTATCAACGCTGTCGGCTGGAGCTGGCTAACCGAAGCGCTAGAGGCTCGCAGTAGCGGATACATGATGATCAGCGGGACAGTAACAACAGTCGTGACGCAAGGATTCGGTGCAAAGGAAGGCGAGCCGACGTCGACCGGCTTTGAACTGCGCGCCTCCTGGTCCCCGGCTGTGTCCGATTCCGGATCGGCTGAGCTCGACGGGCATGCGGCAGCCTGGTGCGAGGTGATCTGCGCCGCAGCCGGATTGCCTCCGCTTGCGCCGGGCGTCGCGCCGTTGCGGCCGCCAAACCGCAGGGCGCGGCCATGACGGACGCAGCACATGTCAATGACGACACTGAGACCGGGCCGGAACGGCACGTCGAGCCCCTGCTAGAGCCGCGCGATGGACTGCCGCCCCTGGTAACCAGCAGCGACGACCTGGATGCGGCGATCGCGGCGCTTGCCGCGGGCACCGGACCGCTAGCGGTTGACGCCGAGCGCGCCTCTGGATTCCGGTACGGTCACCGCGCCTTTCTCGTTCAATTCCGGCGGCAGGGCGCGGGCACGGTACTGATCGACCCGGTCGCATGTCCTGACCTTTCCGCGCTCGACACCGCGCTCGCGGACACCGAGGCCGTCTTTCATGCGGCCTCGCAAGACCTGCCTTGCCTGGCAGATCTTGGCTACCATCCGCGCCAGCTGTTCGATACCGAAGTGGCCGGACGGCTGCTTGGCTGCCCCCGGGTAGGGCTGGCGACCATGGTCGAGTCAATGCTCGGTCTCGGCCTTGAGAAGAGTCATTCGGCCGCGGACTGGTCGACCCGGCCTTTGCCAGAAGAGTGGCTAAGGTATGCGGCGCTCGATGTCGAGGTTCTCGTCGATTTGCGAGACGTGCTAGCGCAGCAACTTGCCGACGAAGGGAAGCTGGAGTGGGCGAGGCAAGAGTTCGCTGCCGTCCTCGGGGCACAACCGCCGCCGCCGCGAGCCGATCCATGGCGCCGCACGTCGGGCATTCACCGGGTCCGCACCAGGCGTGGCCTTGCGGTCGTCCGCGAACTGTGGCTTGAGCGCGACAAGATCGCCCGACGGCGGGATCTGTCGCCAACCAAAGTGCTCCCCGACGTCGCTATCGTCGAGGCCGCCAGGCATATGCCTAGTGGCCCGGACGAGCTCAATGCGATCACTGGATTCTCCAGCCGCGGCGCGCGGCGGCATCAGCCAGAATGGCTGCGGGCCATCGGGCGTGCACGCGCCGCGCCCGACCGGGCACTGCCGTCGGCATCCGCGCAGCCCGGCGAGGGACCGCCGCCCGCCCACCGCTGGCAGGAGCGCGATCCTGAAGCTGCCAAACGACTGACCGCCGTCCGTGCGGTTGTCGCGGCTTTGGCAGACGAGCACAGCATGCCGGCCGAGAATTTGCTCCAGCCCGACGCTGTGCGCCGGCTCTCCTGGCTGCCTCCAGAACCGATCAGCGCGACGACTGTAGCCGCGGATCTCACCACGTACGGCGCGCGGCCATGGCAGGTAGAAGTCGCCGCAGTTCCGATAGCGAGGGCATTGCTGCGGATCCTGGAGAAGGGCTCGGAGTAAATCCAGGCTCCGGGCTGCAAGCCTCGGCGCTCGGAGGCGTTAGGCAGTGCGCCGCAGCGACCGCAAATCGCACGGCACGGCTGAGCCCGGCCTTGGCTGTCCGGCGCACGGCAACAACCGGTCGGACTCCGGATAATGCGGGAAGACGTTGAGCAGAACCTCGCAATCGCAGCACCCGCCCAGCTGACCGAGCCGGCGTGGCAGGCCGGCAGCTCGCGGTGCGCGCAGGTCACGCCATCTGACCGTCCACCGGTGCGTGCCATCACAGCCGAACTCGTTGACCATGCGCAGCAGGAAGCAGCGCAAGCACTCCCGTTCCGCAGGCTCGGTTAACTGCTCCGCCAGCGTGATGAGCTCCGCTTCGACGGCGTCAGCGATGTTGTTCGGCATCTGCGATCCCTCCCTGCATCGCTCGCACCCTCGTGCGAGCGACTGAGACCTTTTTATCGCCGGGTACCGACACTTCCGCCGCGCCACAGGGCGACCCGGCGTTGCACGCTGGAATGTCGGACCCACGCGGCAAAATGGGACTGTGAGCGAGCTTTCCTGGGACTGCCTGGTGACGCCGGTCGGTCCGGTCAGTGTCGGCTGCGGGCCTGCTGGCGTAGCGCGCGTACGGTTTGGGTCGCCACCGCAGGGGATCAGCGGCAGCGAACTGACCGACGCTGCGCGCGCGCAACTAGCCGAATACTTCAGCGGTCAGCGCAAGAGCTTTGAGCTGCCGGTCGATTGGACAGCAACGTCCGGTACGCAGCGCCAAGTGCTCGAAGTCCTGGCCGATGAGGTCGGGTACGGCGCGACGGTGACTTATGGCAACCTGGCGGCGCGGGCAGGCCTGCAGCCAAGTAGCGACCTACAGCCGGGGCAGAAGGTTGGCCAGATCATGGGCTCGAATCCCATCCCCGTCATCGTGCCGTGTCACCGGGTCCTGGCCAGCGATGGCCTCGGCGGATACAGCGGCGGAGCAGGTATAGAAGTGAAGCGCTGGCTGCTGATCCTGGAAGGAGCGTTGCCGCCGACCCTGGATTGGGAGCCTGGCGATCCGGCCGCGTGACATACATCAGCGACGGCGCTCAGGAGAGTCCCGTGCCGGGGCGCTCAGGTGTCCCCAGCCGGAGCGCTCAGGAGTCGCCAGCTGGAGAGTGTCGCTCGATTCCCGCCAGTTTCCCGGCCGCCCGATGCAGGACGAGAAATTCGCCCTTGCGCAGGGGTGCGTCTGCCGGAATCGGCGCTCCAAGCTCGTGACAAGTCGCCGCAATCAGAGCAGGCATGTTCTCACGGTGAGCACAGATGATGACCGGCCGCTCATCGGCCGCCAGCAGCGAGGCAACCTTGGCCACCTGCGCCTCCGCTTCTGAGCAATCGTCCTTAGTCACGCCGAAAGCGGTCTCGACTTCGACCTCTACTTGCGCTTTCTCGGCGTATGGCCGGACGGTGGCGATGGCACGCTCGGCGGGTGAACTGATAACTCGGCACGTGCCAAAGCAGCGCAAGAGGCTGGCCAGTTGCTTGGCATCTTTCTTACCGTCGGCGTCGAGTGGCCTGGCCAGGTCGTCTTTACGCGACCCCGCCTTACTGCCGGCAGAAGCGTGCCGGACAAGGATCAGCGGCGCGGTGGCTAGCGGGCCGCGCCGGACGTCGGCGAGAGTTTCGATGTCGCGCTGGTAGGTGAGTCTGGCACCGGCCTTCGACGCCGCGATCCACGTCAGCTGGTCAACTTCGCTGTTGGGGCCGAACTCGTGGATTACCGCCTCGGCCTGGCCCACCCAGTAGTCCACTCGCTTCGGCACGCCCGCGTTGTCATATTCAACTGCGGGCAACTGGCGGCCAAGTGTCACCTGCAGCCCGGTCTCTTCCGCAACTTCGCGGACCGCCGCGAGCAGGACGTGCTCCCCCGGGTCGAGTTTGCCTTTCGGGAATCCCCAGTCGTCATACTTCGGACGGTGAATCAGTGCGACCTGAACGCCACTGCCGGACCGTCTCCATAGCACCGAGCCCGCCGCTCGAATCGGAGCGGACCCGGGTTCCTGGTCGGCCAGGTGGCGATCATGCATCGGCGCTCCGGCGCGGCCGCAACCTGATCAGCATGTCCTGGATGTCGGTCAGCGGCGCGCCGGAAGCATCCAGATGATGCCGCGTCCACGTGCCATCGGCCGCAAGCCACCAAGATGCAACCTTCGGATCCATGGCGAGGTTGATGAGGTCGCGCAGCTCGGCTCGCTGTGCTTCATCGGTCACGCGGACCAGCAGCTCGACGCGCCGGTCCAGGTTCCTGTGCATCAGGTCGGCGCTGCCAATCCAGATGTCGCCGGGAGAATCTGCTGCTCCGGTGCCGAAGGCGTAGATCCGCGAATGCTCGAGGAACCTGCCAACAACACTGCGCACCCGGATTGTCTCGGACAGGTCTGGCACGCCGGGCTTAATCGCGCAGATCCCGCGGACCCACAAGTCGATCGGAACGCCGTTCCTTGATGCTCTGTACAGTGCATCGATCATTTCTTCGTCGATAATCGCGTTGCACTTCATCTGGATCAGCGCGTCCTGACCAGCTCTTTGCAATTCGATCTGCTCATCGATCCGCTGAATCAAGCCGGACCGCACGCCAGCGGGCGCGACCAGCAGACGACGGTAGTCGGTCTTGCGGCTGTAGCCGGTCAGGTGATTGAACAGGTCGGTGATGTCCTCGCCTACCGTCCGATCGGCTGTCAGCAGGCCGAAGTCCTCGTACAGCCGGGCAGTCTTGGGATGGTAGTTGCCGGTGCCGATGTGGCAGTAGCGGCGCAGCGAGCCGTCGGGCTCTTCGCGGACCACAAGTGCCATCTTGCAGTGCGTTTTCAGGCCGAGCATGCCGTATACGACATGGCAGCCGGCTTGCTCCAGCTTGCGCACCCAGGCGATGTTGGCACGCTCGTCCCCCCGCGCCTTGATCTCCACCACGACCACGACTTGCTTGCCCGCCTCCGCGGCGTCGATCAGCGCGTCGACGATCTCAGAATCACCGCTGGTCCGGTACAGGGTCTGCTTGATCGCCTGTACTCGCGGATCGGCGGCCGCCGACACGAGCAGCCGCTGCACGCTTGCCGTGAAGGAGTCGTACGGATGATGCACTAGCACGTCACGTTCGGTCAGTGCGCCGAAGACACTGATATCGCTGAGCTCGTGCGGCAGCGCCGACTCCGAGGGCACGAACGGCGGGTACTTCAGGTGCGGCATATCCAAGTCGGCGATCGCGTTCAGGCCGGACAGGTCGAGTGGTCCCGGCAGCCGGTAGACGGCACGGGAGTCAACGTCTAGTTCGGTGACGAGCTTTTCCAGCACTTCGTCGGAGATTGACTCCTCGACCTCAAGCCGCACTGCGGGCTCGAACCTGCGCCGCATCAGCTCTCGCTCTAGCGATTGGAGCAAATCCTCGGTGACGTCTTCGTCGATCTCCAGGTCGGTGATCCTGGTGACCCGGAAGGCGTGGTGCTCGAGTATGTCCAGGCCAACGAACAGCTCGCCGAGGTGTGCCGCGATGACGTCCTCCATCGGGACGAACCTGTTCGACCCCACGGTCAGGAAGCGTGGCAGCAGCGGCGGCACCTTTACCCTGGCGAACATCGTCGCGCCTGTCTTCGAGTCCGTGATCATCAGCGCCAGGCTCAGCGACAGGCCGGAGATAAATGGGAACGGGTGTGCCGGATCGACTGCCAGCGGCGTGAGCACCGGATAGATGCGCTCCTTGAACAAGCGCTCCAGCCGTGCCTGCTCGTCAGGTACCAGTTCCTTCCAGCGCAGGATTTCGACTCCCTCGCTGGCCAGGTCGGGCAGTAGCTGCTCGGTAAAGCAGCGCGCATGCCGTACCGACAGTTCACGGGCGAGCTCGAGCGCATTT
>Ga0126373_10002531_pt1 | contig 13484 bp, 7 predicted proteins | sample PanSoiMetPlot_11_FD_92545 | JGI IMG/M metagenome (GOLD analysis project Ga0126373, IMG submission 92545) | Tropical forest soil microbial communities from Panama - MetaG Plot_11 | ecosystem: Environmental > Terrestrial > Soil > Tropical forest > Bulk soil | place: Panama | collected 2016-02-17 | reverse complement strand
CGGCGAATGTGGGCACCGATCGGGCAGGCCATGCCGGGCAGGTCATCGCGGTACGTGAAGTCGTTGTCGTCGCTCAGCGCGGGAGCATCCTGGTCTGGTGCCTTGACCAGCGGCGCGCCGCTGGGCCACCGGCCGACCATCTTGGCGGCGAGGGCGGTCCGCGCGGCGGGATCCTCCGATCCGTCCGCTCGCCGTGTGACCGCGTCCAGGAATCCCCAGAATCCCTCAACGTCTTGCTCAAGTTGCCGGAAGACCAAGTAAGTGCCGTTGCGGCCGAGGTCGACCGCGCCGCTGTCGGCCGGATCTGGCGCGAGCAGGCCTATTGGGTCATCGGACGCCGGCAACAGCGGGCTGTCGGCTAGTTGCCCGCGCGCATTCGGGTATCCCAGGACGAATTCGCCAGCGGCCACCGCCTGCGACGCGCCGGCGGCCTTAGGCAGGCCCGCGATGACGGGCTGGGAAATGCCGTCGTGGAAGCCGAACGGCTCGGCGTCGCCGCGTTCGAGCGCCGGAAGCTCCGTCAGGTCGGTGATGCCGTTGTCCGCGAGCCGCGACCTGAGTTCCTGCTGCTGACCCTCAAGCAAGCCCTGATCGGTGGCATACAGCATCAGGATGCCGTCCACCTGGGGCTGGCACGGCCCGCCCCACTGCCAGTGCCGCGGGTCGGATTCGCCCACGTCGCCCAGGAACCGGCTCCGGTTCGCGTTCGTCATGCCCTCGATGAACTCGGCTGGGAATCCGGTCACGACCTGTTCTGGCAGTCCCAGCCAGCGCAGCCCGGACGCGGTGAACGCGACCTGCACTGCGACATTGCCGGAGAACGGCGCCGCCGTCGTGACGCGCGGGATCAGCCAGCCGAGCAGCGCGGCGCCCGTGGCGGTCCTGGCCGCAGTGAAGATGGTGAACCGAGCGTGCGGGTGCTTGCTGTACCCGCGGGCGAACAGGCCCTGGATGTCGGGGAGGTCAAGGCGGGCGGCCACGGGGTACCTCACAGGAGCGCGAGCCAGCGCTCGGCGTCGGCGGCGGTCATGTGACCCTGCAGGCCTGCCCTGATCCGGGCGTTGTTCTCGATGTTGGCGGCGCTGAGCGCCGGGTAGGCGCTGTACCACACCGGCACAGGCACCTGGTGGATGCGCAGCGTGTTCTTGAACTGCTGCTCGTAGGTGGCCCCGCCCCACAGCAGCCAGCGTGTCGGCGGGTACTGGGTGGCGTTGCCGAACGCCGCGTTCAGGCCCCACCAGACCTGGTCGATGAAGTCATCGTTGTAGGCCTCGACTGCGCCGTCGTAGATGCTGGCGAACGTCATTCGCCGCCAGCCGTCCAGGGGCACCCAGCGGGCGAAGTGGATAGTCGTGATCCCGGCCAGGTCGTCGCGGTTGTACACATGCCGCGCCGCGTAGTCGATAGCGAGCATCACCGCCCGGATCGTCACCGACCGCAGCGGGCCGGGCTGGATGAAGCCCACCACCGCGAAGGGGTTCTGCACGACGAAGTCCTCATACTGCGCGAGCGCGTCCAGGTCCTCCAGCTTCGGCCTAGCGGTGATTGGCTGCTCCGCGCGCTCGGACCGGCGAATCAGGACGGCCCAGACCGGCAGGATAACGGCGAGCGCCGGCAGCAGCCACAGGAGCGCGAGCGGCACGGCTACCTCGTGGACCGCCTCGCGCGTTCGGAAGAGCAGGGAAGGTGGCGCCGGCGGCCTCATCGCCCAGGCGACGTCAGGGCGCCCCGCCACGTACGCCAGGATCTCGCGTCGCACGTCATCGGCAGCACGGCCACTCCAGTCGCCATGGTCGAGGTAGGCCTCGATCACATCGTGCAGGGCGGCCTCCTCGCGGATCTGCCCCAGGGCCCGGCCCACCGTGTTGACGTAGAATGCGCTGGCCCGCACCAGATGCCGACGGAGCCAAGCGATGCGAGCCCGACGTGAGCCGGGGCTCGGATAGCTCACGCAGAATCCGAATGCCTGGTCGACCCCCGTCCCGCCCACGTCGATGAGCTCGACGAGGTGTAGACGCAGGGGGGCGTCCACTTCGGTCATCAGCACCAGGCTGGCGGGGATGCGCTGGCCGTTGCCGTCCGTCACCTCGTCGAGCAGGAAGAGCTTGGCGAAGTGCAACCCGTGTATGCTCCCGAAGGCGAACGCATCATCCGCCGCTCCGTTGTGCGCTGCCTTGGCCAGCCAGCCGCGCAACGGCGCCACCTGGTCAGCGGCTACCTCGGCCCGGATGGTCACTCCTAGCTGGTGGGGCATGGCAGGCCTCCTGGCGCGAGTCCCTCAAGGTCAGCTCACCCGCGCCTCATTGCAAGCTCCCCAGGGCGCCGACCCGCTGCCAGGGCTGGAAGGCGTTGGCCACGCCGCGCAGGGACGGGCGGAGCTGCGGATAGTGGCGCAGCACGACGTCGATCATGGACGTCTGCTGCACCCAGTTCATGCCGATCTGCGTGTAGATCTCGGGCGTGAAGTCCTTGGTGAAGTAGCGGTCGCTGTTGAGCCGCCGGGACGCCATGAGTATGAAGATCCGGAACGCCGTGTCGCTGAACCCGAAGCCCGCTGGTCGTTTTTCGGCCAGCATCCCGACGATCGTGTCAACAGAATCTACGTTCCGGTACAGGCGGCGGAGCGCGGCCAGCTGGGCCGGGTCTTCGGTGATGTCCTCGAAGCTCCGGGCGGGCTTGAGGTGCAGGAGGCGGCGGAACTGGTTGTAGCGAGGAACGCCGAGCTCACGGGTGCGCAGGATGTCGGTGGCCGCCAGATCCATTAGCCGGTCGTCGTCGGGCCGCTGGAACTGCTGCAGGAAGCGCGGGTAGTTGTTGAGGACCAGCGCGCCGGGGTGCGCGACGCCGAAGCTGTAGATGACGTCGCCCAGGTCCACTTGCTCGGTCACCTCCTGAGCGTGGGGACCAGCGATCTCGGGGAAGCTGTACTCAGCGATCAGCTGGTCATCGGCGGCTGACCGGATCGCATAGCTGTCCGCGATCAGCGAGTGCATCCGGTAGACGATCGAGAACTCCTCGGTCAGCGAGTACGGGACGCCGAAGTGATTGGTCTGCGAGCCGGGAATCCCGCTCATCACCTCGCTGCTGCTGACGCGACCGAACATCTGACGGACGCACTTCCCTGCCAGGCCCCACCAGTTCGCCCTCATCGCGGTGATGGTGGTGGGATGAGCGATGATGGCTGGCGTCCATTCGACCGTGTGGATCTTCGCGATCAGGCCGGCGGTGATGAGCCGGGCGCGCTGGTACAAGTCCTCGTCGGTCCACTGCGGGTAGGCGCCCTTCAGCGCGTCGGCGATGGCGTTGTGCTCGCGAATGAAGATCGTGCTCATCATGCCGAGCCCAAGCCACCAGCCTGGGACGAACGCCGGGCTCACGGCCGGGTCATCGGGAAGGACCAGCCGGTTGCCGGGACCGATAAGGAGCTTGCCGTCCACCCCGCTGCGCCGCGGCAGCTTGTCCGCCCCGCCGCCGCTGCCGCCGCCGTTCAGTTGCGACGCGTCCCACCACGGAGTCTCGGTGTTAAGGAAGGTCTGCGGCCCGGAGTCATCGCCGGCCCGGGTCGGGTCGGGCTGTGTCTTGAGCACTCGTAGCGGCTTTTGCGGCCACGGGTCGTCAGCGGCGAGGGGCATCTCGAAGTAGCGCTGCGGGTCGCCGGCACCGTGGCTGAGCCAGTCCTTGACCATGAACTGGATCCACGCCGCCGCCATCAGGTTCAGGCTTGTCGCGGGGATGAATTCGTGCCGGGTCAGCAACTCGCGGCTGACCTCCCGCGGGCTCGGCTCCATGATCTGGCCGGGCGCCTCCTGGTATGCGTACTCCAGGGGCACATTACGGCCGAAGCGCGTGCCTGCCATGCCCATGGCGGGATGGTCAAGGTCGTTGTATGACCCGTCGGGCGTCCTAGTCGTGAGCATCTCCGGCCCCTGAACCGGGACCTTCGGGCCGGCGGCCGACGGCAGGGCCGAGGTGTCATGCAGGTTGCGCTGCCTCAGGATGTTCCGCAGGCCGGCGAGGACCAGCAGGCCAAGCGCCCGCGGCAGTTTATCCCAGCCGACTGCCCGGTCGGCTGCCTGGGCGGCCTCGTCGTAGATCCGCCAGAAGAAGGTGCGATAGCCAGGCTGGGTCTCGGATGGCTGGCTCATTTCATGCCTGTCGCTCCGCTCGGCGAGGCAGGCCGTGGTAGCGAGGGCGGTGTTAGTGAGGGAGATAAGCGCGAGCGGGATCGCGGTCCGCGGCTTGGCCCGCCCCGTCACGCCAAGCATGACCACGGTCGCAGTATCGGTCGCGTGGATGAGGACCGCCTGGCGCAGCACGCGCCGCAATGGCTCCCCTGAAAGCGTCGCGAGATCTACGCCCAACAGAACAGTCCGGATGCCGAACATTCGCAGGCCGTAGATCGCGGCACTGTTCGCGGCGGCACTGCCGTCCGCCGACTGCTCGCCAAACCGCCGGATGATGACGCTCGGTGCGATAAGGGCCAGGCCACCGTTGATCACCCGGATGCCGGCCAGGGTGCGCCGGGCAACCCGCCCGATACGAGCGGTGGCCGCCCCGTCCGCCTCATTGCGTGATGCCTGGGCGGGCACGCCGACACCAGTAGCGGCCCCGTCCGCCTCATTTCGTGACGCCTGGGCGGGCACGCCGACAACCTGCCCTGCCGGCTGCTGATAACGGTTTTCCTCTAGCGACGCCATCCCAACGGTGTTCCCTGGCGACGTCACTCCAGTCGCCTGAGGGTGCCGAAAACCTGTGCCGCATGGGCGAAGGCACTACAAAGCGAGGTCGAGAGACCGCGACCATGGGAGTTCCCTCCCGGGTACCGGAGGGGAATTCTGCGCAGGGCCAAGAAAAATACCGAGTGCAAGAATTGGACAGAATTATCAAGCATTTTTGCATTTTGAAGTCAATGCCTGCAGTACAGCGTCCTGCTGTTCACAGATGACGCCTAACCGCCCGTCCGGGGTGACGATCACGTGCATGGCCGGTTCCCGCCCTGGACGCAGCACGGCAGGCGGCGGATTCTCACTACAAGTCGCCGGTGGCGAGGGCTCAGGCACGGTCGCTAGAACGGCGCGGCCGAGTCCCCGGCGTAGGCGCGCAGCATCGAGACGCTGCCCCAGCTATATCTTCCGTGGCGTCCTCTCCACTCAGTGCTTGTGGAGGTACTCCGAGGCCGACCAGCGCTGGTGCGGGCGGAGTCGACGGATCCCGGCCTGCTTGCACCTCCGCCGCAACATTTGCGTGATGCGAGAGTTGGTGAGCGCCATCTCCCAGCTGCCGATCCACAGGCCCTTCGGGCTTGCCATGTGGTGCTTCTGCCGCTCGCGGAGGTAACGCGCCGTCGCCTCGGCCGTGGAGTCCAAGTAGCCGACTTTGCGGAACGCGCCGCCCTTGCCCCTCAGTCACGTGATCCGTCAGTAGGTTGACGTCAGTCGGGGGTCAGCCCGGCAGCCTCCGACAGGCGCTGGCCGCCGTCGGCCATAAGTCCGAGCATGCCGTTGTCGCGGACCGACTCGAAGTCCTTGCCCGAGCGTCCGGACGGTCATGGTGAAGCACTCGATGTCGGGCTTGCTGAGGCTCAGCACGTCAGCGTTCCTGGCATGATCGGCCCGCAGCCGAGCCGACTCGCTGTAACTCTGCATGGACCGCGGCGAGCGCCCGCGACGTCCAGGTACCGCATAAGTCTTGCCAGGTGATCTCGTTCGGGTCGTTCGGGTGCGTGAAGTCCAATGCCTCTGCCCTTCGGGCTGGGGAAGGGTTAGTTCTTTGGCCCCGTCCCCAAGGGCAGTGGCCACCGCTACGTCTCCGCTGGTCACGACCTACATTGCGCGCTCGGAGGGACTCGAACCCCCAACCTTCTGATCCGTAGTCAGATGCTCTATCCGTTGAGCTACGAGCGCAGTGAACCCCGCATAGTGTACGGCAACCTTCAGGATGGCATGTCGGCCGTCCCCGCGGTACTACTGCTGGTTCGAGGCTGAAGGACTGATCTTTACGATATTGAATAATTCGAGGTACATCTGATCAGATAGCTCCCGGCGGCCGACGCCAGCCGGGGCCACGGCCGGACCAGGACGAGAAGCGCGCGGGGATCAGTGGAGCACGACGGCACCGACGTCCTGGGAGCGGACAGGCCGGAAGATGACACTACGGGCTGGCTGCAGAATGCAGCCATCGCCGTCCCGGTACACCCAGGTCGGCTCCCCGACGGCCGGCCGAGCGTGACCATCGGCGGCGTACGCGGCTACGCCGCGTTCAACCACTTGCAGGGCGACAATCCTGAGCGTGGCTGTGGTGACTGTGGCATCGTCAGCTGCGCTGACGTGCTGAATCAGTTCGGCGTGAGACTGACCGAAGCCGATGCTTTCCGGCACGCTATGCGCCATCACGAGCTCCATGTAGTGCCGGGGCGGCCGGATCAGTCCGGCTGGACGTTGCCTGCCGAGCAGGCAGCGATCCTGACCGACTACGCCGTTCCGGCGCATGCCGAGAAGGCTCAGTCGGTTGAGGGGCTTGCGCTCGCGGTGCAGCTCGGTCACGGCGTCATCGCAATGGTCAACGCCGGCGTGCTGTGGAGCGACCCGGGGGCTCTCGGGCACGGCCAGGCCAACCACGCCGTCGCCATTACCGGCATCGCCCGCGACCGTTACGATGGCGCGCTGCTCGGCTTGTATATCAACGACAGCGGCACCGGACAGTCCGGCCAGTTTGTCAGTGCGCACCTGATGACCACCGCGTTCGAGCACGAGGGCGGATTTTGCGTCGTGACGGACTGCGTCACCACCCGATCACTAAGATCCGGGTAAGTCTGGAATGCGGCGACGGGAGCAGCCGATGTTTCGGGTCAGGCACGTTCTCGCGGTAGCCGCAGCCGCGGTTGCTGCAGCAGGCGGCACGATCTCGGCCGCGCAGGCCGCGACGCATAAGGTCACCATCAACGTCGTCGGCATCGATCGCACGGGTGCGCAAGTCGCCGTTCAATCTACGGTGGTACCGCTCGCCGGCAACGCGCTGCCGTCAAGCGGGCCGAAATACTCGGTCACGCCTGGCACCTACTTCATCGGGACCTCGGTGCCTACGTATTCGTCGGGAGCGCTCGTTAGCCAGACAATCGTGGAGCGGCGCGTGCGCGTGATTCGCGGCGCCACCATCCGCCTGGATGCACGCGGCGGCGAGCTAGTTTCGGTCCGGCTCGACGGTCGCGACCTGGGCAGCCCCCAGGTGGCAGGCGGGTGCATCCGCGGCGGCGCAGGCGTGGTGTACCCCAATCCGCCTGCGCCACAGTTGTACGTGCGGCCGGTGAAGGCCAAAGGCCTGGGCTTCGACTGGGCTCTCGCGACGGCGGGACCGAGCGGCTCGTACTACGACCTGGCCGGAGGCACGAACAACGCCTTGCCATCCAGTCCGGTCTACCGGGTGCACAGTTCCGGCTTGGCGAAGGTCGTCATGCAAGCCAGGGCGGGTACGGTGCCGGATCAGACAGCCAACGTGGACACCTCGGCCACACTGTCGGACGGCTGCAGTCTGCAGGGCCTGCAGACCCCGACCCAGATTCCCTTCAGGGTGGTGGACCACCGGACGCCTGGGTTCTGGCGAACTGAGGTAGCCACACGGCATAACTTCGGCATGACGACCTGCAGTGATACCTGGACCTACAGGAGGTACGCGGCACGCCGCAGCTACCTCGTCTCGTTCGAGAACGCAGCGCACGGGCCGTCCACGGCTGTGCCCTATGTGGCCGGGCCGTCGCTCTACTTTGATCCGAACCACCAGCTCATAGATCCATTGACCACGGGATACGAATACTGCAACGTCACCAATGTCCGGCTGAGCAGCGGCGGGCATTTGCTGAAGAAGGGGCGCTTCACCAACTTGGTGGGCGGTTTTACAGCTCGTGTTCGCGCCGGACGGCGGTACACGCTCACTGTCAACGCTGCGCAGACCGCGCCGCATGAGGTGATGCCGGCTGGGCTGCTCTCGCCGAAGACGACAATCACCTGGCGGTTCAAGGCCGGGCAGGGACCGGTGCCCGTCGCGGTGCTCGCCTTCCTGCCGCTCGGCCTGAACATAGACAACGCGGCCCGGCCCGGAAGCCTGACGTACGTGAGAGCGTGGCCTACGCAAAACAACTACCAATTCGCGCCCGGCCGCGCCAGCGCCGTGCGGTCCTTCGTCGCGGAGGTCTCCAGCAACAACGGAAAGACCTGGCGCAAGCTCCGCGCAGTCCGGCACAAGGGCTTCTGGCTGTTCGCCGTGCGCAACCCCAAGTCCGGGTTCGTGTCGCTGCGTGCGACAGCCATCAGCTCCTCCGGGGACACCACCATCGAGACCATCTACCGGGCCTACGGAATCAGCTGACCTCAACCCGTGTCTCGCGCTGCCCAACCGGGGACGACCTACCGCCATTCACTGAATGTGGCGGCCTAGCCCTTGTGAGCAAGTGCGCATAATGCTCAGGATGGGAGGGTCGTGTCCATCAATGCGGACGGAGGCGTCCCCCCGTGTCCCGATTCCAATTAGGCGTTCTCGCGCGCCATATAGCCATCGTCGCCGTTTGCGGCATGCCGGCACTGGCCGCCGCCGCGTCAGCTTCCACGCTGCCGGCCACAAGCAGCCTCCCTGTCCCAGTCCCGGCGATATCCGACTATCAGCTACTGACCTCAAGCACCACTCCGCCGGCCGAGTCCGCCTGCCTGGCCATCGGCCGACGCCGCTTCACGGCGGCCGCCATGGAGCACTCCTACAACTTGCCGCCCCTCTATGCGGCCGGTGACGCAGGCCAGGGAGTCACCATCGCGATCATCGACTCGTTCGGCAACCCGAATATGGCGTCGGACCTAGCTAACTTCGACACTCAGATGGGCCTGCAGCACATGTGCGGCGAGCCAGGGCAGGCCTGCGGACCGGGAGTCCCGACGTTCCAGCATGTGTACTGGAATGGCAAGACTGAGGTGAAGTCACCGCCGGCCAACAGCAACGGCACCGGCTCGCAGGACCGCAACGCCTGGACGGTGGAAACGAGCCTGGACGTCGAGTGGGCGCACGCCATAGCCCCTGAGGCGAACATAATCAACGTCACAACCGATCCCGCCGAAACTCAGGGCGTGCAGGGCTTGCCGGCGATGATGAACGCCGAGCAGTTCATCGTCGACAACCACCAGGCCACTGTGATCACGCAGAGCTTCGGAGCTGTCGAAGAAGGCTTCGGCAGCGCGCAGGCACTGCTGAACCTGCGGCATGCCTTCATCTCTGCCGCCGCTGACGGGGTAACCGTACTGGCTAGCTCAGGCGACGGCGGATCGGCTAACTCGAAGAAGACGCCAGTGAAGAATCCGACCACTTTGCCGTTCCCGACAGTCAACTGGCCAGCATCTGACCCGCTGGTAACCAGCGTTGGCGGCACGTACCTGTGCACGAATCCGGTGACCGGAGTGGGCGTTGACTCCACCGATGCGCCCTCGAATTGCCAGGTGAGTCCTGCGGTCAGGGAGATCGGCTGGATCGATGCAGGTGGCGGGTTCAGCCACATCTTCGCGACCCCTGCCTACCAGGACACACTGCCAGCCGGATCGACCGCGATCAGTGGCATGCGTGGCGTCACTGACGTGGCGTTCCAGGCCAGTGCCCGTACCGGGCCACTGGTATACGACACTGCTCCTGGTGCGGGCGGCTGGTTCATCGTCGGCGGGACGTCGTGTTCGTCGCCGCAGTTCGCCGGAGTGGTCGCGATCGCCGACCAGATCGCTGGCCATGGCCTCGGCCAGATCAACCCGACCTTGTACCACCTTGCGGCCGGGCCGAACTACGGCACGTACTTCAACGACGTGACCACCGGTAACAACCAGGCCGACCCCAACATCCCCGGCTACCCCGCGACGACGGGCTGGGACCCGGTAACCGGGCTTGGCACACCGAACGCAGCGGCGCTGGCACCCGCGCTCGCCGCGGGCTAGCGGCCGACGGGGCAGCACGATTTCGGCCGGGGAACGGGCGCGCTCGCTCCCCGGCCGGATGGCTAGTCGGCAGCAGCCACTGTCGCGGCTCCTGGAGTTGCCTCCCTCGCTGCCGCCTGGGCCAGGTAACGGTCGCCATGGCGGACGGGACTGAACGCGAACGACAGCGCGATCAGAGCCGTCAGGCCCCCGGTCACCGCGTAGACGCCAGCGACGCTTCCTGATAGCTGGATGGCGGCCGCGCCTGCGAGGGCACCGAGCGGGATTGCCGACCACGCCAGCACGCCAGCGACGCTGATGATCCGGCCGTACAGGTGGCTGGGCACGATCGCCTGACGCAGCGACCCGGTATTGATGTTCAGCAGCAGACCAAACCCTGACGACATTGCCCACAGCACGAGCGCGGCCGGGTAAGAGCCGATGAGAGCCATGGCCGTCACGGCAAGCCCGGCGACAACCAGGGCGCCGAGTGCGGTCACGGCGAATGTCAATCGCCTGCGGATCGGGGCTGCAGCCATGCTGACAATCACCACGCCGGCCGCTCCAGCTGCGAAGAGCAGTGCAACCTGGCTGTCGCTGGCACTGAGCACTCGCTTGGCGAAGAGGACGAGCTGGGTCATCTCGGTCGCGGACACGAAGTTGATCAGCGCCATCATGACCGAGATGCTGCGTAGCAAGGGATGCGACCACACGTACTGGAGTCCGGCTCGGATGTCTGCGAGCAGGCCGGATACGCCGGCGCTAGGCGGCGTATCCGGATTCTGGGCGTTGAAGCTGCGCCTGATGACAGCCAGCGACACGGCCGAGACGAAGAAGCTGGCTGTGTCGAAGAAGAGCAGGTCTGCAGGTGAAATAAGGGTAACGAGGATACCCGCGAGAATCGGCCCCAGGACCTGCCCGGCCGAGTTGGTGGCCATTATCCGTCCATTGGCAGCGACTAGGTCGTCGCGACCGACGAGGCTAGGGATCGCCGCGAACTCACCGCAGTCGAAAAGGATCCCCAGCGTCGACTGAGCGAACGCCACCACGTAAATGACCTGGACGCGCAGCGTGCCAGACAGCGCTAGTAGCGGCAACACCAGGATCACGCACCCTCGCGCGACGTCGGTGAGCAGCATCATCCGCTTGCGATTTACCCGGTCCACCATTGCGCCCAGCACCAGGCCGAACAGCGGGTAGGGCAGGATGGTCGACGCAGTTGTCAGGGCAAGATTCGTCGCGGAGCCAGTGAGCTTGAAGACGAGCAACGGCAGGGCGAAAAGGGTGAAAGAGCTACCCACCTGGGAGATCAGCTGCCCGCTGAAATAGAACCAGAAATCGCGGCCGAGCGTATGTCGCGGCTTTGCCGATGAGGTCACCTGCGCCATGCTAATCCGTTCCCGGCCCAGGGTCGGCCCGCCTGCTTCTCATGAGAGCTGTCCACCCGCGCTTCCGTAGCTCAAGATGATGCGCCGCGTCTCACCGTGAGGCACGAGGAGCCAGCACGCCTGGACCTGGTTAGCCCGCAGCTGCCTCCGTCCCAGGCTGCGCGCGTAATTTACTTGGCCATATGCAAATGCCGCTAAGTCCGGTAGTGTCCGACGCGATGTCAATAGGGGCCCGAATCGGCTGAAGCTATAGAAAAGCTCAGGTCAGAAGGGTAAGCGACGTTGAAATCACTGTTCAAGTATCGTTACGGCGCGGTCGCGGCTGTCATCGGCGCCGCCGCGCTCGCGGTGAGCATGGGGGCGCCGTCAGCGGGCGCCGCCACCACCAACGGGACCGTCTTCTATAGCGTCAATCCGCTGATGAAGCTGGCGATCCCGACGTCCGGCGTGACAACAGGCGCCTTTCCCTCCCCAAGCCAGTGCGTGCAGCAGGACGGTCTCGCCTGCTACACGCCACAGCTACTCCGGACGGCCTACGATGTGCCCGCCAACGACCGCGGGGCCGGGCAGACGATCGTGATCGTGGATGCCTACGGCAGCCCGACCATCCAGCAAGATCTCAACACCTACGATCAACAGTTCGGCCTGCCCCCCGCCAACCTCAACATCTTCTACCCGGGCGGCAAGCCCACTTTCAACCCGCAGCAGCATCACAGCGAGCTCTCCTGGGCGGAGGAGACGAGCCTCGACGTCGAGCAGGTCCACGGCCTGGCGCCGGCCGCCACGATCGACCTCGTGATCGCGGCGAACAATGATGGCGACGTCCTCAACAACGCCGAGCAGTTCGCCGTCGACAACCACCTCGGCAACGTGATGAGCATGAGCTTCGGTGCGCCCGAGGCTGACATCAGCGGCAACAAGGCCCAGCAAATGCAGGCGCAGGCAATCTACGCTCAGGCAGTCTCGCAGGGCATGAGCGTCTTCGCCTCGGCTGGCGATTCCGGTGCGACCAACGGGGCCAGCACTGTGAACACCGGATTCCCGGCCTCGGACCCGCTCGTCACCTCCGTCGGCGGCACCAACCTGTTCATGTCTGACACCGGTGCGTATCAGTCGGAGACAGTGTGGGACGACCAGACTGGCTGCCCGTTCGGCTGCACGGCTGGCGAATTCGGGGCGACCGGCGGTGCGCCGAGCGTCCTGTTCCCTGCGCCCGCGTATCAGTCGGGCGTCACCGGGTCCTCGGCGCGGACCGTCGCCGACGTGTCCTTCAATGCGTCGGTCTACACCGCGACGATGATCTTCCTGAGCATCCCAGGGGTTCCGGCAGGCTTCTACTTCTTCGGCGGAACCAGCGAGGGCTCGCCATCCTGGGCCGCCATCACGGCCATGGCTGACTCGGTCATCGGCCACCCGCTTGGCGAGCTCAACCCGCTCCTGTACAAGATCTACGGGTCGAGCGCGTACGCCAGCGACTTCCACGACGTCACCAGCGGCAACAACGACTTCGGCGGGCCGGGTTTCTCGGCCGCAACGGGCTACGACCTGCCCACCGGAATCGGTACCCCCGACGTCGCCAATCTGATCAGCTCGCTCGCTTCCGGCCAGTAACAGCGGTAGCACCAGCCGGGCGCGGCATCCTAACGGGGTGCCGCGCCCGGCTGCATCCACGGCGCTCAGGTGGTCGCGCGGCCGCGCTTGTTACGGGGCGTGGATGATGGTGGGGAGCGCCATGTACAAGCTGCTGTTCTCCGTCGTCTTCCGGCACGTGCCCGCCGAGGCCGCGCACCGGCTCGGGTTCGCGCTGATCCGTTGCGCCGCAACGGTACCGGGTTGTGCATGGCTGCTCCGCCGCTGCCTGGCGCCACGCGATCCGGTGCTTCGGGTCCGCGCGTTCGGCCAGCAGCTGCCGGGCCCGCTGGGGCTGGCGGCAGGCTTCGACAAGGACGCCTCGGGATATTACGCCCTCGGTGCTCTCGGCTTCGCGTTCGTCGAGGTTGGCACCGTGACGGCGGAGCCGCAGCCCGGCAACCCGAAGCCGCGGCTGTTCCGGCTTCCCGGCGACCGGGCGCTGATCAACCGCATGGGCTTCAACAACCACGGCGCCGCGGCGGCTGCAGCGCGCCTGAAGTCCAAACCGGCGTCTGCCCGCGGGGTGGTG
>Ga0126373_10002529_pt1 | contig 13492 bp, 12 predicted proteins | sample PanSoiMetPlot_11_FD_92545 | JGI IMG/M metagenome (GOLD analysis project Ga0126373, IMG submission 92545) | Tropical forest soil microbial communities from Panama - MetaG Plot_11 | ecosystem: Environmental > Terrestrial > Soil > Tropical forest > Bulk soil | place: Panama | collected 2016-02-17 | reverse complement strand
CGTGAGGCAAACATATCCTGCAGCTTAAGCGCGTATTCAGCCAGCTCGGGATTGCGCAGCCAAACGGCAAACGGGCCGCGAACTTGGCCGCGGACGCGGATGATTTCATCGTAAACGCGTCGCTGGTGGGAAGAGAGTGTTGCTTCGTTGATGTCGGGGAGGCGTCCCATGGTCGTCCTTTCTGCTTTTGTGATGTCAATCGACTGGAATAGATGGCGAGTTCTATTCGACAAGGTCACTGCGGTCGATTTTCTTAAAACGTCCTCGGTTAAAGCGAAAAAATATCTTTCCCAGATCATTCGTCTATCCTAGCGTCGCGCTTTGTGTCAAGGTTCGGTCACGCCTTGACAGTGATTTTCGACGATTGATATGGTTCTCTTTTCGTCGAGCGACTTGAACAAATATTATAAGGAGGACTGAGGAAAATGGCAGAAAACCCTGAAGCAATTGCAAAACAGAAAGCGGAAAAAGTCGAATACGAGTGGGGCACACTTTGGCCCTGTTACCACAAGGAGAAAATGAACTGGGCGACGGGGTTTCGCACCAAAGGCGACGTCGATATTCTGTTTCTTTCCGGAACTACTGGAAGGGATCCTTTTACAGATGCTCCCTGCAGAACGCCCGAGGAGGAGAGGGCCGGCAGAGGTACGGTCGTAGGCGGTATAAAGGAGCAGACGCGCCAATGCTTGGAAGATATTAAGACGAATCTCGAGATCATGGGCGCATCACTTAAAAACATCGTGATGTTTCGTTATTTTCTCAGACGCAGAGAAGACGTGTTCGACATGCGCGATGAAATGTATGCCTTCTTTGAAAAACATGAGCCTGATCTGCGGGCGCATCCGCGGCCGGCCACTTTGCTCAGGGACGTTGGCATCGACCTGCCGGATATGCGTGTAGAGATTGAAGCGTGGGCGGTTGTGCCGCGAGGAAAATAAACAACGTTCAAGCCGTTCAAAACGTTTAAACAGTTTCAGTCGTTGGTGAGTTGCGGTCCGATCTTGAAGAGGTCTGAATGAAGAAGCGGTTAGTTATCATTGCGGCCGCATTTCTTGTTGCGACACTGGTTTCGCTCACGCATGCGAAGGATCGGCTGGCCATCGGTTACAGTAGCGCGAGCGGGGTTTTTGCGGCTCTTTGGGTGGCGCAAGAGGGTAGAATTTTTGAAAAGTACGATATCGATTCTCACCTGGTACTGATCGCCGCCGGGTCTTTGATGGTCCAAGCGATGCTGGGAGGAGATCTCCCCGTGGCCGCCGCGGCGGGCAGCGCGGCGGTCGATGCCAGTCTGGGTGGAGCGGACGTGATCATGTTCGGATCGCTGGTCAAAGTTCCAGCTTTCTACATCATGGCTTTGCCGGAGATCAAAACCATCGACGACTTACGGGGGAAGACTGTCGGAGTGACCCGATTCGGTTCTTCCACAGATTTCACGATGCGTTATGTTTTGCGCAAGCAGGGACTCGAGCCCGGACGAGATGTAACGCTTATACAAACCGGCGATCTCTTTGCCGCAGTTACGATGCTGCGCACGCGCGCCATCGTGGCCGCTCCCTTCTCCAGCCCGGCGAATCTTCGCGCACAAGAGGTGGGAGCCAAAGTAATCATGAACATGGGCAAAGCCGGAGTTTACTTCCCCCATGATGCCTTCATGGCGCGCCGCTCTTTTATCAACGCTAATGAGGATCTGATTAGAAGATTTCTGAAGGCTTACTCCGAAGGCGTGTACCGCTTGTTTACGGATCGCGAGTTGAGCCGGCGCGCCATCGCCAATTACGGCCGCGCCAACGATGCAAAGACCATTGAGGCCGTTTACAAATATGCGTTGGACTACGTGGATAAAATTCCGTACAACACCCGCGAAGGCATTCAAGAAGTCCTGAATCAGACTGCGCCACGGAATCCGAAGGCCAAAGACGCCAAACCGGAAAGTTTTTATGACGATCGTTTTGTAAAGGAGCTAGACAGTCAAGGATTCTACAAACAGCTGTGGAGATAGTGATGGTCCGTTCTGAAACCGCGAGAACTGAAGGAGAAAGCTATGACGCACAATAAAAGCACGATGCTTTTCATGGCCGTCCTGACGTTTTTCATTCTCGGCGGCGACACTCATGATTTGCAAGCTGCCGAAACGCGCATCTCCATCGGTGTCACTGAAACCATGGAAACGTTTAACCCTTATGGTGACAGTGTAGCTCTGATGTACAGCGTCTGGTGCCAGGTCTTGGGTTGTCTTGGCACCTACGACTTCGACCAGGGAAAGCACGTCGGGTTGTTGGTCGAGAGCTGGGAAGTTAAAGATCCAAAGACCTGGATTTTTCGGCTACGCAGGGATGGCAAGTTCCATAATGGCCTGCCGCTCACCGCTGCGGATGTGGTGCATTCCATTAATCGCATTCGCACGGATCCGTTCAGCAAACAACTTCAGAACATATCGCCCATCGCCAGCGAAGCCGCCCTCGACAATTACACAGTACGGATCAGTACCAAGGAGCCTACCGCGCCCCTCCTGGACTATCTATTCGACCGAATCATGATCACCAGTAAAGTCATCTATGACAAGTACGGCCCTGAAGTAGCGGACAGGCAGTATCCAATCGGCGCAGGTCCTTACAAGTTTCGCGAGTTGATTCCCGGCCAGCGTTTAGTGATCGGCAAGGATCCGAGCCATCCGATGTGGAAACAATATAAGCAGGCGCCGGACGAAATCGTATTCCGCATTATGCGGGAGCCGGAGCAACGGGTGACAGCGCTATTGAACGGCGAGATTCAAATTGCTCAGTTTGTGTCGCCGCATTTGCGCGAGCGCGTCGAAAAGAGCGCCAACCACAAGATCGTCAGTTTTCAGAGCGCGGAGATCATGTTTCTGGCGATGATGCCGAAATTCAAGCCTTGGGATAATAAGCTGCTACGCCAGGCAGTGGCGTACGCGATCGATCGCGATACCATCATTCGAACACTGCTGAGAGGCGAAGCGACCCGTCTTGACGGTCCCATAGGGGTGGGACAGTACGGCTACGATCCAAATTTGCAGCCAAAGTACACTTACAACCCAGAGAAAGCCCGCGAGCTGGTGAAACAAGCGGGCTTTCCGAATGGAGTGGACGTGGAGCTCTCCACACCCGTCGGTCGCTATACTCTGGATAAACAACTTACCGAGGCGATGGTGCCGATGCTCAACGCCGTGGGGATAAGGACTAAACTTCTGACCCCCGAATGGGCGACTCTCTGGGCAAACGTTCAAGTGGGGAAGGTTCCGTTTTACTACATGGGTCGTGGAGCGGTGGTGGACCCGAGCTCGGCGCTGTCGCAATATTTTGAAACCGGCGGTTCGCCAAGGATCGGTTATTCTAATCCGAAACTCGACGAGTTGTTGTCGGCGGAACGGCAGTCTTTCAACCCTGACAAGCGCAAAAAGATTCTCAGCCAGGCCATGAGTCTGATTACCGAGGAGGCACCTGCGCACTTTCTCTGGCGTCATCAGCTATTGTTCGGTTTGGCCAAGAATATTGACTATCGCCCGCTCCCGAGCGAACGCATCTACGGATGGAACATTAAAGTAAGATAATAAAAGCGAATCCCCGCCAGTCGCCTTTGCAGCAGAAAACCCCTATAATCTTCACCGTCAGGAAGGAATCTGGAAGGAGCAGCTTGAATGGCTAGAGTTGGCTACGCTTTAGGTTACGGCAAATTCACCAACGTCAAAGAGATGGCTGAGGTCATGAAACAGGCCGAGGAGCGCGGCTTCGAGATGGCTTTCTTTTCGGAAACCATCGAGTTGATGCGCGATTCGGTGAGCTCGCTCGCGGCCATCGGATTGGCCACGACAAAGCTCAAACTCGGGACGACGCAAATTGTTCGGTTGCGCGGTCCTGTCGTCATGGCGCAATCGCTGGCGACCCTGGATGAACTGACCGGGGGGCGGATGACCATCGCGCCCGGCGCTTGCACCAAGAGCCACGCGAGAGTCCATGCGCTTCCGCAAGACGTGGGCGCGACTCCGCCCGAGGTTTTGAAAGAATACGTCGAATCGATTCGGCTATTGCTCAAGGGCGAGAAATGCTCGTACCACGGAAAGTTCGTTAATTTCGACAATGTGGGTTTGGGATGGAAGCCCTTGCGGACTAGCATTCCGATCTATCTGCCAGCGACAGCTACAGCAGGCTTGCGGTTGGCCGGGCAGATCGCGGACGGCGTTGTACTGAATGCGGTTTGCTCTCCGGAGTATACCGTCAATGCGTTGAAGATTATTCGCGAGTCCGCTGCGGCGGCCGGTAGAGATATTTCTAATTTCGAGGTGTCACAAATCATCAACTGTTCTGTCGAAGACGACCATAAGAAAGCCCTCGATGCGGTGCGCTGGGAAGTCGCCACGAAACTTGATCCCGTCCAGATTTCCTTCATTGCGGCACCGAAGATGCGCGTGGGCGAGCCCTACATAAAGAAAGAAGACATTCCGCTCTTCGAAAAAGCCCACGCCAAGGGCGGCATGGAAGGGCTCATCAAGGCGATTCCGGATTCCTACGTCGAGGGCATGACCGCCAGCGGCACGCCGGGCGAAGTTAAAAAACGCGTGCAGCAATACCGCGACGCCGGAGTCAAGATTCCGCTTTTGCGGCCCGCGGCAGCGCATCAAACCCAACGATTGCTGGATCTGTTTGCGCAGCGCTAAGCCGCGGTTCCGGGTTTCGGGTTTCGAGTCTCGGGTTTTGAACGATCGAGGGGACCGAACTTGAAACTCGAAACCACAAACTCGAAACTGTTTCTTAACCATGTACCGCGTTGCCATTGATATCGGCGGAACCTTCACCGACATGCTGCTGGTCGGCGAAGACGGCAGCGCCGTCATAGGCAAAACTCTGACTACGCCGGCCGATCCCAGCCTCGCCGTGGAAAGCGCGCTGCGTCCTGAGTTGGAAAAGGGCACGGTGAAACGGGGAGAGCGCGGCACGCTTATTCACGGTACGACCCTCGTGACCAATGCGCTCATAGAGCGCAAAGGCGCGCCGACGGCGTTACTCACCACGGCGGGCTTTCGCGATGCGGTCGAGATCGGCCGCGAACACCGTTACGAACTGTACGATTTAAATCTGGACCTGCCTAAACCGCTGGTGCCCCGCCATCTGCGCTTCGATGTTCCCGAGCGCGTCGCCGCCGATGGTAGTGTGTTGCTGCCACTGGACGAAGATTTTGTTCGCCGGCTGGTTCTTGAGCTGCGCGAAAAAGGAATCACGGCCATCGGTGTTTGTTATCTCAATAGCTTTCGCAATCCAGCCCACGAGCGGCGGACAGCGGCGATTATCGCTGAAGTCGCGCCTCAGATTCGCGTTTCCGTAAGCTCCGAAGTCGTCGCCGAAATTCGCGAATTCCAGCGCACCAGCACGACTCTTGCCAACGTCTACGTCCAGGAACGAGTGGCCGACTATCTCGGTCAGTTACAAAGACGATTGGATAAGGTCGGCTTTACTGGCAGCTTTTTCGTCATGCTATCCAGCGGTGGCATCGCGACTCCTGAAACGGCAGCGCGTTTTCCTGTGCGCCTCCTCGAGTCCGGACCCGCGGCGGGGGCCCTTGCGGCAGCTGAGGCGGGAAAACTCTCGGGCCATCGCGATTTGCTTTCCTTCGACATGGGTGGAACGACGGCTAAGCTGTGCGTGATCGAGGATGGTGAGCCGGCCAAGACTCACGAATTTGAAGTTGATCGCGTGTATCGCTTTAGAAAAGGAAGCGGCTTGCCCGTGCGTATTCCGGTCATCGACATGATCGAGATCGGCGCCGGCGGCGGCAGCATCGCGCGGGTGGATTCTCTTGGACTCCTCAAGGTAGGACCGGAAAGTTCAGGGGCAGATCCGGGCCCGGTCTGTTATGGGCAAGGAGGAACGCATCCGACGGTGACGGACGCGGATCTTGTCCTCGGTTATCTCGATGCGAATTATTTTCTCGGCGGTAAGATGCAACTCGACATCGAGAGCGCGCGCCGCGCGCTGGCGCATACGGGGGAGCCGCTCGGCATGAATGCTGAGCAAGTGGCGTGGGGAATTCATCACATCGTCAACGAGAACATGGCCAACGCCGCCCGCGCGCACCTGAACGAGCGCGGCAAAGATCCGCGCCGCATGCCGATGTTCGCCTTCGGCGGTGCCGGGCCAGTGCACGGATATCGGGTGGCGGAGATTCTACGGTTGCCTGCTGTGATTTCTCCGGTAGGGGCTGGCGTCGGATCGACTTTTGGACTTTTGGCTGCACCGCTGGCATTCGATTTCGTGCGCAGCGCTTATAGCCGTTTGGATGAGCTTGACTGGCAATTTGCCAACGGGCTTCTAAATGAGATGGCGGGAGAAGGCCGCAAAGTCTTGGAGAGTTCGGGGTTATCTCCAAAAGATGTCAGCTATCAACGCACCGCCGATATGCGTTATGTTGGCCAGGGTCATGAAGTCTCTGTGCCGCTACCCGATGGAGTTCTCGGCTCCCAGCATCTAACCCAAATCAGTTGCGCTTTTGAAGAAACCTATAAGAGTCTTTACGGACGGAAAGGGCCGGACGTGCCTTTGGAGATTATCAACTGGCGCGTGGTGGCGAGCGGTCCGAGACCACTCATGAATTTGAAACTTTCGCGCAAAGAAAAGTTCCAAACGGACGCGCGCAAGAGATTCCGCCGCGCATACTTTCCCGAGCTTGGTAGCTATATCGATACTGCGGTGTACGATCGTTCCGCTCTGAAGTCTGGCCAGGAATTCACCGGGCCGGCGATTGTCGAAGAGCGCGAATCAACATTGATCGTAGGTCCCCGGGGGCGCGCTCGCATCGATGAAGGGCTCAACGTGGTGGTGGAGTTTGTCGATGGAAACTAAAGCGATGGATACGGTGACTTTGGAAGTCATTTGGAATCGATTTCTGTCCGTGGCCAATGAGCAGCAGGACGCGCTTATACGCACGGCCTTCAGCACCATCGTGCGCGAGAGTCAGGATCTTGCGTGCGGCCTGTTCGATACTAAAGGACGCATGATCGCTCAGTCGATCAGTGGCACGCCAGGTCATATCAATGCCATGGCAACTTCGATGAAACATTTTCTCGCCGCTTTTCCCCCCGACAAGTTAGCCCCTGGCGATGTGCTGATCACCAACGATCCCTGGATGACCGCGGGGCAGATCAACGACATCACCATCACTACTCCGGTATTCAAGAACGGAAGGCTCGTGGCGCTTTTTGCCAACACCTGTCATAGCGCCGATATCGGCGGGCGGATCCTGTCGGCGGAGGCGCGAGAGGTATTCGAAGAAGGGTTGCGGTTGCCGATCATGAAACTATTCGAGCGCGGCGAGCCGAACCAGATTTTGATGCAAATCGTGCGCGCCAATGTGCGCCAACCCGATGAAGTCATCGGCGACTTCTATGCCCAGACCGCAAGCAACGACGCCGGCGGCCGCGCACTGCTGGAAATGATGGATGAGTTCGAACTGGACAGCATCGATGGCGTTTCGGAGGAGATCATTCGCCGTTCCGAGAACGCTGTGCGCAGCGAAATTCGTAAACTGCCGAGCGGTGAGTGGTCGAGCGAGACTTGGAGCGATGGCTTTGAAGAGCCGATCCTGGTGTCTTGTACGGTGCGCATTGCCGGTGACGAAATCTTTATCGACTTCAGCGGTTCTTCGCCGCAGAGTACGCGCGGCATCAACGTCGTGCTTAACTACACGCACGCTTATGCGAGCTTCGCTATCAAAGCGGCGATCTGCCCCGATGTCCCGCACAACGACGGCAGCTTTCGGCCGGTTCATGTGAGCGCGCCGGCGGGAAGTATCATGAACGCTCTTGATCCGGCGCCGGTGGCGAGCCGACAGGTCATTGGCCACTTTATTCCCAGCGCTATTTATGCGGCGTTGTCCGGCGCTTTGCCGGGCCGTTTGATGGCGCCAGGCGCCGATCCGATTTGGCTCAGCGTTTGGCGCGGCCAGAATCCGCCCTTTACGTTGACCATTTTCCAGGTCGGCGGTACCGGCGCGCGCCCGTCGAAGGACGGACTTAGCGCCGTTGGATTTCCGAGCGGTGTGGCGGGAGTGCCGGCGGAGGTTATCGAGAGTTTGTCGCCGGTGGTTTTGAAGAAACGTCAGCTCCGCCCCGATTCGGGAGGCGCGGGAATGTGGCGCGGTGGGCTCGGTCAGTTGACGGAATTTGCCCGGCGCGGCGAGGGTAACTGGAGCGTCAGCTCGATTGCGGATAGAACCGTATATCCTGCGCCTGGGCTTGTGGGCGGTTCCATGGGTGCAGCCGGTGAGCTTTTAGTAAGCAATGGTTTACGGCCAAATCCCAAAGCGTTAGTTGATCTCAACGCAGCAGACGTGGTCTACGTCAACCTGCCCGGTGGAGGGGGATACGGTAGCCCTTTTCAACGTGATCCGGAGAAGGTCCGATGGGACGTGGTCGAAGGATACATTACCCCGGAAGCAGCGGAAAAGAATTATGGGGTTTCGGTGCGATACACCGGCAAGCCGGATGCATTGGTGAAGCTACCGGGTGATTGGGTGATCGATGAAGCGCGCACGGCGGAGTTGAGAAAAAATAGTCTAGGGTCTCCTGTCTAGAGTCTTGAGTTAAAGTCTTCACAACTCGAGACTATAGACTATAGACAGGACTGGAACAAAACGATGGAACTTTCCGGCAGAGTGGCGTTGGTGACGGGCGGCGCTGGCGGCATCGGGGCGGCTGTAGTTTCTCAGTTGGCGCGGGCTGGTATCAGCGGGGTCGTGATAAACTATCGCAAGTCCGCCAAAGCAGCGGAGGAGCTTGCGGCTGAAATCAACCGCGCTGGTACCAAGGCGATCGCTATTCAGGCGGATGTGCAGAGCGACGATGAAGTTCGCCGAATGATGGATAAGATCCGCAGCCACTTTGGCCGACTCGACGTACTCGTTAACAACGCGGGCATGACCCATTGGGTAGAACTCTCGAACCTTGAAGCGCTAACTGAGCAGATTTGGGATAAGATCCTCGACGTGAATATCAAGGGAGCCTTTCGCTGCACAAGAGCCGCTGGTCAAATGCTGGCTAAACATCAAGGGATGGTGATCAATGTCTCGTCCATCTCGGGTGTGCTGACGCCGTCGACGATGTCTTCGTTGCCTTACGCGACCGCGAAGGCGGCACTCATCCACATGACCAAGGGGCTCGCTGTTGCCTTGGCGCCAAACGTTCGCGTCAACGGTGTTGCGCCGGCGTTCACTGACACGCCCTGGATGAGGGAGCACTACGGCGAAGATTATCAACAGATCATCAAGCACGCATCCGCCGGTTATCCCCTGCAAAGAATTGCCAGCCCCGACGACATAGCCGCGGCTATCCTTGGGCTCATAACCGGTGGTGATTTTGTTACCGGGCAAACGTTGATTGTGGACGGCGGATTGAGTCTGAGCTAACCATGAATCGAGCCGCACTGATCACGGAAATGCAGCGCAGCCGTTTGGTTGCGGTAGTGCGTTCCAAAACTCCGGAAGATGCCTTGGCTTTAGCCCAAGCCGCTATCGATGGTGGTGTGAAATTCGTTGAGATTACTTTCAGCGTGCCGGGTGCTCCCCATGTGATCAAAAATTTATCCGGGCATCCGGATGCTCATGTCGGAGCGGGAACGGTGCTGTCGAAAAAACAGGCTGAAGCTACCATTGGCGCTGGCGCCAAGTTTATTGTTTCGCCGACTTTGGAGCTGGATCTGATTCCGATATGCCACGAAGCGAACATCGCTTGTTTTCCTGGTGCAGCGACTCCCACGGAGATTTTAACTGCGGCCCGCGCCGGCGCCGAACTGGTAAAGATTTTTCCCGCGGACTTGGTCGGCGGCGTGGACTTCATTCGCCAGATGGTGGGGCCGTTCCCCGAGGTTCGCTTCATGGTGTCAGGCGGAGTCAATCTGAGCAACGTCAAAGACTATGTTCAAGTGGGGGCGATCGGTATCTGCCTGGGGAGCGCGTACCTGGGCAGCTTTCTGGCGCAGCACGGTCGCGAACGATTCATTGAAGAGATGAAGAAATTTACGCGCGCCGTGAATGAGGCGCAAATGTTACGCTGAGTGTTTCTTGAAATGTGTGAAAGGACTACATCAAGAGATGGTTTCGCGCCGAGCCGCCAGCTAGACAAATCCGAAATCCGAATATCGAAATCCGAAACAAGCTCCAAGACAAAAATCTCAAATCGGAAAATTCAAACCGAATCCGAATGAAGCTTGTTTGGAGTTTTTATCTGTTTTGGTCATTTGAGATTGTTTCGAATTTCGGATTTCGAGTTTCGCATTTATTTGGTTAGGAAATAATGAGCAACCTTCATTTTACTTTAGCATGTGAAGACTACGACCGGACCCGGCCTCTAAAAAACGGAATGATTAAACCGGAAGGCATCGAGCTCAATTACCTCGTAATGTCCGTGGAGGAAATCTTTTGGCGCATGATGAAGTATGAGGAGTTCGATGCCTCAGAGTTGTCCATGGGCGCCTTTCTCACTGCAGCGGCGCGCGGCCGCCGGCCGTTTATTGCGATCCCTGTTTTCCCTTCGCGAACATTTCGCCATCGTTGCATATTTGTTAACGCCGCTTCGGGGATTCAGCGCCCGGAGGATTTGCGTGGCAAGCGGATGGGAGTTCCGGAATACAGCATGACAGCCGCTGTTTGGCTGCGAGGGCTGTTTGAGCACGAGTACGGTATTGCGCCAAAGGACATTCATTGGATTCAAGCAGGTGAAGAGAATCCGGGACGAAAGGACCGAGTGGACTTTGAGATGCCGGCGGGCGTGCGGCTCGAGAGCAAGGCGGATCGCACATTGAACGAAATGATCGAAAGCGGTGAGATCGACGCCATGATGTCGCCGCGCATGCCGACGTGCTTTTTGCAGGGCTCGCCGCGCGTCAGGCGCCTTTTTCCGAACTACAAACAGCAGGAGATGGATTATTTCAAAAAGACCGGTCTCTTTCCGATCATGCACGTGATCGTCATTAAACGGTCGATTTACGAGCGGGAACCCTGGGTCGCACAGACCCTTTACAAAGCCTTTTGCGAAGCCAAAGATCTGTGCATGCGCGAACTTTACGATACGAATATCCTGCGCGTAAGCCTCCCCTGGACCTCCGCCGAATATGAACTGACCCGGGATTTAATGACCGCCGATTACTGGCCCTACGGGCTGGAACCTAATCGAACCAATCTGGAAACCCTACATGGCTATCTTTACGAACAGGGGCTCATCAAACAAAAGCTTAATCTGGACGAACTCTTCGCCCGCGAAACCCGCGAAGCTTTCAAAATCTAGCTAACTCTCATTTTCACGTTTTGAGTCTATCAAAACGTGAGTGAAAGTTGCGCCGCAGACTCTAGAGGAACAGGTTTTTTCCAATGCTAGGGGGCGAAACCAGGGGAGAGCGTTGCTGCGATGAGGCACGTGTCGATGAGCCGCGACCAAGTGCCAAACGGAGCGAACGATCGCTAACAATGGAGGAGGCAATTCTGAACTGCAACTCGCCATTGCTCCGCGTAATTTCAATCGCCACGGCTGAAGCCGCCGCCGATGGGTGTAAGGACGACGATTTCCGATGGCAAGGGGAGAGTCGCTTTGCTCACCGGGAGCGTATTACCCGGTAACCGGCGGCTTTTAAAGCCATTTAGAAACATGCTGACGAGTGACATGTTCTCCCGGTAGTGCATGGGAATCGCGATTTTGGGCTTGAGCTGCTGCAAAACTTCCCGAGCCGTGTCCGGAGGCATCGTGAACATACCACCGATGGGAATCATCGCCACGTCGACTTTGCCAAAAGCTTTGATCTGCTCCGGTGTCAGCGGGTGACTTAGATCCCCGAGGTGCGCGATACAGAGAACGCCGAGATCGAATACGAAGGCTGCGCCCTTGAGTGCGTTGCCGAAGGCCTGTTGGTAGACGGGAACATTGTAAATGAGAACATCGCGCACCGTCGTGCTGACTTTGTTCCATTCGGCGCCATAGCTTACCAGACCGCGCAGTATTATCGGCTTGCCCTGCGCCAGCTCCACGTAGTTGTGATTGGGATGTTCCCGGCCCACCGTGATTACATGAGGCGTTACGACGGGTGTCGGATACATGCCGGGAGCGATGGGATCGGTAATGATCTTAGTCCCGCTTTTAGAAGTAATTTGAAAAAAGTTGTGGCCAAAATATTCGATGAATGCGTCGGGTTCGGCGGCGTAGGCAGGCCTGAAGAACCCCCGCGCCACATCGGGGTCGCGGCAAGACCCTTGTGCGAAGGGAGGGTTAACGGCGCAAGCGCAAAGAACCACGATGAAAAATAGCTGCTTTGCCGTCATAGATTTTGCTACACAAAACTGGCTCGCTGCCCAAATTGTTCGGCTTTGAAGAAATCCGCAACGTAAGCGTTCGCGGGATCGCGCATGAGACTTTCCGGGGGATCCACCTGTTCGAAGCGCCCATCGCGCATGACGGCAATGCGGTCCGCCAGCGCGACCCCGTCGGCTAAATTATGCGTGACGTAGATGGTCGTCAGACGATTTTCCCGGTGAAATTTCACAATTTCACCCCGCATTTTGAGGCGGTTCGGCGGATCGATATTGCTGAGGGGCTCATCCATGAGCAGGATGCGCGGCGAAGTGGTCATGGCGCGGCCAAGGGCGACCCGCTGTTGTTGGCCACCGGATAGCTCGGTGGGCTTGCGTTGGAAAAAACCGTCATCGATGCCGATGCGCTGCGCCAACGGACGCAGAAAGCCGTCGATTTTATCCTTGGACCATTTCCTGACCTTGAGCGGCAGCGTGAGGTTGGTGTAGCCCCGCTTGTCGTAAACCTTCATGTGCGGCCAGAGCGCGTAGTTTTGAAAAATCATCTGCACACCACGCCGACCTACGGGCACGTCGTTGACCGGCGTACCGCCGATGAAAATTGTGCCGTCGTCCGCGCTCTCCAGTCCGGCGATGAGTCTCAGCGTGGTGGTCTTACCACAGCCGCTTTCCCCGACAATCACCAGGAATTCGCCTTCATTGATGGCGAGGTTGGCCTGATTAACGGCCACGATGGCGCCAAACCTTTTGGTAAGATTGCGCAGGATGACATGGACCACGAGCCGTATGCTATTAGAGGGGAAGTCAAAAGACAACACGATACCCGTACACCAACACTAGTCAAGAAAGCGGAACTTGGATATGATGATATAGTTCTGGAAGTAGACCGTTTCCAATGACGCAGGAGGTCCCAATGCAAAAATTACTTTCCCCTGGAGAACTGATGGAAGATCTCCAGCATACGTTGGAGCAGCATCATCCAAGGCCGCATCCTATCCGGCAGCTCTTGTTGAGCGGCCGGCTAACCAAGGAACAACTTCAATGGTGGGCGAAGAATCAATTTCACGAGTTTCGCAATATTCACCGCTTCTTCGGCGTTCGTTATCAAAAGTGTCCCATCCCTGAATTGCGCCGGATGCTGTTAGAAAACATGGTCGAAGAAGAGGGCGAGGATCTGTTCGGGGGAAAGTAT
>Ga0126373_10002528_pt1 | contig 13498 bp, 23 predicted proteins | sample PanSoiMetPlot_11_FD_92545 | JGI IMG/M metagenome (GOLD analysis project Ga0126373, IMG submission 92545) | Tropical forest soil microbial communities from Panama - MetaG Plot_11 | ecosystem: Environmental > Terrestrial > Soil > Tropical forest > Bulk soil | place: Panama | collected 2016-02-17 | reverse complement strand
GAGAGCATGAGTGACAAAATCAAGCCACAGCATCTGCAGCGCAAGGCTATGCTGTACATTCGTCAGTCTTCCGTGTACCAAGTCAATCACAATTTGGAAAGCCAAAGATTGCAGTACGCCATGGAGAATCGCCTGCGGCAACTGGGCTGGTGCGAGATCGAAGTGGTGGATGATGACTTGGGCCGGACAGCGGCCGGGACTGTCCCGCGTGCCGGTTTTGAACGCATGGTGGCCGAGGTTTGTTTGGGCAGGGTGGGGCTCATCCAGGTCAACCCACACGCCATCGAAATAATAAAGATAGCGCCCCAATCCAAAGCAGGCACAGGCCCGCTTGAATGCCTGCGCTTCCGCGCTAGTGCCGGCGTTGTCATCATCGGTCCACTCCTCGCCAGTGGCTGAATGCGAGCCCAAACCGAAGATCGTCAGCTCACACGTCACGAATACCTTTGCTACTGTCTTCTGGTCCGTACTCCGCTCGAAGTTGGCGCTGGTATGGACAGCATACTTCCGGGTCCAGCCGGCGGGAGTGAACAGAGAATTGAGGCGATCCGTATAGGCTCGGGGATCAGCATACGGGATAACCTGTCCCCGGAGTTTTCCGGACTTGGTGGTGTTGGTCACCCGCCATTCGATCACCGCCGGATCAAAGGGTACTTCGAGTTCCGCTATCAATTGTTTGATCTGATCGACTGAGAACTGCGGGGCAGTTGAGGAGCTCATGGCGGCGGACGGCATTACCGTTGGTGCCACCAGCTCCCTGGGATTATCTAGTGCAGAGCCGTTCGCACGGCCGTTTGCGGCGGTCATTGGGATGCTCCTTTCTTGATGGTTGAGTTAGAACGGTGAGTGTGAGCTTTTGACGCTCTGCTGCAACAGCAACGGACGCACTTTTATCGTGTTCTTGAACGAGTTCTGGAAGACTCAGAGTGGCGAAGGGACGTCTGGTTTGGGACCGGTCAGAACGGAATCTCGTCGTCTGGACAGCCTTCATCAACTCGGCGATCTGGATAAAGCTGTCGCGAGACCCCGGAACGCGCTGGCTGGGGCGGAAGAGTGATACTCGGAAATGGATAAATCAATGATCCAGTTTCGAGTGCGCCCGTGATTTGCCTGAGTTCCTCACGCACCTCGGCCAGCACTTCCGGATTTATCGAGCCATACTCGAGCCATTTTTGCAGGTCGCCGGAGAGGCTTATGCAGTAGCAGGCTAAATCCTCCACTTGGTGGTGTGCGACATCGGCCTTATCTTCCGGCGCCGGCGTGTTGCCTGCTGAAGCTATCGCCTCATCGAGTGTTGGATCGTCTGGTGCTTACAGGTTGCGCGGCTTTCATAAGGCTTTTTGGATGAGTCTGACCGCTGCCTCCGGGTCATCCACTTCCACCACCAACTGGTTGAACCGTTCGTCATGGAGATCGATCACGATGGTCTTCTCCGGTTCATGCACGTCCCAGAATACTCGCTTGCCGTCCTGATAGAACGTACCTGCGGTGATGACGCCGGGCACATTGGTTCCGGGCATCCTGATGCCGTGATACCACCTGCGTGCGGCTTCCGGGTCTGCCCGGACGCCAGCGATATGGACGAGCGGGATTTCGAGGCTGCTCCTGAAAGTCCAGAGCTTGTCAGCCCCCCGGATGTGCAACGTCAGTTTTCCTTCCGCAACGGACAAATCAACCATTCATCGCTCCGATTGCTTTGTGATGCGTATCAATAAAAGGCTCTGGTCGTCTCTGCGAGAACCAAAGGATGCCAATTTAGTCATGAGCGTATTCGCGACATCTTTCAATGGGTGCGAGCCGTACTCTGTCAACAGCCGCTCAATGCGTTCCAGCCCGAACTCCGAACCCGAAACATCCTCGGTCTCGACAATGCCGTCGCTCAACAGCGCGAGCAGATCGCCTTCCTCACAACCCACAGTCGCTGATTCATAGCTGCATTCGGGAATAAGCCCCAGCGGGAACTGCTCCATGCTACAGCGGTTCACGAGCCTTCGTGCCGCACGATAGTGGAGGATGGGTAGATGCCCCGCGAGCGTGTATTCGATTGATCCAGCCCGCGTTGAGCGCACAGCGGCTACCGTGGCGTACATCTCTGTGTCTTTCACAGCGGGAAGAACGTGATTTGTTCTATCGAGTATCACGGGAAGGGAATGTCCCTCCGCCAAAGCGAGCCGCATCGCAGTTTTCAAATTTCCCATGAGAACTCCCGCCTTGATGCCGTGCCCCGATACATCGGCAAGGCAGCCCAGCCAACCTGCTTCGGTCGCGACAAAATCCACCAAGTCCCCGCCGACCTCTTCGCTCGGCACACTGAAGCCATAGACTGCGACCGATTCAGTATTGCAGTCAATCGCAGGCACCAGCGTTTGCTGTATGCCGTGCGCCAATTCCAATTCTGTCCGTGCCCGAATTTGTTCAACGCCTTCGACACTGATGAATCCAAAAAAGAAGCGATAGCCCAGAAAAGTCGCTAATAGGATTCCGGTCGCGTCAAGCACCATTCGATTATGGGCAGCGGCAGTCACGGGGATAGCGGAACCGTGTGGCAGCCGTCCCAGCACGTAGATCACTGCCGCCACTAATACAACCAGCAGTGGAACAAGTTTGAAACGGCGACGGCTGAGGGTAGCGAAGAAGGCGACCGCATTAAACCCAATTAGAGCAGCAGAGGCGAGCAAAGCCCATAACGGCAAGCTCTGCCAGTTGAACAAATCGAGGAGAAACGCGAATCCGCTGAATGTAAAGAAGAACGCCAGCAGCACTCCGGTCATCCGATGGAGCGGCAGCCCCTGCCAGTAGCGTGCTGCGCCTCGGTCGAAGATGCTGGTGGTCATCGGGGAAAGGAACCGGAACGGAATCGAGATTACCCGCCCTAAATTCTTGCCAATCACGGTGAGCTTGATCTGGCGGTAGCGGGCGAGTCGTTCCTTAGCTTTGTTCTGTGAAGTCAGATTCCTCATCTCCGTCCTCATACAAGTGAGTTGAGACTTTGCGGATCGAAACCCTAATGGAGCAATTATGCCAGTTTGGATAGGATTGACCCTCAGAAGGGAACATGGACGAACGCCCCTGCCATTGCTCTGCGATCCTGAAAGCCACGACGACCTAGAACTGAACGCGGTCGCATTGCTGAATCCGAAGTCCAGCAGGCGCTATCCGATCCGCGACGGAATTCCCATCTTCTTTGATGCCCTGTCCCGCTCCAACAAAAAGTATCAGGAACTCTACGACCGCATCGCTCTGTTCTATGACCCAGCCGAGACGCTCTATCGCTGGCTGTTCCGCAAACGTGATCTCCGGGCAGAGTACCTAAACGAGTTGGAGGTTGGTGCAATCGTATCAACTGGCAACTCCACCTTCTTCGCTATTTCTTCCGGGATAAGGCTGGGATTATCCAGAATGGTAACGGCCTTCTGCCAGAGGCGTTTATCGTTTGGACTCTCGCCAGTTAACAAGTTGCAGCTTGTCATCTTGACGCACGAAGCGAATACGCCATCGATCTTTCGGACGACCTGGGTGACCAACTGTAGTTTGCTGGCGCCGAGCTGCGCTGGCGGCCGGTCTGGATAACGCCCATGGATATTGAAGGATGTTTTTGCCTCGGTAGGAAAGAACGCGCGGTATTGAAGACCGAATCGAGCTAACAGGATATATTGCGACGACGGTAAGGCGAAACGTATGCAATTCGCCGAAATCAAAAATGAATTCGAATGGATCTCCTCTCTTGAGGTCGATCAGGTGCATTGGGATCGCGCAGGAAAGGCACGGCTCCTTCGCGTCAACAACGTAATCGTCATCATTGCCAAAATTCACGTAGTGGCAATGCTTGATGTTGAACTCATAGAGGTGGTCCTCGGACCAGCCAAGAATCTCAAGTATTACTGTTGCAAGTTGTTCGAGGGGTTGTCTTGTCTGCGATCTCAAACTCCCGATACCAATTGGGAAGCACGAATTCGGGATCTCTCGGACACTGGCCTCGATATTGTATGCGGAGTTTGAGGATCTGTGACGTGCGCCATTCCCGCATGCTCGATTTTCCTTTAGCCTGAATCGACCGCTCTGTTTGTGCGTCAGTGCCCATCTTCGGCAGACTCGGAGGCGTCGACCTTTGTGATTCTTAATGAGAAATCGTCAAGCGAAGCAGAGTGTTGCTGTCTCATCTCGCAAGATTCTGCGCCGCCGACATGATCTCGTCAATTGTTAATTCCCAGCAAAAGGGCTCACAATGTGGCGCCCACTTTTTTATGCCGTTCCCTCTCGCAGATAGTGTACTGCCGCCAATCCAGATTGAGGGGCGCCCCCACACCTAGGAGTCACCGGGTGCCGTCTGCCTCCGAACAGTTACACGCGCCTGGACCGGGGAGACTGAAGAAGACATGGGAGGTGATCATGCCAAACTTCTCAGTTCAGGTCGAAGAGACTGCGGGGAAATTGAACCAAGTAGGGGCGCCCGGCAAGGGCAGCACCGTGTTCAGCATGGTGTTGACGACGCTGTCATTGGCGCGGTGCTCTTTGAAACAGGCGATGATGTTTTTCTTCGAACTGCTCGTAGGCGGCCTTCAGCACTTTACGCGTCGCCACCGGAGCCGGTTCTTCCCGCTAACTCGGCGTTCTCGGGAGGAAAGGCCGCGAATGGATCCGGTGCCACGCATGCGAGGTGGTACCATTCCCGAGCTCCAACGCTCCAGGCTGCCCGTTCTCCGCTCATAATCGGCTGTCCGCACAAGTCGCAGTACGGAATTGGGATCAGTGGCGTCCGGGTGTTTGTTGCCACACTTTTCTCCGTTTACGGCGATCCATCACTTAATCGCGTATCACATTGTTACCCCTCAGCGCCGGCGAATTTATCGGCGCATCCCGCGATTGGCATCATTGTCCCTGAACTTACAGCCCATAGTTCTTCCAGTTCTCCGGGTCGCTGAAGTATTCCGCGACTAAGTCTGGATCGAGCAACTCAATCGGAGTTGCGACCAGGATGTCCTGGTGCAGAGAACCACGAAGAGCACGTCAAGAATGACTGTCCCCATAGGTTCTGTCCGCGGTTAGAACGGTAGTTCTGCTTCCGCCGCTTTGCCTTGGTCGTATTGCCTGACGTCGATGTCGAGCTGGGCCAGCGCCTCGAGCTCGCCTTTGTCGAGCATCGCTTTATCGGCGCGGACCCGCTTCCCGAAGGCCTGCAGGATCTTCAGCCCGCGCTCCAGCTTGTCGAGCGAGAGCGCGGCGACGGCCTCTCGCGACTTGATGCCGAAGAGGTGCTCGGTCACGAGCAAACGCATCCGCTTCTCGACTGCGCTCGATCCGCCCCAGAGCAGGTCGAGCGTGGCCTTGATCTCTTCGGCGCAGAGGTCGCGGCGCTCCCGCCGCTCGTAGAACTCGGACTTCCCTCAGCCGCCCTGGTAATCTTGGCGTAGTCGACTCTGCTCGACAGGCTGGGAATAAGGTCAATCGCTACCTTCGCCAAGCTGCGAATCTGGGTATCCCGATTCATGGTCACCACCGAGGTGGGAAAAAGGGCGGGAATGAAATCCCACTACACATCCCGACAAGGCCAGGTACTCGCTTTTATCCACCATTACACCACCTTGCACAGACGCCCGCCGGCTGAAGCGGAGATAGCACATTTCTTCCAGGTGACACCGCCTAGCGCGCATCTGATGGTCTTGGCTCTGGAACGACGCGGGTTTATCACACGCACGCCGGGCGAGGCGCGAAGCATCAAGTGGAGAGTGCCACCGGAACAGTTGCCGGTTCTGCACAACGCCCTCGCAGGCCAGAGCATTGGGCAACCTGCGACCCAGACCCAAGGCCAGACCGCCGAGCATGCAGCCCTGCTACGTCTGGGCAAAATCCAGCTGGACAACCTATTTGCTTTTCAAGATCGGCATCACTTCGACGACTCGGAATTTATTCCTCTCCTGGACACGCTAATTGAGTCATTCGTCCGCGCACATATGAGTCCGCAGTTGGTTAACCACCTGCGTTGTTATGCTTGTGAGTTGTACCACCAGTGTTGCCAGGAGGCTCAACCAGAATCCACCTTTCAAGCCAACATGGATCTCATGTTTAGCTATCTGGCGGGTTCACGTCGGACAGTCTGGCCATGGTGTAGGTGACGGCGATCACCCCGTCACGGCGCACGACGGAATAGAATAGATTGTCAAATCAAACAAACGGGTAACGCACCCACACTGACAAGATGTCCGGCTACAGGCAGAAATTTCGTGCCAGCCTTGCGGCGTCAGGATCGGGATGATTCTCCTTGCAATGGCATGATCTCATTGGGTGTCGCTGCGCCAGAGGCCGTTGTGGCGGCTTTCCGCTCGAGCTTGGCTTTGCGCTTGGCTGCCTTCTTTTCTGCTTTCCGGCGAAACAGCTCCTCGATAGGGAGGATCGTATCAGGACGGTGCTTACCGAATCGCTTGAAGTAAAGTTCTTCGATGAATACCGGCAAGGGCGCCTTCCACGGCTCCTGTTTATGATTATCGATCTTGCCGAACTTCTTCGGGTTCATCCCCAGTTCTCGCGCCATCTGGGCATGAGCATGAGACAGGTGATGGCGTTTTCGCGCATCTATCCAGGCCTGCGTTGCCGGATCGAACTTGGTTGCTTCTTTTGCCACTGGGATTTATTAAAGCATTCTCGCACACCGTCTGCCGGACTCACCGGAAAATCGCCAAGCCTCCAGCATAAATCTGCCTTGCCGAGGTCCGGCTCATGTGGCCAAATTCTATCTCCCAGACTCTTTCGATTGCTCCCGGCTGTCGCCGGACCGCTCGTGTCCTGAGCCTCGAATGTGTGTTTCGTGCCCACTGCAACAACCGACGCAAGGGTCCTCCTCCATCCCCATGCATTCATCGCTCCTTTGCTGTGTGACTTCGTTGATGATTTCTTGGGTCATCAGCCATCGCCAAGAGGGGATTGGCGTATCTTCTCAATACAGGTGGGAATGAGGCGAATTGACGCCTGTCGGACATGCCCCATCGGTTCTGTCCGCCGGGTCAGAACGGCAGTTCTGCCTCCTCCGCTTTTCCCTGGTCGTAGTGCCTGATATCGATGTCGAGCTGGGCCAGCACCTCGAGCTCGCCTTTGTCGAGCATCGCTTTGTCGGCGCGGGCGCGCTTCTCGAACACTTGCAGGATCTTCAGTCCGCGCTCCATCTTGTCGAGCGAGAGCGCGGCGACGGCTTCCTTCGACTTGATGCCGAAGATGCGCTCGGTCACGAGCAAACGCATCCGCTTCTCGACTGCGGTCGATCCGCCCCAGAGCAGGTCGAGCGTGGCCTTGATCTCTTCGGCGCAGAGGTCGCGGCGCTCCCGCCGCTCGTAGAACTCGGACTTCCCGTCGTCGGAGATCAGGTCGGCGCTCGATGTCCCGGTCTTCAGCGTGACGATCGCTATCGTCTGCTGCACCCGCTCGAAGTGCGGCTTGAGCGAGTTCCATACCTGCGCGTAGCCGCCTGGTTGATAATTCGCTTTGTCGGACCAGCGGATGACCTTCCCGTTCAGCGCCCAGGTCCTGTCTTTGAGCACGTCGGCGCGGTGGATCATGCGCCCTTCGCCTTCGTGCTCGACTCCTGCCTTCCGCTTGGCTTTGCGCTCGAGCGAGAGCTCGAGAAGCAGGTGCGGCTCGTAGCCGAAGGACTCGGAGCCTCCGGCTTTAAAGGCGGTCCCCGTCTTGACTAGCTTCGAATCGCCCGGCTTGTCGCCCTCGACCTCTTCCATGACGTTGCCCAAGCGGCCGAGCGCGAAGCAGTGCATGGGCGAATTCAGAAAGCGCGTGGTGTATTCGCCCCACATCGCCTTAATGTCGCCCCAGGCGTTGATCGGGATGCGCCGCCGTTCTTCGCCTTGAAGGACTGCATCAGCTCGTTCCAGATGATCGTCAACGAATCGACGGCGTAGACGCAGGCGCCGGAGCGCTCCGCTTCGCGAATGTCGGCCAGCATGGCTTTGAAGGTCGGCACGGTGCGCTGCTCGAGCTTCAAGCCTTCGGGGGCGAACATCGGACGCAGGAACTGCCAGCCCGGTTCGGTGTCGGTCACCCAAACGGGTGCACCGTTATGCAGTTCTTTTGCTAGAGCAAGCGCGTCGAGCATGGCGGCGGACGTGGTTTTGCCCGCGCCCTGGCCGCCGAAGAAGCCGACCTTGATGGGCACGATCGGCGGGGCGGACTTCACGGCTGCGGGTTGTGGTTGCGGTTTGGTTTGCGGTTGGGGTTTCAGCGGTACTTCGCTGCGGTTGCGTTCATAGCGGGTGTTCTCCTTTGTGAATTTTTCTGACTGGTTGTGAACTTTCTTTACGCGGCTTCGGCCTGGTCCTCATCCTCCGGCTTGTCGTACACCGTGCCGCGGTGGTCGGGATCGTCGTCCGGAACGAAAACGGGCGTGATGCCCTTCTCGAGCAGCTCCTCGACTTCGAGCGCGTTGTGCATCGAATCGGGCAGAATCTTCTCGATCCGCTCCGGCCTCAACACTTTGAAAATGCCGGGCAGGATCTTGTCTCCCTTCCCTTCGCAGCCGTCGCAGACTTCCTGCGCCCCGACTTCGCCGATGTAGCCCTTCGCGCCGCAGGCCGAGCAGCCGGCGCGGACGGTCTTCGGGTGCGCGAGCAGCACCCAGGTCTCGCCGACGTGAAAGCCGCGCGGGATCGCCGAGATTCTTAGGCTGATGCCGAGCTGCGCGCCCTCGCGGTCGAAGTCCGCCGGCGTCTTGTAGAACTTCTCGCCCATCCACAAAAGGCCGGCTTTCCCCATCTCGCTCGTCGCCATGCACAGCGGGCAGGGGAACTCGTCCTGGCAGTCGCGGTGTACGCCCCCGACCAGGCCGTTGACCTCCACCCAGGTCCAGCCGCGCGTCTACCTGAAGCCGTGCGAGCAGGCCGGGCAAACGTCGAGGACCATGGGCAACCGGTCGCAGGGCATCCCGCCGCCGCCGCTGACGAGACACAAGCCACCGATTTTGCGATATCCGCATCCGCGTTTAGGTTCGACTGCCATGGTTCATTCCTCCTTTTTCAGTTCCTCAATCGCCTTATCCGCCTGTTCGGGCGTGAGCAGGCGTTCACTGCAGTAGGTGTCAGTCGGGCAGGCTGGTGACTACTGTCCCGTCCAGCCCGACACGCATGATGACTTCCTCGATGTCCGCCCAGTGGTCGTAGCCGGTGCGGTTCTTGAAGCGGAGTCTCCTCGGCGCACCTCCCGTTCCCGCCGGCATTCCGGGCAGAGCACCAGCTCGTCGAGGTATCCGCTTTCTGATTCGCGATTGTCCGCGGCCAGCACATCGCCCAGCGTTAGCTCGCCGCAGACTTCGCAGTAGGTTTCGCGCGCAGTCTCTGGGCGGTAGTGAACTTTCACGACTCCACCTCCGCAACCGAGCGGGAGCGGCCAGGGCGAAGACCAGCCGCTTCGTGGAGCTCGCCATTCGCTTCCGGGTAGCGGACACCGCCCGGAGCAGAATGCATAGCTCATCCTCGGCACAGTCGTCCTCGGGGAGCGGGGAATTGTCGTTGTTGGGCACGAAGAATCCTCTTGAACAGGAGGTCGGACGACGCCGGGGTAAGGTCGATTGCAGCTCGTGACTTGATCCGCGCCGGATTCCTAGAGAGAGAGACGTGCCATGGTGTTGGCACATCAAGGGCTATTCTCCGGCCGAATGACGGCTCTAAATTGCGGTGAGCATTTCTGCGGAGGGCTGTCCGAGCGTCCGCCGATTCGAAAGGGGCTCAACCGGAAAGCTTAGCTTCCGATTGCTAAAAATAACCGATCCAAATCTGTTTGGACCTTATTTCAGCGTAAGCGCCTTAATTAATAATCAAACAGTTTGACAGTTAACCGGCCAAAACTTGAGACCGAGATGCAAGGCGAGCTGAGTTAACTCCTCCTTCAGCTGAGTTCTTGCGGTAGCCAAGCAAGATCCCCTTCCGGCCGCGAATGCTTGCAGCATTGGAGTGTCCCAGATTGATCCCGACCAAAAATGAGTGCACATTAGCCGGTTAATTGGCCGGTTATTTTCGGCTTAACTGGCCAATCATGATGCCCGCGCGAGTCTAACTTGAACGTATGACGAGACTTAGTGGCGCGTGCACAGATTGGACCAGTTAAGCCGAAAATCCACCCATTTCATCCGGCGATCTCGACCTGCCGGCGCATGGCGGGGGCATCTCTCGGGAGCCATGGAACTTCGTACAACAATGTTACGTACCCGTTTCCATAATGCGATATCTCCTCGTAGCGCTATTCGCTGCTGCGACGACCTTGTATCCAGCCTTCGGGCAGGACAACATCGCCATTGTGAATGTCACGCTCATCGACGGGACTGATAATCCATCCCGGCCAAATTGCACTGTCATTGTGCAAGGAAACAAGATTGTCGCGATCACCAGTGGCCGGAATAAGCCGCCAACTGGAACGAAGATCATCGATGGCGCTGGAAAATTTCTGATCCCAGGGCTTTGGAACAACGACCTTCATGGACCAGCCTATGACGACGCGAAGTTGCAACTTGAGGAACTAGTGTCTTACGGCATCACCACCGTGCGTGACATGGGTGCCCCTCTGGACGACATCATGCGCCTTCGTAATGAGACCGCATCGCGAACACTCGTCGGGCCGCGTTTGTTTATAGCTGGTCCAGTCATGGAGGGCCAGTTCCTGTTGAAATGCCGCTCATTGTTGATCTTTTCACCGAAAGGCAAGCGCGTGCTGAGGTTCAAACCCTCAAGCAACACGACGTTGACTATATTGAGGTCGATACGACACTTACACCCGAGTTGTATTGGGCAGTTGCAGACCAGGCGAGAAAACAAAATATGCGGCTTGTCGGACATATTCCGCCAAAAATCGGAGCGGCGAGCATCGTGCAAGCCAATCAGTCGAATGTCGAGCATTTGGGAGGGCGGTTCCTGAATGTCCTTGTCGCTTGTTCCAGTGAAGGAGATTACTTCATGGGAGTTTTGGCGGCCGTTTATGACGAGATTTTGAAAGGCCTGAAAGAAAAGCAGCAGGTCAAGGAGCAACAGTTCACCGCTGGTTTCGACAAGAGGTTGCTCGATACTTTCGACGAAAGCAAGGCACAACGGCTATTCCGACTGTATGCAAAGAATGGAGTTGCGCAGACCCCGACCCTCCATGTGCTCAAGACTCTTTGGGAAACTAACAAGGAGCGTGAGAAGCTGAACGATCGTGACATGGAATTTGGAAGGAAAATCTTCGCAAAGGATCTAGAAATAGTGGGTGAAATGAAGCGTGCTGGCGTACCGATTCTCGCCGGGACCGATGGTTCTTATGACGAGGGCGGCGAGGCTCTTCACGGCGAGCTAGAGCTTCTTGTTGAGGCAGGTTTGACCCCTCTCCAAGCGCTTCAGGCGGCTTCCCGGGATGCAGCGAGGACCTTGGATGTATCCAAAGATATGGGTACTGTTCAGGTGGGGAAGACGGCAGACCTAGTGCTGTTAGATGCGAACCCTCTAAAGAACATATCCAATTACGCGGAGCATATACGCCGTAGTCCTGCACTGCCATTTGTTCTCAAAGGATCAGCTATCAATGATGAGAAGCCACTAAAACGACAGTGTCACTCCTGGATAACGGGCAACCGGAAGGTGATGATCGGTCCTGCGTTGCCGTGTCCTCAGATCAGATCAGCGCCGGGGGCCGGCGGGATATTCCCGTCTCTCTGGATCTCTCGCCGCCACTTTCGCGGCTCGAGCCGTTTTTGGCCGAGACTTCCGCGAATCTCATGAGTTCAAAAGTCTTTCTCTACAGGGGGTGGCTGCCGACTAGCTCCTCAGGCTGCTCGGATTGCGCTCCGCCCTCTGCGTCCTTCTTCCAGGTCTCATGACCTTTACGTGTCATAACCAATGGAGCCGCCGTGTACGGTTCCCTTCCCTCTTCTTCCATCGGTTCAGGTATTTTTCCAGCGGTTCAGCTATTTCGAGAACAGGATCATGGTATTCAGCTCTTCAGCTGGTATTGACCAACCAGCTTCATCTCCACCGTGCTCTGGGCAGCACGGATGCTCACACGTTCTGCCATTCATGCAAATCAGGTCATCTTCTTTGTCTTCCGCTTCTTGTTCCCAATGTTCTGTCATGCCTGCAACCTCTTGCGGGAATTGATGCCCACTTCTGATCCATACTTCTGGCCGGCTTGGTAGCCGCTCACCCCCTTGGTTCTTACCCCACCACTCTTCCTCAGAGATGGGAAATGCAGTTTGATGGCCTCTTCTAGAGACCTCTCCAGTCGATCGATACGGATCAATCCTTGCTCTCTTGCGCCCGCCAGCAGTTGCCCACGCTTGGCTTCTAGGCGCTTGTGAAGTGCTCTGGCGTAACCCGGCTTCCAGCCACTCTGGAAGGTGCGCTTCAGCGCTGCCCCCGATTGCCCTGTCAACAAACTGTCGTGCAAGAACTGGTCAGTCCTCGTATACGCCTGAGCTTCGCGCGGCGCCACTTCGAAAGCAATTTCGTATAAATACTTGAACATCAACTTCGAGGCTTCGCGGTCGGATTGCCGACCGAGCAGGTAAATTCCCTTGCCACTCCTCACCGCCTGGCAGAAATTGGCTTTGGCGACCGTCGCCACCAGTATGCCGATCCAGCTCTGCAGCCGCAGCGTCACAACAATCAAAAATCTCAAGACGAACCACGCGAACAGGAAAACCGCGATAACTAACGGCCACGTACGGCGAGTCCGGACCACTCGCCCCACATTTCCCGCGACAACAGCCCGCAATAAGACTGGTGCCCAGCAGTTCGCCGAAGATGATTCCCGGCCGGCGGGTATGATTGTGAGCAACTGCGAGCGACGATACAACTAGCCACCCTACGGCGCCGAACCCGAAGGCCCTGCGAAAGGAGCGAGATGAGCTTGGTCTGGCCGTTAATGTCGTAGTCTGACCGCTCTCCTCCTGGGTCGACATCATTTATCTCCGTTCCCAGCAGAAGAATTGTTCGCTAATCAGTAAATCTCCTGGAATGCAGGCACGCCCTACATGCCGTTCTAGTCGCTGGCTATTTTGCGTACTCATTCTTGATCACCTCTCCGCCCTTCATCACAAACTTCACGTGATCCAGGGTAGTCACGCCTCGCAGTGGGTCGCTGCGATAATGTCTGCCCACTTGCCGGCCTCGATAGTGCCCACCTTTTCGGCCCAGCCGACGAGGTCAGCTGCGTTCACGGTAGGGGCTTGAATTGACTGTAGAGCTGTAAAGCCCATCTCCACCATCTTTGCGAACTCATGGCCGTTCAGGCCATGTGGATACACACCGGCGTCCGTTCCGAAGGCCACCTTCACACCTGATTTGAATGCATGTGAGACGTTTTTCTGCGCGATCGGAATAAGTATCTTTTGCCTTTTCGATGCCATTTGGAGTCCATCCCAGGCTCTCCATATTCTGCGAGACCCAATCGTCGAGATAGACAGTTGGCACAAGATAGGTTCCGTATCTCTTCATCAACTGAATGCCTTCGTCATCGATGTAGCTTCCGTGCTCGATGGAAT
>Ga0126373_10002526_pt1 | contig 13504 bp, 10 predicted proteins | sample PanSoiMetPlot_11_FD_92545 | JGI IMG/M metagenome (GOLD analysis project Ga0126373, IMG submission 92545) | Tropical forest soil microbial communities from Panama - MetaG Plot_11 | ecosystem: Environmental > Terrestrial > Soil > Tropical forest > Bulk soil | place: Panama | collected 2016-02-17 | reverse complement strand
ACTACGCAGCTGTCATCGACGATCAGGGCCGGCTGTTCGGCCACCGCGACACCGGCCAGCTGCTCCGGGCCCTGACCTTGGACCCGGCAAAGGACTACCAGCCACAGCCCGCAAAGCAGAACAATGTCCCAGGACACCCGTGAACGGTGTCCCGAGACACCACATCTGGCGGTGGAGGTGGGATTTGAACCCACGGATGAGTTGCCCCATCACACGCTTTCGAGGCGTGCGCCCTCGGCCACTAGGCGACTCCACCGCAGGAGAGCCTACCTGAGCCGACGACGGGCGCGTCCTGCTGTTACGCGGCCGGGAGCGTGCCTGCCCTGGCTAGTTACCTGAGTTCGTCGAAGAAGCCCGTGAGCAATGCCGCGCAGCGCTCCTCGAGAACGCCGCTTATGACCTCGACCGGCCGCCCAAGCCGCGGGTCGTGCAGCACGTCCCAGACCGAGCCTGCTGCCCCTGCCTTTGGATCTTGAGCTCCGTACACGAGCCGGGAGATGCGGCTGGCCAGCAACGCTCCCGCGCACATCGTGCAAGGCTCGAGCGTCACCACGAGCGCGCAGTCGTCTAGCCGCCACCCGCCGCGAGCGCTTCCGGCCTCGCGAAGCGCCACAATCTCGGCGTGCGCGGTTGGATCAGCGGTAGCTTCCCGGCTGTTGCGCCCCCGGCCGATGATGGCGCCAGACTCGTCCAGCACTACCGCTCCGACCGGCACATCTGCACCTGCCGACTCAGCTTGCGCGATCGCCGCGTGCATAGCCGCCTCGAAACTAGCCTGGTAGCCGCTCGTCACGATGGCCCCGCGACATTATGCGCCGATGACTGAGTCCAGGGCTCGTTCGAGTGCCTGGCCGAAACCGATGCGGCGCGCCAGGCTCGCCAGTACCTCGTCCGGAAACAGGTCGAGATCCCCAGAAAGTGCACCGAGCTCCATTTCGTCTACGCCGAGATCGGCGAAGATAGACATATTTCCTACCGGCAGTACCTGATCGAGATCTTCATCCTCAGGAATGGGGATATCCATATACTCCAGCACTTGCCGGGCTAGCGGCCAGTCTACCGAAGCCGTGACGTCAGATAGGAAGACCGACACTTGACTGCCAAGGACACGAAGGGCAACAAAAAAGTCGTCGCCTACTGCAGCCAGGCCAATAGCCCCACCAATGCCCGGCTGCTGACGCAACGCCAGAATTAACCCATCGAGGTTCTCGGTCAGGGCAGCGGGTAGTACCTCTGCTTCCCACACATCATCTTCACGGTAGACGACAACCGCGAAGTCGCTCGGGCTCACATCGGTCATCGTCACCACGCTAGCTGGGGGTCCAGAAGGGAAATGGTGTCAGACTCTTTGCCCGCATGCGGGCGGATCGGACACGTGCGTGTTGTATCGCCCAGTCACTTTGGCGTTCGCCTTCACCTACCGCGCGCCGGCGCGCCACAACGTGGCCGAACACGTATGGTTGCTTGGGTTAGTGGTCATTGGTTGGCAAATTGCACTGAGCTATGCTGATGTCACTGGCGTGCCGGAGTTAATTGCTCACTCGCGGTAGCACCTTCCTGCGACCGCTTGGAGGAGGTGATCACGTGCTGAAAAAAGTCATCCTCTGGGCGATCGCCATTTTTGTCGTGTATTACCTCGCAACGAACCCACACGGTGCCGCCACGTTCCTCCACCATGCTTTCAACGGCCTCAAGTCGGCCGGCAATTCGATGTCGCGGTTCGTCGATAGTCTCTAGATGCTGCGCCAGCCGACCACGGGCGCACGAGCGCCGGTTGCGATAAATAAGTACCTCCTGCCACGCGAGGTCCAAGTAGCGACGGTGCGTCAGCACCCGGCAGTCCTTATAGCCCCTAGCGCACAAGCCCTTGGCGGTCTCCTGCTTGTTGGAGTCGCGAGCGCAACGGTGATTCACGGGTGGCTGGCCGGTGCGCTATGGATTCTGTGGGGCGTGCTGCTGCTTCGCCTAATCTGGAAGACCATCAACTGGGCGGTTGACTACTTCGTAGTTACCAGTGAGCGGCTTCTCCTGACCACAGGGTTCCTCACTCGCAAGGTCAACATGATGCCGCTGACCAAGGTCACCGACATGAGCTTCAAGAGGTCCCTTCCCGGCCGCCTCCTGGGATACGGCGAGTTCATCGTCGAGTCAGCCGGCCAGGACCAGGCATTGTCAAACGTGCCATTTATTCCGTACCCAGAGCAGCTTTACCTGCTCATATGTGGGATGCTCTTCCCGTCAAGTGCGGACGATTCAGAGGACGACGAGGTCAATGCCGTCCCGGACGAACTCTGATCGAGTCGCTTGCCCCTTCCCCGGGGTTCGTGCGGCCGGATGACAACGCTGGCGTCCGGCCGCACGAGCTTGTCCCGGCACAATTCATGGCAAATGCGGTCAGGCAGTGACCAGGATGACGCCGAGCGCAGCTAGGGCTAGGCCCGCGAGCTGGGCCCGATGCAGTCGTTCACGCAGCACAAACCTCGCCAGCAATACGGTGACACCCGGATACAAGCTCGTGAGCACCACGGCCAGGCCGAACAGGCCTGCCCTGGTGGCGATGACGTAGCTGACGTTGGCACTGGCATCCAGAACGCCCGAGCCATAGGTAGCAAGCAGCAGTCTGGTGCCGCCCCCAGCGATGACCGGCTTGCTTCTGGTCACGATGACGGCGACCACGATGATGACCAGTCCGGCCAGCCTTGAGGCGACAATCGGCCACAGTGCTCCCGACTGGCCAGCATTCCGCAAGAACACGAAAAACAAGCCAAAAGTGATTCCGGCCCCCATGCCGTAGCCGATGGCGCGCACATGGAATCCCCGCCTCGCCAGGCGCCCGGTAAGACTGCTGCTTCCTTCGGCCTCTGCCGATGGCATCCCCGACGAACTCACCAGGACAATCGCGGCCAGGCAGATGACAGCGCCGATATACACAGCTGGATTGGCTCTCTCGCCCTCCGCAAGAGCGACGCCGACCGGGAGCACCGTGGCAGTGAGCGCTGACGTAGGAGCCACCACACTCATTGGCCCCTCAGCCAGGCCAGAGTAGAAGACGATCAGGCCGATACCGCCAACAGCGCCAGCCGCCAGCCCCCAGCCGAGCCCTGCGGTCTTAGCTCGCTCACCGGAGACGACGGCTGCTATCAGCACTACGACAACACCGGCCAGTGCGGATGCTGGCAATATGGCCAGCGCAGTAGCGCGCCGCGTGGCCACTCCGCCAAGGAAGTCAGCGCTTCCGTAGAGCAGCGCGGCTGCGAGCGCATAGATCGTCACCACTGCCGGCGTACCCTTGTCGGTCTCATTGCCTGCCGCAGCTTACTCACAGCGGCCGACGCTGAGTTGAGCTGGCCAGCCACCGGATCTGGCACTCCGAGAAGTCCGCACACGATGGCTCGCTAGACCGCCGCGCCGGCCGCTGGCGTTTGGCTCAGAACTTTGGACCGTGCTCCCCGTGCTTGTGGCTCAGGTCGCTCCAGACCTGCGGAAACCGGCCCACATTCAAGTCTCGGCAGATCATCTGCGCCGCCATTCCGACGGCTTCGGTGAACGTTGGAAACGCGAACTGCAGGGTCGCGACCTGCTCGACAGTCATGCCTGCGGCCATGATCGCGGCTACGACCTGAATGATTTCGGCGGAGTAGTCGCCAAGGACGTGCGCACCGAGAATCTGGCGGCTTTGACGATCAGCGATGAGCTTGCAGAAGCCATCAGCTCGGCCGTCAGCAACTGGCCGTAGCAGCTCTTCATAGAGTGCGACAGCGGCGACAACGTCGTGCGTCTGCCTGGCGGCAGCTTCGGTGAGTCCGACTTGGCCGTATTCGGGATCAGTGAAGCTGCCCGCTGGGACGACGTCATAGCTGACGCGCTGAACGGGCCCGCTGACGGCGTTGATTGCGGCCGTCCTGCCTTCGGCCCTGGCGACTTGCACGAGCTTGATGTGGCCGTTCACGTCTCCGGCAGCAAAAATGTCATCGATGTTGGTGCGTAGGAAGTCATCTACCGGAATGGCGTCTCGGGTGCTTTCCACGCCCGCGTTGCTTAGTTCGAGACCATGGATGTTGGCGGGCCAGCCGACCGCCATGAAAACTGCGTCATAGCTCGCGCTGCCGGTCTCGTCTCCGCTCGCGTAGTCGATGGTTAGCTGGCCGTTTGACCGCCGGAGCTCCGTTACGGCGCAGTTGGTGTTTACCTCAAGGCCGCGATTGCGGAACGCGTCGGCAAGTCCATCCGAGACGCTCTCGTCAGCGCTCCCAATCAGCGCTGGTCCTATCTCAAAGATGCTGACCGCAACTCCGAAGTCGGCCAGGATCGAGGCGATCTGGCAACCGGTGTCGGCTCCGCCCACGATGGCTGCGCTGCCCGGCAGTTCGGTTAGCGACGGAATGTCGTTGTAAGTCAATGCCAGCTCGGCGCCAGGTACAGGTAGTCGCGTGGCGTGCCCGCCGACGGCAACGATGATCCGGTGGGCCGTCCACGTGCGTCCGTCGTCGACGGTCACCGTGTGCGAGTCGACAAACCGGGTGGGACCTATGTGCTCCACCAGGTCTATGCCGTGCCGGCGCAGGTGTGGCGCCATGCGCTTCTTATCACGGGCATATTGGGCAACCTCCGCGCTGCGGAACAGCAAGGCTCGCAGATCCGGCTCCGGCCGCTGCCCGACCAGCCCGAAGTGAGTCCACGAGGTCCAGTCACGGGCAAGCCGGGCTGCCCTGGCAAGCGTGCGCACCGGTGCCGGGCCGCGATGCAGGCTGGTGCCACCAACCTCGTCGGCCTCGAGCAACGTCGTCTCGGCACCAAGTTCGCGCGCCTGCAGCGCCGCCGACATGCCAGCAGGTCCGGCTCCAATCACGAGGACCCTTGTCACGCTCGTCACTGTCGGTATATACCCGGCGCCGAGCGGCCCGATCAAAATCCTGCAAACCCGTCGAACTTCGTTACTCTGTGTATCTGCTGGTCATCGCGGGTATCCCGGCGGCATGCTCGATCTAGACCCGGCGTTTCGTCCGGTGCGCAGGCCGGATGGTTATCTACCACTCGAAGATCTCGGCCTTATCGGGGACGGCGCGACCGTCGCGCTTGTCGGCCTCGACGGTTCGATCCCATGGCTCTGCCTGCCTCGCTTCGACTCTGAGCCGCTGCTGTGCGGACTGCTCGATAGCTCGGCCGGCGGCCACTTCACCGTGACCCCGAAGGGATTGGTCGAGGCGCGCCAGCGTTATGAGCCCGACACAGGGATCCTGATCACCGAGATGCGCAGCCAGACCGGCGTTGTGCGGATCACCGATGCGCTCGCGTTGCGCTCGGGTGCTGACCTCACTGATGATGCCCCAGCCGGGCGCGCGGAGTTGATTCGCACGGCTCAGGTACTTTCCGGGCACGTGCAGCTGCACGTGGACCTGGAACCTCGGGGCGGCGCACAGGCGCACGCTGCGTTCAGCGGAATTGAGATTCTCCCTTCGCGGCGGCCGGACATGCGGTTGCACCTGCGATCGAACCGTCAACTCGATGGCCTTCACACCGCCCTGGACCTCGACGCCGGCGACCGCCTCGACCTGGTGCTTTCGTGGGGGCGTTCGCATCGCCACCATCGGTTCGATGCCGAAGCGCTCATCAACGGCACCGCCGCTGCGTGGCGCCGGTGGATGGCCAACTTCGCTTACACGGGCCCGGAAGAATCCCTGGTCCGCCGCGCGGCGATCACACTGAAGCTGTGTGACGACTGGGTTAACGGCTCGCTGGTGGCTGCCGCCACATCCTCACTGCCGGCTCCCGTGGGTGGCGAACGCAACTGGGACTACCGCTACACCTGGATTCGGGACGCCGCGTTCAGCGTTTTCGCCATGCGCCGGATCGGATTCGGTGGCGAGGCTGACGCGTTCCTTGGCTGGGTTCTGGATGCCTTCGAGCGCAGCCGTCGGCCCCGAATCATGTACGACGTGGACGGCGCCCGCGTGCCCGATGAGGTAGATGACACCGAACTGAGCGGCTACCGGCACTCATCCCCGGTTCGCTGGGGCAACGGAGCTGCCGATCAGCGGCAGCACGACGTGTACGGCGAGGTGCTCGACTGTGCCTACCAGTGGGTTCGGCAAGGCGGCGAGATCCAACCCGAGTTGTGGGCAGGCTTGGCGGACCTCGCTGAGCTGGCGCGCGAGGCTTGGCGTGAACCAGACCAGGGCATCTGGGAAGTACGCAGCCCGGGCCGGGTCTTCACCTACTCGGCGGCGATGTGCCAGGTCGCTGTTGACCGGGCAGCCGCAATAGGCAAGCAGCTTGGCTTGCCGGGTCCGATCTCGAATTGGAGTGCGTCAACCGACGAGCTACGCCAGGTGATCCTTAACTCGTGGGACGAGCGTGCACAGACACTAAGTGAGCATCTCGATGGTGGCGGCAGCCTGGACGCTAGCCTCTTGGCGATACCACTGCGTAACGTCCTGCCGGCCGATCACCCGCGCATGGTCGCCACCACGAGAGCGATCGCTGAGCGGCTGTCGGCAGGTGATGGCCTGTTGTACCGGTATTTGCACCACGACTCGCCGGATGGGATCGCCGGCGATGAGGGCGCCTTCGTGCTCTGCAGCTTCTGGCTAGTTGACAACCTGGCCAAGCAGGGGCGGGTCGACGAAGCAGCACAGTTGTATTCCTCGCTCTGCTCGCGAGCCAGCCCGCTCGGATTGCTGTCGGAACAGATCGACCCGACTACTGGAGCGTTCATCGGTAACTTTCCGCAGGCGTTCAGCCACATTGGCATCATCTCCAGCGGAGTCAATCTCGCCCGGGCTAGCGCAGGCGCAGCGGCATGATCGACGAGCTGATCATCTTCGGGGCGACGGGTGACCTCAGCCGCCGTTACTTGCTGCCTGGTCTTGCGGCACTGCACGCCGGCGGGCACCTTCCCGACTCATTGGGTCTCACCGGCGCCGGCCGGGAGGACTGGGACGACGAACGATTCCGGGCCTGGGTAGCTGAGCAACTGGACCGATATGCAAGCTCAATGCCCGCAGACTCTCGTCACGCGATCACGTCGCGGTCGAGTTACCACCGTGTTGACGTTAGCGACCCGGCTGAGGTCAAATCGGCCGTCATTGGGAACGGGGCCGTGGCCGCATATCTCGCCCTGCCGCCGGCGGCAGCTCCAGCCGCGGTATCGGCGCTGCACGCCGCTGGGCTTCCAGAGGGCAGCAGCATCGTCTTGGAAAAACCGTTTGGCGAAGATCTGGCGAGCGCAGAGGCGCTGAACCGCAAGCTTGATGATCTGCTTCCAGAGGAGGCAATATTCCGCGTCGACCACTTCCTGGCCATGACGACCGTGCAGAACGTGCTCGGCTCGCGGTTGGCCAACAGAGTGCTGGAGTCGATCTGGAATAGTTCGCATATCTCCGAGATTGAGATCATCTGGGACGAGACCTTGGCGCTGGAAGGCAGAGCTGGCTACTACGACGGCGTCGGCGCGCTGAAGGACATGGTGCAAAATCACCTGCTCCAGCTGCTGTGCCTGGTCGCCATGGAGCCGCCGATCAGCCTGGGTGAGCGCGATCTGCGGGATCGGAAGGTTGACGTTCTTCGCTCAATCCGGCCACTGACCAACGATGACGTCACCCGGTGCACGAGGCGCGCGCGCTATGCGGCTGGCCGGGTCGGGGACCACCCCGTTCCCGGATATGTCGAAGAAGACGGAGTGGAGCCCGCGCGTGGCACAGAAACCTTCGCTGAGATTGAACTTGAACTCGACAACTGGCGCTGGTCCGGCACTCTATTCAGGCTCCGCAGCGGCAAGGCCCTCGGCCAAGACCGCAAGGAAGTGGCGGTGCACTTCCGGGAGGTCCCGCATTTGCCGTTCGGTCACGTCGGGGAGGCGGGGCCAAACCTGCTCAGATTCGGACTCGACCCGGAAAATCTGAGCCTGGAGCTCACTGGGGTCGGCCCTCGCGCACGAACTCTTGAGCAGGTCACCCTTTCTGCTCACATCCGGCCGCCTGAGCTGCCGGCCTACGGCCGTCTGCTGCTGGACGTCATGGAAGGCAACGCGGCACTGTCGATTCGCGGCGACGAGGCCGAGGAGTCATGGCGCGTGGTTACGCCCGTCCTTGAGGCCTGGTCGCAAGATCTGGTTCCGATGCAGGAATATCCCGCGGGGTCGGCTGGCCCGACGCTGCTCCGATCAGCTGAGTCCGGCTAGTTCTGCTTTTGCGTTCACCTCTGCAAGCGCGCACCCCGGCGACCTCGCGGGCGGCCGGCTCGTCAGCTGTGGGACGCGGTTTTGGCCGCTTCTTCAGCTGCCCTGTAGGCCGCGACGGTGGCCTCTTTGCCTGCCCGGAATTCGTTGATCTCAGCAATAAGCCGGGTGCTCACTGCACTCAGCCGCTCCTGCCGGATCCAGAGGTCAGCATGCTGGCGGCGCAGGTCGGCAAGCTGCTCGGCCGTGCCGTCAGCCAGGCTGGAGTCTTGCGAGTCATTGGCCCGCTGCTCTAGTTCCGAGATCTGCAGATCCAGCCGCTTGCATGCGGTGGCCACATGGGCTACCTGCCTGCGCGTCCGCTGTAGCGCCACAAGCTGGCGCTGAAAGGCGGCCTCCAGGCCGGGCGCCGCGACCCAGAATCCGACCTTGCCCATCATCCTGCGGGCCTCGCTGCCTGGGCGTCCCCGCCAAGCGCTGCGCACCAGGCCAGCCAGCCGCGCCGCCAACTTTTCGGCCTCGGGCGCAATCCGGAACTGGTAGCCCATTTCGGCCTCCCGCAGCTGCGATGCCCTAACGAGTACTATCGCATGTTGCAGGGAACGGCTCAATAGCCTGCACTAACTGCGCACAGCGTCGTAAATGGTACGCACGTATGCCTCGCTCCGGTCCGATCCGATGATGCCCGGGCCCATCTTGTTCATCATGTAGGAGATCGTCATGCGGCGGCCAACATCCATGATGATCACTGATCCGCCCCAGCCACCCCAGAAGCAAATCTTCTCGTCTGGGACGTACGGCAACGTCTCTAGCTGCGGAAGGCCGTAGCCGATCCCGAACCGCAACGGAACGCCGAGCACGAGATCAACGCCGTTGGATTGCTCATCGAAGATGACATCGATGGTTTCTGGCCGTAGCAGGCGAACCCCGTCCACCTCGCCACCACGTGAGACTACCGACAAGATCCTGGCGACCGAACGTGCGTTCCCGTGACCGTTTGCCGCGCCGATGTCTGCCTGCCGCCACGGCGCCGTATTGGCGCTATTCGCGTCAACAAGCGGCCCGGTGAGTGTCTTGACGGCAGGACTGTCCGGCCCGATGGCCTCCAGATCAAACGGCAGCGGCGGCGGCGCGATGACGTTCGCAATCCTGGACCAGTCGCTCTCCGCCGCTCCGATCTGGAAATCCGCGCCGAGCGGCCGCGCAATCTCCTCGGCGATGAATTGCCTCAGGGTTTTGCCCGTAATCCGGCGCAAGACTTCGCCCACCAGGTGCCCGAAGTTGAGTGCGTGGTACCCGGACCCACTGCCTGGAGCCCACCAGGGTTCTTGCGCGGCGAATCGCGCAGTGGACTTGTCCCAGTCGTAGAGATCCTCGATTACTGCGGGCTGCTCGAGCCCGGACACGCCGGAGGTGTGCGATAGAACATGGCGGACCAGCACGTCTTGCTTCCCGGCTGCTGCGAATTCGGGCCAGTACTTCGCGACTGGAGCGTCAACGTCCAATTGGCCGCGGTCTACGAGCATGAGCGCCGCCAGACTAGTCACGGTCTTCGTCGTCGACCAGACGTTGGTAATCGTGTCTCGCTGCCATGGAATGGCGCGGTCTTCGTCGCAGTGGCCACCCCAGATATCGACAGCGATGTCGCCGTCAAGGTCCACAACGATCGAGGCTCCTACCTCGGCGCCGACGTCCACGTTGCGCTCAAGCTCGCGCTTCAACGCGCTGAAACGCTCGTCGCAGGTGCCCTCGATGTGAGCCATTTGTGCCACGTCCTTAGCATCGCTGAGCCAGAAAGCCGTCACCGGAGGACGTCCGCGTCAACGCGACGTTCCCGGTTACCGCAGCGTAGGACTCAATCGGGGCGCACACAATGCAGGCCGCCGTGGCTTATGCGCTGGGTCTCGCTCGCTGTGGCTTAGCGCGCCATCGCAGGCACCCGTCCGTCCAGCCGGGTGCCATGCCCCGGGGCCGAGGCGATCTGCAGAGTTCCGCCAATCGCGGCGAGCCTGTCGGCGATGCCCTGGACGCCGCTGCCCATTCGGGTTGCGGCCGGGTCGAATCCAACACCATCGTCCGCGACGCTGAACGCCAGCTGTTCGCCCTCGTGACAGATGCTCACCCGGGCAGCCGACGCACTGGCGTACTTGGCGACGTTCTGCAGTGCTTCCAGTACCGAGAAATACAAGGCCGCCTCTACGTCCTGGGTATAGCGACCAAGCCCGGAAGCCTCGACCGTGACAGGGACGGCGGCTTTACGCGCGTGCATCTCGAGCGCAGCACGCAGCCCAAGATCGGCAAGCACTGGCGGATAGATGCCGTGCGCTAGGTCGCGGAGGTCCGCAAGCGCTTGCTCAGCCTGACGCTCGGTGTCGGCCAGGTAGCTGTCGATCTCGACAGGCGAGCTAGCCGCCACCTGGCGGGCCAGTCCGAGTGTGATCCGCAGCGCCACGAGCTGCTGCTGAGCGCCATCGTGCAGGTTGCGCTCCAGCCCGCGCCGGGCTTCGTCGCCCGCAGCGACGATGCGCTGGCGTGACGCCCGCAGATCCTCGATGAGCGCGACATTCCGCAACACCAAGCCTGCCTGTGCGGCCACGTCCTGCACCAGCCGCTCTCCGGCTGGCGTCAGAGGCTCGCGTGGCGAGCTAGTTACGCGCAGCTCCCCGAGCTGCTCGCCGTGATGCTCGACTTGAAATGACCGCGTACCACTCCTTTGTTCCGCCGCATGAGGACTTTGGCTGGGCTCTGCTGCTGTGTCCTGCTGATCATCAGCCGACGCAGTTGGTGGCCAGGCAGCCTCAAGCCTCTGGCCGCCATGGCCTGACAGCCACACCTCGGCGCGTTCTGCGCCGGTGGCTTCGGCGACCAGCCGGGCCATGCTCGGCAGTACTTCCTCAGTTGAGTAGGTGCCGGCTATCTGCCCGGCAAAGTCGGACAGCACCTCGTACGGAGTCGCGCGCTTGCCGTATACGAGCCGATCAGCGATCAACCGCGCCCTCGCTCGCGCCGGCTGGAGTACAACGGCCGCGATGGCCGCCGCCGCGAACGTAAGCGCACTATCGCCTGACCGCCCCGTGGCGGCGCCAACGGCGACTACTACTAGTGCGTAGATAGCCGTGAAGGTGACCGCGACGATTCCCGCAACCACTGTCCTCTTGACCACGACATCGAGGTCATAGAGCCGGTACTTCAGCACCGCCACCGCGCACGCGACCGGGATGCCAGCCACCGGTGTCAGCACCATGAGTCCCCAGATCACGGTGCCAACCCAGCTGTCGCCTGGTCCCACCAGCGCTCCCTGGAGGGGCAGAGCGGCGAGCCACACGATCGTCAGTGCGCCGACATAGGCGAGCCAGGCAAGCTGCTGTCGCACCTCGGCGCTACCCCGGCGACGCCTTGCGAAGATCGAGACGATCGTCAGCACGGTCGAGACGATCCCGATGATTGCGATGACGCCGAGCAGATCGCTGAACCAGCCATGTCGCGGGAACACTCCGTGCGGTGCGGAGTAGGCAACCCCGGCGCCTTGCAGTGCGTTGACCATGCCGCCATCGATCGTGTTGCCGCCCTGCAGGTGCTGTGCCACGCCGCCGGCTAGCGCTACGAAGGTGCCCCATAGCACTGGACGCCAGCGGCGAGATGCGAGCCGGCCGTCAGGAAAGACCAGCACGAGGATGATCAGCTGAATGGTGGCGAGAACAACAAGGCCGCCCGAAAGAGCGCCGATTTGCTTTACCTCGGGCAGTCCTGCCGGGTCTGATGCTAGGCCCATCAGCGCATACTGCTCGCTGAACATGCTCGCGGCGACCGTGAGCCCGACCAGGCAGAGCAGCCATCCGATCGCATTATTCGGCAGTCGGCGTGCGATCAGGCTGCCGATCCAGGCATAGGCCAGAACACCAACGGCCGCAACGCCATAGAAGAGCATCCGACCCGCGGACATGTGGCGGGCGTTCAGCCCGGCGAGCACGAGTGCGGCAGCCTCCACGAGCACAGTCAGCCCGGCAATCCACCAGGAAGCGAGTTGGGCAGGTCGGCGGTCGGCCAGGACAGTCATGAGCCCAATCTTGAAGCGGCGCATGACATAGCGGAATGACACAGGCTGCCAAGTTGGGGTGGTGCTAGCTTCCCTTCTTAACGGCAGCGGTCCACGGTGGTCGGTGGCGGAGGCTCGGGGATTTGAACCCCGGAAGGGCGCGAACCCTAACCGCATTAGCAGTCCCGCATTCCATGTGGCAGGCACCGGCAGCCAGCGGCAGCCAGTGGTGTTTGCGCAGCTAGACGGCAGGGCGGTCCGGCAACTACCGGTAGCCGATGGCAGGCCTCTAAGCCTGTGACGATCACGCAAAGGCTGCAACGGGCGAATATGCCGAGGGGGGCGCCGGTTAGGCGCCCCCCTCGGGTGTGTTGCTTGATCTAGCCCCTAGGAGGTCATGGGGTTACAGCTGACTCGCTTCGCACGCAGCCGCCTGCGCCATCGGTATGGAACCAGTCGGCGTTGCTGAACTCCTCCTGCGTGATGTAGTGGTGTCCGTTGATCGTCTGGTTGTAGAACATCCCGGGCGTGCCGCCCAGGTCGGTCCACGTGCCATTGCCGTACACGTAGGCGCAATCGTCACCGTTCTCGTTGCCGATAGCGTCAAACCAGCCGTTGAACGTGTTCGGATCGGTGATCGACTCCATGATCTCGTGACTCAGAGGGCTGACCTCGACGTCGGCGTCCATGGAGCTGGCGCTGCCGTTGAAGTTCGGCGACTCGATCGTCCCATGACCACCGGCGTCGGTGCCGCACGTGAACCCGACAGGCGAGTGGTAGATCGGGTACGGCATGTTCGCGTACACCGTGCCGGAGACCGGATAGTCCGGGCCGAACATGGTGTGGTATGCGCAGTAGCCCGCGCTCGGGTAGTGGTCGATCGTGCAGACGTTGCTCTTGCTCGCCGTCGATCCGGGGTTGAAACACGACGCGACGTGCTTCGGCGTGAGCATCACGTACTCGTGGTTGTAGTCGCTCGGCAGGTGGAGGGCTGTGATGACGTTCTGGATCTCCGTCGTAATCTGGGCGTCGTCCAGACAGGCGGTGTAGCCGGAGCCGTCCGCATAGATTCCGCTCGTGTCCAGCTTGCCCACGCTGCAGCCTCGAGGCGAGTTGCCCTTGGGGAACGGATTGTGGTCGCGGATCGGAGTGCCCAGCGCGATGTTGTAGCTGATGCTCCCGTTGCTGCCTGGATACTCGGTCGCCGTCGAGAAGACGTTCGTGTTCGTGCCGCTGGCGGCGGCGACATCCGCCAGGTACTGATTAATGAGGTTCCTGTAATCGCCGGGGTT
>Ga0126373_10002525_pt1 | contig 13505 bp, 13 predicted proteins | sample PanSoiMetPlot_11_FD_92545 | JGI IMG/M metagenome (GOLD analysis project Ga0126373, IMG submission 92545) | Tropical forest soil microbial communities from Panama - MetaG Plot_11 | ecosystem: Environmental > Terrestrial > Soil > Tropical forest > Bulk soil | place: Panama | collected 2016-02-17 | reverse complement strand
TGGATTGAAGAAGGCAAATCCGGGATTAAATCGCAGAGCGCCAAACGGCCATTTCGCATGCGGCGGCTGGGCAAAAACTTGTTCAAAGCCAAACGTAACTGGCGCGGTAGGCGGAACGAATACAAATACGCCTTCTATTCCGGCATCTCCGAACATGATTGCTCCAGCCCGCTCCGGACGAGGATGCGGTTCCTGCGAGCGAGTGTCGGTGTTCCAGGCGGTCGGGATAAACCGGATATACGGAGCCTGTGTGCCGTCGTCTTTCGGCATGATCGCCGCCGCCTGCTTCTCCCAACGACGGCGCGGCTCCTGCGAAGAAACTTCTTCCCAGCCCCTATTGTACCAAGGCGGAAAAATGCCGAATGGCGACCGATGCCGCGCACCAGCGTGACGCCTTGGATACAAAGCAGATTGACGGAGGGGTTGCGCTTCTCTGGAGCTTTGCTGGTCAAAGCCCCAAGCATTTGACGAGTAAGCAATGGCTATGACGCCCGCTGCACCGCTGCCAAGCGTGCCTGTAGATGACCCACGAACGCAGCCGCGACCGCCGCCTCCGCCGCCGTAGTTACCGCCGGTCCCGCCGCTGCTGGTGGTGGCTTGGTTGACAGTGTCCCCACCGCCACCTCCGCCACCCCCGCCACATCCGGCTAGCGGGCTTGCTGTCGAGAAATCGCTGCCCGACCCGCCATTGCCGGTCGCCGTATTCTGCCCGCCGTTACCGCCTCCGCCTCCGGAACTGCCGGTACCGCTGTTACCGGCGGTGCCGCCAGCCCCGGTCGAGCCGTTGCCTCCGGTTCCGCCAGTGGCGCTGCCAGAGTTCGAACCGGCATTGGCGGCACCACCACCGCCGCCTCCACCCCCTCCCGTGCTGGTCGGAGTTGCGCCACCGCCGCCATTGGCATTAGGGCCGCCAGAACCACCGCCGCCTCCGCCGCCAAGCGTGTTGGCACCGCCGCCCGCGCCTCCAGCCGCTCCCGTGTGATTGGCGGGCGTGTAGGTGATGGTCGGAGTGCCAACGGTCGTGGTCGATCCTGACGCTCCTCCAGCGGTCCCGGCGGCGGCATTACCGCCGGGGAGCGCTTCGTAAAACGCGCCTGACCCCGCCGCGCTCGATTGCCATTGGGTGGCGTTGGCGGACCCACCGGCATTGATCAGGAACGCGATAGTGGTGGTGCCGGGAGTAACGGTACCAGACGAGTAAGTGAGCGCCGTGCAAGCGCCTCCGCCGCCCCCGCCGCCAGCTACGCTACTCGCGCCCGTAGTCGAAGTTGCGCCGTTGCCGCCCGACCCTATCAGGGTGACCTTGTGACCGGTGACGACGAGATCGCCCGGCACTGTCCAAGGCGAAGTGGAAGCCGTGGTAAGGATGACAAGGGCCATGACCTAACTATACTGCACGCAAATGCAGAGAGGGATAAATGCCAATCGTTTTGCTAAATCCACCGACTGTTCAGACTAATGCGTGGCAAGTGCGGGCGCACAACCCTGACGGCTCGATCAATTACACTTTCGTTCTCACCCTTACTGATGGGCACGTCATTTACGTTCCACAAGATCGCGTACCGCCCAACGCGGTTCCGGCTAACTTGGCAGCGGCTTTGGCGGGTTATGAGAACACAGGGTTAGCATCAACACCCTCTCCGCAACCGTCCTGGGCACTGCGCCAAGCCATCGTCAACGCCAACATTAAAACTCAAATCGAAACTGCGGTAACCAATCATCCTGAAGTGCAATCCTGGTGGTACACCGTCAGTAATATCGAACGCATGGACCCTAACTGGGTCATCATCTACACCGCAGCAGTATTCACCAACCAGCAGATGGACAGCCTGTTCTTTGCTGCGGGGAAGCTTTCTTTGGCTAATCCCGCTGCCTATCACTATCCGTGGTGGCAGCAATGATCGACATCCAATGTTTCACTTCCGGCAGCGGCAACTGGAACAAGCCAGCGGGAGCAACCATTGCCCGCGTCTTCATTGTGGGGGGTGGAGGCGGTGGTGGCGGTGGTGATACGCAAGTATCCGGCACGGTGGCGACTGGTGGCGGCGGTGGCGGTACCAGTACGCTAGTCGATGTGACTTGTTTGGTCGCCAATATGGGGGCAACCGAACCTTACAGCGTCGGCGCTGGCGGCTCGGCAGGCGCAGCAGGTACTGGCACTGGTGGTGGCACTGGCGGGGTTGGCGGCACCTCGACCTTTGGCGGCAATGTGCTAGCGCAGATTTCCTCGTTTGGTGGCGGGGGTGGAGGCGGCGGTGGCACGACTGGCGCAGGCGGTGGTGGTGCCGGAGCGCCATCAGGTGCTGGTGGTACCGGGGCTAACCCAAATGTTGCGGGTGCGGCTGGCTCGACCTTGGTTGGCGCTGGCGGCAGCACCGTTCAAGGCGGCGGAGGTAATATCAACGTTGGTGGTGGTTCCGGTTCCAGCAATACCGGCGGCAATGGCGCGCAAGGCTTGGCAGCCACTTCGGGCTTAGGCGGTGGTAGCGGCGGGTCAGGTGGCGGCAAGACGACGGTCCCAGCTTATGGCGGCGGCGGTGCTGGGGGGGCTTCCGGTACGGTTATGATCGGCACTGGCGCTGGTTCTGGCATCCCCGGCTATGCGGGTGACATTCCGATGTTTCTATATCAGTGCGCCGGGCTGGGAACATCCGGGACAGCAGGTACTGCAAGTGCAACTACGGCAAGCGTCGCCGCGACCGGCGGCTATCCAGCAGCTGGTGGTGCTGGTGGCGGAGCCTCAATCAATACTGGCACTGCTTCTGCCGGTGGCGTCGGTGGCGCTGGCATGGTCGTGGTGGTGTGCCAATGACATGCCAAGTGGACAATTACACTACTGGATCGGGGACGTGGGCCAAGCCAAGCTTCGCACAATATATCCGCGTCATTTTAGTCGGTGGCGGCGGTGGAGGCGGTAGTGGGTCGCGCCAACCCTCTGCAACAAATGCGACTGGCGGGAGTGGCGGCGGTGGCGCGTACTGTTTCGACAAGACCTATCCTGCCTCACAGTTTGCCGCCACCGAAAGCTATAGCGTAGCTGCGTCAGCGGCTGGCGGCGCTGCGCAAACTGTGAACACCACCGGCGGTATTGACGGCACTGTCGGTCAAAATACCACGTTCACCATCAATGGCGTCACAGTCACAGCGTTCGGTGGCGGCAACGGCAGAGCTGGGGCGTCCAGCGCCATTGCCGGTGGCTCAGGCGGCAGCCCGTTCACCACCGGTGGCGGCGGAGGGGCTGGCAGTGGCGTCGCAGGCGGTGCAGGCAGCTTCTTTACCGGCGCAGCCGGGGGCGGTGCGCCGACCACCGGGGCTGGCACGGTCGGCGGTCCTGCTTATGCCGGTGGCGGTGGCGGTGGATGTGGCGGTCAGAAAGATACGACGGCGACCTACACCAATGGCGGAGCCGGTGGCCCAGCGAAGTTCCTGCTTGGTGGCGCTGGCGGCATCGCAGGCGGCACACTCACTCCAGGCAATGGTGCGTCCGGTTCGCCATTCATGACTGGTGGGGCTGGAGGCGGAGGAGGAGCATCAGACCCCACTAGTCCAGCGAGCGGCGGCAATGGCGGCGCTCCTGGCGGGGGTGGAGGCGGAGGTGGCGCATCGATAAACGGCGTGAACTCCGGTGCTGGCGGCACTGGTGCGCGAGGCGAGATCTGGATTATTTCCCTGTCGGAAACGGCAGCGGCTTTATTGTTTTTCGATGTTGCTGGGTGGGTGACAAACCAATTGTAAATAATCATCCACCATTCTAACAAGATTAGGCCAGTCCGCCATTGGGACAGGCTCGTCAACTGTCACGTCAGGAAGGATATGAAGCTCCTCGCCGGAAGCCAAGTGCGGAGCGAAAGCTCCGTCAGTGACAACAACGCGGAAACCGCCGCCACAGTCGATAATACCTGCAACGCGGCTGGACACGTCACCACTCCGACCAAGCAATGCCTTGAACTTGCGCTATCTGTGCCATGTCGGCGTTATACAATTGGACTAAATCAGCCGCTGACAGCACGCTATTGTAAATAGCCAGTTGCGCAAGACCACCGTTCCAAGCTCCTCCAGTAGCATCGCGAGAAGCAATAGCGTCATTAAAGCTCGTAGTACGTCCTGACGTACCAGCCTTCTGTGCGACAGCAATCCCATTAACGATAAGCTGATAGGTTGATGCACCGTCAAACGTGATGCCAAACTGCGCCCAACTGCTCCCGCCAAACGGCACCGCAGTGGACGTCACTAAGTTCACAGCGCCAGGATAAACAACGAAGTACACATCGCCAGGAAGGTTGTTAGTCGTGCCGGTACCCTCAGTCGATATCCGCACGCAATTCTGTGTCGAGCCATTCGACGCTAGGTTGATGGGCGTCGGAATGATGCCACCGGTCTGCGTATTGTTGTCGGTGGTATAACCCCAACACGAGAGCGTAAACGCCCCGGTCGTTGGCAGTGGTGACGACGCAACCGCGCCGTAACTGCCAATCTGACCATTAAATATGCGGCAGGTATCGGCCTGCGTAGTGGGACCAAAACCGCTGGTAACGCTGCCGTTCTCAGTTATGTTGATTGAGCCGACAACATCATGATCGGCACCACCCGACAGATTGACGATATCCAGCGGCCAGCGATGGATTAGTCCGCTGGTCGGTCCGTTCCAGGGGCCAGCCATTTTACGCCGCTTTGGCTGATTTAGCTTTAGCCGTTAACTCGGAAGCAATCCTTGATACCACAGAGTGCCAATCCCCGGAGGATTTCTGCCGGAAAATCCGTATCGATGGATACCATGGGCTACGCTCGTTCCAAAACGCGCCTGGACGCTCACACATAAAATGCCAGCCCGCATTATGCCCGTGCATCATCAACCACGTCGGCTTGCCCATGGCTCCCGCAAGATGAGCAAGACCAGTGTCAGGCGTAATGACCAAACTAAGGTTCTCCAGCAAAGCAACGGTTTCCGCCCAGTCGGGATCGCGGGACAGGACATCAGGAACACAGGTGTTCTCAGCGCGCGGCGGACCAAGCTGAAGCGATACGAAATCATTGGGTCGCTCCCCGACAATCGGACGTATCAGATCGAATGACAGCGACTTGAGTTGCCCGTAACGTTTCAGCCACGCCTGCTCCTCTCGGATACCAGACGACCAAGCAATACCAATCTTGTTGCGAGCGTGAAGGTACTCTTTGGCTCGATCCGGGTCAGATTTCAGATACGGGAGATGCCACGGAACGGTGTCAACATCAGTGCCGAACGCGAATGGCAACTCGCCAATCGGGCAGTGGTAATCGAAATCGGGAATGTTAAGCGCGCCGGGATAGTCGGGGGCCATTGGCAGGATATTGACGCCCTTGATGCTGTCCTTGGCCAGCCTGAACATGTCGTCGCGGACTTCGTATTGCACCGTATAGCCACGCTCGATCAACAACGGGAAGTATCGCCACATCGCAAGATTGTCCCCCGCCCCGCTTTCGGAGTGGACATGAACTTTGGCTGGCGGCGATTGCATCTCGAATAGCGGACGCGAGAACCGTCTCATCGCGGTGTAGAGCGTTGGCGAAGTCCGGTTAGTCTTGCGCTCGTGCTGGTGCTTGAAGCCTTCTTTGTAGCGGCCGATTGAAAACAGCGACAGCGCCAAGTGAAAATGCACCAGACTGGGGTCGAACGATCCGACCTCCAGAGCCTGCTGATAAATCGGGATTGCTTCTTCGTGCTTGCCCAACCGCGCTTGCACCATAGCCTTGCTGTGCAATGCGTCGCCGCGCATCTTGGCGTTAGGCTTGGCAATCAACTCATCCGCCAACTGCTCCGCCTCGTCGTAGCGTTCCATATCGAGCAGAGTGACCATCTTATCGACCATCGATACCGATGCGCCGTTCGATACCTCGATCTGCTTGTTGTGGGCAGCAAGGCTCTTGTCGAGATCGCCAATCATGCCTTCAATAGTTCCCAGCATGCGCCAGCCATCCGGCTCATCCGGAGAAACCTTGGTACAGGTTTCAGCGTGATGCTTGGCCGATGTCAGTATTTCCAGCGGTATCATCACGTCCTTGATTAGCTCGACCCGGTAGTCGGTAGCGCGCGGATCAGCATCCAGCGCCCGGCTATACCAATCGCCAGCGGCACCCTTGCGGTCGCATTTGAGCGCCAGCCGCGCGAAGAACGCGCACGCCTCGCCGTGCATGATGCGCTGTATCGGCTTCCATGGCGGCTTGGTGCGAACCAGAACGGTTCGATATAGCTCGTAAGCCGGTTGCCATCTGCCAGCCTCGACATGCTGGCGCGCCCGTATCACCAATTCATCGGTCGCCTGATCGTTGTCGCGGACCTCGCCGGGGAAGCCAGTCCACCCCGATTGATACTCGGTGAACAAAAGCTCCGCGCCCACTTGATTGGCATAGGCCGCCACCAAGCCGCCCTTACCGCTGACCTTGTAGTGCATCTGCTCGTCAAGGATGGCGGGGCTGTCATCTACAACGACCAGCGTGTCCGGGCGCAACCGGGGCATGATTGCCATAAGCTCGTTGTAATGGTGAACCTGCGCGGTTAGTTCGATATGCCAATGCAAGTGACTGGCATCGAGGTAGAGCAGGTCCGGAGATGACCGTAATCCCTTCAAATACTCGACGCTGTCGGCACAAGTGATCGTTGTCCTGTTGCCAACAAACTTGCGGGCATGCTCAACCTTCTCCGGGATAATCTCGACAGAGCGGAAATCGCCGCCGCAGCACTCTACATACTTGTCGAAAATAAGGGTCGAACAGCCGTTGCCGACCCAATTATCCTCGCCCTCCATGCACCCGGTTTCGACGATACGGACGCTCTCGAACTGATCCAGATACTCCAGCATTTTCCGGAATGTTTTCGCACGGTCGAACCGTGGATACATTTTTATCTCTGGATTAGGGTCGTTCAGGCGAGGGACTACATAACCCTCGAACCAATCCCAGAACTCCACCGACCTCATAGAACTTGCTCCGGTTCCGGCTTTGACCTTTCCTTCAGTCGCGTGCCACAGAACGGACAGGCAAGCCAGACCGGGTCGATGGACTTGAAGCAATTGAAGCAAGTTGGCGTCGGCTCGTCGTGACGCTTGGTCTTTTCCTTGGGATGCAAATAGGTGCGGTTCTCGCCAATGAACCCGTCGTCGTAATAGCGCACTCGACCGGTGCCGCAGCATTGGTTGTCGGGCTTGTCATTGACCAGACCGACCCCTTGGCATGACGGACAGGGACCGAACACCCAGTGGTGCCAAGGCTCCCCGTCCTTGGTAATAACCTCGACAATCGACGATCCGGATACGTACTGATTGCACTCGAAATCCGGCTTGGTAACGATTTCCAGCGCCGTGCACTTACCGCGCCCGCTACTGTCGGACCAGTTGATGATGACTTCGCCGTTGACGTAGTGGGTTTCTTTGCGGAAGTACCACTTGGAGCAAGTAGAGCAGGTCAATAACACCTCCAGCCGTCGCGGATTAGGCGCTGCTGAAGTTGAAACTCGCTTTCCTGTTGGTCAACTAGTTTTTCGTAGGGGAGACAAGGTTTCCCATAACATTCCAGGCAGATCAGCCGCATGCAGCCACGACAAATCTCTACGTACTCCATCATTTTACGGCGCGACGGAAACTCGGTGATCCGTTGGCAATGCTTGCAGGTCGAGGCGTAAACCTCTGTGGGCACACCTAGCTCGTCGAAATACTCGCCAACGCCGCCCGGAGAAAACCGCTGTAACCGCATTAACGCTCGATGATTGAGAGGTTACCAGCCGCCGAGAGGTTATAGAGCGGGCTTAAGACCCGGATACCAACGCCTTGTGACGCAGTGGAGGCAACGATGATGTTGTCGCCGTCGTCAAGAGCGCGCCAGCGGTAAGAGCCGCGTTGGTTGATCGCCCACGACTTCAGGCTCAAGCCGTTACCGGCCGAGGTGTAGTTGGTCGGTTCCGTGGTGCTGTTGTTAAGGGCTAAGGTTGACGCCGCCACGTCGGCAGGATCGAGAAGCTGAAGCGTCTGCGCAGTTCCGGCTAATCCAGCCGTGCTTGGGAACCTCGACAAATCCCACAAGCATTGGGTGTCGTTCGACACCGGGCTACTCGACTGCCCGAACTCGACCTCGTACACCATGAAGCGCCGAGCGTTGGCTTGCAGCGTGCACGCAGTCTTGAACGTGGTCGAAACCGTAGACTGCACAATGAGTGCTTCATAGTTTGCCATCTAAGCTCTCCTGCTTCTCCTGCGGCTGCGCCGACCGGAACGTTTTACCACGGCATTCGCGGCTCTCACAGCCGCGCCTTCTGACGCCCCGCGATCCAGCATACTATTAGCAACATGGCTCCATTGTCGCTTCGATTTAGCTGATCCGGCCTTCCGGGTATGCCGCCTTGCATCTGAGGGCGACCATGGCATCAGAGTTTCCGAGCGATTACGGAAGCGGCCAGTACGAACACGCCGTACATGCCCAGCCCGGTAAGCTGGAGGATCGACGGGTTCGGCAGTACCGACCACCACAGAACAAAAGCGCTGGCCGTAGCCAGCAATACAAAGATACGGGACAGGGCGACAACGGTGCGCTGGGACAGCGCGCCAAGGCCAAGCATCAGCGTCTGGATACCGGCCGCTTCCAATGCGTGATCAGTTTTCGAGGCTGTCTTTTCGTCGTCGCTGATGATGCGAAACGGTTCGCCCATTGCCTTCCTCGACATCGCGCACCGCGTTTTGCAGGTTGCCGATGGTTATTTCGTCGGGTTCTTCAGCAGTTGCATGCACTTTATGCTTCTTCAGCGCAGCATAGTACGGAGCCAATACTCGCAGGGCTTCCATTTGTTCACTTAAGTTCTTCGCAGATTTTGCCGCTTTTTCGGCAATCGCTAGAACTAGTTTTTCGATAGCAAGAGCAGCGTCTTGCCTCATTGCTCCTCACCTTCACTAGGTTGTTCTTGCAGCATTTGTGGTAAAGCAGGAACTACTGCGCGCTGGAGCGTCCACGATTTCGACGGCATGCCTTGCTGCGCGCGGCGCGCTGCTGCCTGTCCCGGAAGATTTCCGCCCAAGTATCCCTGTACCGGACGCGACATCAAACCTCTGCCCACTAGCGCTGGCGCGACAGCACCAGCAATCTGAGACGCTACATACCCCCCTCCCAAAGCGCCTGCTCCTCCTCCCGCTGCGTAACCGCCGCCAGCGCCGAAAAGAAAACCACCGGCTTTACCAATCGCAGTCGCAAATTGTCGAGCCTGTTCCCGTTGCGATGTCCCCGAATTTGGCAGCGGCGTCATTGCCAAATTGCCAGCGTGAGACAATTGAGAAAAATCCCCCTGTCCCCGTGCATATGCCATCTTGTCTCTTTTCGTATTAGTCAGGGCAGTTCGTAATCTCCCCGGAGTAATGATGCCTGCCGATGATGGCTTGCCCGCCCCCGTGCTGGCATTAGCTATTTTTAGCAAGTTTTTATACTGCCGCCGTAGAAGCGCCCATTGCTCTTGCGCCTGTCTCGGTAACGACCGCGAGATTGCCCCATCGAAAGCATCAAGCATGTCACCCAGAGCCTGACTGTACGCAGCATCGCCACCAGCGCCTCTAATCCTTTCTAATAAATCAGTTCTGAAAGACTGCATCTGTTCGCCACTAATTATTCCGCTGCCGCCCCTTGCGGTCATAAGTCCCAAATAATCGTTCACAATCTTTTCAATGAACCCTTTCCTGTTTACCTCAGATACCTCCAAATTGTACTCGTTCTCTGCATTGATAAGCTCTTGAGCAAACGTGGCGTCCAGTCGTGCAGGATTAGCTGCCGCGAGATTATCCAGCGACGTACCAATATCCTTAAACCGTTTGTCTATTACTTGAGGGGTTGCCGCGTCCGCATCGATGCCCGCTCTACGCAAGACCGCTCGCGTAAACTCGCGGCCCTGCTGTTCCATCGTCCTTGACAATTTACCGCCAGCCCCGGCGGCTTCACCATAGATACTTTCCCAATATCCTATAGACACATTGCCAGTACGTTGACTGGCAAGAAGCGATTTAACTCCTTCACTTTTAAGAATATCAGAAGCGGCCGCCACCGCAGCATTTACAAAATTGGGCGACATGCTCTTGACAATAGCGGGCCAAGCAAAGCCGCCGCCGGCAAGACCGGCTAGTTCACCACCCGCACCGCCGACCTGCTTCCCCCCGGCTCCGCCAAATATTGCACCCGCAGCAGTGAGAAACTTAGTCACTGCGCTGCCCGGACCAAAATAACTCACCGGGTTAATCGCAAAGGACCCACCTAATTGACCAGCTTCGCCCCAAAATCCTTCCGGGTTGTGTAAGCCAAAAGCCCTAGTGAGATTTTCGCCGGTCGGTATAACCGGACCGGCATTGATTTCTTCCGGGGGCGCAAATGCCATCGCCCTCTGTTCACTTTCAATCTGTTCGCCACGAGCAAAATCCGCCGCAGTTTTAGCCGCGCCGGTTACAGCCGACTTGCCGAACTCCACAGCAGTCTCACCAGCGCCTTTGGCAATATCAATAATACCGCCAGCCTCACCAGTAGGATCATCATCGCCGCCAGCCGGGTCCTTATCGCTCGCTTGGCCGTAGTTGACTTTTGCATTGAACTCGTCACGCGGGGTATCGGAGTAATGCTCGCTATATATCCGGTCCAGCATCTGCTTATCGGACAGATACTTGTATTCCGGGTTCTCTTTGCGAACTTCAGCAAGGTCCTTCATTAGTGAATTTCCAAGATATCCTTGCTCCTAGGTTTCTCTCCAGTATCGTCGCGCAATCGTAATTCTTCGTCCTCAACCTTCTTAACGGCACTGTTAATAATTTCCATTTCATCGATCATCGTATTGATCCGCTCCGCGAATGCTTTCGTGCCGTAAGCTGTGTTCACCAAATCCATTGCTCGTCTCTGAGCTTCAACGGTCGTGGCATTGCCGCCGCGCGCAATAGCCCCTGCATAAGCGGTTATTACGCCAGCGGTATACACTTGCAAAGCACCATAGCCCTTTGTCCCAACCTGCGCCTCTCTGACCTGTTCCCAACTATTGAATAACGTGACGTTACTCGATCCACCCGCCTTTTCTCTCTCCGCTATCGCCTTTTCGCCAAGAGGTTTTACTTCGCGGAGCGAAGTGACAATGCCAGCCTCTCGCGTGCCTAAAGCTTGCGCCTTCTTCATCGTATTGGCGAACAGAAAAGCAACCCTGGCTTTCTGGTCTGCTGTAGCGCCTTTGTGTTCACGCTCCCACTGCGCCACGAACTGCGTTGCAGCACTTCTCGCTGCTGTCTGCGTAGCGACTGCTATTGTGTCGTCAATGCGCTTACTTGCATCCGCCACGGTTACCTCTTTCCCTTCCGCCCGCTCTTTCTCGATTTTCTCCAGTTCAGCATTAAGCGCGCCTACAATCTTTGGCGCATTTACACCCTTAGCCGCATACGCTTGGTTAAGAGTGCTTTCCAATTCCGGAGGAAGTTTCGACACACCCAATGCCGATGCCAGATTGGCTTTGATCTGATTTTGTAAATCTACCGATATTCCTTTTTGCTCACCCTTATGCGCCGCCGTCCATTTCTTCTCTACCTCTTCCTCAGTCTTGCCCGCAGTCCAATTGGGATCGCCTTCGTGCTCCTTTTCAACATCCTTGCGGATTTTATCCTTCTGTCCTGCAACTATGCTTGCTGCCGTCTCTCCCTTCATTGCACGCTTTTGTTCAGTGACGTAATCCGTCTGTGCTTTTGGATCGCCGGGGAATAACTCCTCGGCTTTGTCCCACAAGCGCTGGTCAGACCCGGACCACTTACCTGCGTTCTTAGCGCGGTTAAGGGCTTCCAACGTCGTAGCATAAGCAGCAAACCAATTACCGCCGTTCTTTTTTAATTCGTTCTGAATACCATCAAACAACGCCTTATTCTCAATTTGTGCTTGATAATTACTTGCAATTTGACCTCGCGCTCGTTCCAGCGCTTCGTAAGATTTGATGACGTCTTCATCCAGGCCGTTTTCCAGCATGACTTTCTTACGCTGGTCGCCGAAATTATCCAGCTTTAACGCCAACTCCTCTTTCCAGCGCGTATAATTTCTAGTGCGCAACTTATCGAGGTTCTCAAACATATCCTGCTCAGTACGCATACGCTTAAGCACAAGTTCTGTATTTTGCTTCCATGCATCAAATGCCTTGTCGTAACCGTCAATATCCCCTGCATTGATTGCATTCATTGCTGCCGCGCCGCCGTTAAGCGCCGATACCATCGGCATGGTAGTAAAAGAACTAGCCATCATAGCAACAAGGAAACCCGGCGACCCAAATTGCTCCCACAAATCATGTTTGCGGGACGCCATCTCGCGCTCCGCATTCCATGGATGCAAATTATCGGCGTCGTGACCGATGGCGGCATTGAGCCGCTCCATCCGAGCTTCAAATTCACGATCACGCTGGTCAAGATCGCGCTCACGGCGTGCTCGTTCACCCATTTGGTCGTCAAGAATTTTGATATGTTGTTCGCGTACTGCGTCTATCTGCGCTTGCGAAAATCCGGGTGGGATAAACGGAAGTGTCATCTCCTGCGCAATGCTGGGAGATAAACCGTGAACAGCGGGAGGAACCGCCGTCTGGATGTCGCTAAGGTCAGTAACAATTGATGGTTCGGTAGATGCGGTTTCTACCGGCGCAGTGCCAACGCTGCCCGTGCCCGGGTCGGTTTCCTCCGGAAGGGGGCCGGGCACAGTCGTTGCTTCCGGGTTAACAAATGGCTGGTCTTTTTTGGTAACATCGCCAGTTGTGAGGGCCATTTACGCCACCGTACCGGTGCCGCCCGTAAAATTGATGTTAAGGTTTTGTCCGCTACCCAGCCCTGCGGCCTTAAATGTCCCGCCGCTCATTGCCGCTGCGAAGTTGGCAATGGCGTTCCCGGTCATCTGCTGGAGCTTCATATCCAATTCCTGCATCATTATTGGCAGTCGGGCCGCTATCTCGGTCGCCGATGCGCCTGACGCCAGCATCGTGTTTGCCGTCGTTAGAATTTGTTCCCCAAGCTTCTCCCGCAGCGCGAGCATTTGATTATCAACAGCATTGAGGTCCTGCGCGAGCGCAGTGTTCTTGGTGGGATCAGCGGGTACCCCTTGCCCGCTATAGCTCTGGAGCACACGCGCGCGTTCTGCGTTGCGGAAATTATCCAATATCGCCTGCATCGGAGCGGGAACCGGCCCCGTGCCCAGCGTCAATGCCTGCCCGGCCGCCATCATCGGACCCGCCGCGCGCAGCGACGCCTGCCCAGCCGAAGCGATGCGGTTCTGGTAGTCGGCTTCTTGCTGCTGAAGCGCCTTCTGTGCTTGGGCGCTCTCGTAGCCTTGGAACAGGCTATAGCCCAGACCGGCCGCCCCCAACCACGGAGCCGCTGTCTTTAATCCTGAAGTTACTCCGCCAAAAGCGCTACCAAGCTGATCCATAACGCCGGGGGCCGCCGCTGGCGGCGCGTTTGCCGCTGGGCCACCAGCCAACCACCCCGCCCCGCCCGACACAGGAGATGCCC
>Ga0126373_10002524_pt1 | contig 13509 bp, 10 predicted proteins | sample PanSoiMetPlot_11_FD_92545 | JGI IMG/M metagenome (GOLD analysis project Ga0126373, IMG submission 92545) | Tropical forest soil microbial communities from Panama - MetaG Plot_11 | ecosystem: Environmental > Terrestrial > Soil > Tropical forest > Bulk soil | place: Panama | collected 2016-02-17 | reverse complement strand
TCCGCACCGAGAAAATCGGGCGTGCCGAGATAGTGGTTATAGCTGTTCAAGCGGTCCGCCACGCCCCCAAATCCGCCGAGCGTTTCCAGCCCTTCGATGATGCGAGACTCAAGCACATTCCGTGCCCGCTTTAATTCTTCTTCGGTTGGCCCGTTCGCGCGAAACGCATCAAGTTCCGCGTTAATCGCTTTTTCCAAATCTTCCGGCTTGACTCCGGGTCGAGCAGTGGCCTGCACCTGGAATTCAGAACCCAGCATCAGGGATTGCTGATTCGCGGCAACGTCGAGCGCAATCTGCTTTTCGTAAACCAGTTTCTTGTACAGGCGGCTGGACTTTCCACCCCCCAGCACCGTGGCCACGAGATCCGCTTCGGCATCGCCAGGCTTAAAAATTGGTGAAGTCAGCCAGGCTTCGTACACGCGGGGGAGTTGCACGTTATCTTGAATCACGGCGCGGCGTTCGGCCGTGATTGGCGGAGTCTTCGCGGTAATTTTTGGAGCGTCTTCGCCGCGTTTGAGCGGACCAAAATATTTTTCTACGAGTTCTTTGGCGTGCTCCGGCGCAAAGTCGCCGACGATGGCGAGGCTGGCATTGTTGGGAGCGTAGTACAGCTTGAAGAAATTCCTGACGTCTTCAAGCTTTGCCGATTGAATGTCCTGATGCGAACCGATGACATCGGCGTAATAAGGGTGGCCCTGGGGATAAAGCAGATGGAACATCCCTTCTTCCACAACCCCGTAAGGCTGGTTCTCGACGCTTTGGCGCCGCTCGTTCCGGACAACGTCTTGCTGATTGGAGAGATTGGCCTGGTCGAGTTTATCGGGTAGGTAGCCCATGCGGTCGGATTCAAGCCACAGTGCGAGTTCGAGCTGATTCGAAGGGAGCGTCTCAAAATAATTCGTGCGGTCGAAATCCGTCGTTCCGTTGATGTCGCTGGCCCCCGCGGCTTCCAGCAGATGAAAATGCGCGTTTCCCGGGACGTGGCGAGAGCCCTCGAACATCATGTGTTCGAAAAGGTGTGCGAATCCGGTCTTTCCTCGAGTCTCGTAAGCCGGGCCGACGTGGTACCACAGATTCACGGCCACCATCGGCAACCGATGATCTTCGGAAAGGATGACCACAAGTCCGTTTTGCAGTTTGTACTTCTCGAATTTGAGTTGAGGAACTTCGAGCGGCGCGGGTTGGACAGCGGCTTTTGGCGAGCTTGGTGCCGCCGACGGTGACGGTGCAGGCTTCTGTGCAGCCGAGGTCACCGCAAGAGTTAACGAGGCCGCCACACCGAGCAGCCGGACACGTTTGTCAAACGCCTTCATCAAAGTTTCCTTTCAGATGGCTACACATCGGTACCCATTAATGCTTAAAAATCGCTGGACCACGCTCGCAGGTGTCCCGAGGAACCTGCACCTAGCTTACCTAGGTTCTGAAAGAGTGCAAGCGTTTTGCCTCCTACGATCCGTTGACGACGGAAGGGCCGCTGCGATTCGCACGGCACCCGCAAACCTGTATACTGTGGGGCGTGGCTGGCCAGCGTTTGTTGCCTACGGACATTGACCCATCAGAATCGAACCATGTTCCACCTTGCGTGAGGGCATAGCGTGTCCGCTTCCGTCCTGAAAACCGCTGCGAATCGCAACTCTCCCGAATTCGAAAAGAATACACGACGCATCGTCGAGCTCCTCACGAAAATCAAGAATGAAGAGGAGCAGATTCGCCAGGGCGGCGGCCTGAAGGCCATTGAGTCACAACACAAAAAAGGGCGGCTGACGGCGCGTGAACGCATCGCCGGATTGATTGATCCGGGAACCCAGTTCTTCGAGCTGGGGATTTACGCGGCGTTCGAAATGTACGAAGAGTGGGGCGGAGCGCCAGCGGCCGGCGCCGTTACCGGGCTCGCAAAGGTTTGCGGGCGCACGTTCATGATCATCGCGAATGACGCGACCGTGAAAGCCGGCGCCTTCTTTCCCATGACGGCGAAGAAGGTGATTCGGGCGCAAAACATTGCCATCGAGAATCACATTCCCACCATTTACTTGGTTGATTCCGCCGGCGTGTTTTTGCCGTTGCAGGAGGACGTTTTTCCGGATACCGACGACTTTGGCCGCGTCTTTCGCAACAACGCCGTCATGAGCGCCATGGGCATTCCTCAAATTACGGCGATTATGGGCATGTGCGTGGCGGGCGGCGCGTATCTTCCGGTGATGTGCGACCACATCCTGATGACCGAAGGCTCGGGGCTGTTTCTGGCGGGACCAGCGCTGGTGCAGGCGGCGATTGGGCAAAAATCGTCCGCCGAAGAATTGGGCGGCGCGAAAATGCACTCCCAAATCAGCGGCACGGTGGATTTTCGGGAGCCAAATGACGAAGCGTGCACCGCGCGGATTCGGGCACTGGTTGACAAAATGGGTGCGCCCGGCCGTTCGCCCTTCAGCTATACCAACCCGCGAGACCCCCTGTTTTCCGCGGATGAAATCTACGGCTTATTCTCGAGCGATCCCACAAAGCAATACGAGATGCGGGAAATCATTGCACGCCTTGTGGATGCTGGTGAATTCGAGGAATATCGCGCGGAATACGGCGAGACGCTCCTTTGCGGATACTGTCGCGTTGGCGGGTGGGCTGTCGGAGTCGTCGCGAATCAGAAAAAACATGTGCAAACGCTCGCGCGCGGGTCGGAGCAGAAGCGCATGGAATTTGGTGGCGTGATTTATACGGAGTCGGCGGAAAAGGCGGCGCGCTTCATTCTGGATTGCAACCAAAACCACATCCCGCTTGTTTTCCTGCATGACGTCAACGGGTTCATGGTGGGCAAAGATGCCGAGTGGAGCGGCATCATTCGCGCGGGCGCGAAGATGGTCAATGCGGTCGCAAACAGTATCGTTCCCAAGATTTCTGTGATTTGCGGCGGAAGTTTCGGCGCCGGCCATTACGCGATGTGCGGGAAAGCGTACGACCCGCGATTTATTTTTGCCTGGCCCACGGCCCGCTACGCGGTCATGAGCGGCGATTCCGCCGCTGGTACGCTGGTCGAGATCAAGCTAAAGCAAATGGAACGGGAAGGCGAAAAGGTCGACGAAAGGAAAAAAAAGGCGTTATACGAATCCGTCCGCAGTACTTACGAACATCAAACCGACCCGCGCTACGCTGCCGCCCGCCTCTGGGTGGATGCCATCATCGACCCTGCACACACCCGCGAAGCCTTGATCTGGGCACTCGAAGCAGCGGCGCTAAACCCTGACGTCCGCGAACTCAAAACCGGGGTCCTGCAAACTTAAAATGGATAACGTAAAGTTGATTGAATGTCCGCGGGACGCGTGGCAAGGCTTGGCGGATTTCATTCCAACAGAGTACAAGGCCGAGTATTTGAGAGAGCTGGTGATTGCGGGATTCCGCCACATTGACGCCGTCAGTTTTGTTTCGCCTAAACACGTGAAACAAATGGCCGACAGCGAAGGAGTGATGGAGAAGTTGAACGCTTCCCTGCCGCCGAATGTTGAGCCGCCGGAGATCATCGGCATCGTGGTGAACGAGAAAGGACTGGAGCGCGCTCTGGCTACGCCTGGCGTGACCACCATTGGATACCCGTATTCCATTTCCGCTTACTTCCGCCGGGCGAACGCCAACATGACTCGCGACGAATCCCGAGCGCTGGTGGAGAAATTGAAAAAGGAAACCGTAGCCACAAACCGGGGATTGGTCATTTATGTTTCGATGGCCTTCGGAAACCCCTACGACGAGCCCTGGGGGCCGGAGATCGTTGCCGACACTTTGGAATGGCTCAAAGACACGCGCGTCCGCACGGTTTCTTTGGCCGATACGGTGGGCACGGCAACGCCCGAACTCGTTGGTGATTTGTACCGCCAAGTGAGGGACCACGTTGCGGGAATCGACCTGGGCGTGCATCTGCATAGCCGGCCCGAGCATGCCGAAGAGAAAATCCTGGCCGCCTATGAAGCGGGATGCCGGCGCTTTGACAGCGCGCTTACCGGACTTGGCGGCTGCCCCTTTGCTGGAGATAATCTGGTCGGCAACATCCCGACAGAAGACGTGCTGGCGGCGCTGCGCCAGGCTGGAGCCGACCCGGGGGTCGAGACGGCGCGGCTTGCAAAGGCGCTGGAAATGACCAACGAGATTCGCGCAAAATACGCTCATGCTCCACTCGTGAATTGAGAGGAGACTTCGAAATATGTATTCCACGCTGCTACTCGACCTATCGGGGCAAATCGCGACCATCACGCTGAACCGTCCGGACAAGCGCAACGCCATGTCCGCCGCGATGATTGCCGAACTGCAAACGGCCATGGATGAAATTGAGAAGAGCCATGCGCGCGTGGGAATTGTCACGGGTGCGGGAAAAGCGTTTTGCTCGGGCATGGACCTGGAATTGCTCGGCGCGATTGCGCAGCAATCTCCCGCAGAGAATCAGGAAGACTCCCGGCGCATGGCAAAAATGTTCCGGCGCATCTGGAGCTTCCCTCGGCCGCTGATTGCTGCCGTCAACGGCGCTGCGCTGGCGGGGGGATGCGGGATTGCCACGCTGTGCGACTTCACGTTGGCAGTGCCGGAGGCAAAGTTCGGGTATACCGAAGTGAAGATCGGATTCCTCCCCGCGATTGTTTCGGTGTTTCTCACCCGGCAGATTGGTGAAAAAAAAGCGCGGGACCTGTTGCTCACGGGAAGAATCCTGGAAGCGGCGGAAGCGAAAGAATTGGGATTGGTAAATGAAATCGTCCCGGCTGAGAATCTTCTCGCGCGCTCCAAAGAGCTTTCCGAGGCGTTGATTGCGGCAAGCCCCGGGAGTTTGTCTCGCGCGAAACGTCTCATGACTTCCTCCGCCGCTCCAGGCGTCGACCACGACCTCGAACGCGCCATCCTGGAGAACGCGCGCATTCGCTGCACGCCTGACTTCAAAGAAGGCCTGGCTTCGTTCCTCGAGAAGCGCAAGCCCGTCTGGCAAGGCAAACCGGAATAGACCGAGAGAGTCGCATGCTCGAATATCACGACGCAAAAGTGCGCGTGCGCTATGCGGAAACCGACCAGATGGGAGTCGTGTATCACGCGAACTTTCTCATCTGGTTTGAAGTGGGCCGCGTCGAGCTGATGCGCGCGCTGGGCGTTGAATACAAAAAGATGGAAAAGGAAGACGACTGCCGCATTGTGGTGGCGGACGCCCGCTGCCGCTACCATGATTCCGCGCGCTACGACGAAGAGCTGCGCATCCGTACGCGTATCGCGGAATCAAGAAACCGTGTGATCGTTTTTTCTTACGAAGTGATTCGCGACGCCGACGGTAAAGTCCTGGCCAACGGCGAAACGACTCACGTGATCTGTGGAAGCAACGGGCGGCCCAAATTGCTCCCCGAGAAATACAGGCGGATGATGGTCGCCGCGACCGCGCCGGAGCCGCGCCGGAGCCACACATGAGCATCTTGCTGACGGGCAACGATCTTACATTCGCTCAACTCTACGCGATCGCTTTGCGTGGCCAGACAGTGGGGCTCGCCCCCCCTGCCGCTGCGCGCATGAACGCGTCGCGCGCGGTCGTCGAGCGCCTGGTAGCTTCCGGCGCGACCGCTTACGGCATCAACACCGGCTTTGGCAAACTCGCTTCGGTGCGCATTTCTCCCGAGCAGGTGCGGCAGCTGCAAGTCAATCTGGTGCGTTCCCATGCGAGCGGAGTTGGCGAACCGCTCGGCGAAGCCGAGACTCGCGCGCTGATGGTTCTGCGCGCAAACGCCCTCGCCAAGGGACTTAGTGGCGTGCGTCCACGCGTCGTCGAAACGCTCTGCCAGATGCTGAATGCAAAACTCCATCCGGTGATTCCATCCCAGGGTTCGGTTGGCGCTTCCGGCGACCTTGCTCCGCTCGCCCATCTGGCGCATGTGGTCATCGGTGAAGGACAGGCCGTATTTCATGGCGAGACCCTAACCGGCAGCGAGGCCATGAAACGCGCGGGTGTTACGCCCCTGGAGCTGGGCGCTAAAGAAGGTCTCTCCCTTCTCAATGGCACCCAGGGAATGCTGGCGCTGCTGAGTCTGGCCTTGCGCGAGGCCGACATCCTAGTGGACTCCGCCGATGTTGCCGCTTCCCTTTCGCTCGACGCGCTTCGCGGCAGCCCGGGCGCTTTCGATGCGCGCATCATGCACGCTCGCGCTTATGCGGGGGCCGCAACCACGGCACGGAACCTGGCCCATTTGAACGACGGGAGCCAGATTCGCGAGTCGCACCGGGCGGCCGAAAAAGACCCGCGGGTCCAGGATGCCTACAGCCTGCGGTGCACGCCGCAAGTTCATGGCGCGGCGCGTGACGCGCTGGCGCAGGCGAGGGAGACTGCCGCCGTGGAATTGAACAGTGCAACGGACAATCCGCTGGTGTTTGTGCGCGAGGACAAAAACGGCGACATCGTCAGCGGCGGAAACTTTCACGGGCAGCCACTGGCGATGGCAGCAGACCAGGTTGCGATTGCCCTCGCTACGCTCGGGGGCATCGTTGAACGCCGCGTCGAGCAGATGACCAATCCGTTGACCAGCATGCTTCCGGCATTCCTGACTCCCGAGCCGGGCCTGAATTCTGGATTCATGATCGCGCAGGTGACCGCCGCGGCTCTGACCAGCGAAAACAAAGCTCTGGCAGCCCCGCATTCGGTGGACTCGATCTCTACATCTGGAAATCAGGAAGATTACGTCTCCATGGGGATGAGCGGTGCGCGTCGACTCGACCGCATGCTCCAAAATCTTCGCAACACCGTTGCAATTGAGCTGTTATGCGCGTGCCAGGGGATCGATCTGCTCGCTCCGCTGAAGACTGGCACTCTCGCCAGGAAGGCCTATGAAGTTGTTCGCGGCACCTCCCCCATGCTTTCCGTAGACCGCCCGCTCGCACCGGACATCGCAGCCATCGCCACTTTGCTTGCCAACGGAGAAATCGCCGCCATCCTGCACTGAAAAACCTCCGGGGGCGCGGTGCCACGCGTTGGGCAGAGTCTACGTCCGTTTGGATGTGAGGAGTTCAAGTTCTTCGAGCGTGCGCGGCCAATCTTCGCCGAGCAACCGCGAGAGCGCGCGGTCGGCCAGAAGCTTTCCTCCCGTTTGGCAGGTAGGGCAATAGTTGGTCTCGTTCGAGGCGTACCGGATGCGCTGGATTTTCGTCCCGCAGCGGGGACAGGGTTGTTTGTACCGTCCGTGTACCGCCATGCCTTCCCGAAAGGCCGTCACATTCTCCGGGAATTTTCCTCCCGTTTCTGATCGCAGACGTTCGGTCCAGCGCGCAAGGGTTGTGCGAATGGCGTCGAAAAGGCGGGAAATCTCTGGCGCCGTTATCTTTTGTGTCAGCGCAAGCGGCGAAAGTTTCGCCTGGAAGAGAATCTCGTCGGAGTAGGCATTGCCGATGCCGCTAAACAGACGCGGATCGGTAAGCGCGCGTTTCAGCGTGTGATTGGCGGAAAGAAGAACCGCGGCGAACTGCGAAGCGTCGGAATCCAACACTTCGATGCCGCCGGGATCCAGCGCACGAAGTCCGTCTTCGCCCAGCACCACGTGTAGCGACGCGCGCTTCTGGGAACCCGCCTCAGTCCACAAAAGCGAGCCGTTAGGAAAATCGAAAGCGGCGAGACCGCGTGGCCGGGAAACTTTCACGCCGTGTGGCCGCCAGTGCAGACGGCCCGCAATCATCAGGTGCAACACCAGCCACAGTTCGCCTTCAAACCCGATACAAATGCGCTTTCCGAGGCGTCGCAGGCGCACAACCTTCTTGCCGTTTGCGCTTGATACTGGGGGAGTCGCAGTACGCAACAAAAATGGGCTCGCCACACGCACACCTTCGAGCGCCTGGTTAAGAATGCGCTTCTCGAGACCCTCGATGTACACGACAATATCCGGGAGTTCCGGCATACCGCGCTCTGGGCACACCAAGGATACCGCGCCCAACTGGTTTTTGTGGAAAGGCGAAAGGCTTCCGCGCCAAAAAGCCGGTCTGGTCCCGTCCTCGGTGGCTCTCGCTTTTCTTGCAACTCAAATCCCACTATATTGACAGCGGCGACTTACGCAAATGATGAACAGAAAGATTGGAATCATCGGCGGGACGGGACCCGAAGGCTCAGGGCTCGCCGCGCGCTGGGCGGCCGCAGGCGAGCACCTGGTGATCGGCTCACGCGACGCAAATCGCGCGGCAGAAACCGCGAACCTCTTGCGCTCGCGCGCCGGTTCGACCGCCAAGGTCGACAGCGCCGAGAACGCCGTCGCGGTCGAGCAGTGCGACATTGTCGTACTGACGGTGCCCTTCTCGGGCCACGCTGCGCTCTTGAAGCAACTGAAACCGCACTGGAAGCCAGGCCAGATTCTCATCGACACGACCGTGCCGCTTGCCGCTGCCGTAGGCGGCACTCCGTCGCGCATGCTGAGCGTCTGGCAAGGTTCGGCAGCGCAACAGACCCGCGAGTTGGTTCCCGCTTCGGTCGCTGTGGTCGCTGCGTTTCACAATCTCAGCGCCGAATTGCTCGCCAGGGAGGGTCCCGTCGATTGCGACATACTGGTCTGCAGTGATGACGATGAAGCGAAACGCGTGGCCAGCGAACTCGCTGGGAAAATTCCCGGTGCCCGTGCGCTTAACGGCGGAAAACTCGAAAACGCCCGCATCGTCGAGTCGCTCACCGCTTTGCTAATCGGCCTCAACGTCCGTTACAAGGTCCACACCGCCGGCATTCGCTTTACCGGTTTGTCGGTCAAAGAGTAGCGGCCAATTCATCCCCCCGCTTGAGCGCGAGAGGTTTCATCCCTTGCAAATCCATCCGCCCCGGCAAGCGCTTTCATTTTCTCCCTCACGCACAACGAAGCGAATTCTTCGCGCGCGACAAATTCTGGGTACAGCGCCAGCCTCTCACGCAGCACGAAGCCGCGCGCTTCGGTCTCCACCCGCAACTTCGAAATCTGCGGCCACGCCGCCTCGGGATTGATGAAATCCTTCGTCACCGGTGAAATCCCGCCCCAATCGTTAATCCCCGCATCGAGCAGCCTTGGGAAATCTTCATAACTCAAATTCGGCGGCGCTTGGAGATTCATTTTCGGCCCAAGAATCAGCCGCGCAATTGCAATGGTCCTCAAAAACTCTTCCAGCGAAGGCTCAACGTGCCGCGCCATCGGAATATCCGGTTTCGTGCGAAAATTCTGCACAATCACTTCCTGAATGTGTCGGTACTTTTCATGCATCGATCGAATCGCCAGCAGCGAATCGATGCGCTCTTCCATCGTTTCGCCAATACCAATCAGAATGCCGGTGGTGAATGCAATCGAACGCTTCCCTGCCTCTTCCATCGTTCGCAAGCGCAACGAAGGAGCCTTGTCCGGCGCGCTCGCATGAGGCAATCCATCGCGCATCAGCCTAACGCTCATGTTCTCCAGCATCAGCCCGGCGCTTGCGTTGGATTCTTTCAACCGGTCGAGCGCCGCGCCATCCATTACGCCCGGATTCGCATGCGGCAGCAGTCCGGTCCGCTCCAGCACGAGCTCGCACATCTCTGCCAAATAATCGAGCGTGCGCGCGTGACCTTGCTGCCGCAAAAATTCCCGCGCCTCCGGAAAAATCCGCTCCGGCTGATCGCCCAGGCTGAAAAGCGCTTCCTTGCACCCGGCGCGCCGCCCCTGCTCGGCCAAGGCGAGAACTTCCTCTGGCGTCATGAAGTGTGCGCCAAGCTGCCCCGGATCCTTCCGGAACGTGCAGTACGAGCAATAGTCGCGGCACAGCGTTGTCAGCGGAATGAAAACCTTCTTCGAGAAGCTTACCGTCCTGCCTTTCCCCAGCTCGCGGACCTCGCCCGCCGCCTGGAGTAATTCTCCGAGCGAAGCCCTTCTTACAAACGCCAACGCCTCTTCACGGTCCACACCCTCTCGGTGCAGCGCAGGCGCTAGCACCCTCACCTCTTTTCCGTTGGCAACCCCGCGGATCATCTGACTCGAATGCTCCATGTTGGACCAGGCAGCCTCAATTCTAGACCGCGAACCAGCCACCCGAGAACCCTCGCAACGTTTTTGCCGGCTTGGTCACCATTTATCAAATGCCTTTCCGGCCGAGGGCCGATCCTCATTCAGGAGAAAACTTATGGACCTCAATGGCATGGTCACTTACGTTGCGGCGCTCAGCGTGTCCACCGAGCGAGTAACCGAGTTCATCAAGCGGCTTCCTGTCTTCTCGACCTTTCTGTCCACGGAAAAGAGCGGGACGCAGGAGGACGTGCGGATTCTCTGCGTGCATGTGCTGGCCGTGGTTATCGGCGGAGTCCTCTGCGGATTGTTTCCGCAAACGCTGGTTCCTCAAGGAATTACTTTCCCGACCGAGTTCTGGGACAAAGCCGCTTACTGTCTCCTGTTCGGCATCCTTGCGAGCGGTGGTTCGAGCTTCTGGAACAGCGCGCTAGACACGCTGCACAATGTCAAAACCAAAATGGGCACCAGCTAATCCCTATCCCACCGTTTGACCTTTGCATCCCGATTTCCGGTCTCACGGTGCCTGAGATGTCGGTGCGGCCACCGACCAGTGCGCATTGCGGAATTGCCATTGGCCGTTGTGTCGCTCCGCCAAGCCGGTCAGGAAGCCGCTTACTTCCGTGTGATGCCCGTCCTTGTCCAGAAGGAATTCGTGCCAAGAAGTTGCCACCTGCGCCAGGTCCCCGGTGAGCGGATCGATGCGCAAATCGTCTCCCCAATTGAGCTGGATGTGCACGAATGTGTGCGCGAGGCTCTCAATGCCCTCCCTTGCCGACTGTCGGTTCGGAAATTGCACCTTTCCGTCCTCGGCCATGAAAAACGCCGGGTCGTCGGCAAGGTGTTTCTGCCAGGCCCGAGGACCCTCTTCGGTAACGTCCCGCGCCACCAGGGCAACAAAATCGCGCACTTCTTGCTCGACGGCCGCCTTGCGCGCCTCAGTGAGCGGAGCTGAGCTGGTTCGGGAGCCCAAGCCGCAACCCGTCAGGGCGAGCAAGCCCACCGCCAAAGCCCCCACAACCCAACGAGCTAAGTCCATCTTTCACCTCTGGCCGGGACAACTGGCGGATGGCTGTCTTAACGCGCAAAAAATAGCACCTTCTCGTCCGCCATCTTCAAAGTTCCCTCATCGCCTGCCTGGGCCTGCCTTCCTTGGCGCGCTCGCCTGGCACGCGAGCGTTTCGGTCCCGCTTCCCGGCTTTTCCAGGATTTCCCCGGCCTGTTTACGGTGCTGGTGGCTTTGGGCTCGCGCCTTCGGGGTGCGCTCCCCCGGCCTCCGAGGTCTTGGGCGGCTGTATCGCACCTCCTGGCTTCGAGAGTCCCTGCGACTCATAAAATGCGTTGAAGAAAAACTTGTATGTTCCGTGCGACTGCCCGCGCCACTGTGGCCGGAACCCCAGCAAGTAAACGCGCCCCTTCCCGTATTGCACTTCAAGCGCCGCGGCTTTGCCTTGAATGCGCTCGGGATGCAGCAAGTACCCGCTCATGAGCGGGCTTTCGTCCTTCGGGTACGCCGCCAGCACGCGCCCGTGCAGCCCCTCCTTGGCCTCAAAAGCCGGCCCGCGCTCAAACATTACAATCGGATCGTGCGGCAATCCCGCCACCGCCGAATCCGTCATGTCTTGAACCTCTACACGCAGCAAGCAGCCTGAGCAGAAAAACTCTTCATCCTTCAGTCCCGCCAGCACGTTTTTTACCGGCAGCCCCAACTCGTCGATGGCCAGACGCGACGCATTGTTGAACGCGATCAGCGTTCCTCCCGACAAAACAAATTCGCGCAGCGCCATCACCCCGAATTCCCCGATGCCGCCTACATACTCCCCGGGAACGCTCCCTGGCCCAAATCCATTCAAGATGGTGTCCGGATTGCCGTCCGGCAGCACGATGGCGTCGAACTTGTCCCGCAAATTCCCTGCCTGAAGGTCCCCGTTGCGCAGCGTTACGGCATCGAATTTGTACTGTTCCAGGATCCAGCGCGTCCAGCCTTCATCAATCGCCGGAGCCCACGCCCGATACAGCCCCACGCGAGCTCTTTTCACGTTGACCGTATCTTTTGGCGTGCCCGCAACCGCTTTGAGGGTCAAAGAATTTTCTTTCGCCAGCTCGTCCAGCTTCCCCCGCTCGATGCCCGACACAACAATCGCGCCGCTCTCGGAGCCTTCGGCAGTCTCCGTTTCGCTCGTCGCGAACCCGACGTGTCCTCCGCCGGCGAACACTTCGTTCAGCAATTTGAAACTGGCATTGGGTTTGTGGCTCAAGAGGTAAACGCTTCCGGTCCCGTTCACGCTGCCCGTCGGCGCTGTGAATTTCTCGATTCTCTCGAGCGATCCTCGGTCCGCCGCCCCGACCGGCTGGAGTACCGGCGCGACCTGCACTCCCATCTGCATCGGCAGCGTCCACCCGGTCACGTCATAGGGCAATTTCGGCGGGCTGTTCGGCGTCTCTCGCAAATCCGGGTAGTGCTGCGCCTCGAACAGTTCCTTCACCAGCGGCGAGAACGGCTGATCCATCAGCACCACCCACGCCCCCGCGGGATACTCTCGTCCATTCGCGTGAAACGCTTTCGTCGCCTGGTGCACTTCGATTCCGTTAATCATCAGCTTCTGCACCAGCGTAGCCGCCTCCGGCAGGTCCCTCTGCTCCCGCGAAATCACATACGCGAATGGCGCCTCCTTCTTGAACCGTTCCACGTTGTCCCGCGCCGCCTGATACCGGTTGTAGAGCAGTTCTTCATGGTATTTGGTCGCCGTGTCCAGGACGGACATCGAACCCCCCTCCATATAGTTCACGGCGTCGCGCAGTCTCCACCAGCCGCCTTTCCATGGGCTGCTGTAAAAAACTTCCGACCGCAGTCCGCGTTGCTCCTTCGGAAATTCATCCACCGGATAAAACCTCGGCGTCGCGTAGCGGAAAAGCGCCGTCTCCGTAAAGAACGAAATGCTGTTTCGGAAAATATGCGTAAAATCGAGGAAACCCGGATACCAGTTGTCAAAACCCACGCGATTCACCGCGCCCGGCATCCCGTGTTCGTCCAGATAGGCCGCCATGTTGGTGCCCATCACGCTCAGCCATCTCGCCATCAACGGATGAATATTCGAGGAAATCGGCTCGACGAACGGCGGAATGAAAATCCGCGTCGGGAAAGGCGCCGTCTGATGGTGACAGTAAAAAACCACCGGATCCCACTCGAGCTCCGTCCGCGTTACGTCCTGCGACTCCATCATGTTGTTCATGTATCCGTCGCGGTTGTTGTCGTGTCCCACGAATTCCTGATAAAGATCGGGCAGCGGGCTGACTTCGTAAGTCGTACCCACATTTCTGCGATACCAGGCCACCACTTCGTTCTGCCCGTCCGGATTCAGCGTCGGCCACAACATCAAAATCACATGGTTCAGGATCGCGTCCACCTCCGGGTCGCCCTGCGATGAGACCAGCTTGTACGCCAGATTGATGGACTGCTGCGCGCCCGCCACTTCGGTCGAGTGAAGCCCTCCATCAATGTGCACGATGGCCTTGCCCTGGCGCGCCAGTTCGCGGG